>ERZ1740067.221-NODE-221-length-47784-cov-8.065767_pt1 | contig 47784 bp, 48 predicted proteins | sample MGYA00581736_ERZ1740067 | MGnify/ENA primary metagenome ERZ1740067 (study PRJEB43018, sample SAMN04849236) | marine metagenome | isolation source: floating plastic debris | place: Pacific Ocean | collected 2008-08-27 | study: EMG produced TPA metagenomics assembly... | reverse complement strand
AGATCGACACGCCAGGACCCATGGTCGAGCTGACAGCGATCTTTTGCATGTAGGAGCCTTTGGCACCGGCCGGCTTGGCCTTGGCGACCGCATCCACGAAAGCGCGGATGTTTTCGACCAGCTTGGCCTCGTCAAAGGATGCTTTGCCAACGCCCGCGTGCACGACGCCTGCTTTTTCGGCCTTGAACTGCACTTCACCGCCTTTGGCGGCTTTGACAGCGGCTTCCACATCCATCGTGACCGTACCCACTTTGGGGTTCGGCATCAGGTTGCGGGGGCCAAGGACCTTACCAAGACGGCCCACGATGGGCATCATGTCCGGCGTGGCGATGCAGCGGTCAAAGTCGATCTTACCGCCCTGAACTATCTCCATCAGGTCTTCGGCACCGACGATGTCAGCACCAGCGGCTTGGGCTTCTTCTGCCTTGGGACCGCGGGCGAAGACAGCGACGCGGACGTCCTTGCCAGTGCCGTTGGGCAGGCTGACCACACCGCGGACCATCTGGTCGGCGTGGCGCGGGTCAACACCAAGGTTCATCGCGATCTCAACGGTCTCGTCGAACTTCGCGTTTGCGTTGCCTTTGATCAGCGACACGGCCTCTTCAACCGTGACGTCCTGCTTGCCAGCGAAAGCCGCACGGGCGGCGGTGGCGCGTTTTCCGAGCTTAGCCATAACTTACCCTTTCACCTCGATACCCATCGACTTGGCGGAGCCAAGGATGATCTGCATTGCGCCTTCGATATCGTTGGCGTTGAGGTCTTTCATCTTCGCTTCCGCGATTTCCTTGACCTGCTTGGTGGTGACCGATCCAACCACTTCGCGGGACGGGTTGTTGGCACCCGACTTCAGCTTGGCGGCTTTCTTCAGGAAGTAAGACGCGGGCGGCGTCTTGATGTCCATCGTGAAGGACTTGTCCTGATAATAAGTGATCACGGTCGGGCAAGGTGCGCCTGCTTCGAGTTCCTGCGTCTTGGCGTTGAACGCCTTGCAGAATTCCATGATGTTGATGCCGCGCTGACCCAGTGCCGGTCCTACGGGCGGCGACGGGTTTGCTTGTCCGGCGGGCACTTGCAATTTCATCGTGCCAGCGACTTTCTTGGCCATGAGGCCTCTCCTTCTTTCAACACCCGTTGGTCGCGACCGCAGGGCTTTGGGTTGCGTGGTCCGGCGTTGCACACGCGTGTGCGCAGCCTCCCACGATATGCACGTCAGGCTTGTTTAGAGACCTGCGTGTATTCCAGTTCGACCGGGGTCGCCCGGCCAAAGATCGACACCGTCACCTTGAGGCGCTGGTTTTCGTCGTCGACCTCTTCGACCATGCCGTCGAAATCCTCGAACGGGCCGTCGTTGACTTTGACCTTCTCGCCAACCTCGAAATGGATCAGCGTGCGCGGTGCGGCCTCGCCTTCCTCAACACGTCCCAGGATCGCAGTGACTTCGGCATCGCGCATCGGCATCGGGCGGCCTTGCGGGCCCAGAAAGCCGGTGACGCGGTTGATCGAATTAATCAGGTGATAGCCTTCGTCGGTCATCTCCATGCGGACAAGGACGTAGCCGGGCATAAAACGCCGCTCGGTTGTGACCTTCTTGCCGCGACGCACTTCGATGACTTCTTCGGTGGGGACCAGAACCTCTTCGATCTGATCTTCCAGCTCGGCCTCTACCACAGACGTGCGGATTTGTTCGGCGATCTTCTTTTCGAAGTTCGACAGAACGCTTACCGAATACCACCGTTTGGCCATGCTACCGCACCTTTGTCAGTTGGGGCTTGTGCCCCGGAATTCTCGTTTCTCGGCAGACCAAGTTGCGTCTGCAGCTCCCGGAATGAAATGCGGCGCGCCACTCGAATCGAAGCGCGCCGTCAGGGAAGTGGGCTGCGTTTACATCCAGCACCCCCGCAGATCAAGGGGCGGACCATGGAACGTCCGCTATTTTCCACACGTCAGGGCGATTTTCAGGGATCGGCGTGTCGGATCACGCCCCAAACCGCATTGGCGCGACGGCTGACCGTTCAGGTCTTGCAGGCCTTTGCATTGAATGGTGTTGTCCATCCCAAGACAGACAAAGAGGCGCGCCATGCAGACCAAATCAAAACGGATTATAGGCAAAGATGACCTTGTCGATGACCTGACAGCCGTCGGTCTGGCGTCCAGCGACGGTGTTTTTGTCCACTGTGCCCTCGGTCAGATCGGTCATGTGATCGGTGGGCCGCGTGGCTTGATCGAAGCCTTGATCGACGTGGTGGGCGATGACGGCCTTATCGGGATGCCCGGTTTTTCAAGCGATGCGTATGACCCGCTGGACGCGTTGAGGATTGACGTTTCCCCAGCAGAGCATGCCCAGATCAGAGAACAGGTGCCCGGCTTTGATGCGTATCGCTCCAGCGTCCGGCAAAACGGCGCGGTGGCCGAAGGCTTTCGGGCTTGGCCCGGTGTCGTGCGAAGCGCGCATCCGACAAGCTCGGTTCTTTTATACGGCGCGGATGCAGAGGACTATGCGCAGCCCCATGATCCTTTGGGCTGGGCGACCGGGCCCGCCTCTCCGTGGGGCCGGTTGATGAAACGCACGAACATGAAGATCCTGTTGATCGGGGTTGGCTGGAACAGATGTTCCGCGCTGCACGCGGCCGAAAGCCTTGCGACCCACAAGCGTACCAAGACGCGGCGCTTCAAGCATGGCGGTCAAAAAGACGGAACGTGGATCAGCGCGCCCGATGTCGCGGATGATCTGGACACTTTGTTCCCATTGGTCGGCGCTGCTTGGGAAGAGGAAGGAACCGTAACGATGGGCCATGTCGGCGGTGCGATATGTCGCGTCACTGACTACAAAAACCTTGTGATGTTTGCTGCCAGTTGGCTCAGTGACCGCAATCGTGCCGACGGCGTTCCGGCGAGCTAGCGCAAGTCTGAGCGGAGCCACACGATCAAAGCGGCGTCCGGTTCGGGCTAGCCGAAGGTCGTCAGGACGAATTGCAACCCGCTTCGGATCAACAGATCAACTAGGAAGAAGAAGATTGCCGTAAGCGTGGCCATGATAAAGACCATCACAGTGGTCAACAGCACCTCACGGCGCGTCGGCCAGACGACCTTGGAAACTTCTGCGCGCACCTGCTGGATGAACTGAAGGGGGTTGGCCATTGCCATGATTTCTCCTGCGCCCACGGGGCGCTGCGATTTGGTTTTGCTTCACATACGCAAGCGAGGGTGCGATTGCAAGACAAGCAACTCAGGACAAGATATCAGATTTGCGAGAGGGACCTGACGTTGAGGTAGCCGCATCGCAAGCCCTGCATGGGCATCCCCGTGACCTTAGTGTAGTGCGGTTTTGCACCTGATCGAAACCGTCTAACCAAGGCTTCGGCGACAGGCAGCAAAGATGTCGTTCCAATTGTCGAAGTTCAGATGGCCCGCCCCATCGACCCAGTGAAAATTAACGTCGGGGATCGTCCCACCGATATGACGACCCATTGCTTGCGTTACGAAAATGTCCTCATCCCCCAGCCAGACATGCGTTGGCACGCGGACAGAGGCGATATCAAAACCCCAGTCGGAATAGGCTAGATAGGCTTCGTGCGCGGCACCGCGGCTTCCCTGTCGGAATGCCTCGGCCTGCATCGCACGAAATCTGTTGGCGTAGTCGGCGCGTTCAAGAATGACCTGATCAGCCTGCGAAACAGAATTTTTCAGAAGTCGGAAGAATAAACCTGGCCAATACCGCGCCGCCCATCCCATTGGCGCAAACCCGGCGCGCATCATCCATGGCATCCGCTGCGCGAGATCGGCAAACATGCGGTCCAACCGATTAAGCTTTGCCTTGATTGCAGGTGATGCGACAGGCCCCCAAGGCCCAAGTGCGCCGATGAAGCGCAGCCGGTCGGGGTCGATACTTGCACCACACGCGAAAAGATGGGGGCCAGCACCCGAATGGCCCGCGACACCGAATTGATCAATCTGCAAATGCTCGGCCAAGGCCAACACGTCACCGGGCCAGTGTTTGAACGTGCGGTCCTTCTGAAAGCTGGACCGGCCGAAACCGGGCCTGTCTGTTGCGATCAGACGAAAGCCACACTCCAAGGCGGCGTCTGCGGCAAATCCGGCTTCCAGGTGCGAGCTTGGTGTCCCATGAAAGTAAAAGACCGGAAACCCGTCAAGTTGGCCCGCCTCGGAGAAGGCGAGATAGCGACCGTCGCTCAGTAGAAGAAGGCTCGCCGTATCTTGGGGCAAAGATGGCATGCGTTCCTTCTCCTGCTGCGACCACGAACGAGCATTTTGGCGCCCGGTTGGCGGGGACGCACCGACACCGGGTCTGCGTTCGACCAAGACTGCACCATCCCGACGCCGGCCCGACTTATCCGAAGCGATGGTTAACGGCTGACGTGCCAGACCACCGCGCTGCCCGACGCTCCTGGCGGGTATATAGGTGCTGATCGGACAGCGAGAACCCGACGTCTCATGCCAAGAGCGGGAAAACTGCGGCTGAACGGTCCTGCGTCCACCGTATCGTCGATGCATCCAGACAAGCGATCATGGTTTGGAACACCGCGACCTTCCGTGCATCTGTCGTCCCGAACACCGCTTAATCGTCCCGAGCCTGTCTAAATTTTCACATTATCGGGTCAGATTGCTGATATTTCTTGCGCATCCTAAATTAATTGCAAAATGCAATTGACATGCAAATAATTAAATTTGCACGCTTTAGGGGCTCGCTCACCAGCCTCCGAGTTACGTGTGAGAATTGCGTTAAGAAGCGCGATAGCGGCCTTTGATTGGTCGCCGCAAACGGCTCTGGAAACTCACGCCCTGGAAGGACTTGACCCATGTATGCTGCGGATCAACAACTTGCTGACAAGACCGAGTTTCTGGGCAAGCGATCATCAGATTACCGAAACGCGTTGGGCCAGTATGCGGATGCGTGGCGACCCGACATCGCCTGCATGAAGCGTTTTTTGAAACCCAAGCGCGGTGAGCGTATCCTCGAAATAGGGGCCGGGAACGGCTACTTCAGCCACGCGATTGCCGACGTACTTGGCTCAGAAGGTCTGCTGATCGCAAGTGACCCCTCCGTCGATCAACTTTCTGATCTTGAGCGGAACGCGCAGCATAGCAATATTCGCGTTGTCGCGACTCCGGCAGAGACCCTCGAGATCGGCATTGATGGATGCGATGCGGTCTGGAGCCGTGGCGCGATCCATCATGTGATGGACAAGACGTCCACGTTCACGCGCTGCGGCGAGGTCGTACGCTCAGGCGGCCGGATGGTGATTGCTGACATCTTCGCAAGCACCCCGCTGGCACGGTACTTTGACAGCTTCATTGCGCGCAGCTGCTCGACCGGACACGAAGTTGCTTTCCTCTCGCACGAGTTTGCCGAAAGCCTGTGCTCGCTCACCGGTTGGACGCCGCCTGAGTTCCACGAGATGACGACACCATGGGAATTTGAGAACCGTGCCGATATCGGTCACTTCCTGCACATGCTGTTCTCGGCCACCGCAGACTACACGGCAGATGATTGTCTGGAGGCGGCAGATGACTTTCTAAGTGTCGCCGAGACAGGCAGCGGCTGGGCGTTGATGTGGCCCATGACAGTCATGACCACCACCCGCCCGGCGCATGGCTAAGCCGGGATCCGCTTTTCCATGATGCCCCAACCCAGACATAACGCCGACACAGGCACTCCAAGAGCCTCGGTCGATGCTTCGTCAAACAAGACGCCTGGTGTTGGCAGGTCCGAGCCCCGCGTTGTCGCCTATCATGGCAGCCCGGGTGCCTTTGCGCATATCGCCGGACACGCGGTCTTCCCAAAGGCGCATTGTCTGGCGTGCCAAAGCGTGATCGCAGCAATCGACGCTGTTCGACAGGACCGCGCGGATGTTGCGGTACTGCCCTGCGAGAACATCGTCGCCGGTCGCGTACCCGACATTCATCTGATGCTGCCGGAGATCCGGCTCAATATCGTCGGCGAGGTCTTTCAGGCCATCGAACTGCATCTGGTCGCTCCACCCGGCAACCGCCTGAGCGATATAGAACGCGTCCATTCCCACCCTGTCGCGTTGCGGCAAGTGCGCAGATTTCTTGCCCAGTTTGCGCTGACGCCTGTCGAGGAAACCAACACCGCAACAGCTGCCGCCGCGTTGGCACAAAACGGAGATCGCAAAGCCGCCGCAGTCGCCTCAATCCTGGCCGCGAAGACCTATGGGCTGAAGGTGCTGCGCAATAATATCGAGGATGTCCCGTCCAACATGACCCGGTTCTATATCCTTGGTGCTGCGCCGGACGTACCACCACTCGACGCAGATGACATCCTGACCAGCTTGATCTTCGAGGTGCGCAACGTCCCCGGTGCCCTTTTCCGGGTGATCCGCGGTTTTGCCGACCAGGACGTCAATTTGACCAAGCTCGAAAGCTACCTGATCGACGGTCAGTTCGTGGCGACGCGGTTTTTGTGTGAATTCGAAGGTCATGCCGAAAGCCCGCCCGTGCGTGCCGCTTTGAAAGAACTGAAAGAGCATACGACAACCCGTACTATCCTGGGCGTGTTCCCCAGACATCGCGTTGGGCGCCGCACACGTGCGGATGACGCAACGCGCGCAGGGAATTCCCGCACCAACATCACACCGCGCAAGATCGTCGATCCCGACGACGCGCTGCCTTTCGATTGAGGACACCGCGACGCATGATCACTTTCTCTTCTCAACCACACTCCATCGCCGAGTTTCGCGACGCCGCACGGCGTCGGTTGCCGAAATTCGTGTTCGACTATGTCGACGGTGGAAGTGGCAGCGAAACAACACTGTCAGAGAACCGCTTGGCGCTTGACCGTCTTCGGCTTCTGGGCGCAGCACCCGTCGACGTCAGCAACGCATCTCAACGCGTGACGCTCTTTGATCAAGATATCTCAATGCCGCTGATCATCGGTCCGACCGGGCTTGCGGGTGCGGTCTGGCCGCGCGGCGATATTGATCTGGCCCAAGCCGCCTCTGACCGCGGTATCCCCTTTGTGATGAGCACGGCCGCAACCGCCACCATGGAAGACATCATCGCCGCGGGCGACGGCCAGAAATGGTTTCAGCTTTACATGTTTCGTGACCGCGACGTCAGCTTGCGAATGGTGGATCGCGCCCGCGCGCTTGGTTTCAGCGCGCTGGAAGTCACGGTCGATAACGCGATCCCCGGACGGCGCCTGCGCGATGCGCGCAACGGATTTTCGCTGCCATTCCGCTGGACGCCCCGCAAACTTGCGTCCTGCATGATGCATCCCGGCTGGAGCCTTCAGATGGCCCGCGCGGGTGGGCCGAAACTGGAACTGATGGCGACCGAACTTGGCCTGGAAGCTACAGACACGATCGCCGAATTGATGCAGTCGCAACTTGACCCATCCGTCAGTTGGGACGACATCGCGCTGCTGCGCGACCACTGGCCGGGACCGCTGATTGTGAAGGGTGTCCTTGATCCGTCTCACGTGGCCCGCGCAAAGGCAATCGGTGTGGATGGGCTGGTGATCAGCAACCATGGCGGGCGCCAGCTGGATGGCTCTGTTGCAAGCATAGATATGCTCCCTGATTTTCGACGTGAGGCCGGTGAGGCCCTGACCCTGCTCATCGACAGCGGGTTCCGCACCGGGTCGGATATCGCCCGCGCAATTGCTTTGGGTGCGGACGCGGTGCAGGTCGGTCGCGCCACGCTTTACGCACTGGCAGCGGGCGGTGCGCAAAGCGTCGCTGCGGCGCTTGAGGTGCTGCATCGAGAGTTCGAAATCGCCCAGATGCTGATGGGTTTGAACACCGTCGACGAGATGTCCCCGGCGTTGATCCGCAGACCGTGGCGTGACGACCCGTCCGCCCCGCTTAACGAACCGCCTGAGACCGACGCGCGCCCCAGGCTCGCAACGGCACGGTCCGCCCGCTGATCACCCAATCAAGACACCAAATCAGAAACGGAACGCACACAAAGAAGGACAAGACACCGATGAACAGAAGAGACATCACAACCCTCGCCGCGGCACTGCTGCTAAGCCTTCCGGGATCCTTGACCCAAGCCGCCGACGTGACCGAAATCGCCATTACATACATCGTCGATCACCCCGCCATTGATGCGGCCCAGCAAGGCATGATCGACGCGCTGGCCGAAGGTGGCTACACCGACGGCGACAAGCTGGCGCTGACCGTCCAAAGCGCGCAGGGCAGCATGCCCACGCAGTTGCAGATTGCCAAAGACTTCGCAGGCCGCGAGCCCGATCTGCTGGTCGGGATCAGCACCCCTTCGGCGCAAGCCCTGCAAAGCGTCGCGGGTGACAGGACGGTTCTGTTTTCTGCGGTTACAGACCCTGTTGCCGCCAAACTGGTCGAAACGCTTGAAAGCCCCGGCGCCAACATCACCGGCACCACTGACAAGCAACCCTTTGAGCCGACGCTTGAGCTGATCCGGGCCCTCGTGCCTGACGCAAGCACGCTCGGGATCATTTACAACGCCGGAGAGGCCAATTCTGTTGCGCAGGCCGAGGCTCTTGCCGCTGTGGTCGGCGATTTCGGGTTTGAATTGGTCGAGGCGACAGCGGCGCAAACGGCGATGGTGCCTGACGCCGCTCTCAGTCTGGCCGGGCGTGTGGACGCGATCCTGATTCCGACAGACAGCACTGTGGTGTCTGCCATCGAAAGTGTCGTAAATGTCGGGACCAAAGCCAAGATCCCAGTGATTGCGAGTGACACCGATTCCGTGGAACGCGGCGCGCTCGCCGCCCTTGGTTTTGACTATTACCAGCTTGGTTGGCTCACCGGCGAAATGGCGCTCCGCATCCTGCAAGGCGAAGATCCGGGCGTGATCCCGGTGGGCGCGCTTGATACACAAGATCTCTACCTTAATGCCAACGCAGCCGAGGCGATGGGCGTCACGTTGTCAGAGGACCTTTTGACAAGCGCCACAAAGGTCATTCAGTGAGATGAACCTCTTTGCGATCTCAGGCGCGATCGAGGCCGGGCTGCTCTTCTCGCTCGTGGCGCTGGGGGTGTACCTGTCGTTCCGGGTGTTGTCCTTCCCCGACCTTACGGTCGATGGCAGCTTTCCATTGGGGGCGGCAGCCACAGCGGTCGCCATCATCAATGGGGTCAATCCGTTTCTGGCGACGCTGATTGGCACGGCCGCCGGTGGTTTGGCCGGGCTGTTGTCAGGGTATCTGAACGTGCGCCTGCGGATCCTGAACCTGCTGGCGGGCATCCTGACGATGGTCGCCCTCTATTCGATCAACCTTCGGATCATGGGGCGGCCCAACATCTCGCTTTATGGCGAAGAGACCATCTTTACCCCGTTCGAGCAGATCCTGGGATTTGGCATCTGGACCAATTGTGTCCTGCTTCTGATCGTCGCTCTGGCGATGAAGTTTTTCGTGGACTGGTTTCTTGCAACCGAGGTGGGCCTCGCCCTGCGTGCCAGCGGCGAGAACCCCGAGATGGCACGGGCGCAATCGGTCAATAACGGTCGCATGACGCTTTTGGGCATGATGATCAGTAACGGGCTTGTGGGGCTTGCCGGATCGCTTTTTGCGCAAAGCCAAGGTGTCGCGGACGTGAATATGGGGATCGGAACGATTGTGACAGGTCTTGCCGCGCTGATCATTGGCGAAACGCTTATCGGCAACGCGCGGGTTGCGGGGGCCACGCTTGGCTGTCTGATCGGTGCCGTTCTTTACCGCTTTTTCATCGCCGCCGCGCTTAGCGCCGGTGTCCTTGGCATTCAGGCGCAGGACCTCAACCTTGTAACCGCCATCGTGGTGGCCGTCGCCGTTGTGCTTTCCCAGGCGCGGCGGAACCGGTCGGGTCTGACCCGGCCTGCTCTTTGGCGGCGCCTCGCACGTCGTAGTCTGCAGAAAGGATAACGGGATGCTCAGCATCAAAGATGCCGTTGTGACCTTTAATCCCGGCACGCCACTTGCCGTCAATGCCCTGCGCGGCGTGGATCTTGAGGTGGCGCAGGGCGAGTTTGTGACTGTCATCGGCACCAACGGGGCAGGCAAATCCACGCTTCTGTCAGCCGTTGCCGGCGACGTGCGCCTTGATCGCGGTCAGATCGTCATTAACGGCACCGATGTCAGCGCACGACCTACTGAGGCGCGCGCCAGCGTCATTGGCCGTGTCTTTCAGGATCCGCGCGCAGGCACATGCGCCTCGCTCACTGTCGAGGAAAACCTGTCGCTCGCCGCAAGCCGTGGAGGACGCCGGTCGTTGCGCAGCGCAGTAAGGTCCCGTGGACGACGCAAGCAATTGACAGACCAGCTGGAACGGCTTGGAATGGGTCTTGAGACGCGGCTTGGTGCGCATGTGGGCACGCTTTCAGGTGGTCAACGACAAGCGCTGAGCCTGTTGATGGCGACGCTTCTGCCGATGAAAATCCTGATCCTTGATGAGCACACCGCAGCCCTTGATCCTGGTGCCGCGGCGCGGGTCCTGTCCCTATCGGCCAAGATCACCGGCGAGCAGAAACTGACCACGATGATGGTGACCCACTCGATGCGCAATTCGCTGCAATACGGGGGGCGCACGATTATGATGGATGCCGGACGGATCGCTTTGGACATCAGCGGCGCCGAGCGGCAGAACTTTGACGTACCTGATCTGCTTGACCTTTTTCAGAAAACAACCGGCAGCGCGGTCGAGGATGACCAACTGATGCTGTCCTGACAATGCACCGCCGCAAGATCAACAAACGGAGGATCGCCCAATGCCTTACATGATCTATTGTATGGACCGCACAGACGCCGGTGACCTACGTCAGCGGACGCGGGCGGCGCATCTGGACTACATGATCACCCATAGCGAACAGGTGCTTTATGGCGGCCCGTTACAAAGCGATGACGGGCTGCGCGTTCTGGGGTCTTTGATGGTGCTTGATCTTGCGCATCGTATTGACGTCGAAGCGTTTCTCAAGAAAGAACCCTATGCCTGCGCACAGCTTTTTTCCGAGGTCCGCATCGCGCGGCTGCGCCAGATGGTCCCCGAAGACCCGCCCGGCTTGCTGATGCAGGAACTGGCCCGCGAACGTAAGTCGATGACAGCTTGAAAATCATCCGAGATTCCCCGTCTAAAACGTCTCGAACTGTTGCCCGATCAGACCGACATCCATAAAGTTGCGATATGCAAGTATATATCAATCACACCCGCCGAGAACCCGTCCACGCCACCGCCGAAACCTCCGGCGGCTCTCCTGTCAGTGATGGGCCCCCGGATACAGATCACGTCGCGCTGCGGCTTGAAAGCTGGATGCCATACAGGCTCTTTCGCGTCTCCTCCCGCGTGGCCGATGTGCTGAACACGTATTACGGTCCTGAACTTGGTCTGTCGCGCTCTGCTTGGCGAACCATGGCCATTGTCGCGAACCGTCCGGGCATCAGTGTGCGCGAGATATGCCAAGCCAGCGCACTTGATCAGTTCGCCATTTCGCGCGCGATCAAGCAGTTGGTCGATCTGAACTTCGCACAACGTCAGACGGGTCGCTCTGACAAACGCTTTGCCGCGATTGAGTTGACGCCCGCTGGATGGGATGCCTTTGGCAAAATCTCGGATCTTGCGCTGCGCCTTGACGCAGAACTGACGAAATCGGTCTCGGCCGAAGAGTTGGAACAGCTTGATACCGTTCTTGCCAAACTCGACAACGCAAGCGCCGGAATACTGGCGCGCGGATGGCGGAACCTGAACGAAGGGGATGCGGCCAACATGACCGACAAAGCCGGAACCCAAGAAGAACCCACATGACACAGGCCACCGCGCCGATCCGCGATACCGCGATCAGCGCGCTGCTGTTTACCGGGACTGCGATCCTGTGGGGAAGCAGTGCGATCGTCACGGGCCATCAGGCCGTGTCGGGTGCACCGGAAGTGTCCGTCGGCTACCGCATGGCACTTGTCTGCCTGACCATGTATCTTTGGTGCCGTGCCACCGGGCAAAGACTGCTGGTGACCAGATCCGACTGGGTCTGGATCGCCGCGCAGGGCGCCCTTTTCTTTGCCCTCGCTTTCATCGCCTTTTACTATGCAACCACCCTGATCCCGTCGGGAATAGCCGCGCTGGTTCTATCGACATCGACCCTTTTCGCAGCATTTGTCGGCTGGGTCGGTTTTGGCCAGCAGATCACGTCACGGATGATCGTCGGAGCGCTCTTCGGCGTCTTGGGCCTCGCAATCATCAGCGCAAAACAACTGATGTCTCTTGGGATCGAAAACGAAACGCTTGGCGGGTTAGCCCTCGCGTTGCTGGCTGCCGCCTGCACGGGCGCAGGAACCGTTGTCGCCATGCGGAACCAGAAGGCCGGGATCCCAACCGCTGTTTTGATCTGCTGGGCAGCTTTCGTGGGCACTTTGTTGTGCTTTACTCTGGCGTTTGTGCGCGGGGCCAGTTTCCAGATCGTCGTGACACCCGCCTATATCGCGGGGCTTGCGTACCTTGCGATCATTGCCTCTTGCGTGACGTTCTTCATGTATTTTCGCCTTGTCCAGCGGACCGGCCCAACCAGTGCGGCATACACGATGGCTCTCGTTCCGATCGTCGCGCTCATGCTTTCGGTGCTCTTTGAGGGGCTCGCCCTGGATATGGTGATCGCGGCCGGGACAGCCGCGGTCTTGGCTGGCAACATGATCGTTCTGAGCGGTCCATCCACACGCCACAAACATGAAACACCCCTTAAGGAAACCGCATGACCCGTAAGCAAGCATTTGCCCCGCATCCCACAGTTCCGCTCTCGGCTGCGGTTCGGGCCGGGAACTTCGTGTTCGCCTCTGGCCAAGTGCCATTTGGTCCGGATGGAAAGCTGGTTGAAGGTGGGATTGAAATTCAAACCAGGCAGGTTCTCGACAATCTCGCCGCCGCTTTGGAACTGGCAGGCGTAGCTCTGGAAGACGTTGTGAAAACGACAATCTGGCTCACCGACGCCGCCGACTTTGCAGAATTCAACAGCGTCTATGCCACCTACTTCAAGACCTCGCCCCCTGCCCGGTCCTGCGTCGTCTCAGCCCTTGTCGTTCCGGCAAAAGTTGAAATCGAAGCGGTCGCATTCTGCCCGTGACCGATTGCGGTATCACGTTATCGAACCAGTCATGCGCTCATTGCGTCGCCGTTCATCTCATTCCAGATAGAGGCAAGCCTTGGGAAAAAGGCCTGCAACCAGAAGACTGGCGTTTTGATGTATCAAGTGGGAAAGCCCATTGCGTCAGGGCGCGAGCTTCAAGAGCGTCTTTGCACGATGCACCTCAGTCAGGTGAACAAGATCATGGAGCTTATTGACGATCATTGTCGGGCGTGGATCGCATCGGCAATCACCGCGCCCATCGGGTATGACGCATCTGACCGTTTCTATTGATTGAGCATATGGGTGGCGCACGTAAGTCTCAGAAAGGCGAGCACAACATCTTCGATCTAGTTATGCGCCGCCATTTGGTATCCGGGGGCCGCAACAGCATCGACCGTCGTGATGGGGTCCAGCCCGATCCAGGTCGTCCGCTCAATAACCAGCAACGCCTCACCAGCTTTTGTCGCGAGCTGCTTGGCCACCTCTCCGACTGCGTTCATGGCGTAAAAGCGAACGCTGACGCGGCTGTAGGGCTTGTTGTGCACAAGCCATTCGTTCGCACTGTGACGGGTCAGATCAACATCAAGAATTTCGGGTGTTGATCGCGTGTCGATCCAGCGATCCTCGAAGATGTAAGGGCGATTGTCTGCAAGATGCAGTGCCTCGACACGCAGCATTTCGGTCGCGTGCACGATCCCGAATTTCGCCATGACCGACGGCGGCGTCAGCGCCGCTGTCTTGCGGATCAGTTGATACCCATACCGGCTGCCACGTTGCTCAACCTCGCGACGGGTGATCGGGATATCAAGCGTGGCGCGGGTCACAGGGTCGGACCTGACATGGGTTCCGCCCTTGCGCTTGCGCTCGACCAAGCCGATCTGCGCAAGGTCCTGCATCGCGCGGTGTACGGTCGTTCTGGCGCATCCAAGTTCAACGGCGATGTCCTCATCGCGGGGCAGCTTGTCACCGGGCGCATAGGTTCTAGCAAGAATACGGGCGCGCATCTTGTCTCTGACATCGGTCCAGGAGAGGCGGGACGGCTGGGTCAAATGCGTGTCTCCAACTGGCGCATCGTTTGAAGGAAATCGCCGATTATCGCGTCTCGTCTGAAATGGCGACCCTCAGTCACCACATGGCGGCCCGCGCTCCAAACGTCCGTGATGCAGGCTTGCCCACCACCGCTGACGATCAGGCTATCAAGCATCGCATCACCTTCGCGGTTGCAAAGCCATTGGTTGTCGTCGTCGAGCCCCAGAAGATCGGCCCAATGACCTGCGGTGATCTGGCCGCTTTCGCGACCACTCGCCTGCGCACCGCCTGTGTTTGCGGCATCGAACAGGACCCGCCCGGTCGAACGATCCTTTGTCGCCAATGCTGCACGGGACAGGTCGCGCAGCCGCTGCGAATACTCAAGCGTCTTAAGTTCCTCAAAAAGCGAGATCTGGATGTTGGAGTCCGATCCAAACCCGATTGTGCCGCCCTGCTCCAAGAAAGAAGTTCCGTTGAAGATGCCGTCCCCAAGGTTCGATTCCGTCAACGGACACAGACCCGCGACCGCGCCAGTGGCGGCCAACGCAGCAGTTTCCTGCGGCATCATTTGGGTGCAATGAATAAGACACCAGCGGTTGTCGACGGCATGATTGTCCAACAGCCACTCGGTCGGACGAGCCTTGAGACAAGCAACAACCTCGTCCACCTCGGCGAGCTGTTCCCCCAAATGCATGTGAACCGGCCCGGTCGTGGCCTCGGACAGAAGAACCTCAAGACCGGACGGATCAACCGCCCGAAGCGAATGCGGCGCCATCCCCAAGGCATAGTCCGGCGGCGCAGCGTCAAGCGCACCTTTGGCGTCCACGTGCAGGCGTAAAAACCGATCAACATCATTGCCAAAGCGTCGCTGGCCACCTTGCAAGGGTCGCAAATCACACCCTCCGAATTGGTAATGCACAGGAAGCAGCGTCAGCCCGATGCCTGTCTGCGTCGCCGCTGATACGATCCGCTCAGACATCTCGGCAAGGGTGGCGTAGGGCACGCCATCGACATCGTGGTGAAGGTAGTGGAACTCGGCGACAGCGCCGTATCCGGCCTCCAGCATTTCCATGAACACCAGCGCCGCGATAGCCTCCACATGGTCGGGCGAAAGCTGATCGAGGAAGCTATACATCAACCGCCGCCAGCTCCAAAAACTGTCGCTTGGATCCGGGCCGCGCGCTTCGGTCAGACCCGCCATCGCGCGTTGAAAGGCGTGGCTGTGCAGGTTCGATGGGGCCGGCAGCAGCAAAGCCACGCGCGACGTCGCTGTCCCAACTTGGGGGCCAACAGATGCGATGCGACCGTCCGCGCCGATCTGAACCTCAAGATTATGCTGCCAACCGGTCGGCGTCAGCGCCTGCTTTGCGTGGATGATCTGCAAAAGGACAACTCCGTTGACATTATTAAGTATCTACATATTCCTTATATGTGCACCGTTATACAAGGATTCTTCATGTCTGCCGCTTACGTCATATCCGGGATCACAGCGGCCACGATGGCGCCGGATGCCGGCGACTATGGCATCCTCACGGACGCTGCAATTGTAGTATCGGGCGAAACGATTGCGTGGGTCGGCCCGTCCGCCGAAGTACCAAGCAAGCACGCAAACCTCGACATGCAACGATATGATGGTCGCCTTGTGACGCCTGCACTGATTGATTGTCACACGCATATCATTCATGGCGGCAACCGCGCACGCGAGTTTGAAATGCGATTGAACGGCGCCAGCTACGAAGACGTGGCGCGCGCTGGTGGCGGGATCGTCTCGACCGTCGCAGAAACGCAAGCCGCAACCGAAGACACGCTGCTGGAGCAAGCGCTCAACCGTGTGGACGCGCTTATCGCCGAAGGTGTTGGCACGGTCGAGGTCAAGTCCGGCTACGGCTTGAACCGCGATACCGAATTGAAGATGCTGCGCGTGGCCCGCGCGGTTGGCCAGCACCGCCCGATCCGGGTGAAGACCAGCTTTCTGGGCGCCCATGCAGTACCAGCCGAGACCGATCCGGACGGCTACATCGACGAGGTTTGCCTTCCAACGCTCGAAGCCGCTCATGCCAAAGGGCTTGTCGACGCCGTCGACGGGTTCTGCGAGGGCATCGCCTTTGATACCGCTCAGATCGCACGCGTATTCGACAAGGCGCGCGATCTGGGGTTGCCTGTCAAGCTGCACGCAGAGCAACTCAGCCATGTGGGTGGCACGGCGCTGGCCGCGACATACGGCGCTTTGTCGGCCGACCATGTGGAATACGCGACCGAGGCGGACGCCAGGGCGCTCGCGGTCTCCGGTACGGTCGCCGTCATTTTGCCCGGTGCGTTCTATACCCTGCGCGAAAACCGCCAGCCTCCGATCCAGTCCTTTCGCGATCACGGCGTTCCCATCGCGGTCGCAACTGACTGGAACCCTGGCTCGTCGCCACTTGGGTCCGTCCTTCTTGCGATGAACATGGCGTGCACGCTTTTTCGGACGACCCCGGCAGAAGCCCTCGCAGGCACCACCCGCATCGCCGCCTGTGCCCTTGGCTTGCGCGATTGCGGTATCATCGCGCCGGGCATGCGCGCAGATCTTGCGATTTGGGATGTGGCAGATCCGGCAGAGCTGTCCTACGGGATCGGCATCAACCCCTTGCATACCCGCATATTCGGAGGCGTTGTATGACGCACGAGCTTGTTCCCGGTGCGACCACGCTTGCAACCCTGGAAGCCATCTGGCGCGAAGGGGGCGCTGTCCGTCTGGACACTGACGCAAGAGCGCATGTTGAGGCTTCAGCCGCCATTATTGCGAATGCAGCACAAGGCGATGCGCCGGTCTATGGCGTCAACACCGGCTTTGGCAAACTCGCCTCTGTCCGGGTGGCACCCCACGACACGGAGACCTTACAGCGCAACCTGATCCTGTCGCATTGCTGCGGTGTCGGTGAGGCGCTTGAGCCCTCTACAGTGCGCCTGATGATGACGCTGAAGCTGCTGTCGTTGGGGCGTGGCGCGTCCGGCGTGCGGTTGCAGATCTGCGATCTGCTCGAGGCGATGCTGGAACGCGGTGTCTTGCCGGTCATTCCGGTGCAAGGCTCCGTCGGGGCGTCGGGCGATCTGGCCCCACTGGCCCACATGACCGCTGCGATGATTGGCGAAGGTGAGGCAACGTATGACGGTGCGCGCATCGATAGCGCAAGCGCCCTCAGGAAAGCGGGGCTCAGCCCGGTTGTCCTTGGGCCAAAGGAAGGTCTTGCGCTGATAAACGGAACGCAGTTTTCAACGGCCTGTGCCTTGGTTGGCCTTTTTGAAGGCTGGCGGGCGGCCCGTGCGGCGATTGTGACATCAGCACTGTCCACCGATGCGATCATGGGATCGACGGCCCCGCTGCATCCCGCGATCCACAGCCTGCGTGGGCATCAAGGCCAGATTGACGTGGCGGACGCAATGTCACGGCTTTTGCAAGGCAGCGTCATTCGCGAAAGCCACCGCGACGGCGACACCCGCGTGCAGGACCCTTACTGCATCCGCTGTCAGCCCCAAGTCACCGGCGCCGCGATTGATCTGTTGCGATTTGCCGGACGAACACTTGAGACCGAGGCGAACGCCGTCACAGACAATCCGTTGGTCATAGCCGAAACAGGCGATATTCTGTCTGGCGGCAACTTTCATGCCGAACCCGTCGCCTTTGCCGCCGATCAAATCGCCCTCGCCGTGGCAGAGATCGGCGCGATCGCACAGCGCCGCGTGGCACTGATGGTGGACCCGACGCTGTCGTTTGACCTGCCCCCCTTCCTGACACCTGAACCGGGTCTGAACTCGGGCTTTATGATCGCGGAAGTGACCACCGCCGCATTGATGAGCGAGAACAAGCATCTCGCGAACCCCTGCTCGACCGACAGCACACCGACCTCTGCCAATCAGGAAGATCATGTCAGCATGTCCGCCCACGGCGCACGGCGCTTGCAGCGCATGACGGCCAATCTGTCGGTCATTCTGGGGATCGAAGCGCTGTGTGCCGCGCAAGGCATCGAACAGCGCGCACCTTTGGTAACATCGACGCCTTTGCAAGCTGTCATCGCCAGGCTGCGCAGTCAGGTCCCGGCCCTGCAACAGGATCGCTATCTTGCGCCCGACATCAACGCGGCAGCAGCGTGTGTCGTCAACGACGATCTGGCCTTGGTCGCAGAATTGGATATCGCCCTGTGAGCATCATCGAGATCATCGAGGGCAACAGCCCGCTTGTGCTTGGCCTGCCCCATACCGGAACAGAGGTCCCGCCCGACTGTCTGGCCGGTTTGAATGACACGGGCCGCGCGCTGGCCGATACCGATTGGCATATCGACCGCCTTTACGCTGGTCTTATGCCAGACGCGACCACGGTACGCACGACGATCCACCGCTATGTCATTGATGCCAACCGGGACCCGTCCGGCGAAAGCCTTTATCCGGGTCAGAACACCACGACGCTCTGTCCGCTCACAGATTTTGACAGCGCTCCGATTTACCTGCCCGGCCACACGCCTCAGCCAACAGAGGTGGCCCGCAGGACCGACGCCTATCACGCTCCTTATCATGCGGCCTTGTCGGCTCAGTTGGAGCGGATCAAGTCAAAACACGGGTTTGCGCTGCTTTATGATTGCCATTCAATCCGATCCGAAATTCCGTTCCTGTTTGAGGGGACCTTACCGGATTTCAACATCGGCACCCATTCCGGAGCGTCCTGCGATCCCGAACTGGAGCAGATCACAACACGCATCTGCACGGCAGCCGACGGCTACTCATCAACCGTGAACGGCCGCTTCAAAGGCGGCTGGACGACGCGTCACTACGGCCAGCCCACGCACGCCATTCATGCCATCCAGATGGAGCTGGCTCAGTCAACCTACATGCATGAATGCCCCCCGTGGGCCTACGACGAGACGCGCGCGTCCACATTGCGCTCAACACTGAAAACACTTCTCGAAACCTTGTCCGACTGGAGACCTCAATGAGCGACCCGCGCAAGAACACCCGCGATATCTATCCACCCACCGGACCAGAGCTGAACGCGAAAAGCTGGCAAACCGAGGCGCCGCTTCGCATGTTGATGAACAACCTGCATCCGGATGTCGCCGAAAACCCGCATGAACTGGTGGTCTATGGCGGCATCGGGCGGGCTGCGCGCACCTGGCAGGACTTTGACGTGATCGTCGACAGCCTCAAAGACCTCGACGCGGATGAAACGCTGGTGGTGCAATCGGGCAAACCCGTTGCGATTGTCAAAACCCACGCGGACGCGCCGCGTGTCCTGATCGCCAACTCAAATCTTGTACCGCATTGGGCGAATTGGGATCACTTTAACGAGCTCGATAGAAAAGGGCTGGCGATGTATGGTCAGATGACTGCCGGGTCCTGGATCTATATCGGCAGTCAGGGCATCGTTCAGGGCACCTATGAAACCTTCGTTGAAGCAGGACGCCAGCATTACAAGGGCGATCTGACCGGCAAGTGGATCCTCACCGGCGGCCTTGGCGGCATGGGCGGCGCGCAACCGCTGGCCGCCGTGATGGCCGGTGCCTGCTGTTTGGCGGTCGAGTGCAATTCCGACAGCATAGATTTCCGGCTACGCACCCGCTACGTCGACAAACGCGCCGAAACGCTGGATGAAGCGCTCGACATGATCGCCCGCTGGACTGCCGCCGGTGAAGCCAAGTCGGTCGGGTTGCTGGGCAACGCGGCCGATGTCTTTCCCGAGCTGTATCGCCGCGGCGTGCGTCCCGATATGGTCACCGACCAGACAAGTGCCCACGACCCAATCAACGGCTATCTGCCGCAGGGTTGGACCATGGCGCAGTGGCGCGAAAAGCGCGAAAGCGACCCCAAAGCGGTCGAGAAAGCCGCACGGGCCAGCATGAAGGTCCACGTCGCCGCAATGGTGGATTTCTGGAACGCGGGCGTCCCGACCCTCGATTATGGCAACAACATCCGCCAGGTCGCGCTGGATGAAGGGCTGGAAAACGCCTTTGCGTTCCCTGGCTTCGTGCCCGCCTATATCCGCCCCCTCTTTTGTCGGGGGATCGGGCCGTTCCGCTGGTGCGCGCTGTCGGGTGATCCCGAAGACATCTACAAAACCGACGCCAAGATGAAAGAGCTGTTCCCTGACAACACCCATCTGCACAACTGGCTCGATATGGCGCGGGACCGGATCGAATTTCAGGGCTTGCCCGCACGTATCTGCTGGATCGGGCTGGGTGACCGGCACCGTGCGGGCCTCGCATTCAACGAGATGGTCGCCAGCGGAGTGCTGAAAGCCCCGATTGTGATCGGGCGCGATCACCTCGACAGCGGCTCGGTGGCGTCGCCCAACCGCGAGACCGAGGCGATGATGGACGGCTCTGACGCTGTGTCGGACTGGCCATTGCTGAACGCGCTCGTGAACACGGCGTCGGGCGCCACATGGGTCAGCATCCACCATGGCGGCGGCGTCGGCATGGGGTTCAGCCAACATTCCGGCGTCGTGATTTGCGCCGATGGCACGCCCGAGGCTGCAAAGCGCCTTGCGCGGGTTCTGTGGAACGATCCCGCCTCCGGGGTCTGGCGCCACGCGGATGCCGGATACGAAACCGCGATAGACTGCGCGCGGGAACACGGGCTGCGTCTGCCGCGTATTCTGGGCAGTTGAGATAAGCATTCAAGGCCGCATCAGACGGTCACATACAAATAAAACCGATTGGATTTCAACAAGGAGACTGCATCATGGATAGACGTAAATTCTTGGCCGCAGGCGGCGTAGGCGCCGCAGCAACGGCGCTTGCCGCACCTGCAATCGCGCAGGATGTACGGGAATGGAAACTGGTATCGGCCTGGCCGAAAAACCTGCCCGGACCGGGCGTCGCGGCACAAACGCTGGCCGACCGGATCACGACCCTGTCGGGGGGCCGGATCAACGTGACGCTTTACGCGGCCGGTGAAATCGTGCCCGGCAACGGTGTGTTTGATGCTGTGTCCGAAGGCACCGCAGAACTCTATCACGCCGTCCCCGCCTATTGGGGGTCCAAGTCACGCGGCATCCTGCTTTTCGGATCGCAACCTTTCGGTCTGCGCGCGGATGAACAGTTCGGTTGGATGTATCACGGCGGCGGGCAGGCGCTTTATGATGAAATGTATGGCCGTTTCGGGATCAAACCGTTTCTATGCGGCAATTCCGGGCCCCAGTGGGCGGGCTGGTTCAAGAACGAAATTACATCCGTAGAAGACCTCAAAGGGCTGAAGTTCCGCACCACGGGCCTTGCATCTTTGATGGCGGCAAAACTGGGCATGGCTGCCGAAGCCATGAGCGGCCCGGCCATGTTCCAGGCCTTGCAGACAGGCGCTTTGGACGCAGGCGAGTTTATCGGGCCGTGGACAGACTCCGCGCTCGGGTATTATCAGGTCGCGCCGTATTACTACTGGCCCGGCGTGGGCGAGCCGTCCTCTGCCGAGGAATGTGGCGTGAACGCGAACGTCTATGCAGAGCTGCCAGATGATCTGAAAGAAGTGGTCACGCAAGCCTGTCAGGGCCTCTATGACCCTGTCTGGACGGAATACATGACCAAGCACGCGCAATCGCTCAAAACGCTGGTGGATGAGCAAGGCGTTGAGGTGCGCAAGATGCCCGACGACGTGATCGCCGCAATGGGCACTGCCGCTGGCGAGATCATGGAAGAGCTGCGCGGAGACGACGATGAATTGGTCGTGCGGATCACCGAGAGCTTCATCGCTTACCGCGATCTGGTCGGCGGCTACATGACCTATGCCGACAACGGGCAGATGAACGCCCGCGCCGGTGTTTTGGGCTATTAAGCAAACGGTGCGCGGTTCGCGCCGCGCACCTCACCGCATGGCGACTGGGGGATGAGATGCTGCGACTTGCATATGGGATAGATCAGCTGAACACCGGCATCGCTAACGTGATCCGGTGGCTTGCGCTGTTCATGGTGCTGACCCAGTTTTGCATCGTGATTGGCCGCTATGTGTTCGGCGTCAATTCAATCGCTGCACAGGAAAGCGTGCTTTACATGCACGCGACGCTTTTCATGCTGGGGGCAGGCTTTACGCTGCTGGTCGACAAACACGTGCGCGTTGACGTGTTCTACGCCAAGGCCACGCCACAGACGCGGCGGCGGATTGATATTCTGGGGCATGTATTCCTGTTGCTCCCCTCGATGATCGCCCTGCTCTATTGGTCCTGGCCCTCGGTTCGCAATTCATGGCGCATCCTTGAGGGCCCGATTTCTGTCGGCGGGATCGAGGCTGTCTTTTTGCTGAAATCGCTCATCCCAGTGTTTTGTATCCTGATCATCCTTCAATCGCTGTCGCTTCTTGTCCGCCTGCTGCACGAACGAGAGCCTACGTGACCGCTTACCTTGACCTCGTCATGTTTGCTGCGCTGATGGCGGCAATCCTGTCCGGGTTTCCAGTGTCGTTCAGCATCGCAGGCGTCGCGGTGGCCTTTGCTTATCTGGGCTGGATGCTTGGGGTCATGGACGTTTCGCTCTTGGGCGCATTGGGGCAACGGGCTTACGGGCTGATCGGCAATCAGGTGCTGATCGCGATTCCGGTCTTCGTGCTGATGGGCGCCATCCTGGAAAAGAGCAAGATCGCTGAAGAACTGCTCGACAAGATGGGCCGCAGCTTTGGGCAGCTGCGCGGCGGCTTGGGCATTTCCGTCGTGCTTGTCGGCGCGCTTCTGGCCGCGTCCACAGGGATCGTCGGAGCGACCGTGATAGCCATGGGTATGATTGCGCTGCCGACAATGCTACGGGCCGGATACAGCCCCAGCGTTGCCTCCGGGATCGTCTGCACGGCGGGCACGTTGGGACAGATCATCCCGCCCTCCACGCTGCTGATCATTCTGGCGGACGTGATGTCGAACGCCTATCAGCAAGCGCAATACGAGCAGGGCAAGTTCTCGGTCGAGGCGCTGTCGGTCGGTCAATTCTTCGCCGCAGCGATGCTGCCGGGGCTGCTTCTGGTGGTGCTCTATCTGCTCTACATCCTCATTCGGGGTGCGCTGCGCCCGCAAGACATGCCACCGGCTGATATCGGACTGGCACGCCCAACAGCGCGCGAACTTGCAGCGGCGATTGCGCCACCTGTCCTGCTTATCTTTGCAGTACTTGGCGCCATCCTTGGGGGTGTCGCGACCCCGACCGAAGCCGCATCCGTCGGCGCGATCGGTGCGCTTTTGATGGCCGGTCGCAGGATTGGCATGAACCCCAAGCTGATCCTGACCGGTGCTGTCGCGCTGATCCTGCTGGGCCTGCTGGCCGGCGCCTTTCCGGTGCGGCTTCAACGCAACGACAACGGCCTTTTGGAATGGGCGATGGGCGCGTTCTACGCAATGCTCGCCATTGTGGGCCTTTCCGCCGTCGCACTTGCCCTGCGCGCCTCCTTTCGCGAGCGGGTCCTGCATGACGCGCTGAATTCCACGCTCACGATGACGGCGATGATCTTTGCAACCATTCTCGCCGCGGGGTTCTTTTCGCTGGTCTTCATCGGCCTTGGCGGCGAAGAGCGTGTGGCAGGCATCCTGTCAAACTTGCCAGGCGGCCCGAACGGCGCGCTTTTCTTCGTAATGCTCTTTGTGTTCGTTCTTGGCTTCTTTCTGGATTTCGTCGAAATCTCGGTTATTGTCCTGCCGCTTGTGACGCCGACACTGATGATCATGGGACATGATCCAATCTGGCTTGGGGTGCTTCTGGCGATCAATTTGCAGACAAGTTTTCTGACCCCACCGTTCGGATTTTCGCTGTTTTATCTGCGGGCCGCTGCCCCGAAAGAGATCGAGACAAGTCAGATTTACCGCGGCGTTATCCCCTTCATCGGACTGCAAGCAATCGGCATGCTTTTGGTCTGGTCGCTGCCATTTCTAGCGACGTGGCTGCCCTCAACACTCTTCTAGTCACGCACGCTCAAAGATCACCGGAAACCAGTCCTCGCGCAGCCTGTCGCCGGGGCGCATGCCGTGCCCCGGAAAGGGCGGCGATGTCGGCCCCGGTCGCTCCACATAGCGTGCATCATCCCCGACCAACCGCAGGGAGAACGCCCGCCGACGCATCTTTGCGGTGTTGCCGCGCGCCCCGTGCAGGGTGCCATAATGAAACGCCACCGCATCACCGGGCTCCATCGGCCATTCGCGAATGTCCATCCCCTCTGCATCAGGATCGGGGACGGGCATATAGCTGTCTTCGTCGGGGTAAAAGCTGGTCTCGGAAAGCCAGCGGGTCGGCAAAACAGACTTTTCCCACGCATGGCTTCCGGCAACACAACGCAGGCTTGCGTCGGTGACCGCATCCATGGGCGACCAGAAGCTTACATTCTGAGCACCTTGCACAAAGTAATACGGCGCATCCTGATGCCATGGCGTCGGCTTGGACGTCCCCGGTTCCTTGACCAGAACATGATCGTGAAACATCTGCACGCGCTCTGATCGCATCAAATCAGCAGCCACTTCGGCAGCAGCAGAGGTTCGGACAACCTCCTCAAACTCGGATATCCGCGTCCAATTGCAATAATCATCGAAAAATCGCCCGCCTTCACCCTCTTTCAGGTTCTCGGCGGCATAAGGCCCCGGCTCTGCAATGTTGTGTTCAATCCCGGCACGGATCGTATCGACATGATCATCAAAAAGACCTTTGACAAGCACGACCCCGTCGCGTTGGAAGCTGTCGATTTGCGCTTGGGTAAGAAGCGAATGCATGGAGATATCCCTATTGTTCAAGGCAACGGTAGCATTGTCGTAAATTAGCTTCTAATAATATGATCGAATACTATTATTAGCTTCATGTTATATATCACGCTCCGGCAATATGAATACATCGTCACCGTTGCCGATGAAGGCACGCTGACCAAGGCAGCTTTAGCGCTCAACGTGTCGCAACCGTCTTTGTCCGTCGCCCTGACCCAAGTCGAAGACCGGCTCGGCCAGCCGATCTTCATCCGCCGCAAGGGAGCCGCCATCGAGATAACCCCGTTCGGCCATCGCTTTGTCGATCAGGCGCGCAACCTTCTTGAGCTGGCGACGCGGATGGAGCAAGGCCAAGCCGGATCGCGACCCTTTGTGCTCGCGTGTTTCAAGGACATCGCGCCGTGGTATCTTGCGCCTGCCTTGGATCAACTGGCAAAGCAGTTTCCAACGATGGCGCTCCAAGGCGCAGAAGGCCGCTTTGCCGGTTTGGCAGATGATCTGGCGCAAGGCCGCGCAGACCTCGCAATTTCCTATGACATCGGGTTCGACGACAGGTTTGAACGCCAGAAGATCAAAGAGGTTTTGCCGGTCGCATTCCTGTCTGTTGACCATCCGCTCGCAGCGCAGCCCCATCTGGCGCTTGAGAACCTTGTTGATCAGCCCCTGATCCTGTTCGATGAAGATCTATCCGAAGGCTATGTGCGGACCATGTTTGAAAGGTTGGACCTGCGCCCGACTGTAGTCGCACGCGCAGGCTCTCTTGAATCAATGCGTTCCTTCGCAGCGCATGGCGCGGGGATCGGCATTAGCTATTCCGACCCGCAAACAGACATCAGCTATGACGGCCGCTCCTTGATTACGCGCCCTATTTCATCCCAGGAAGCCGCGGCCGATGTTGTCCTGGTTTGGTCACGCCTTGCCGCAAAGGACGCGCCGGTGCGTGACGTCGTCGATGTGATCAGCACGATGTGAATTTAAGGCGCACCCTGCCGATTGCGTCGTCTTGGTATAAGACAGATCCGAGTGACGGCGATCGATCAGCCTACATTTCCTATGGCGCAGGGTCCAGTATCCAGATTGGTCTGCGTATGCTGTGCTGCTAGGCTCCGCAAAAGATACAAAAGATCAGGGTGTGGACGATGCGAGATCAGGCGCGGGTTGTGGTTATTGGGGGCGGTATCGCGGGGTGTTCGGCGCTTTATCATCTGACGCAAGAGGGATGGACCGACGTCATGCTGATCGAGCGTGACGAACTGACCTCGGGGACGACCTGGCACTCAGCAGCGCAGGTCACAAACTTTGGCATGAGCCAAACGATGATCGGATTGAAGACCCATTCGATCAACCTTTACAAAGAGTTACGCGATGACCCCGACTACCCTGTCGGCTATAATTATGGGGATGGCGGGATCCGGCTGGCCAACACTGAAGCCCAAATGGATGGTTACCGCCATTTCGCGTCGATGGCTGCGGGAATGGATGTCGAGTTCGAGGTAATTGATGCCGCCGAATGTGCGCGGCGTCATCCCCTGATCTCAACCGAAAACCTGCTGGGCGGTCTTTGGGACCCGACCGACGGCCATATCGACCCCGCCCAACTGTGTCAGGCCCTTGCCCGGCGCGCCCGTCTTGCAGGGGCCGAGGTCAACCGCCATACGTCCGTGACAGGGTTGACGCAACACGCCGACAGCTCATGGACCGTGCACACCGAAAAGGGTGATGTAACCTGCGAGATCGTGGTGAACGCGGGTGGTTATCGCTGTAATGAGATCGGCGCGATGATGGGCGTCCAGCATCCCGTCGCCTCGATGGAGCATCAGTATTTCCTGACCGAAGACATCCCCGCGATCACAGAGGCCGGGCACCGTATCCCGCTGCTGCGCTGCCCGATCAGCGATTACTATTCGCGGCAGGAAAAGAACGGTCTGCTGCTGGGCTTTTATGAACAGGACTGCCGGACATGGGGTCTTGACGGGATCGACCCGCATTTCACCAATGCGCTTTGCCCTGACGATCTGGACCGCGTGACGGATGTCCTTGAAGGTGCCTTTGAAAGGATGCCCGCGCTGATGGAAACCGGCATCCGCGAGGTGGTCAACGGCCCGATCACCTACACCATCGACGGCGCCCCGCTGGTTGGTCCGGTCCCCGGCAAGCGCAATGCCTTTTGCATCATCGGCCTGCGCGCAGGTCTTGGCGAGGGGGGTGGTCACGGCTGGCTGCTCGCTCAACAGATTGTGCACGGCGAGGCGCAATACGACACGTGGGTCATTGATCCGCGTCGGTTCACAGGTCATGCGACCGTCGAGTTGACGGCCCTCAAGGCAATAGAGGATTACCAGAACGAGTTTCGGTTCCATTTCCCCCATGAACACCGCCCCGCCGGGCGCCCCATGAAGACGACACCACTCACCTCTTTGCTGATCGCAGAGGGGGCCGAAATGGGCACAGTCAACGGATGGGAACGGATCGACTATATAAAGCCGTCGGCAGACTTCACCGAGACCTTGGGTTATCACTTTAACGAAGTTCACGCCGTCGTCGCCGACGAGGTGAACGCCGTCGCGACACGCGTTGGGCTCACCGAGGTGTCAGGCTTCAACCGGTTCGAGCTGACAGGCGCAGATGTGCACAGCTTCCTTGATCGAATGATCTGCGGATCAGTGACGAAGCGGTGGGGTCGTGTGGGGCTTGGCTACCTGTTGAATGAACACGGAATGCTGAAGGCTGAGGCGACGATTACCAATATCCCAGCCTCAAACCGGGGACCAAACCGGGTTTGGTATGGGTCTGCCGCGGCGTCTGAATTTCACGACATGGACTGGCTGCAATTGCATCGACGCCAGGATGAAGATGTCAGCATCCGATCTTTGACGAACGCGCAGACCATTCTGGTGCTTGCGGGTCCGAAGTCGCGCGATGTTCTTTCAGCCGCCGCACGCGGGGACTGGTCCCGCGAGGCTTTCCCTTGGTTGTCGGTGCGCGAAACCTTCGTCGGCATTGCGCCGGCAACCGTTCTGGGCGTCAGCTTTTCGGGTGAGCTTGCCTATGAGATCCATGTTCCGAACGAGAGTCTTCAGGCGGCCTATACCGCCTTGCGCGGCGCGGGAAAGGCACATGGCTTGCGTCTGTTCGGATCACGCGCAATCGAAGCGATGCGGCTTGAGAAAGGCTTTTTGCACTGGAAATCCGACATTTTAACAGAGTTTGATCCGTTTGAAACTGGCCTTGAGCGTTTTGTGACACTCGACAAGCCCGAATTTGTCGGGAAGGCCGCACTGTTGAAACGCGTGTCGTCAGGGGCCCAACGCAAGTTGGTCACACTGCGGGTGGATACGGAAGAAGCCCCAGCGTCCGCAGGCGCATCGGTCCGCGCCAACGGCCGCATCGTCGGCACCGTGACGTCGGGCGGCTGGGGGCACCGCATCTCGGCAAATCTTGCATATGCGTTCTTGGAGCCGATGTTCGCGGAGCCGGGACAAGACCTTTGCGTTGACATCGTTGGGTGCCCCACCCCTGCGCAGGTGATCGACATCGGGCCGTATGATCCGAAGTTTGAACGCATGAGAGCATAAACCAATAGTGACGACAGCAGATCATAGGCTTGCGCCCTTTGTGTAGGGGAGGATGAGGTGCGCGACCTCGCAGATGGCATTTCATTGGATCATCTTCGCGCTGGATCGAGTACTTTATGGCCAGACGCCCGGTGCCGGTGACGGGGCGCGAGGCTCGTTTGTGTAGGTCCCTGCAAGGTGTTCACAGCCAAGACAATCTGCAAAGCCACAATATCTCAGATGTTTTTTGATTTATGTCCGCGGTCATAAATCGTCTCGCCACTCAAATTCTAATAAACAAATCCAATTACACACAAAAAAAATTATAATTGGAGCAAAGTCCTCTTTCTATGCATCATTTCAAAGATGCACATCCTAGGGAGTGACTTATGACCAACACATTTAAGCTGACGGCAATCGCAATCGCCGCGTCGCTGCTGGCGCAATCCGCAATTGCCGAAACATGGCGCATGGCAACCAAGATGCCCGTCGACAGTCCTGAGGGAAAAGTCTTTCAGGCCATCGCTGATAAAACAGCCGAATATTCTGACGGTACGCTTGAGATTCAGGTGTTTCCGAATGAACAACTGGGCAAGGAAGATGCCGTTCTTGAGCAGCTACAAAGCAATGTTGTGCAAATCTACGCTGAGGGTTTCGGATTCTTGAAGAAATGGGTGCCTGAGACGTCCTGGTTCAACGCTGCATTTATGTTCGACGACCGGGAGCATTGGGCCCGCTTTGTGAACGGTGAGATGGGTCAGGCCTGGTTTCAACAGGTTGAAGAGGCCGCGGGCGTGACGGTTCTGGGAGATCCCACCAAGATCCTGCGCGGACCCTATCGCGTTATGGTATCAGGACCGGAAGTTACCAGCATTGAGGATATCGCCGGCCTGAAGCTACGGATGCACCCCAATCAATTGGCCATCGCAACTTGGTCCCATCTTGGAGCCGACGTGATCACCCTGCCGTGGACCGACGTCTACCAGAGTATTGACACCGGCCTGATCAGCGCCGTGAACAGCCCTATCGCACTTGTGGAATCCATGCGCTTTAACGAGGTGGCGACGCATATTGCGCGGACGGATGAGTATCACCAATCCATAGGGCTCATGGTGAATGCGGAAGCGTTGGCAGCCCTTGATGCTCAGCAACTTGATGCGTTGACGCGCGCATATAGCGAGGCCGCCGATCTTTCGGTCGAACTGATGAACCAGGCGACAGACGACAGCATGGAGCGCATGACATCCGCAGGCATCACCTATACCGAGCTTGATACGGCGCCCTTTGTGGCTCGTATGACCGAGTTCTATGATGATCTGGAAGCCAAAGGCGAATTGCCCGAAGGGTTTCGCGAAGCTGTTGAGGCTGCTCGTCAATGAATGAAGACCCCCGCCCGGTCCCGAAGGCTATCGTCATTGCCGATGCCGTTCTCGTCGGGGTTGGACGGGGGTTCTCTTGGATGTGTTCGTTCTGTCTGCTCGCGATGCTGTTGCTGACGGCGGCGACCATACTGCTTCGCCCCTTGGGTCTGAATTTTTACTGGATATTTCCTTGGGTCATGGTGCTGTTCGTCTGGCTCAGCTTTTTCGGCTTTTTCCCTGCAATGATCTTTAACCGTGATATCCGCATCGACTTTGTCGCGCGGCTTTTTGGGGATACCGGCATGCTGGTCACTCGCCTCGTCGGGCAAGTCGTCGTGCTTTTCGTGCTTTACTGGCTGCTGCTTGAACTTCCGGCAATCGTTGCGCGCCAGTCTGGAAGCATTGACGGCGCCATTCTGCCTTGGGGCGGGGAAGCCAAGCGACGGCTGTTATCACTGCCACTGCTTTTGTCATGCATCTGCATAGCGGTAGCCCTGCTTGTCGATATTGCCAAGATGATCCTTGGACTGCCTGAACGCGGGGCCGATCATCTGCCCGGCGAAGTCGGAGACGCCTGACCCGTGGCGATCCTGCTCTTCACCGTCTTCATCGCGCTTATCCTTTTGCGTGTTCCGGTCAGCTTCGCCATTGGTGCGGCTGTCGTTGCAGCCTTTCTGACCTCGGACTTCTCGAATGCGATGCAGGTCATCCCGCAGCAGATCCTTGAAGGTGTCGACAAGGCTTCCCTGACAGCGGTGCCCTTTTTCATCATGGCCGGAAACCTGATGAATGCAGCGGGTGTCACCGACCGCATCTTCAATTTCGCCAACGCATTGGTGGGGCATTTCAAAGCAGGTCTTGCGCAGGTGAATGTTCTATCCTCAATGATATTTGCAGGTATCTCGGGCGCTGCGGTTGCCGACTGTGCGGGCCTGGGCGCGATTGAGATCAAGGCGATGCGTGAGCGCGGGTACAAACCCGAATTTGCCGCAGCGATCACCGTGGCATCCGCGGTCATCGGCCCACTGATCCCACCCTCGATTGGCCTGGTGATCTACGCCTTCCTTGCGCAGCAAAGTATCGACCGGATGTTTCTTGCCGGTGTCGTGCCTGGCGTTCTTGTCGGCCTGTCGCTTATGCTGTGGGTCCGCGCAATCGCGATCTTCAAAAAGTTCCCCACACAACCTCGCGCCCCCGTCCGCGAAGTCGCACGCACCGGACTGGACGGCTTTCTTGCCCTGCTCGCGCCCGCAATCATTCTGGGATGCATTCTGTCAGGCTTTGTCACCGCGACCGAAGCGGGTGTGTTGGCCTGTCTGTATTGCATCGGTCTTGGCCTTTGGTACCGGGAACTGACCTGGACCTCTTTCTGGAAAGCCTTGAACGAGACCGCGATGATGACCTCGGTGATCATGGTCATCATCGGCTTTTCCATCGCGATGGGCTGGCTTCTGGCAATCGAGCAGGTCCCGCAAGGCGTGGCCGACTGGGTGTTCAGCTTTACCGAAAGCAAGGCGGTTTTCCTTGGCCTGATGATGATTTTCGTGCTTCTCATCGGCTGCGTCGTAGAGGGCGTTCCGGCCAAACTGATCCTTGTTCCGACACTTTTGCCGCTGGTCGATCTTTACGGAATTGATCGCGTGCATTTCGGCATCGTTTTGCAACTTGCGCTGCTGATCGGGATCGCGACGCCGCCCATGGGCATCGGCCTATACATCGTGTCCGAAGTGGGCCGCGTGAAGTTTGACAAGGTCGCTTTGGCAACGCTGCCACTACTGCTCCCATTGATCGTCGTATTGATCATGCTGGCCTACGTCCCGGCACTTTCGACGTTCCTGCCCAACCTGATCCTTGGGCCCGACACTACCATACTCAATTGATCGGAAAGGCCTCAGATGTATAAAATTCGGTCGCTGCCCACCGCGGTGAGCCCCTCCTCACTGGATCGCCTGTCACGTCTGGAAACAGCCACAATCGGTCACACATATCAGTTCGGCTTCGCTGATCCCGCTGTACAGTCGGTCTTGCCTGGCAAATCTGTTGTCGGCACGGCTGTGACGCTTGCCCTGCCCGGTCAAGATTCAACGCTTTTGCATCATGTGATTGCCCAACTTCGACCCGGGGATTTCCTGGTGATTGATCGGCTTGGCGACACCCGGCACGCATGTTTCGGTGGGGGTGTCGCACTGGCCAGCAAGCAACAGGGTTTTGTTGGTGCTGCCGTGGATGGTCCGCATACTGACACATCCGAGATCGCAGAGCACGACTTTGCCCTTTGGTCGCGGGGCGCGTCGCCGATCACGACACGTCTCTATGACATCGGCGGCGGGTTCAATATCCCTGTCTGCTGCGCTGGCGCGGCTGTGCTGCCAGGATACGCCGTTCTGGCAGACCAAAGTGGTGTATTATTCATCGACCCGAGCGATCTGGACGAGGTTCTGTCCACCGCCGAGGTCAAAACGCAACGCGGAAAGGCAAACACAGAACGCCAGAAATCCGGCGAGAAGTTGGGAGCGATCACCGGTGCGACCGCGAAGGTCGAGAAGCGTCTGACAGCCGTTGAAGGCTGACGGATGAGCCATCAGCTTTGTTTCTCTCCGCGTTTACAGCCCGGAACCCCAAGGAGGCGGCATGAACCACGACACTGAACATTGGCGCGTTTCCAAATCCGCCACGACACATCCTGATGGCGTGGTCAGTGCGCAACATATCCTTGCGGCACGCGCCGGGGCCGCGATGCTGGATCAAGGCGGCAACGCCGTGGACGCCGCCATCGCCACTGCGCTGGCCCTTGGGGCTGTGGAACCTTGGATGTGCGGTCTGGGCGGCAGCGGTCTGATGGTGATCTGGCTGGCTAAAGAACGCCGGGCTGTGACGCTCGATTTTCAAGGTGTTCTGGCGGGTGCAACCGTGTTTGACGATTATCCCGTCGATCCGGACCTGCCAGAAACGCTGATGGGATTTCCGACGGTTCGGAACAATGCGAATGTTGAAGGCTACCGGTCTGTCACCGTTCCGGGTGCCGCCGCTGGTTTTGATAGAGCCTTGCGCAAATGGGGCAGCCTTCCCCTCGCGACCGTTGCGGCGCCAGCCATCGCGCTGGCTGAAAGCGGGGTCGAGGCCACGTGGTTCACGACGCTACAGATCGCCTTGGCCAGCCCGATCATCGCCAAGGACCCGACCTCACGCCAGATCTATCTTCCCGGCGGCCACCCGGCTGCGCCCGAGACGCCGGTGACCATTCCTGGCCTAGCGCAAACACTGACACGCTTTGCCGAAGGGGGCGCAGACGCATTTTACACAGGCTCTCTTGCACAAGATATTGTCGCTGACCTGAACGCCGGAGGATCAACAATCTCTAGGGATGATCTGGCAGCTTATGAGGTGCTTGAGGCAGAGGCACACATGCAAGACCACCGAGATGTGACAGTTCATGTAATGGGAGACGTCAGCGGCGGCACGCGGCTGCGCGATTTCCTGCAGTATACCAAAAGCCACATTCCCGCACCGCCTGTCCGGCCCACACCTGAGACGTGGAAGCACTATGCCGATGGCCTTAACGCGGCATTCCGGGCGCATAACATTCGCATCGGCCGTGAAACGGAAAAAGACAGCTGCACATCGCATCTGTCGAGCGCCGATAAAGACGGCAACATGGTCGCGTTGACGCACACTTTGCTTAATCGCTTTGGCTCCGGCGTAACGCTGCCGCAAACCGGCCTGCTGATGAATAACTCGGTCAGCTACTTTGATCCTCGGCCCGATTGGCCCACCTCGATGGCCCCCCGCAAGCGCATCAATGCGTCGAACATGTGCCCGACTGTTGTCACCCGCGATGGCAAAGCGGCCTTCGCGCTTGGCGCGTCAGGCGGTAATCACATCATGCCGGCGGTCGCGCAAGTCACCGCGCTTCTGCTCGATTTTGGGCTCTCGCTTGAAGAGGCGATGAACCACCCGCGGCTTGATGCATCCGACCGCGCGTCTGTTCGCGCCGATCCTGCTTTGGGGCAAGTCGTTCTTGATGCGCTCGCCCAAGAGCATGATCTGGAGATTGCGCAACGGTTGGTGTTTCCAAAACTATATGCGTGTGTTTCGGCCGTTGCCGCGACGCCCGCCGGATGGGAGGGCCTTAACGATCCCTCGCAACCTTCGGGCGGCTCCAGCGGTCCGGCTGCTTTCAGTACAAACCCTGTCACACGTTCGTCGCAGGACGTTCGCGCATGACCATCGCCCTTTCATTGCCAAATCCCGAAAAGCTCGCATGGTGGGTTGATCATCTTGGCACGTTGTTACCAGATCACGAGGTGAAGCCCGCATCCGAGATTACTGCTAAAGATGACGTCACTTATGCGGTCGTCTGGCAGCCGCCCTCAGGGCTGCTTGCCGGCTATCCGAACCTTAAAGCAACGATTTCGATCGGGGCTGGTATTGATCACATCGCCGCCGACCCGGGCTATCCCGCAGCCATTCCAGTTGTAAAAACCATTGGCCCCGACATGACGCAAAGGATGTGCGAGTATGTTGCGCTTCACGTCCTGAACCTGCACCGGCAGTTGCCCGACCTTCAGACAGCACAAAGTGCCGGCGATTGGCGACAAATCGTGACCCCGACGGCCCCCAATCGTAAGGTTGGCGTTCTGGGTCTGGGCCACCTTGGCAAAAGCGCAGCACTTACATTGCATAGCCTTGGTTTTGACGTTGCAGGATGGTCGCGCAGCGGCAAAGCCCCTGACGGTATCGAAGGCTTTCAGGCGGCGAAACTAGATATGTTCCTCGCCCGCAATGATATCCTCGTTTGTCTGCTTCCGCTTACGTCTGAAACCAAAGGCATGCTTTGCACGAAGACTTTCGCGAAAATGCCGACCGGTGCATCTCTGATCAATGCCGCGAGGGGCGCCCATCTTGTTGAGGATGACCTTATCGCCGCGTTGGAGACCGGACAAATCTCGCGCGCGACGCTTGATGTCTTCAACACCGAGCCTTTGCCGAAAGGTCACCCGTTCTGGAACCATCCAAAGGTGTTGATCACACCGCATATCGCCTCCCTGATTGACCCGGTCTCGGGAGGGGAGGTTATAGCCGCGAATATTCGGATGCTTGAGGCAGGAGAAACGCCAGACGCACTGACCCATGTCGGCCGCGGCTACTGAGCCTATTCGCCTTCGATGTATTCACACCAGTCCGGGTTAGCAGCGCACCACGCCCGCGCCGCATTTGCACTGACGCGAACCAGCTCATCGATCATCTCGCCACGCGCCATGTTCGCATAGGCGCAGCGCACCTTGAGAACGCGCGGCGTCACCTTGACGGGGATCACCTTCAGCGCACCTGACGCTAGCTCGTCGGCGGCGACGATCGCAGGGATCGCGGCTATGCCCAGCTTGGCGTTGATCATCTTTGCGATTGTGCCGACGGCGTTGGCAGTATGGCGCGGCCCGGCCTTGTATCCCTTGCCCACCAACGCGTCCGACAACGGGAAAAGAGGGGACGTGCGCGGATAGTGAATAAGCGGCATCGCGGCCAGATCGCGATCCGTATAGACCTGCTTGGATGGGTCCAGAAGATCAGCGTGACAGACCCAACGAACGGCGTAGTTCACAGTGAAAAGGTTCGATATCTGCATCTTCGGCGGCGCATTCGACAGAAAAGCAATATCGACATCAGCGGCGTCGACGTGCCGGGACAGCTGAAAGTCTGATGCGCTGATCAGATCGCATTGGGTGTCCGGCATCTCTTGCGAAAGCTGGCGCATCATATCTGGCACCCATGTCATCACAGACAACGATACCGCAGCAACCCGCACTTTCTGCACAGGAGAGCCGCCCTCTTCTGCGCGCCGCATCATCGTATCGCGCAGATCAAGCAAGCGTTCGGAGTAGACCTGCATCTCGTGACCCCGTTCCGTCAGGGTAAAATGCGTCTTACTTCGGTCAATCAGTTCAGCGTTGAGATAGCTTTCCAACGCGAAAATACGCGCGGTAACAGCGGGTTGGGTGATATTCAACTTATCGGCAACCCGTTGATGGGTGCCAAGCTGTGCCAGCCAGTAAAATGCTTCGACATGCTTGAGATTCATAACGTCAGCGTAAGGTGGCGGCCTGCTACTTCAAAAGAATTTCTTATGTAACACAAAAAAATTTCGATTTTGCCAATGGACCGGCACTCCCTCCAAACTCTTCGTATGACAACGTCTCAAGACCTGCGCCAAAAACTTCAAACTGGGAAAATGCTCTGTGCCAGTTGGCTGTTCCTCGGCAGTCCTGTAACGACAGAGATCCTTTCAACAGCCGGATTTGACATCCTTCTTTTGGACCGGGAGCACGCGCCGGGCGGGCTAGATACATTGTATCACCAGTTGCGCGCAGCGGATGTTCCGGTGATCGTGCGGCTCGACAGTGCCGATCCTTCGCAGATCAAACTGGCACTGGATGCCGGTGCCGTCGGCATCGCGGTCTCGAACCTTTCGACAGCCGATCAGGCCCGCAATCTCATTGCTGCGACACGCTATGTGCCCGAAGGTACGCGGGGCATTCAGCGGCTTAGCCGTGCTGCGCGGTACGGCACGGATTGGCAGGATTATCGCGAAAGGACCGGGGCCGCACCCGTGACCATGGCGGTGATTGAGACGGTCGCCGGGCTGGAGAACCTTGACGACATTCTGCGTGTGGATGGTCTTGATATCATCTTCATCGGCGCTGTCGATCTTGCAGCGGGTTTGGGTCACCTCGAGGACGCGGAGCATCCGACCGTACAAAACGCAATCAATAGTATTGAAACCCGAACATGCGTTGCCGGAAAGACGCTCGGCGGCCTCGCCAACGCCCACGAGGACGCGTCCGCAAAGAAGGCAAAGGGCTACCGGCTGCTCAGTTTTGGCAGCGACGCCCTATTCCTGCGCGACGGCGCATTGGCCGCGGCAAACCATGCTCAAGAGACGCTGAAATGAAACTCCGCCGGCTCTTGAAAGAACCTGATCTGCTGATCTCAATGGTCTTCCTGCTCGGTTTCTTCATCATCTGTTCGCTACAGGTCGTGGTGCGCTTTGTTCTCACCGTGCCACTGTCGTGGACCGAAGAACTGGTGGCCGCCCTTGTCATCTGGATGACCTTTTTCGGCGTCATCGCAGTTGAACGCAAACGCTCGCAGATCCGCGTTGAGCTGCTTGAGGACCTGTTGCCGCCCAAACCTCTCGCCATCCTTTACACAGCTTTCGACATCGCCATTCTCGCCTGCCTTGTCGCCATCGTCATTGGCGGCTGGCACACGATTGCCGAGACCGGCTACCAGCGCACACCGGCGCTTGGCATCCCGATCAACTCACTGATCGCCATCGTTCCGCTCGCCTCACTCGTGCTGTGTGCCATCGTCGTCCGCAACGCATGGCTGCGCCTGAAAGAAGCCTGGACATGACCGCTGATCCGTTCACCGTCACGCTGATTTTCGCGTCGATCATCTTCATCATCATGGGCTTCCCGATCGCCTACGCGATGATCCTGTGTTCGATGATCTACATCGTTTTCAACGATCTGCCGTTGTCCTTGCTGGTGCATGAGCTTGGCCTGTCGTTGAATTCGTTCACCATGATCGCGATCCCGCTTTTCATGTTTGCGGGCAAGCTGATGACAGCCTCAGGCATCTCGGACCGTATCTTCGATTTCACCGGAAATCTGGTCGGCCGCGTCCCCGGTGGGCTTGGTCATGTCAATGTCACCTCAAGCTTGGTCTTTGCTGGCATGTCTGGCTCCACCCTCGCAGATGTCGCAGGGTTGGGAGAGATCGAATACAAGGCCATGACCCGTAAAGGCTATGATCCCGATTTCACGATTGGCGTGACATTATCCTCCGCTGCCATCGGCCCGATCCTGCCACCATCGCTCCCTATGGTGCTATATGGCGTCGCTGCCGGAACCTCGATCTCTGGGCTGTTTCTGGGTGGCATCCTGCCCGGCTTGCTGATCGCGTTCAGCCTGATGGTCTATGTGTTTTTCGTCGGCCTCGCGCGTGGCTACCGCGTCGACGTCTGGGCCGGTTGGCGTGCGCTCTGGGTCTCGTTTCTGCGCGCCGCACCCCCGCTTTTCACGCCATTCATTATCGTGGGAGGCATGGCGCTTGGATGGTTCTCCCCAACCGAGGCGGCGACCGTCGCCGTTCTTTGGGCGCTCTTTATCTCAGCCGTTGTCTACCGCACGCTCACCGCGCCCGCGTTTGTCGAGGTGCTTTACGACGTTGCCCTTTCCTCATCGCGTTTGCTCTTTATCGTGGCCACCGCGTTTCTCTTCGGCTGGGTGTCGACGTTTGGCGAAGTGCCACAAATGCTGGCCGCCGCGATTGAAGGCAACATCACCTCCCCGGTTGTGTTCCTGCTGGTTTGCATCGTGGTGAACCTGATCCTTGGCGCCGTGCTTGAGAACGCAATCCCGCTTCTGATCCTCGCGCCCATGCTCGCCCCAATCGCCGAGGCGACCTATGGCCTCGATCCGATCCATTTCGGGGTCGTGATGGTCTTCAACATCATGATCGGTCAATTCACCCCACCCATCGGCCTGTCGCTTTTCGTGATGCGTGACATCACCGGTTTTTCGCTGGGGCGCGTCTTTATGGCGGTACTGCCGTTTCTTGGCCCGCTCATCATCTCACTGCTCATCATGGCCTTCGTGCCATCTATCGTGACCGCAATTCCCCGCGCAGCGGGCTTCTAAATCACCAAAAGGGAGATACCAAATGACTTTCACCAGACGCCTTTTCGCAGGTCTTGTCGCCGCCAGCCTCGCGCTGCCAGGCATTGCCACCGCTGCCGATACCACCCTGCGCTTTGCCCATGTTGTGCGCGAAGGCGACCCGGCGTTCATCGCCGCGGAAGCCTTTGCGGAGAAGTTGGCCGAACTGAGCGAAGGCCGGATCGAGGTCAAGATGTTCCCAGCGGGGCAGCTTGGCAACAACCGTAAGCTCTTTACGCAAATCCAGTCGGGCGCGGTCGACATGACCTTCACGCCTTTCAACATGCTGTCCGATATCGTGCCCGAATTCGCCACAATCACCGGCGGCTATATGTTTGAAAGTCAGGCGCATCAGCGCGCCGTTCTCGACAGCCCCGAGATGGGCGGCGCTTGGGCGGATACGCTGCTTGAAAAGGGCGGCCTGCGTATTCTTTCCTCATTCTTTTATGGCACCCGCAACGTCACGACAAAGGAAACACCTGTGCGCAGCCCGGCAGACCTTGCGGGCCTGAAACTGCGCGCCGTTCCCAACGCGATGTCGCTGGCCACGGTCACCGGCCTTGGCGCGGCCCCGACACCTGTCGCATGGCCCGAGACCTTCCAAGCGCTGCGGCAGGGCATTGTCGACGGACAGGAGAACCCGATCCCCGTGCTGCACGCCGCAAAGTTCTACGAAGTGCAGAAATACCTCATCAAAACCGGTCACCAGATGTCCGCCCTGCCCTTCCTGATCCGCGAAAGTACATGGCAAGGCATGTCCGAGGCCGACCAGATGGCTGTGATGCAAGCTGCCGCGCACGGTCAGGCGGTCGCGGAAGAGACGATGGTGACGTTCACCGAAACGCTTGAAGCAGATCTGATCGACCGTGGAATGGAGATCATTGAACTGACCGATGAAGAGGTCGATGTCTTCCGTACCTCAGTCCGTGAAAAAGTCGCCGCTGATTTTGACGGCAGCGTTTTGCCGGCAGGGTTGATTGATCAAATCCACGCCATGATCGAATGACGCAGACTTGGCGCCCGATTGCCTTAATTCAGGCGCCAATCTGCGAGTGGCTATGCTTTTTTCTTAGACCGCCTTCAGCGCGCTTTGATTTCGATTGAAAACGTGCGCCGCGCACCGCTTGGAGGTGGAGAAAAAGGCGCGGCGCGCTGGACGACCTGCAACGCGGCGCTGTCGATCCGGTCATTTCCGGAACTGCGCGCAACAGAGAGCCCGCTTAGATCGCCGTTGCCTGCAATGCTGAAGCGCACCGTTGCGGTGCCGCGCGACCCGACACGGGGCTTTGACACGCGTGAAATCTTGCGCATCACCAGACCGGGATAGTTGCTGGCAGCCGCATTGCCTTGCGCACGGTTCTGGCTTTCACCCGAGCCCGCGGATTGCGCATCGATATCGCTTTGCCCTGTTGCAGAGCCCGCTGTCGCGTTCTGAGCCGCATTGCCGCGCGGCTGTGCGGTTTGGCGTTGGGGACGCTCTTGTCGTTGCGGTGCCTCCTCTGTCTGTGGCGCGGTACGCGCTTGTTCGATATTGCGCGCCTCGACATCGCGATCACGCATGGCGGGTCGGCTTGAACGGGTGACGGCGGTGCTGTCCGGCTCTTGCGCAGAGACGGTCGGCGTCGGCGCAGGCGTGACTGAGGGCTCGGGTACCGGTGGGGATGCGACCGGCACTGCAACGCTCGCTTGAGGCGCAACCGGGACCTGCGGCAACGCGGCCATGACATCAGAAGGGGGCGTGACGCCGGGTTGGACAGGTCGCTGCGGTTCGATCACTTTGAGCGGCCGCATCTCATCGGGCGAAGCAATCGTCCGCCCGATGTTTTGCGTGGGCATCAGCGGCTGAACCACTTCCGGCGTCTCGGGCGCCTCCAGCGTTCCGACCGCCAAATCCGCAAAACTATTGCCCAAAACGGCGATATTGGCACCTGCGCCGCCTTCAACCTCAACAGGTTCGTCAGTTGTGAATTGCAAGGCCAATGCACCGTGTGCAACCAGCGCGAGCACCAAAGCCCCACCCTTCATTGATCTTGAGGACCGAATCATTCCAACGCCCTTTCGGTCACAATGAAAACCGGCGCGCCCGTCTCGGCCTGAAATGCCCGGGCAAGACGGACGAGCTCTGCGGCGGCCAGATCGCGGTCAGGGATCAAGCGCACGTGGATTTGCGCCTGGCCTGGTTCCCGCGCAATATAGGCTGCGGCTGATGACAGCTCTTCGCCCTGATATTGTAGACGGCCATCGCTGTGGACCACGATTGCGTCTGGCGCCGCCGTGCTGTCCAGATCGGCTGTTTTGACAAGGCTCAACGTGCGATCCAAAGGTGGCGCCAACGTCCCGGCAACCATGAAAAAGATCAGCATAAGGAACACAATGTTGATCAACGCAATAGTCGGTTCGCTGCGGGCTCTGCGGTGGCGGCGTATCATCGGCATCAGGTGCCCCCCAGAACGACCGCCTGCACGCCATTGAGCCCGCGCAGCACAACCAGCAGATCGGTCAGCCGTTGCGCATTCACGCCGTCTTTCAGGCTGACAAGCAACGGCACAGGATCATCTTCTCTGGCCTGCGCGGCAAGAGAGGTCGTCAGGTCCGGCAAGGTCAGCGACGCCCCGTTCAGACGAACCGTATCGCGTCCCAACTCAAGGAAAAGCGGCGGCGTGTCAGAGGTGGCGGGTGCGTTGGACACAGCAGAGCTTAGCTCAACTTCAGCGAATTTTGAGAAAGTCGAACTGAGCATGAAAAAGAGCAGCAGCAGAAAAATGACGTCAATCAGCGACGTCATCGACAGTCTGCGCCGTCTCCGGATGCTACGCATTTTGCGGCACAGACATGTTTGGCGCGGACCTTTCCATAGGACGCACGTCTTGCGGCGCGAGAATGGTCAGCAACAGCTTTTCCGCGATCACGCGCTCTGCCTCCATTCTGCTTTCAAACCACGCCAGCACCAAAGCAGTCGGCATGGCAACCGCCAGCCCAACGGCCGTTGTCAAAAGGGCGACCCAAATGCCACCGGCAAGAATTGACGGATCAACCTGCGCGCCGGCGTCCTGCAACGCCTGAAACGCCTCGATCATGCCAAGCACGGTACCAAACAGCCCCAGGAGCGGTGCAAGCTGCGCGACACTGTCAAGAAACCGCAGGCCGCTTTCGAGTTTTGCAAACCGCACTTCACATTCGGCGCGCAGTCGGTCGACCGCATCGGCGCCGGAACTGAGCGCCATGCCAATCACAGGTGCAAGATAGCTACGCGACCGCTGTTGGGCAGCATGTGCGCGCGCAGCGTCGCCCTGATCCCAATGCTCAACCGCCTCGTTTAACGCCGTGTGGCGACCGACATGAGCCGCAGTGAACTGCCAAAGTTTGTAGAGAACGACAGCCAGCGTGAGGATCGACACCGCCAGCAGGATCAAAACGACGGTGCCCCCAAGATCAATGATGCCGGAGAGGGTATCCGTAAGCTGTGTCATCCCAGAACCTCGATATCTGTGCGGCTGGACAGCGTCAGATCCGCCTCGCACGCGGTTGCATCAAGATCGGGTGCCGCGCAGGTGCTTACGCCATTGATCAGCGCACTGCCGATCCGATCGCAGGTTAAGCCAGCCACCATGAATTGCCGAATGCGCGGTCTGGCGGGTGGTAGTCGACCGAAGTCAAACAACGTGAGTTGGGCCACCTGCCCGCTCGCATCGAACAAAACGGTCTCATAAACGGCCCGTTCAATAGGTGCATCGTGACCGTTGATCACCATAAAGCTCAGCAGACAGCTGTCATCGCGGGTCTCGACGGCGTTCAATTCGATCGAAAGGGCTTTGCCGATATCGGTATCTTCGGCCAAGGCCGACGATACTAAAAACGCAAAAGCGGCAATAGCGTGGGACAATACGGGAAAGCTGCGCATAGCACCTCCAATCAAGTCGCGTAATTGATTTGAAATGTTGGCGGAGGACAGACCTAGCTGTATTCAATATCGCAGACCTGAAAACGAGGTGCAACCGCGTCAAATAGATTAGCGCGCAGCGCGCCAGATACCAAAACAACAAGAGCCAAGCCGTCCGAAGGCAGCGGCCAAACTTGGGTTGATATCCATGTTTGAGGACGGACTAACCGTCTCTCATCGCAGCAGGCGTGGTGCAGAAGACAGCACCAAAGACGGTCGTCATGTGCGCCTGACTAGAGAACCCCGCCTCATAGGCAACCCAAGATAACGGCTCGTGCGTGCCGATGACCAGATCCCGTGCATATTCGGCGCGACGGCGCAGAACGAATGAATAGGGGGTTTCGCCCGTAATGGATTTGAAAACGGACGAAAAATGCGAGGACGACAGACCCGCCGCTTTGGCCAGATCGCTGATCTTCAGCTCTGGTTCGCACAGACGACATTCAAGCAGATCAATCGCATGCGCAATAGCACCCGGGCGCCCTCTCGCGCTCCAACTTACGATTTCTGCGTCGATATCACCGTCAGAGCTGCCAAGCCGCGCCATACCACGCGCAGCGATACCCAGCGCCAATGCCTCAACCGTTAAGCGGTCGACAGGATCTTTTGAGCCTGTTGAGCGCATGAGGTGTCGAATTGCGGCGCGGCCCAAGTTTGCTGCGACGCCATCTTGCGCATAACTGCTGTAGCGATCCCGATCGGTGTCGGCGATATCACAAGCGTCCATCCAGGAGTGAAGTGTTTCATTCCTCACCTCCAAGACACAGCCCGGCAGTTTGTTCGTCACGCGGATTTTGAACTCGGTTCCGCATGGCACAAACATTGTGGCTTCTGCTTGCGCCAGATGCGACTTCTGTCGATCAGAATTCACCGCCATTTCAAATTCGGTCAAGGCAAAGTTGATATCGAAAAATGCGACGTCAATTTTGTGATGCACATCGCATTGACCTGGCGGCAGCAGTATCAAACGAAGATCACCAAAGTCAGTTTCGTTGTGCATCTTTGGAAGCCGGCGGTCGGGGACTGCCTTATGCACGTTGTTAACGACATAGTGTGTGTCTGATGTCATAGCCTCACCCTGTCCTCTAAGCGCATGACGTAGTCGACAAGTTGATCCCGCAACGCAGACTGACCTTGTTCGTCGGCCAGTTCGGCAAGGTCGCGCAGGCCATGGATGGCGTCACTTGTACCGCTCAGCAATTGAGGCAAGGCTGCTAGGGATTTCACCGGGCACTCAGACAAAGCGATCAGATCGCGTGCAGTGTTGTGCAAGACGGCATGTAAGTTATACATCCGAGGATCCCGACATGCTGGATCAGCGACGACCAACTTGAAATATAGCGAAGAGGTCAGCACGAACGTGCTGTTCAGACGCTCCTCAATAAGGGGCGAATATGGATCGGACATCATACACCTCTTGCGCTTGTCTCCTATCAAGATGAGGCGTCGTGGTGTCGGCGTCTTTCAGGATTCCATGGTAAAATAACTGAAAATTTGTAAGAAACGTTATTTGGGCAGCTGTTCACATCTCAGCAACGCGGTTTTCAAAGGTGATCCAGACCACCTGGATAGCGCCAAAAACCCACTTACTTTTGCGAATGTAGATGCCAACTAGGCGCTTTGGCTGTCATTTCTCTAGAAGGTCGATGACCAGTTCTTCACACTCAATCAGCGGTACGCGTTATGGCGATTGCCATGACAAATCCACCTTGGACTACTATTTGCTTGTCCTTGTCGAATGAACGGATGGCTATGCGTGAGGGGATTTCGTCACCTGCTGGGACGGTTCGATTACCCGCCTGCGCCTGTGGTCATAGACACAGTCCTTGGTCCAATCGCCGAAGCCAACCCTTACGTCCAGAAAAGGCTGACCATCCTCAGATACGGATCAGCCGTTCGCAAAGGCAACTCGATGCAACGCGCATATATTCAACGATTCAGGAAAGTGGCTTTGGCAGGGGCTGAGGGACTCGAACCCACGACCCTCGGTTTTGGAGACCGATGCTCTACCAACTGAGCTAAACCCCTAAAGCCGAGCGTTGGATATGAGGGTTTGGGCGGGTTGGCAAGGGGTTTGACAGGTTGATCCCAAGCGAACTCTGCTTTGTGACATTTCGCTTGATGCCGTAACCGGGTCAAGCACGCTCCAACACCTCAACCGCTAAAATCGTTGGCAGATGGTGCCAGTCTCAAGATCGCCGATCACATGATTGATCGCACTCCCCTCGCAGCACGGGCCGGTGACAGTCCAACTCCGACGGTCGTCGTCACCAGAGACAACAAAGGCGCCTTTTGTGGTGCCGATGAGCAGAGAATTAGAGGGTGATGACATGGCATACCCTTTTCTGGAACATAGCACAAAGGGCCGTCTTCTGCGAACTGCTGCTTCAGTCCGACCATTCCTCAAGATCAAGAACCGCGCCGGGAAGTTGGTCATAAAAGGATGGCACCGGGTTCAGCGGCGGGAACGCAATCATAACATTTGCAACAAGAAATCCGACAAAGACCATCGGCGTGAAGACCTCATGGAACCGATCCTTGGCCACCTTGTCCTGATAGGTCAGCAGGATCAGCAGGCACGCGCCTTGAAGGATCGTCAGGCTGAGAAACCGTGACAGGTCATAAGCGATCAGCAGGATCGCAAGCGGACCAAGCATCGACATCGCAATGGCGATCCGATCCAAAAGGTCACGATGGGCAACCAGCTTTAGCGTCAACATGAGCCAGACACCCAGATAGGCCACACCAACGGGCAGAACAAAGGTTTGCTCAAAGAAGTGGCCCGGACCGTCCCAGAACGACAGAAAGCTCGGCTCCATCCCGTCGCGAAACCGCATGACTGCCTCAATCGCGATGGAACGGGCGTTGAAATCAAGAGCGCGGTCGGAAACAGCAGCCGTGACCTCGGTAAGTGCAAGATCGGCAAACGGGCTGCTTATGGAGAGAACCACCGCGAGGCCCCCTGACGCGATCACTGGTATGGGGGCCAACATGCGCGCACCCGACAGCCAAAGCTGGGTTGCGATCAAGACGGCGAATGTGCCCGCCATCGCCTCGTGGATCAGCGCGCCGACGCAGCAAAGCAGGCTTTTGGCCAACACCGTGCCGATACCAGTTCCGGGAAGGATTAAAGCGGCAAAGGCCAATGCCATCAACAGACCGTCAAGATAGCCGGTATTGCCAAGATAAACCGCGACGCCAAACGAGGTGATGATGGTCAGCCCCAGCGCGAGTCCCGCTTGCGTCTGCGGTACGTGGCGGGCAACCCACAGCGTCAAAGCAAGCCCTCCAAGGACAGTAATGAAGATCGCCACCAGATGCGATTGCGCGTTTGTAACGCCCTCGAACCCAAGCCATTGCAGGGTTTCGCCGGTCAAGGCGCGGCGGGACAAGCCAAGGTCGTAAGAGAATAGGTAATGGGTCTGCGCCCATTCATTCGGAGGCTTGATCTTGGCAAACGCCATCAAGCCGAACACTGCCAAAAGCACGCTGGTCATCCGGGAACGGCTGACGGCCGTCTGCATCGCACTGCCCTTTTCAGTCTTTTGGCGGACCATGCCCGACTGGTGCCGTCAGAGCAAAGCAAAAAGGCCGCTCCTTGTCAGAGCGGCCCTTTCAGAACTTCAAAGCTGTGGTCTAAATCACTCGTGGATTTTCGACACGACGCCGGCGCCGACGGTGCGGCCGCCTTCGCGGATGGCGAAGCGCAGGCCTTGCTCCATCGCGATCGGTGCGATCAGCTCGACGTTGAACTTCAGGTTGTCACCCGGCATCACCATCTCGGTGCCCGAGGGCAGCTCAACCGTGCCGGTCACGTCCGTCGTGCGGAAGTAGAACTGCGGGCGGTAGTTCGCAAAGAACGGCGTGTGGCGGCCACCCTCATCCTTGGTCAGGATGTAGGCCTCGGCCTCGAACTTCGTGTGCGGGTTCACAGAACCCGGCTTGCACAGAACCTGACCACGCTCGACGCCTTCACGGTCCACACCGCGCAGCAGGGCACCGATGTTGTCGCCAGCTTCACCACGATCCAGCAGCTTGCGGAACATCTCGACGCCCGTGCAGGTCGTCTTCGAGGTGTCCTTGATGCCCACGATCTCGATCTCGTCGCCGACGTTGATGACGCCGCGCTCGACACGACCGGTCACAACCGTACCGCGGCCAGAGATCGAGAACACGTCCTCGATCGGCATCAGGAACGGCTGGTCCACAGCACGGGCCGGCGTCGGGATGTAGCTGTCGACAGCTTCCATCAGCTTCTTGATCGACTCTTCGCCAATCGCCTCGTCGCGGCCTTCCAGAGCGGCCAGCGCCGAGCCGGGGATCACGGGGATGTCGTCGCCGGGGTACTCGTAGGAGGACAGCAGCTCGCGGATCTCCATCTCGACCAGTTCCAGCAGCTCTTCGTCGTCAACCTGATCGACCTTGTTCATGTAGACGACCATGTAGGGGATGCCGACCTGGCGACCCAGCAGGATGTGCTCGCGCGTCTGGGGCATCGGGCCGTCAGCGGCGTTCACAACCAGGATCGCGCCGTCCATCTGGGCGGCCCCGGTGATCATGTTCTTGACGTAGTCGGCGTGGCCGGGGCAGTCGACATGGGCGTAGTGACGATCTGCGGTCTCATACTCCACATGCGCGGTCGAGATCGTGATCCCGCGGGCTTTCTCCTCAGGCGCGCCATCGATCTGGTCATAGGCCTGGAAATCACCAAAATACTTCGTGATCGCCGCCGTCAGCGTCGTCTTGCCGTGGTCAACATGCCCAATCGTGCCAATGTTCACGTGCGGCTTGTTACGCTCAAACTTTCCCTTTGCCATGATAGGCTCCTTCTAAATCTGTTGGGCGGCGGGGACATCCCCGCCCTACGGTTGGTGGGTAGGGCGGGGTTCACTCCCCGCCATCCCTTAGGCGAATTTCGCCTGAATTTCTTCCGAGATGTTCTGTGGAACAGGCTCGTAGTGACCGAACTGCATGGTGAAGTTCGCACGACCCGACGACATCGACCGCAAGGTGTTGATGTAGCCGAACATGTTGGCCAGCGGCACTTGTGCGTCGATTGCGATGGCGTTGCCGCGGGTGTCCTGACCCAGAACCTGACCACGACGGGACGTCAGATCGCCGATGATGCCGCCGGTATACTCTTCCGGTGTTACCACCTCGACTTTCATGATCGGCTCAAGCAGCTTAGCGCCAGCTTTCTTCATGCCTTCACGCATACACATCCGCGCGGCGATTTCGAACGCCAGAACGCTTGAGTCTACGTCGTGGTATTTACCTTCGATCAAAGCCACCTTGAAGTCGATCACGGGGAAGCCAGCCAAAGGACCACTGTCCATAACAGACCGGATGCCTTTTTCGACGCCGGGGATGTATTCCTTGGGCACAGCGCCACCGCCAACGCGGCTTTCAAACGAATAGCCTTCGCCGGGCTCTGTCGGGGTGATGATCA
>ERZ1740067.220-NODE-220-length-47806-cov-6.917510_pt1 | contig 47806 bp, 41 predicted proteins | sample MGYA00581736_ERZ1740067 | MGnify/ENA primary metagenome ERZ1740067 (study PRJEB43018, sample SAMN04849236) | marine metagenome | isolation source: floating plastic debris | place: Pacific Ocean | collected 2008-08-27 | study: EMG produced TPA metagenomics assembly... | reverse complement strand
CTCTGGTCCGCCGGCGACAACGCCGCCGACCTCACGACCGACGGCACCTCCAACGGCATCCCCGACAATGCGGTCACGCTGTCGGACTTCTCCTTCTACCTCGGCCTCTGGTCGGCCGGCTGCCCGTAATCACGGCGGACTACCGCACCGCGCCAAATCCGCATGAGATACACGACCAAGCCCCCGCCCTCACCGGCGGGGGCTTTTCGTTGCGTCGTTATCAGTGCGTCGTCATCAGCTCATCACGAGACAAGTCGCCCGTCGTGCTCAGGGCACGACACCAAGCGCCCACTCAAACTTGTGCACCGAACCGTCGGTCACGACCCGGACACGTTCAAATCTCGCCCGCTCATCGCCGGACGCGTCAGTCCGCATCAGCACGAACGACCCAGCGGGCGGCAGCGGCACATCCGAATCCTCGGGCCGCATCCATCGCACGCGAATCGGCTTGCCAACCGAACGCTCCGCGTAGAGCAGAACCTCCGGGCGAGCCTCGATCATGCCGTCGGCCCAGAGCTCGACCGCCGTGCCCGCGACTCGATTCGCATCGATCGCCGCAGCAACAGCAAGGCCCGACTCACGTCCTGATGACTGCCGCTGATCGCGCTCGAAGAACTGCCCGTACCACACGGCCGCCGACGCGAGCACGACGCCCATCACAGCAGGCCGGCCAAGCATGAACGCGTTCGCGAGTCTCGCCCGATGCGGCTCGAAGCCGCCCGATGCGCCAACCGCGAGGTATCCGACCACAACGACGACCATCGACACGACCGGCAGCATGTAACGCGGATTCGAAACACCGACGATGGTCATGAGAACACCCGACGCGAGCACACCCCACGCGCACGCTTTCGCAAGCCGACGCGCGAGCGCGTCCGGCTCGCGCGACGCGTCAGGGCCCCAGGGAAAGAGCAGCGCGAGCGCTGCGGGCAGCGCCATGACGAGCGTCACAGGCAGCAGCACCAGCACATCGAGCGTCTTTCCGGCCTCCCACAGGAACGCGCCCGGACTCTGCGCGACGATCGGCTCGCCTCGCTCGGCGATCGCTGCGAGCCGCGACGCGGTCAGAAGCCCGACCCCCCCCACCACCGCAGCGGGAAGCGCGACCGCGATCGCAACACCCGGCTTGAACACCGCGCGCCACGATCTCGCAACCACCAGTCCGCCCACGACCGCACCAAGCACAATCAGCCCCGCCGCCGGCCCTTTCGCGAGCAACATCACGCACACGCCAACACCCGCGACCGCACCAACCACGAGCCCGCGACGGCGCATGACCAACAGATCGATCAGTCCGAGGCACGCGAGCCCCGCACCAAGGTTGTGCACCGCCTCGATCTCCGCCGCCCGGCCCGACTCCCACGTCCAAGGCAACAGCGCCATCGCGCACCCCGCCACCCACGCGCGCCGCCAACCGAACCATCGGCCCGCGAACCACCAGACGCCGAGCGCGAGAAGCGTCGCAGCGCCTGCACTCACAGCCCGCACCGCGAACTCGGTCTGGCCGAACACCGCGCTCGACGCCGCCAGCGCCCAGGGCACACCCTGCGGCTTGCGCACGTACACCCGCTCAAAGAGCCGCGTCACCAGCCAGTCGCGCTCGGCTGCGGGTTCGTCGAGCCACTCCCACGCGACGCCGACGCGGTGCCCCTCGCTCATACTCAGGCCCGTCGCGCCGATCCCGATCCAGTACGCGACGACGCAGCACGCGACAACAGCGACAACGTGCCAGGCCCGCGGCCGCGATGGGCTCACCCCGCGCCCCAGCCGCCCTCGGGTGCGACGAGCTCGCCGCCCGACTCAAACGCGTCCTCGATCGGGCCGCGGATCGCATCAAATGTCGGCCTCATCTTCGGGTTGCGATTCGGATCGTGGCGGAAGTCCTGGGCTTCTTCGAACGCCTCGTCGACGGGCTCGTCCTGCACAATCGTGCGATAGAGCATGAAGAAGCAGCCGGTCCGCTCGCTGCCCGCGCCGCAATGGACCAAGATCGGATGGTTCGCCGTGTCGTTCACGATGCGCAGTGCTTCGAGGTACTGCGCCGGGTCGCCGGTCGCATCGCCCTCGAGATCAAAGACGATCCTGTCAACGCCCATCGCGTCCGCAACGCGCTGGGCCCGGCGGTCCTCACGGGTGCCGGGCTCCCACGCGCCGAAGTCGACGATGGTCTTGATCTCGCGTTCGTTGATGACCTTGCGGAAGGCGGCGGGCGTGAGCTTGCCCGAGCGATAGATCGAGCCCGCCTCGACCACGCCGAAGTTCTTCGGGAAGACGTTGGGAACGACGCCCACGACCACGAACCAGACGGTCAGCCCGATCACCGCCGCGATGATGATCGCGTTGCGCGTGAACTTGAAGAGGTTGAAGGGCTCGCGTTGCTTCGGCTTTGGTGTCGGTTCGGGCATGTCGCGATGGTATCTCGCGCTGGCCGCCCGCGGCCGGAGCCGCACCGATGCCGTACGCTTGTGACCGATGGCCGACACGCCCCCCAGCGCATATCCGGAGCCCGTGCTCCGCCTGATCGACGAGCTCGCCAAGCTTCCGGGCATCGGGCGGCGCTCGGCCGAGCGGCTCGCCTTCCACCTGCTCAAGGCAACCCCCGCCGAGGCGATGGAGCTCTCCAAGGCGGTCGCCGACCTCAAGCAGCGCGTCCGGCACTGCGGCGTCTGCTTCAACCTCGCCGACGACTCGACCTGCGCCGTCTGCGCCGACGACCGCCGAGACCGCGCCACCGTCCTCGTCGTCGAGCAGCCCAAAGACCTCATCGCCCTCGAGACCACGGGCATGTTCACCGGCATCTACCACGTGCTCATGGGCCGGCTCAGCCCCCTCGACGGCATCGGGCCCGATGAACTCACCGTCGGCGCACTCATGGAACGCGTCGACCACCCCGAGTCCAACGCGGGCAGCGTCAAGATCACCGAGGTCGTCCTCGGCATGAACCCCACGACCGAGGGCGACGGCACAGCCCTCTACCTGGCTGCCGAGCTCGAAAAACGCGGCGTCGGCGTCTCCCGCCTCGCACGCGGCCTCCCCACCGGCGGCCAGCTCGAGCACGCCAGCCGAGCCGTGCTCGCCGACGCGATCGAGCATCGACAGAGCCTGCGATGACCAACAACGCGCACGACCTGGTAAGCCACGTCGCGCGATTCGTCGAAGACCTCGACGCGACGCGCGGGCATCGTCGCGGATCGCGTCGCCGCCGCGGACGCACACCGTATGAACCGCACCATGTACACGCTCAGCCTCGTCGCGGGCGTCTTCCTGCCGACTTCGTTCGTCACGGGGCTACTCGGCATGAACGTGCACGGTATTCCGGGCATCGACCGCAGCAACGGCTTCCTCGTCGTGTGCACCCTGCTCGCCGTCGTGGTCGTCATCGAGGTCTGGCTCTTCCGGCGACTGCGATGGCTGTGACATGCAGCATCGTGACGCGGCCTGGACCGAGGCGGGTATCCTGACGGCACACGATGCGTTTCGACACCAGCCAATCCATGAAGCTCGGCCAGCAGATGAAGCTGGCGCCGCGGATGATCCAATCGATGGAGATTCTGCAGATGCCCCTGGCAGAGCTTGAGGAGCGCATCGAGCAAGAGCTCGAAAACAACGCGACGCTCGAGATCATCGAGCCGACCGCCGACGAGTCATCCAAGTCCGACAACGACAGCGATGACGCGCCGCACGAGCTTGATGCGGGCAGCGACGAGGACTTCAGCCGGCTGGACCAGTTCGAGGCTGACAACCCCGATGCCGCCGAGAACGAATACTCCGCGGCCCGCATGGAGCGCACTCCCGAGTACGAGCCCATCCGTACCCGCACCGGCGGCGACCCGGACCGCGACGGCAAGATGGACGCGATGGCGTCCGCGCCCGCCCGCGCAGCAAGCCTCGAAGAGCAGCTCCTCGACCAGTGGCGCATGGCCGACATCGAGGCCTCGCTCCGCCCGCTCGGCGAGTGGGTCATCGAGAATCTCGACGCCGACGGCTACCTCCGTACCTCAACCGAAGACCTGATCGCCCAGGCCCCGCCTGCCCTGCGGGACGCGGCAACGCCCGAGGCAATCGAGCGCGCGCTCACGGCCGTGCAGCTCACGCTCGACCCCGCGGGCATCGCAGCACGTGACGCCCGCGAGTGCCTGCTCTTGCAGCTCGACGTGGTCGACCTCGCCGACGGTTGGGAGAGCGAAGCCGACCGCGCCGACACCATCGGCCTGGCCCGCGCGCTCGTCGCCGACCACCTCGACGACCTGATGAACAACCGCCTGCCGCGGATCGCCGAGCGGGCCGACGTCTCGCTCGAGCAGATCAAGCGCGGCATCGAACTCCTTCGCCGCCTCAGCCTCGCGCCCGCACGCCGGCTCATCGTCGACCGCCCCGAGCCGATCACGCCCGACGGCATCGTCGAGTACGACGAAGAAGGCGATCGCTACATCGCCTACCTCAACGACACACGCCTGCCCAACCTCCAGATCAACAAGGACTACGCCGACCTCGTCCGCGACCGCGACGCGCCCAAGCGCGACCGCGAGTTCCTCAAGACCAACATCGCCAACGCCCAGTGGCTCATCGAAGCAGTCCACCAACGCCGCCACACGCTGCAGCGCGTGCTCAACGTCGTCGTCGACGCGCAGCGCGAGTACTTCGACTTCGGCCCCCAGGCGCTCAAGCCGCTGCCCATGACGCAGGTCGCCGAGCAGCTCGGCATCCACGTCGCAACGGTCAGCCGGGCCGTGGCCGACAAGCACCTGATGACGCCCCGAGGCGTCGCACCCCTCCGCGGCTTCTTCACCGGCGGCACGCAGACCGACGAGGGCGACGACATCTCATGGGGCGCGATCAAAGCAGCGCTCCAGGAAGTCGTCGACGGCGAGGACAAGGCAAAGCCTCTGAGCGACGACGCCCTCGCCGCTGCACTCAAAGACCGCGGCATCGAGATCGCGCGACGCACCGTCGCCAAGTACCGAGGCCAGCTCGGCATCCCCGCCGCCCGGCTTCGCAAACAGTTCTAGCACGCACACGCCCGCCACCACGCCCGAAGTCTGGCAGTCCCAACACAGCATCGGCCCGCATCGGGCGGTTGTTATGTGAATATAGGTAACAGCACCCATCACGCTCGTTGTGCGACGGATCGCTGCGGGTAGCTTGCAAGCGTTGCCGCGCACGCTCTCGATGGGGCACGAATCGAGGTGCGGCTTCAAAACCGGCCGGCGCGACGCCCGCGGCCGCCACCACAGAGAAGGACTACGCGATGACACGATCACTCACCACCGCCCGCAACGCGATCCTCACCGCCGCGATCACCTCCTGCGCAGGCACCGCCACGGCCCAGATGACCTACGACTTCCGCCGGTTCGTGACCGCCGACTCAAGCATTAACATCGACGGCCAGACCTTCAACGACGAGCTCCGCCCGACGAGCAACGCCAGAGGCTCGGTGCTCGAGTTCAGCAGCGAGGTCGTACGCGCCGGCGTCGATAACGCGCCGTTCGGCGAGCGGGCCGGCCTCGCGACGGTTCGCGTGGACCTCTTCGCCCGGCCGGACAACTTCTCCTATCTGCTGAGCCTCGAGCACACCGAGACCGCCCCGCCGAACGACCTGTTCTTCCCGGGCCGGGGACGGACAAACGGCGAGTTCAATAGCCGCGGCACGACTGGCATCCGGTTCGAACAAGTCACGCGCTATCAGATGTTCGTCACCATCGAAATCGAAGAAAGCGTCCAGGACCGGATCAGCCGCAACGGCCAGACGCAGGTCGATGTTTCCTCTCGATCGCGGCCCGATGCCCGCGTGAGCTTCCGGGGCGACGACCTCTTCGAGACGCTGCCGCCCCAACCCATCCTCCTCATCGATGGCTGGGCCGATCCGCGCGACGATGACACGACAGGGCTCGAGTTCGCTGTCACCGCCCGCCTGAACTCCGATGTGATCAACCTCACCGAGGGCGACACCGAGGCCCGCGAGGAACTCCGCGTCCTCGTCGAGGTCAAGACCTTCGACACACGCAAATTCGCCTGCAGCATCGCCGACATGGACTCCAACGGCACCATCGACACCACCGACTTCTCGCTCTACCTCAGCGATTGGTCGGCCTCGGCCCCCCGCGCCGACCTTACCAGCGGCGGCACCTGCGACATCCGAGCCGTCGACGGCATCGTCGACATGTCCGACTTCGCCTGCTTCCTCAGCCAGTGGTCGGCGGGTTGCCTCTAACGCATTCGCCCGCACCCTCCGGCTGGAGGGTCATAAGACTTCCCAATAGGTAACAGACCTCAGATTGCCCATTGCCACATCGCTCGCACCGTCGTAGCTTGCAGTGGTGGCTGCGCTCGTTCGTCCGAGACTCGTGGGCAATCGAACGCAAGCCACGCCAACCGGGAAGGGTTGTGCCATGCTTGCGATGTGCCTCTCGATATTCACGACTGCTGCCGTCGGGCAGATATCCGCGTGCGATGGCCCGACCATCAATTGGACCCGATGCCAACCAACCATAGAGGCCGTCGCCGGCAGCCCCGGCGAACTCGTGCAGAGTCTTCCAAACCGTTCGCGCCCATCTGTCCAAGGCACCGGGGCTCGCCTCTACTTTGATGCAAGCGCCACTACCGCCTCGCGTGATTCCTCCGCAACCGTCGACGCGGAGGTCCTCTTCAATGGAGGACCATCCGGCCCCGAGTGGTCGTACTCGGCGACGCTGCTCGCCGAGCAAGCCAGGCGCACCATTCCGGGACAATCGGGCTTTGTTGAATCACGGGTGAGCTTCCCTTTGTGCAACAGTCGCGCAGGCCTCACGGTTCCCGGTCCGACGCGCTACGAACTGTTACTCGTCGGCAGCCTAAGAGCCGAAGACCCCGCCAGATTCACGATCGATGGCAACGACGCGTACATCGAGGGCGTGATCGAGCAGCGTTTCGACGTTCCTCGAGTCTCCGCTCGCATTGACGTAGGAGAGCTGATTGAACGCGGCGAAGCCCTGCAAGACGGCGAGCCCATCCCGCCGATAGTCGTCGCAACAGGTTGGATCAACGCCCTCGCCTCTCAGCAAGGAACCGCCGTGGGGCTGGGCTTTGAGGCGGAGGTGGTCACATCGGGGCTTCCCGAGTTGCCCGCATCCGGCGACAGAGACTTTGCGGAATTGACTGGAAGCGTGCAGTTGCGGCTCCTCTCGGTCCGCCCCGGCTGCTCCCTCGCCGACTGGGACGGCAGCGAATCGATCGACGTCGCCGATTTCTCCGCGTATCTCAACGGCTGGTCCGCCGCCGAGCCCGACGCCGACCTCACCTCGGCCGGTACGTGCGACCCCGCGGCCATCGACGGCATCATCGACATGTCCGACTTCGCCTGCTTCCTCAGCCAGTGGGCCGCAGGGTGTCCGTAAAACTCGCCGGCGTCAACCCGTCAGCATCGCCCTGAGCTTCGCGAGCGGGCTCGCCGGCGCGGGCGGCGTCTGGCCGACAGGCGTGATCTTCACCTCGGCGACCGCCTCCTCCGGCACGCCCGGCTTGCGGAACATGCCGTCGATCTTCCGCAGCGCGCGGGCCGGCTCCCAGTGGTCCATGTTCTCGCGGACCTGCGTCTCATGGATCTGGTCTGGGGTCGGGCCATCCTCGGGCTTGATGAACACCGAGATGCAATCGATCAGGTAATCGCTGCCCCAGGGGATGATCTCCTGGTTGTAGCACCACACGCCGCCCGCCTTGCAATCCTCGCGGAACTGCTTGGCGGTCATGTTGCTGCCACGCCAGTGGCGATCGCCCTCGGGGATCTGCTGCTCGCCGGCCTCGTTGCGGTGCGCACCGAGGTTGCTGTGGTGGATGAAACCCACGCCGCCCGGCTTGAGCTTGCGGCAAATCTGTTGCACGTACGAGTGCATCGTCTCGGCCTCGGCGTGCACGAGCGAGTTCCAGCTGAACACCATGTCGATCGAGCCGTCCGCCACGAACGACAGGTCGCTGCCATCGTTGGTGTGGTACGACATGTTCGCGTCGCCGAAGCGGGCCTGGCAATGCTCGATGCAGTTGGGCGCGAGGTCGACGAGTGTCATCTTCGTGCAGAACGGGCGGAGGAAGTTCGTCCACACGCCGTAGCCCGGCGCGAGCTCGAGGATGTGCCCGGTGGGCAGCAGCGAACGGATGCGGGGATGGACGCACCACTCCCAGCAGTTCTGCGTGCCGCCGTAGCCCTGGTTCCACTCTTGGCCGCGGTTCGACCAGTCGTAGTCGCTCGACCAGTAGTTGCGATTTTCCTCGATCGTGGGCATGGGGCTCCTCCGTGGTAGAGGGTGAGTCTATGCGTTGTACCCCGGGTTCTGTGCAGGATTTAGCGTGTTCCAGCGAGCCGGCGGACGGTCATGTCGAAGCCCTTGACCACGCTCACGCGGATCGCCCAGACCACGCCCACCTGCCCGACCGCCGCGATGGCGGCGCCAATCAGCAGGAACACCCGCGCCGGCGTCAGCCCCGCCTCGCCGACCGTCCCCATCATCGCCCCAACAGGATCGACCACCGCCCGCAGGGCACTGGCTGGGCTGAGCCCCGCGAGCAGCGCGCCGGCGTACTCGATCTCCGATGCCGACTGCCAGCCGCACAGGCCCACCACGCCCGCCACGCCCAGCACCACGCCAGCCGCCGAAACAATGCTGCCGATCGTGCCACGGCTTTTGACCGACCACATAAGGCCCACCATCACGCAGAACGCCGTGAACGGCACGACGACCAGCGCCGCGATGATCGCACCCTCGGGCAGCATCACCGGCGCCTGCACCGTCGTGCCAATAAGTTGCCGCGTGACCTCGACGCGCTCGGGCACACCCAGCACGCTGCCCGCGAGCAGCACATAGATGCCCGCGAAAGCCAGCGTGCCGATGGGCACCGCGAGCAACGGCAGCAGGTATGCGATCATGCCGCGGAGCTTGCCGTTGAGATAGTCCGTGGGCGTGATGGGTGTTGCGAGCAGCAGATCCAGCGTGCCGTCTTCGCGCTCGCGCGTCACGGCCGTCGCAGCCATGTTCAATGCGATCAGCGTGATCACCGCGACCTCGGCCCACACCGTCACCGCCAGCGCAAGCCGAAATTCCTCGGCCCCGAGCTGGCCGACGTGCAAACCGACCACCAGGGCAACGCCAAACGCGAGCCCAGCCGTGATGAATCCCCACCGCGCGATGATTCGGCCGAGCGTCGCGTTGCGAGCCGCCGCCTCGCGCCACGCGATCGGGTTGTTCCACACCGACCTCGGCGGGCGATAGTCACTGCCCGCAGCACCGAGCCCGAACATCTTGCGATACCACGGCACCGTGCCCCGGCTGCCCCGGCTTGCGAGCCAAGACAAGCCGCCGAGCCGAGCGGTGAACGCGCTCAGACCGATCAACAGCACGCTGAGCCCCGTGCTCAGCAGGCACCACGCCGACACCGGATGCCGAAGGAACCACGCGTCGCCAGGCCCGCCGCGTGGGTAGGCCGACGGGCTCAAGAGCGACTGCTGCGCGAGGAACGGGTTGAGCATGGTCAGCCACGTCACGCCGCCCGTTCTCTGGCGAAGCCATACATCGACGCCCGCCGTGATCGCCACGTACGACACCGACGCGATGTAGAACGCGAACACCGCCCGCTTGCCCACAAGCCGACTCGTGCTGAGAGCGATCGCGATCGTCCCAACCACGAGCGCGCTGCACGCCGCCACGAGCACCGAAGCGAAAATACTCTCGCCCGGCACCCCGCCGAAGTACTGCGTCAACGCAAAGAGCGGCAGCCCCGCCACCAGCAACGCCAAGACGAAAAACAACCGGCCAAGCAGGTTGCCCAGCACGATTTGCAAGCTCGACAACGGCGTGGTCAGCAGGATGTCCCACGTCCGCGGGTTCGCCTCCTGCGAGATCGCGCCCGCCATAAAGATCGGCGTCAGCAGGAAGATCAGCAAGATCTGCAAGTACGCGATGTACGTGAACGATGACGCGCCAGCGCGGGCGAGCTCGAGGTACGAGAGATCACCCTCGCGCGTGTTGAAGATCAGCGCCCAGAGCAGCACGACGATGAGCACGGCGAGGTAGCCGCTGCGGACGTACATGTGCCGCGTGCGCTTCGAGCCGTTCTGGACAAGGCGCACCGCGATCGGGTTCGTCGGGCCAAGCGCAAGTAACCATCGCAGAATCGGCGGCATGGGCAGATGGTACCGCACCCACGCCGCGTCACCATGGCGCACCGACCACGCCGAGCATCATGATCGAACGCGCGCAAAAAAACCGAGCGAGCCCACGAGAGGCCCGCTCGGCGGATGAATCACAAACTGAGGCGAGACTTAGGCGCGACGGCGACGGGCCGCAGCCAGGCCGCCGAGACCGACCAGCGCCAGCGAGCTGGGCGCGGGGATGTTGTAGGTGAGCTTGAACGCGCCGCCATCGGGGCCGCCATCGCCGATCCACGTGTCGACGAGCACCGCGTAGGTACCCGCAGCGAGGTTGCTGTAGGTCAGGCGCTCAGTCGCCGAGCCGATGTTGAGCGAGCCCTCAGCCGCCTCGTTGAGGACGGTGTTGAGATCGGAGAAAACACCCTCGATCTCGACGATGCGGAAGTCGAGGTCCTGACCGGCGACGAAGCCTTCGATGCCTTCCTGCTCGAACAGCAGGTCAGCGAAGCCGCCCGGGTGGTTGATAAGGAAAACCTGATCGTTGCCGTCGTACGGCGTGGCGTTGATGTTGCCCGGGTCGAGCTCGTTGAACTCGAAGTTGTTGGTGCCTCCGGCCGTCGTGCCGCTGAACATGTCGCCCGGGTTCAGCGTCTGCGTGACGAAGGGGCTGAAGGTCGCGGGGAACGCGCCCGAGCCGACGGGGGGAATCACGTCGGAGAACGTGAAGTCGAGGCTCTGCCAGGTGTGCTCAGGGTCGGGACCGTCATCGAAGAAGTCATCGAAGGTCGCGGTCCACATGCCGGCCGTGGAAACGCCCGATAGCGCACCAAGGCCGCCGCCGAACGCGGTGCCCGAGAAGTTGGCGATGCCGAAGCCCGAGCCGCCCGAGCCGAGCGTAAAGGGCGCGCTCGCACCACCAGGCGCCTGGAGCGTGACCTGCATGTCGCTGCCGAAAGTGCCGGTGCCGTTGTCGCTGGCAGTGCCTGCCCATGAGAACGTGTTGAGGTTGAATCCGCCTGTAAGCGTGAAGTTCACGCTGACGCCGCCATTGTTGACGTCGATATTCGTAAACGAGGTGGTCTCGCTCGCGGCGGACGCGAGACCAGCGATGGCCGCGACCGAAGTCGCGGCGAGTGTCGTGCGAAGATTCATAGCCTTGTCTCCTCTTTCTGTTTGCTACATGCCTTTCGGCGGAGTGCGATCTGCCGAGCCGCGGACACGTGCGACCCGGCGAAACCAGAACGGGGCGCAAGCGGACACAAGCACCCATTCTCGTACGACCAGAGGGTAACACCCGCGGACTCAAAACATAGTGTAACAATGCATTTTTGCGGATAGTTTAAAGAAGCTAGAACATATAAAAAAACCGCGCGGGCCCACAGGGGGCCCGCTCGGCGGATGAATCACAGATTCGGCGTTGTCTCATCCGCGAGGCGGGTGAGGCAACCCTGGCGTCGGGTCGCGATTAGGCGCGACGGCGACGGATGGCGGCGAAGCCGCCGAGGCCGAGCAGGGCCGCCGAAGCGGGGGCCGGCACGACGGTGAAGCTGTACCACTGGACGCTGTCGACATCGACGGAGCCCGAGAAGGCGATGCCGTTGATCTGGCCGCCGATGAGGCCCGAGGCGGTGCCGTTGGCGCTGGACGCGACGGCAGAGAAACCATCAGCGAAGATGTGGTTGAAGCCGCCCACAGCGAAGAAGTAGGTGCCAGCGCCCAGGCCGACCGTGGTCGCGTTGATCTCGGTGCTCACCTCGGACTGGAGGCCGACCGCGTCGTCGTTGTTCACGATGAGATCGCCGGCCTGGTCGAAGAGGGCGAGCTCGGTGTCGAAATCGCTGCCGAAGGTATCGATGGTGAAGATGTCACCCTCGTTGGCGACGACGCCGAGGTCGATCGAGGCCGGGGGGTTGGCAGCCGCGGGGCCGGGCTGGTAGGGGCCGACCGCGTCGAGCATGAAGTCGAGCGAGAAGGTCGAGGTCAGGGGCGTGGCGAACTCGCCACCGAAGGTGTCGATCGAGAGGAAGTAGGTACCAGCGCCGAAGACGCCGTAGGACTCAGGGCCGAAATCGAGGAATGCCGACTCGAGGGCGTTGTCAGCGAAACCGCCGGTCACGCCGAGGCCGTCGAGCAGGAAGGTATCGGTGTCGGCCGACTCCGAGAGGAAGTTGGCGCTGAAACCGAAGGTCGACGTGGTCGTGAACTGAACAACGTACTCGCCGGTCCAGGTGAGGTCGACATTGGTCAGGCCGGTGTAGCCCGAGGCGTTGTTGGCCCCGGTGGTGCCGTTGATGATGGTCGAGCCAGCACCGATGGTGCCGAGGTCGAGGTCGACGACGAGCTGGGCGTTGGCAGCGGCGGCGAGGCCGGCGACGGCAGCGATTGCAAGAACGTTCTTCATTTGTCTCAATCCTTCTCTGAGCCCTTGCGGACTCTCTCTTGGGCTACTGACGCGTGGCGGACACTCCGCGCGTCACTCAAACACATTCACCCAACCATCCGCGGACACGCGGGACGGCTGAACTCGAATTTCTTAGGGTCACCACGACCCCCCACGGCGTGTGCACGCACACGCCACAACCGCCAACCCGCGATCAACGGCTCAGCGACAACCCGAGCCGATGAAGGCCGGGCAAACGTATCTGGGGTCAAGTGGGCCTCGTCTCTCTTGGCCTCATCGTGCGCGTGTCAGCAAAGCTGACTCGCACCCGACGCCACCCGCGTTCGCAAGCCACTTCCGGGCGGACAACCCATGGCATGCGCGAGTGGATCTCGAACCCCTCGAGATTGCCGCCATATCCGACGACGCGGTCAGCATTGCACGCTGACTGTCGGTTAGCAAGCGCAAAGTGGCAGATTCTGCGCAGATCTATGGAACCGGGTCATCTCACCTAGTCCGTTTCTTCTCTTGTGTGCCACCCGTTGGCGGTGTCAGCACCCGCAACGATCGGGAAAATCGTCCCCCAGGCATTCTGAGAGGGGTATTCAGTGTCGCCACACCGAAGGCCGTCTGTCGTCTCCACAGCGGACTGATTCGTGCTCAACCATCATGTACTCTGATCCGTGGCCACACAAAAAGGCCCGCGTCGGACGACGCGGGCCCTTGAAAAATCGAGAGCAAACGGAACTGTTCCGGCTCGGCTGAGCCCTATGCCGAAGTCGATCAGGTGCTGCTGGCCGATTCCTCGACGGGCTTGTCGTCCGAGCCGTCGGACTCGCCTGAGGCATCCGCATCGCTGGCGGGCTCGGCCTCCTGCGGGTCGAAGATCAATCGATCCTCGCCCTCGATGTGCCGGACCTTCACGATCGGCTTGTTGTGCAACTCGCCCGAGAGCAGCAGCTCGCTGAGCGGGTCCTCGATGAAGCTGCCAATCGAGCGACGCAGAGGCCTCGCACCGAAGTCGGGGTTGTACCCCTTCTCGATGAGGAAGTCCTTGGCGCTCTGCTCGAGCTCGAGCACGATGCCCTGCTCGCTCAGACGGTTGGAAACCTTCTTGGTCTCGAACTCGACGATCTCGACGAGGTCGTCCCGGCCGAGCGGCTGGAACACGATGATGTCGTCGAGGCGGTTGATGAACTCCGGGCGGAAGAACCGCTCGATCTCCTTCATCAAGACGCCCTTGATGTTGTCGTAGTCGACCTCGGTCGAGCGCTTCTGGAAGCCGAAGCCGCCGCCGCCCTTGATCAGGTCCGCGCCGATGTTGCTCGTCATGATGAGCACGACGTTGCGGAAGTCGACGTTGCGGCCGAACGAGTCGGTGAGGCGGCCCTCTTCCATGATCTGGAGGAGCATGTTGAAGATGTCCGGGTGCGCCTTCTCGACCTCATCGAGCAGCACCACCGCGTACGGCCGGCGACGGATCTGCTCGGTGAGCTGCCCGCCTTCCTCGTATCCGACATAGCCGGGAGGCGCGCCGACCAGGCGCGACACGTTGTGCTTCTCCATGTACTCGGACATATCGAGCGAGATGAGTGCTTCCTCGTCGCCGAACATGAACTCTGCGAGCGCCTTGGAGAGCAGCGTCTTACCAACACCCGACGGGCCGACGAAGATGAAGCTGCCCATCGGGCGCTTCGGGTCTTTCAGACCAGCCCGTGCGCGACGGATCGCCTTCGACACCGCCTTGATCGCCTCGTGCTGGCTGACGACCTTCTTGTGCAGCTCGTTCTCGAGATCGAGCAGACGTGACGCCTCCTCCTTCTCGAGGCGTTGCAACGGCACGCCGGTCATCTTGCTGACGACCTCGGCGACGACTTCCTCGTCGACCACGCCGTCAACCTTCTGGCTCTTCTCGCGCCAGTCCTTCTGGATGTCTTCCTTCTTGCGCTTGAGCTGCTCGGCCTGGTCGCGAAGCTCCGCGGCACGCTCGTAATCGGCGCCCTTGACAGCCTCGTCCTTGTCCACGCTCAACCGCTCGATGTCGGCTTCGATGTCCGCGAGATCCGGCGGCTTGGTCATGCTGCGGATACGTACTCGCGCGCCGGCCTCATCGATCACATCGATCGACTTGTCCGGCTGGACCCGGCCCGTGATGTACCGACCCGAGAACTCCACCGCGGCCTTGATCGCCTCGTCGGTGATCCGCACGCGGTGGTGCTCCTCGTACTTGTCGCGCACACCCTTGATGATCTCCACGGTCTGCTCGTCGTTGGGCTGATCGACCACGATCGACTGGAAACGCCGGGCGAGGGCCGCGTCCTTCTCGATGTACTTGCGGTACTCGTCGAAGGTCGTCGCGCCGACGCACTGAATCTCACCGCGTGCGAGCGCGGGCTTGAGCACGTTGGACGCGTCGATCGCGCCCTCCGCGCCGCCAGCGCCCACCAGCGTGTGCAACTCGTCGATAAAGAGGATCACGTTCTTCGCGCGACGAACCTCGTTCATCACCGCCTTGATGCGCTCCTCGAACTGGCCGCGGTACTTCGTGCCCGCGACCATCATCGCCAGGTCGAGCACCACCAGGCGCTTGTCGAACAGAATCTCGGGCACCTCGTTGGCAACGATCCGCTGCGCCAGGCCCTCGACGATCGCGGTCTTGCCCACGCCCGCCTCGCCCAGCAGCACGGGGTTGTTCTTTGTGCGTCGGCAAAGCACCTGAACCAGCCGCTCGATCTCACGCTGGCGACCGATCACCGGGTCCAGCGCGGTCTCCTTGGCGAGCTCGGTCAGGTCGCGGCCGAAGGAATCGAGCGCGGGGGTCTGGCTCTTCTTGCCGCCGCGTCGGCCCTCGGAGGATGAGCCCCCGCCGCCGCCCGCGCCAGCCATGCCAGCCACGCCCTCGTTCTCGCCGTCGCCATCCGAGCCCGCGCCGAGCAGGTTCAAGACCTCCTCGCGGACCTCCTCGAGCTTCAGGCCGAGGTTCATCAGGACCTGGGCCGCGACACCGTCATGCTCACGCAGCAGGCCGAGCAGCAGGTGCTCCGTGCCCACGTAGTTGTGGTTCAGGTTCCGCGCCTCTTCGATCGCGTACTCGATGACCTTCTTGGCGCGGGGCGTCTGCGGCAGGCGACCCATGGTCACCATCTCCGGCCCCGCCTTCACGAGCTTCTCGACCTCGAGCCGCACCTTGCGCAGATCGACATCGAGGTTCTTGAGCACGTTTGCGCCGACACCCGAGCCTTCCTTCACCAGCCCGAGCAGGATGTGCTCGGTGCCGATGTACTCGTGGTTGAAGCGCTGGGCCTCTTGATTGGCCAGCGCCATGACCTTGCGGGCGCGATCAGTAAATCGTTCAAACATCAGGCTTCTCCTGCCGGGGAGTCTCCCCGATCGACCCTTTCTCTGCGCTGGTGAAGACGATCATCACGATCGACCTCGCCAGCCTTGCTTCGACGCGCGCCGAGCCGCGCGTGTTTCCACGCCCGCCCCAGCGGTGACGAAGCTGCCACACACGGTTCGTCCGCGATGGCGTGTCCGATCCGGTTCCAGAAAAGATCGCGCCAGCGGCGCAACCGCAACGCATGCTGGCGCGTGACGCCAGCACAAAGAAACCGGACCAGACATACCCATTCATCGGCTGCAAACGCCCGGCCAACAAGCCAAACCGGCCCGCACGCGCGCCATCGCACCCAACCCCCGCCACCACCGTGACTTGCCACGGCCCCACTGCCATCCCGGCAGCACCGCGGGAACATACTCGCGCTCAAAAGCACCCTCAATAGGGCATCAATCCGTCGGCGCGTTGGTCAGTGCGCTGGCGTCCGCGACGATCGTGATCGGGATGTTCATCTCGTCCTCGGTGCCGCTGACGCGGTCATTCACGCGAACCTTCATCGCATAACTCCCCACAGTGAGGGATGCAGGCAGTTCGATCTCCGCGAGCACATAGAAATCCCGGCGGTGTCGGCGGGACACGTCGATCACCCGCTCGGCCGGCCGTTGCCATGCCAGCACGCCGTCGGCCGCGTGATAAAGCTCGAGCGACACATCAAGCTCGGCCGCCCGGCTGGCCCCCGCGTGGGCGATGCCCATCCGCTGGCTCTCCCTCGGGGTCGCGTCCCGCGTGCCGAAGCCCTCGATCTCCGCGTACACAATCATCGGTGCCCGCCGGCCCGCCACGAACGAGCTTCGGCCCAGCGGCGTCCACTGCCCGTACCCAAGCACCCGCGAGCAAAGCCGCGATTCGGCGATCCGGACCCGCCCGTCCGACTCGATCGCAGCGAGCGCGAGATTCAGCGTCGCTGCCGCGTCCATCGGGCTCCCGCTCGCCGCGCGCCCGCGCAGGAATCCCTCGTTTACGAGCTTGAGCGCACCGAGCGACCGCTGCTCGGGCACCGTCAGCCCGAGTGTGCTGGGCTCGCGCTTGCCTGGCACCACCGCGTGCAACAAGCTTGCCTCGACCGCACTCGGAAACGCTGGAGTGTTGCCGCGTTCGCTCACCGCGTCGGCAAGCTCTTGTTCCAACCGGACGATGCGTTCGTCCAGCGTCTCGAAGACCAACGGCTCGGTAGGCACCAGCGCCGCGTTCGCCCCGGTCGCCGGCGAGGGCGATCGTCCAGCCCCAGCATCCGCCGTTGTTGTCGACGTGCCTGCCGGTGCGGGCGTGACCCAGTTGTTATCGCCCACGGGCGGCGGCGTCGCCCCGCCCTCGCGGAAGAGCTGATCGAGCGCCGCAGCCGACGCCTCCGCACGCCGTGCGAGGTCATCGTCGCCCGGCTCACCCTCGGATGCCAACCCCTCGATGGATGCCCCACGTGGGTTGGACTCATCGCCCGCAGCAAGCGCGTCGAGCCCGACGACGGGGCCCGTCGCCGCGTCGCCGGTGCCAGCCCGCGAGCCGGCTGTGTTCGAGCAGCCCGACAAGCCCGTCGCAACGCCGATCGCAAGCCCCGCGATGCCCACGAAGAGGGCAGCACGGTCGCGCATCGTGAATGTCGGGTGGGTTCGGTTGTTCGGCTGGGCGGTCTTGCCGCTGGTCGTTGTGCGCACGATGTCGGCCTCCATGCCTGGCGTCCCGGCACCGCACTCCAGCGGGCCGAGCGTCAAGCGAAGCCATCGACCGATCAGTGCATGACGCTTGCGAATCGGATCGCCAGCCGCTCGGCGTGCCGCTCGTGCTTGCCCAGGCCGCTCTTGCCCGCCGCATCGGCCTCCACGCACGCCTCCCAGAGCCCGCGGGCCCGCTCGGGATCGACCCGCCGGGCCGCACCCATCACCGCGTCGCGGGCGGGGCCCCAGAGCTTGAGGTCTTTGGCGAGCTGCTGCGGGTTTGTGCCCTCGCGGCCGCCGCGGCTCGCCGCGTGCAGCTTGCGGGCAAGATCCGTCATCGCCCAGACCACCAGCACGCCGGGGTGCCGCGAGACGTCCAGCGACTCCCGCACGTGCGCCACGCACGCCTCGGAATCACCCGAGAGCAGCGTCCGCTGGATGCCCCAGACCTCCTCCTCGCGGCTCAAGCCGACCTCACGCACGACCAGCTCGGGCGTGATCTCCCCGTCGCCAGCCATCAGCGCGAGTTTGCCCAGCGCCGCGTCGAGTCGGCCCAGGTCGCTGCCGATGCGCTCGACGAGCGCGGCCGCGGCCGGCTTGGTCAGCTCGCCGCCGTGTTCTTTCTTGCACCGCCCGATCGCCCAAGCTGCCGCCTTGGGGGCGGGCAATTCCTCGCAGTGCACGATCGCGCCGTGGGCCTCGATCATCGCGTCGAGCTTGCCCTTTCGCCACGTGTCCGTGCGGAGCACGAGTGTTGCCGCGTCGGCGGGCGCCTCGGCGTACCGCTCGACCAGCGCCCGGGCGCCTTCTTTCACCCATTGGTCGGCCTCGTCGACGATCACCAGCTTGTGCGTGGTCATCAGCCCGAACGATCGGCACTCGTCGAGCACCTCGGCGACCGCGGACTCCTTGCCGCCGAAGCGGAGCACGTCGATGTCGCCGTGCGCCGCCTCGAGCGCCTCGCGGAGCTTGGTGGTGTACACCGTCCGCAGCATCGCCTCCTTGCCCGCGAGCACCACGATCCGCAGATCCGCGGACATCTCGGCAGCCGGCTTGGAAACACGCTTGGCCATGAACCGTCCAGCATACGCCCCGTCTGCCGTACGCTGATGGCATGCCGATGCTTGCGATCATCGAGGGCCCCGACGCGGGCACCCAGTTCGACCTGCCGGGCGACGAGCCCCAGCTCATCGGCCGATCGAGCGAGGCCCTGCCCCTGAGCGATAACACGGTCTCCCGCCGCCACGCCGAGCTCACCCCCGACGGGCTTGACTGGTACATCCGCGACCTCTCGAGCCAGAACGGCACCTTCGTCAACGGCATCCCCATCACCGACCGTTACCGACTCGCCGAGGGCGACCATATCCGCACGGGCGCCACGGTCATCCGCTTCGGCCCGCCCAGCAAGGGCGACTCGTCGGTGATCAACCTCGTGGGTGCGGCGCGCCCCGACGCGCGGGTCGAGGCCGATCTGGACGCGCAAGTGGAGCGCTCGATCGACCCGCTCGAGGACTCCGTGCTTATGGCCGAGCCCGAGCCCAGGATCGCCGCGGTCGACCACCTCCGCATCATCTACGCCCTGGTCTCCCTGACCGCGCAGCAATCCGATCGCCAGCAGCTGCTCGCCGCGGTGCTCGAGCTGGTCTTCGGCGAATTCAAGCCCGAGCGCGGCTTCATCCTTATGACGCCCGATACGCCCGGCGAAAAGCTCCGACCCGCGGTCGTGAAGTACGCCAACAAGCCCAAGGACAAGGCCGACGCGAAGTTCCGCGTCTCGCAGACCATCCTCAATCACGCCATCCGGCGCGGCGAGGGTGTGCTCAGCGCCAACGCCATGGGCGACTCGCGCTTCAGCGCGGGCGACAGCGTCCACACCCTCGCGATCCGGAGCGCCATCTGCTCGCCGATCATGTTCCGCGAACGCATCTTCGGCGCGATCTACATCGACTCATCCGTCGCCAACTTCACCTTCACGCCCGACCAGCTCAGCCTCATGAACGCGATCGGCCAGCACACCGGGCTCGCGCTCGCCAACGCCGAACTGCTCTCCGAGAAACTGCACGCCGAGCGTCTTGCTGCAATGGGCGAGACCATCGCGAGCCTGAGCCACTCGATCAAGAACATCCTGCAGGGGTTGCGCGGCGGCGGCGATGTCGTCGAGATGGGACTCAAGCGCCAAGACCTGGACGTCGCGTCCAACGGCTGGAACATCCTCAAGCGCAACCTCGACCGCATCGTCGCGCTCACGACCAACATGCTCGCCTTTGGCCGGCAAAAGCAGGTCGAGTACGAGTTCACCCGCATCGGCACGCTGCTCGACGACTGTGCCCAACTGCTCGAGCCGATCTGCCGCGACAAGAACATCCCGCTGATCATCGACGCCGATCCTGAGATGCCACCGATCCCCATCGACCCATCGCTTATGCACCAGGCGATGATGAACCTCATGGGCAACGCGGTCGAGGCGGTCAGCCGCGAGCCCGGCACCGTCACCGTCAGCGCGCGTTACCGCGAGGCAACCAAGCCCGGGACGCTGCCCTGGGTCGAGGTCGCGGTGATCGACAATGGGCCCGGCATCCCGCCCGACCGCATGAAGTGGATCTTCGAGCCCTTCCACACCACCAAGGGCCTCCGCGGCACGGGGCTCGGGCTCGCGGTCACGAAGCAAATAATCGCCGAGCACGGCGGCAAGATCCGCGTCGAGTCCGCGCCCGACATGGGCTCGACCTTCCGCGTCGCACTGCCCGCCGAGATCCCTTCCGACGGCGACCCGTCGAAGACCACCGCGACCCGCGCGATCATGCCGCCGATCGTTCCCGACGAGGGCTAACCGCAACGCCGCTTCAGATAATCCCACCCTGGCTGAGCAACACCGACACGACCACCACCACCGCGAGCACAGCCGCAAGTGCGGTGAGGACTGCAAGGATCAGCGCATCCTGTAACTCCAGGTCCATGAAGTGCTGCAAAAGCGTCGTGTATGCAATGAACTGGATCACCGAACCGATGATGCTCAGGAACGCGAGCGGGATCGCCAGCAACGCGAGGATCGCGTGCACAGCGCCCATCTTGAGCGCGATCAACGGCCAGGGCTGATCGAAGCCAATCCATAGCAGACAGCACGCGAAGTACACGCCCGTCGCGAAGACCACACCGATGCCAAAGCTGATGAGGTGCTCGGCGATCGCCATGCCAGCGTCCGGTCCGTCGGTCAGGCTCGCGGTGACGAACAGCGACACGACCAGCGATCCCAGGCACCACGCGCCGGCCTTGGTGTATTCCACGCGCGACTGCTCGCGGCGCTTGGCCGAGCGGTCGGCGGCTCGACTCGCCTTGAGACGCGCGTTGACCTCGTCGGCCGACTGTTCGCGCCCCTTGCGGGTCTTGTGCGCCTTGCCCTCGCGCACGTTGTAGCCGCACGAGACGCAAATCGCCGCCTCGGGCGTGAGTGCCGCCGAGCACCCGGGGCACGCGAGACCCTGAACCAATTCCAATGGTCCGGCCGATGATTCCTCAGCGAGCAGCGCCTCGGCGTCGAGCATCTCGTCATCGAGCGCGAGGGGCATCGCAACGCTCGCGCTCTGCGCAACACCCGCGGCCTCCTTCGCGTCACGCCGATCGGCGACCGCCTCGTCGTAGCAGGAGCCACAGAGATACCGCCCGCGCTTGTCCTTCACACGCCGGGCACCGGACACATCCGTGCCGCAGCGCACGCATCGCTTGATCGCTTGAGACTCACCAGCCACGAGCCGCCTCCTGTTTGACAGCACGTTACCGCAATCGCCGTTGCAACACCAACAACCCGGCATTTCCACTGCTCTTCACTAGGCACAGCAGTATTAAGAAATCGTCGGCAAGCCCTCGAGATGGCAAGACGATCGTTGACACGCCTGCCCGATCATGCGACGCTACGCGAAAGCCGGTGTGCACCCCGCGTGCCCACACCGCCGCACGTGTCGGCACCAGGCGGACCCCCTCCGCCGACCACGCGAGCGAAACCACACGCGACGCCGACACCGTCGCCCACTGTGCTTACCCGCGACCCCAGATCGCAGCCGCCGCCCACCTTGGCGCGATTATCAGATCCGACAACGCTGTTTGAAAGACTGACTCGATGAACGCCGCATCAATCACCAATCCGCTGCTCGCGACCGCGGTCGCTGCCACGACATGCACCGCCGCTGCGAACCTTGCCCCCGCAGCCACGTACACGCACACGAGCGCCAAACTGCACACGTGGGGCAGCGCGACCGGGAGCATAGGTTCGCACTCCTACTCGAGCCGATCGCGATATTGGCCTGGTGAAGTCACGCCCCAAAGCCGGGCATTCGAGCGCTTCGCGGACGTGGCCATTTGGGCGGACAGGATCGGAGTGGAGCGGGACGAGTGGTCCCCCTTTGCCCTGTACCCGACATCATCGACTTTCACATACCACAACTGGCGCGGGATCTCCGGAAACCTTCGCCAAACGTTCAGGTCCATCACCTACGGCGAGAACCCCGAGAGCACGGTCGCCCGATCCACGCAGGACCTCTCGTTCGATCTCTCGTCGGTGACGCGCGTGAGTCTCAACACTCGGACGCTCGTCACCTTCCCCGAGTCCGTGCTTGAGCGCACAGCCTTCCACATCACGCTCTTCGACGACAGCGACACTCCGGTGCTCGCGCTCACGCTGACTGGGACCGATCTCGTCGGTCGGAAGAGGAAGGTGAACACGAGGCTCATCCAAGAGGTGCCCGCTGGCAGCTACCGGCTCGAGATCAGTCACTTTACCCGACTCGAAAGCACATACGCGGTCGATGAGCCGCTCGATGTTCTCCAACGAGCGCACCTCGACTGGAGCCTGCGCTTCAAGCGCCCCAGCGGGTCGCAGATCCAGCAACTCCGGGCGATCCCCGCGCCGGGCTCGCTCGGGCTGGTCGCAAGCCTTGGCTTGCTCGCCGCTCGCCGGCGGCGCTAGAGCCAGCCGCGTGCCGACGCGAGGGTCAGCCCGAGCGTGAACGCACCGAAGAGCGCGACCGACACCTGGAAGGGCGGGTCCTTCGTCGCCAACTCGGTGGGATCGTCGTAGACGCCTCGCTCGACGAGGACGATTGAGCGGAGCAGGCCGTAGGTCGCGGGGAGCATCGTCAGCCAGAGCAGGTTGAACCCGCGCGTGAAGTCCGCGTCGCGCTCGAGCACGTAGCCCGCGTACGTGGCCAGCGTCGCGACGGCCGTCACGACCACCGCCATGCGCAAAAACTCCACAGTGTACCCGGCTTGCACAGCTCTCGCGGCGCTCGCGTCGAGCCCCGCCTGGGTCATCACGCGCCGCTCGCCCAGGCGCTTGCCCAGCGCGAGGAACATGGACACGAAGAACGTCACGTTCAAGAGCCACGTGCTCGGCTCAACACCGCCGGCCGCACACCCCGCGAGCACGCGCAGCACGAAGCCGGACGCGAGGATGATCACGTCGAGGATCACCGCGCGCTTCAGGCCCGCGCTATACGCGAGCGTGCTGGCGATGTAGGTGCCGACCGCTGCGAGCGTCCACATGCCGCCGCTGCCGGGGATCACCAGCGTCGAGCCGATCGCGCCGGCAAAGAGCGCCACCGCAAACCACCGCGCCACGCCCACGGGCACCCGGCCCGAGGCGACCGGGCGTCGCTTCTTTCGCGGGTGCATGCGGTCGGCCTCGCGGTCGCGGATGTCGTTGACCGCATAGCACCCGCTGGCCGCCAAACTCACCGCGATGGTCGCCATGAGCACGCCGAACCAGCTGATGGTTCGACCGTCGATCATGCCGTAGACCGGGCCGACGAGCACGAAGACCTGCTTGGACCATTGGGTGGGGCGGGCAAGCTTGATGAGGCCGCCGACCAAACCGCCACTGGATGGTGCGTCGTCTGACGTGATTGAGGGCTGGCGATCGCTGGCGGTCATCGGTTGGGGTATCGGCTCGATCCGACCTCGGCGTGCATCGTCGGGCGAATCAGCTGGTCCCTGACCGGACCAGATCGGGTCAGATCGTCCAGTTCAAATCGTCAGGGCCTCGGGGCTCGCACCCGTCGTCTTGATCTCCGGCGTGAGCGCAGCCGCTCCGACCGCCTCAAGCTCGACCACGCACTGCAACCGACCACCAAAGAGCTTCTCGAGAATGCCCCAGTCGTACTGGCGGGGGCCCCAGGCCGGATCGACGACCGTCGCCCCCGATGTCTTGGCGATCTCGTGCCAGCCGTCGCGGCTGAAGTACCCGAACGTGCAGGGCACGCCGTGGATGACGTTTGCCAGCCAATCGCTGAAGCTCAGCCGCATGCGGTCCCACTTGCCGTACACAACATGGTCCTTGATCACAACGCGTCGCTTCGCGACGCGGACACACTCGGCGACCAACGGCCCCGGCTCGGCCGCGTGATGGAGCACGTCGGTGAGCAGCACGACGTCGAACGCGTTGTCTTCATACGGAAGATGCACGCCGTCGAAGGCCTGTACTGGTATGGCCGTTTCGGGGCGGATAAGCCCCTCGGGCTCGACGCCGTGGAACTCGAGGCCCTGGGGAGAACTCTGGTGCTCCATGAGCAGCTTGCCGAACTGCCCGTTGCCGCAGCCCACGTCCAGCACGCGTTCGCCAGCCCGAAGCCGGGGCTGGATCATGCGCACAAGCCCCTCCATGCGCTGAGGCCAAACCCACTTGCGATGGGCCCAGTTCATGGGGGCGAAGATGACGCCGGCAATCGCGGAAGCCATAGGCGAGGGTCCTTTCCATGCGGGCCCGGCTCGACGAGCCCGCTGGCAGAGAGCAGTCTACGGGCCAGCCCGCCCAAATCACGCCCAGTCCTTTCCTAACCTTGGGGCCCGATCCGGCCGAACAGGGCCATTCGGGGCCACGTACCGACGGGCCGACTGTCGGCCACACGTCCGAGAATCCCACCCCGCGAATCCCGCCCGAGAGGGCTCCTTCCCAAGGCGATGCCGGCCCTGAAGCCCGCGCCAAACACCAGCAGGACCACTCCCATGCCCAAGTCTGCGCTCATCACCGGCATCACCGGCCAAGACGGCTCGTACCTCGCCGAGTTCCTGCTCGCCAAGGGCTACGAGGTCCACGGCATCATCCGCCGCGCCTCGAACTTCAACACCAACCGCATCGACCACATCTACCAAGACCCCCACTTCACCAACGCCAACCTCAAGCTGCACTACGGCGACCTCTGCGACGCCGACAGCATCGCACGCATCCTCCACATCTCCCAGCCCGACGAGGTCTACAACCTCGGGGCGCAGAGCCACGTCCGCGTGTCCTTCGACATGCCGATCTACACCGCCGAGACCGTCGCGATGGGCGCGGTCAAGCTGCTCGAAGCGTGCCGCGAGTTCCAGCACCGCGCGGGCAAGCAGGTCCGCTACTACCAGGCGTCCAGCTCCGAGCAGTACGGCAAGGTCATCGAGACGCCCCAGACCGAAACCACGCCCTTCTACCCGCGCTCGCCCTACGCCTGCGCGAAGATGATGGCGCACTGGGCAACCGTCAACTACCGCGAGAGCTACGACATGCACGCCTCGTGCGGCATTCTCTTCAACCACGAATCACCCCGCCGCGGCGAGACGTTCGTGACGCGCAAGATCACCCGCGCTGTGGGTCGCATCAAGCTGGGCCTGCAAGACAAGCTGTTCCTCGGCAACCTGGACTCGAAGCGCGACTGGGGCTTCGCGGGCGACTACGTCAAGATGATGTGGCAGATGCTTCAGCAGAATGAGGCCGACGACTACGTCGTCGCAACCGGGCAGACCTGGTCGGTCCGCCAGTTCGCCGAGATGGCGTTTGCCCAAGCTGATCTTGACTTCGAGAAGTACGTCGAGTTCGACGCGCGCTACCTCCGCCCCGCCGAGGTCGACCTGCTCCTGGGCGATCCGACCAAGGCAAAGGAAAAGCTCGGCTGGGTGCCCGAGACCTCGTTCGAGGAATTGGTCCGCATGATGGTCGAGAGCGACATGGAACTCGCCGCCCGCGAAAAGACGCTCAAGGACGCCGGCCACGCCATGCCCGCGTTCAGCGGCCACGACCAATAACACGACCCCGATTGCGACCTGGTTTGTGCCTGCCTGAAGCAGCGGCGTGATCGAGCCGACATGGTCCCTCTGTTGAGGGAGCAATCGCTATGACATCACCCGACGGGGCCCCCGCCCCCTATGCGCCGCGCGATATGCGCGTGGCGATCTTCGAGTCCGGCAACTCCGGCCGGGTCATCCGCGTCGACGCCGAGAACGTCGCGGCGCATGGGGCGTCGCTTGTCGCGCGCACATACGTGCATATCGGCGCCGAGTGCCACGTCGAGTTTCCGCTCGCCGACGGCCGGGGCTCGCTCCGCGCGAAGGGCTTCGTCGAAACATGCAAGCACGTCACCGGCGTGAGCCATGTCCTCGCGATCCGCTTCGAGACGCCGCTGGACATGGCAGCGATCTTGGGCGACGCGATGCCCGAGCAGACCGACGAGGACGCCAAGCGTGCCGAGCGAGGGCTCGAAGTGCTCATGCTCGACGACCACCGCGCCGACCGCGACCTGCTCGCCGCCGTGCTCAAGAGGCACCACGTCACGATCACGCCCGCCGAGCACACCGGCGCCGCGATCGACCTGCTGCGCGCCAACCGCTTCGACGCGCTGCTCATCGACTACCAACTCGAAGACGACACGGGTCTGTCGGCCCTCGCTCGCATGCGTCCCGAGCACTACGAGGGACCAATCGTGTTCCTCACCGCCGAGACCAGCGCGACGATCCACGAAGCGCTGCTCGGCGCCGGCGGCGAGGCGGTGCTTGTAAAGCCCGCCGACGGGGCGCTGGTCGCCGCGACGCTTCGGCAGGTCGCCGCGGGCGGCCCGGTCAGACCACTGCCGCAGCTCGCAACGATCAACTTGCTCGACGCCGACAACGCCGACGGCTTCGTGGCCGATATCACGCGGCTCCGCGATCTGCTCCGCGTGAAGCAAGTCCCCGCGCCGCTGCGCGACACCTGCCGATCGGTCGCGGGCGCAGCCGGCGGCTTCGGCATGCCCCTCGTCGGCCGGGCGGCAGAGCGAGCGCTCATCGCGCTGGACCTGGGCGCTTCCATGGACTCGGTCCCGCTCAAAGATCTCGCCGGCACGCTCGATGCGGCCATCAGCGCGATGACGAGCGCGCCCGACGCCTCATCAGCGGCATAACACCGCAGGGTGGGCGAATATGCAGGCGATTTCGGCATCGACCCCGATCGGGCGGGTGTTAGGCTGCGCGTCTCTCAGTTGTCAGAGATGGGGACCACATGTCAACGCAGCTTCCGCACGCCATCGCAATGTCGCTTTCCGCTCTCGCCCTCGCGCACACGCCCGAGTGTGGGCCGCACCACCGCGGGAAGGCGCACGTGCGGCATCTCGACACGCACCCCGATCACGCCGCGACATCGACGCTGCGGCTGCCGGACCGGGTAGCCTCGGTGTCGCTGTATGCGACGCAGCACGGCGCATATGCAGGCTTCCTTGAGAGCGATCCGGGCGCGCACATCACCGTCGTCCGCCACGAGCCGACCGACGGCTCGCCCGCGATCGTCATCGGCTCGCTCGTCTCACCAGCGCTCGGCGCGATGCGGCTGCACGGCGAGGCCGATGGCTCACTGGTTGCCGTGCCCACCCAGATGCCCGATGTGCCCCTCTGCGCGGTCGACCATCCCGAAGACCAACTGGGCGAGCCGTGCATCCGCCAACGCGCGGCGCAGCATCGACAGACGCAACTCGAAGTCGCCCGCGGACACGATCCCATCGCGATCGCGGCACGCGGCACGGAGCCCGACTGCATCGAGGACGGCTCGCGCATCGACCTGCTCGTGGTCTACTCCAACGAGGCACTCGCGCAGCTTGGGAGCGCCGCGGCTGTCGAGGCCGAGGTCATGCTGGGCGTCGCCGAGCTCAACAACGCCCTGGCGATATCGGAGACCACGCCCGCGACCGTCATGATCAACGTGGTCGGCATCGAGCCCATCGCCGAAGACGCGGGCGCGTTCTCGTCCACAGCGCTCAACCGACTCACGGAGACCGACGACGGCTTCTTCGACGAGGCCCACATCTTGCGCGATGCGCTCGACGCCGACCTGGTCTGTCTGATCACGGGCGGGCTCGACGTGTGCGGCCGCGCGTGGCTGCTCGGGCCCGGGCCCACACCCGCGCCCGAGCTGGGCTTCTCCGTCGTTGCCGCACCGTGCATCACCGGGCCGACCTACGCGCTCGCCCACGAGATCGGGCACAACCTCGGCGCACGCCACCACTTCGAGGACAACGACTGCACCAACGGCGCATTCGAGTACGCCAAGGGCTATGTCGATCCGGGTGGCGCGTTCCACACGATCATGGCATCGGGCCAGGGCACAACCGGCCCGCGCATCCCGCAATTCTCGAACCCCGCGGTCGACTTCATGGGCCAGCCGACCGGCTCGCTCCACTTCCAACTCGGCGGCGCCGACAACGCACGCGTCTTCCGCTCCGTGCGCACGACCGTCGCCCGATACCGCTCGCGCGATGCGAACCTCAACGGCGTCTGCGACGACATCGACCTCACCACCAACGCCGCCTTCTTCGACGCCAACGGCAACGGCCTCTTCGACATCCTCGAGCCCGACTTCAACAACAACGGCACGCCCGACGTCACCGACTTCGCGAGCGGCACATCGCTCGACCTCGACGGCGACACCATCCCCGACGAGCTCGAAAACACCATCGTCTACGTCGATGCCAGCGCCACGGGCGACGGCACCGGCACGAACTGGGTCAACGCCCGCACGGACCTGGCCGACGCGCTCCTGCTGCACGGGCTCGCAGCGGGCGACATCCAGCAGGTCTGGGTCGCCGCGGGCACGTACAAGCCCGCGCCCGCGCCGCAGCGCATCCGCCCCTTCGAGCCGCTCGGCAGCATCGAGCTCTACGGCTCGTTCGCCGGCACGGAGACCGACCCGGCGCAACGCGACATCGCCGCCAACCCGACCATTCTCTGCGGCGATCTCAACAGCGACGACGGCCCCGACTTCATCAACCGCACCGACAACGCCCTGACCGTCCTCGAGATCGACCGCATGCCGGGCGCCGCGGTCGTGGTCGACGGCTTCACCATCCGCGGCGGACGCTCGTTCGCCGCACCCAACTGCGATTTCAACGGCGATGGTCAGGGCGGCGGCGTCTTCGCGCTCTTCGTCGACGAGGTCGCCATCCGCAACTGCACCTTCACCGACAACATCGCAGGCGACGGCGGCGGCGCGTTCATCACCAACGGCATCGACCTCGAGCTGACCGACACCAACTTCATCGCCAATCGCGCGATCGCAACAGGCCTCGACACACTCGGCGGCTCGGGCTCTGCCCTCTTCTTCCAGAACAACACCCCGGACATATGGCAAGCCACCAACTGCCGCTTCCTCGGAAACGACGCACCCGTCGGCACCGGTGCGGTGACCCTGATCGGCACGGGGAGCGTCTTCACCAACTGCCTCTGGTCGGGCAACACGGGCGACTTCAGGAGCTCGGCGGTCTCGTCGACGGGCGCCGAGGGCAGCGACAACACCTTTATCAACTGCACGTTTACCGGAAACCACGTCGCGACATCCGGCTCGGCGATCTGGCACTTCCGCTCGCAGACCGTCTACACCAATTGCCTCGTCTGGGGCAACACGCGCGGAGCGGCCTTTACTGCTGATTACGCTGCGCAGGTCAACAACGCCACGCCCACCGCGGGCGAGGTCCCGCCACAGTTCGACCACTGCATCGTGCAGGGCTGGACGGGCTTCTACGTCGGCGTCAACAACGACGGCATCGACCCGCAGCTCACCGACCCCGATGGGCCCGACGACATCCTCGGCACCATCGACGACACGCCGATCCCGGGCGCAGGCTCGCACGCCAACGACCGCGGGCTCAACAGCGCGGTGACGTCGGGCGTCACGACCGACCTGCTCGGCAACCCCCGCTTCGCCGACGATCCGGCCGCGACCAACCTGGGCACCGCCCCCGTGGTCGACATCGGCGCGTACGAGTTCGCCAGCGCCGCCTGCTCGGCCGCCGACGTCACGACCGACGGCACCGCCAACGGCAACCCCGACGGCGCGGTCACACTCTCGGACTTCTCTTTCTATCTCTCGCTCTGGGCGAGCTCGAATGCCGCGGCCGATGTCACGACCGACGGCACGGCCAACGGCGTTCCCGACGGGGCCGTCACGCTCTCCGATTTCTCCTTCTACCTCTCCCTGTGGTCCACCGGCTGCCCCTAACGACCAGCCACGAGCGACCACGAGCGGCGATCGCGCTGTCAAAGGAGCGCATGTAAGAGTTTGCTAGAATCGGGTGTTGGCCCGTGCATGACCCGCACTCGGCCACGCACGGAGATGCCCGATGCTCGACACACTCTTTGCCGACAGCGCCGCCTGGTTCGCGATGCCCGCGCTCCTGGGCACGGGCTATCTCGTGATCTCGCTCGTGCTCGATCAGCTCGGCGGCGGGCTCGTCGACGACGCCGGCCTCGACGGCGCGCCGGATGGCGCTGGCAGCGATATCGGCCACGGCGCCGACTTCAGCGTCCTGAGCCTCCAGAGCATCTCCGCGTTCCTCTGCGGCGGCGGCTGGATGGGCGTCGCCGCGCTCAAGTTCACAGACCTGGGCTTCACCGCGTCCGCTCTGATCGCGATCGCCTCGGGCGTCGCGGTCGGCTGGGGCTTCGCCAGACTCATGCGCGCGCTTCTTAAGCTCCAACGGTCGGGCAACATCTCCATCGCCAACACCAAGGGCCTCTCGGGCACCGTCTACATCGAGGTCCCGCCCGCCGATCAGGGCCGCGGGCGCGTGCAGGTGGTCGTGCAGGGTCGGCGCCGGCAGTTCGACGCGACACAGCGCAGCGACACGCCGATCCCCCGCAACACGAGCGTGCGCGTGATCGACGTGCGCGTCGAGGGCAACGCGATCGAGGTCGAGCCGCGATCCAGCGACTGAAGCCGAAGACCAACCGACCAGAACGAAACATAGTTCCACACGCTCGCAGCACACAGAGCGCACGGTTCATAGAAGAGAAGGACACGAACGATGAACTCCTCGAACATCCTCGCCGTGAGCGCCGCAGCGCCAGAAGGCATCGGCATGCTCGGCCTCGTGGCGGTGGGCATCGTCCTGCTGCTGCTTTTCTTTGGGCTCATCTTCTTCGCCACGCGCTACAAACGGTGCCCGTCGAACCGTGTGCTTGTGATCTGGGGACGCAGCCAGAAGCAGAGCGCCCGCTGCTACCACGGCGGCGGCCAATTCGTCTGGCCCGTCATCGAGGACTACGGCTACCTCTCGCTCGAACCGCTCGTCATCGATATCCCGCTCGAGGGCGCGCTGTCACTCAACAACATCCGCGTGAACGTGCCGTCGACGTTTACCGTCGGCATCGCGACGGACCCTGTGCTGATGTCCAACGCGGCCGAGCGCCTGCTGGGCCTGACCGGCCAGGCCGTGCGAGAGCAGGCCCAGGACATCATTCTGGGACAGCTGCGCCTCGTGATCGCGACGCTCTCGATCGAGGAGATCAACAAGGACCGCGAGAAGTTCATGGGCCTGGTCAACGAGAACGTGACCCAGGAGATCAACAAGATCGGCCTTGAGCTGATCAACGTGAACATCCGCGACATCACCGATGAGTCGGGCTACATCAAGGCGATCGGTCAGCGCGCCGCGGCCGACGCGATCAACAAGGCCCGCGTCGAGGTCGCCCAGGCAGACCGCGACGGCGCAACCGGCGAAGCGGCCGCGCAGCGCGAGCAGACCGTGAGCGTCGCGAAGGAGCACGCCGCGGCGACCGAGGGCGAGAAGGCGGCCGAGCAGCAGCAGCGTGTCGCGGTTGCTGACCTCGAAGCGCAGGCGATCGCGGGCGAGATGCAAAGCAAGCGCGACCAGGACATCGCGCTCGCAGAGCGCGGCGCGGAGACCACGGCGGCGGCGAAGCGTGCCGAGCAGTCCGAGCGCGTGCAGGTCGCCGAGGCCGAGGCCCGCGCGACCGAGGGCGAGAACACCTCGTCGGCCCAGGTCGCCGAGTCGAACGCGAAGCTCGCGGAGATCCGGGCCGAGGCGATGCGGCGGTCGGATGTTGCCGAGGCCAACGCGGCCGAGGCCGTGCTCCGCGCCGAGCGCGAGCAAGAGCTCGCCCGGCTCGCCAAGGAGGAGCTCGCGCCGCAGGAGATCGAGAAGCAGCGCATCGAGATCGCGGCCGAAGCCGAGGCCGAGAAGCTTCGGCGCGAGGCACGGGGCGAGGCCGACGCGATCCTCGCGCGGTATGAGGCAGAAGCCGAGGGCACGCGGAAAGTCCTCGAGGCGAAGGCAGACGGCTACGAGCGGCTCATCGCGGCCGCGGCCGGCAACACGCAGGTCGCGCCGACGCTGCTGCTCATCGAGCAGCTGCCCACGCTCGTCGCCGAGCAGGTCAAGGCGGTGCAGAATCTCAAGATCGACAAGGTCACCGTCTGGGACGGCGGCCGGGCCGGCAGCGAGATCGAGGGCAAGGGCGGCTCGCGGGGCGCGACCGCCGACTTCCTCTCGGGCCTCATCGGCTCGCTCCCGCCCGTGCACGATCTGGCCCGCCAGGCCGGCGTCGAACTGCCCGGCTATCTGGGCAAGGTCGAAGAGACCGACTCGCCCCGATCGGGCGACGTCGCCGACGACACCACGCCGGCGGCAGACCCGAAGCCGCCCGCATCTTGAGGGTCTACCCTGCCCATTCGAGATACCAACCGCACACCCGCCAACCGAAAGGCCCCACCATGGCCGACCCCGTCACCGAGCTCATGATCGAAGACACCGTTGAGGGCACCGGCGCCGAGTGCGCGCCCGGCGCGACCGTCAAGGTCCACTACACCGGCATGCTCATGGACGGCAACGTCTTCGACTCATCGAAGAACTCCGACCCGATCGAGTTCCCCCTCGACAACCTCATCGAGGGCTGGCAGAAGGGCATCCCCGGCATGAAGGTCGGCGGCACCCGCAAGCTCACGATCCCCTACAGCATGGGCTACGGCGAGCGCGGCTCGCCCCCCGTCATCCCGCCCCGCGCCGACCTCGTCTTCGAGATCGAGCTGCTTGGCACCCGCTGAACACCACGCTTGGCAGGCGATTCGGCAACCTAATCGCGCCACGACAACCGAGTCAGACTTCACACGGCTTGCTCCTTCGGGCAAGCCGTGTTTTTGTATCGCGTTCGCTCACTCGGGCGGCAGGATCCACATGCGCTGCGCCTCGTGGAACCCCACGCCCGGGTCAACGAGCCGATAGCCGCGCGCCGACCAACCCGGCGCGACAAGCGCCTGATCGATATGCAACAGCGTTGGCGTCCGCGGCCAACTGAAGTGCCAGCCGGGCCGGGCCCATCGCTGCGCGTTCTCGAACCCGGGTGCGATCAGCCCGATCGAGTACGAGCCGCGCGGGATGTTCAGGTCGCCGATGATCACGTAGGGCTGAGGGAATCCGGTGCCCTCGGCCCAACCCTCGGGCGCGACGCCCCAGGGCCCTTTGCCCCGAGTCGGCACGGGGCTGGGAGTCCACTCACGCGTCGCCTCAAGCAAACCTTGGACGATCTCAACGCGGTGCCGGGTCGGGTCGCTCGGCAGGTCGAGTATCCAGAGCGTGGTCGGCGCACCGTACAGATCGGTCGTATCGAGCACCACGAACATCGCCCGCCCGTGATCGACGACAGCTCCCCAGGTGCCATCCGGATTGCGGAACCGACTGCGCGTGTTGAGCCCGAGCCGGGTCCATCCCCACGCGGTGATCTCAAACCGGCTCAGAACATGCAGCGGTGGGCGACTCTCGACGTGCGCAAGCCCGAGCGCCTGCGCGACCTTACGCGCGTTGCTTCCGCCGGGCGGATTGGCGACAACGACGACATCCGCGCCCATCGTTTCGACCGCTGCCCGCTCGAAGCTGGCGAGCCGTGCCTTTGCGGGATTCCAGTACGAGAGTTCGATCGCAGCACGTTCGGCCGGCGGGCGGCCTGGCAGCGCGAAATTCATCAGCCGCATGTCGACCACCGCCATGCGTGCAAACACGATCACCGCGGCTCCCGCCGCGAAAGATGCAGCAACGCGCAGCCGCTCACGCTCCGCGATGCCAGCTAGAACCCACCCCAGACTCGCGGTGCCGGCGATCATGAACCCGACAAGCCAGTTCGGCACCCACGCCAGATACTGGGTAAGTAGCACCCGGTCCGAGATCAATATCCCACCCAACCAAAGCACGAACACCAGGGCCCCTGACACGAGCAGCACTTTGGCCAGGCTCGCAAGCACACGATGCCGCATGGTTCGTCTATCCGCGTCGCGCCGCATCTCGCTGATCGTACGGCGACCGCCTGATGGATGCCGCTAACCTTCCGCTCGCGGCCAGCCGAACACGCGAGACGCACCGACGTAGAAGCCGCTTCGTCCGACCCGTAAGACCGTCGCGGCCAGTACCTGAAAGAGCCCATGACCCGCCAGCCACCTTCAAAGACCGGCGCCGCCACCCATGCTGCCGCGCTTCACGCTGACGACACAACCACCAGAGCACCCAAGGTCGACGAGGTTCTTCGGTCCCTCGAAGGCACCACGGTGTACTACGACTCTCTCTCGGGCAACAACGGCGACGACCTCATTCGCGAAGGCTGTGAGCTCGCCATTCGCGAGGCTGGCCTCACGTCGGTCGCAACTCCCGAAGAGGCGCAGACCGTCATCATCACCGGCGGCGGCGGCATGATCGAGTCGTCAAAGGCGGGTATCGGCGGACTCCGGGCTCATCTCGATCGTCGGCCCGAGCAAGGTATTGTTGTGCTCCCCCAGAGCTACTGGTTCAAAACGCTCGACTTTGCGTCGCTCTTTCGCGGTCGCACGGCGCCCGTCACCCTCTTCGCCCGCGAACGCTACAGCCTCGAGATCCTCCAACAACTCGACCTGCCGAGCAGTGTCACACTTGGGCTCGATCATGACATGGCGCTTCGCCTTCGTCGTTCTGACTTTATCAAGCGTCTGAAGTCGCAGTCGCGCACGAAGCACGTGCTGATCGTCGAGCGTGGCGACGGCGAGGCAACCACGGGCATCAAGCACCGGGCGATTGGCAATCGATCAATCAATCGATTCGTGCCCCAGGCACTCAAGGCGCCGCTCAAACGCGCGATCCGCAAGCGCCAGGCCCAGCAGCACGCGGCAACGTCGAGCTATGTCTCACGGATGCTCGAACTTGTTGAAAGAGAACATGGCGGCGTCGCCGACCTCCCGCTCATCACGTCGGACATCTCTGACCCGGGCAACGCGACGTACGAAGGGTTCTGCAACGCGATCAATGATGCCGCGGTTGTTGTCACCAACCGCCTGCATGTTGGTGTGCTCGCGGCCATGCTCAACAAGCCAACGTACTTGGCAACCAATTCCTACCACAAAATCCGTGGCATTTATGAGTATTCGTTGCGCGACATGTCACACGTTACCTTTGTTCAGGACTCGCCCGGGTGAGCGCCGATCACGGCGGAACTCCTCGCGCCACCGAGCAGGCGATGGGTGGGCGCGTCGCGGCAGGCACCGCCTGGATGGTTGGACAGTCTCTCGCAATCAAAGTGCTCGGCCTCGTTGCGCAGGTTGTCATTGCCAGAATCTTGCTTGAGCAAGACTTTGGGCTGTTCGGCCTCTGCCTCGCGTTCTCGTCGATTGCGACGCTCATTCGATCCGGCGGCGTTCAGCAAGTCCTCGTGCAGCGGGGTCGTCGCTTCCACCTTTGGGCCGGTCCAGCGTTTTGGCTGACGATGATGCTCTCGCTCGTAGGATCGGTTTTTCTGGTCGTCGCGGGTCCGATCGCATCGGCCGTGTACGACGAGCCAGCGTTGACGACGCTGCTCCTCGTGCTCGCGCTTGAGCCGCCTCTATCAGCTATCGGATTGCTGCCGCGCACCAAGCTCATGCACGAGTTGCGGTTTCGCACGCTCATGTGGGCCCAGGGTCCCGCCGAGGTGCTCCGTGTCGTTGCCCTTATAGCCTTCGCGATGCTTGGCTTCGGCGCGATGAGCTTCGTGCTCGCTCGCCTAGTCTTCGGCGTCGCGTCAAACATCGTGCTCTGGTCTGTTGCACGACCCGGCGTCCGGCTTCGGCCTCGGTTCACCCGTTTCAAAAGCCTCTTTGCCGACAGCGGCTACTCCTTCGGTTCACAGGGCATCTATCAGATCATTGCGCAGGCAGACAAACTCATCCTCGGGCTGTTCGCATCCGCGTCGGTCGTGGGCATTTATTACTTTGCGTTCAATCTCTCCTTACAGGCGGTCGGTCTTTTCACAACGAATCTCCAGCAGGTGTTCCTTCCCGCGCTCAGCCGGCTGAAGGATGAGCCCGCCCGGCAATGGGACGCGTGCGTGCGTGGCAGCCGCGTCATGGCTCTCGTGGCGGGCGGAATCTGCGCCCTCCAGTTCGCCGCCTCGCCAACCGCCGTGCCGCTCCTGTTTGGCGAACGCTGGCTCGATGCGGTCGCGATTCTGCAGCTGCTCACTCCCGCTCTGCTCATCCGCTTGGTCTGGCCGATAGTCGGCGTGCTTCTTCAAGGCCGACGCGACTTCCGCGGCGTGTTTTTCACACGCTGCGTCACCGGCCCGTTCTTCGTCGTCGCCGTATCGGTTGGCGCGTGGCTCGACGGTGCAGACGGCGCTGCGATCGGCTGTGGCTGCCACGCACTCCTCGAGATTTTGCTGCTGTATCGGCGGGCGACCGGGTCCGTCACCCGCGCGATCTCCTCGGTACTGGACGTTCTCGCCGGCCCAGCTCTCGCAGGGGCCATCAGCGGTGTCGCGGGTATTTTGGTCGGTGCGTGGATGAGCAAGACGCTCGCGAGCACGACGGGCATCTTGGTTAACGCCTGGGTGAGTTATGCCCTCGCGAGCAACCCGCTGACTCAGCTGCTCAGCACACAATGGACGCTCGTGATGGAACTGGCCATCGTGAGCGGCACATCGATCGTCGCGTACACCCTGTGCAGTGCTGTGACTTCCCGTCGCCACTGGACCGAGATTCTCTCGACCGCCTGCCGTTCCGCCTGTTTCGCCAAACTCGTGCCGGCGAGACTACGGCACCGTGCTATCTGATCTCCTACCTTCGTGACACCGACGTGTCGACGAACCCGTACCGTAACCAAAGCGATGCAACACGACTCCGAGCTACCCACCCCATGACCGCACCACGACCCGCCACCGTGCTCATCACCACCAAGGACCGCCGCGACCTACTTCGCAACGCGATCCGATCGGTGCTCATGCAGTCCGTGGCTGTCGACATCTTGGTCGTCGACGACGGCTCGAGCGACGGCACCAGTGACATGGTTCGCCAAGAGTTCCCCGAGGTGACCCTCGTGCGGAACCTACAGGCGAACGGCATCATCAAGGCGCGCAATGTCGCGGCCGAAATGGTCTCGACTCCCGTGCTGTTCACGCTCGATGACGACGCAGAGTTCGGTGGCGAGACAACCGTTCAGCGAGCGCTCGCCGCGCTCGATCACCCACGCGTGGGTGTCGTCACCCTCCCACTGATCGACCACGTGGACGGCACGTCACGTCTCCGAGGAGACTCGAAGCGGGCCAACCAGGACGACTTCCCTGTGTCACGCGCGTTTCTTGGCGGTGCCAACGCTCTCAAGCTCGATCTCTTTCGCATGCTTGGTGGCTACGGCGGACAGGGCCGCCAGGGTGAGGAATCCGGCTACGCGCTTCGCCTACTCGACCACGGCTATGTCGTGCGCTTCGCAGACACCGAGCCCGTCGATCACTACCCAGTCCGCAGCACCCGAAACCTCCGAGAGATTGCGTTTTTCCATGCGCAGAACACTGTGCTTTATGCGTGGGAGTATGTGCCCGCATCGCGGCTGCCGGTTCAGCTCGCCGCGTCAACGATCAACACCCTCAAACTCGGCTTGACACGCAAAATGCTCGGCACCGCAATCCACGGCCTGCTTTCCGGTGCAGCGCTGGTCGTGCGCGGCAAGACACACCGATCACCCGTCGGCGTCCCGGCCTACCGCCTGTCCCGATCGCTTACCGCCGAAGGGGAGCTACCGTTCTCCAGGGTTCAACAGACGCTTCCGCAGTCGATACGCCCCGACACCTCGCACGTGTCTAGCGCGTCGAAGTAGCAGACGATCCCAACCTGTTTTCTGACTGATTCCAACCACGACGAGGCCGCTATGAACTGGCACACCGCCCGCATTATCGTCACCGGGGGCTCCGGCTTCCTGGGCACCAAGGTCCTCGACACACTCCGCGGCCGCGGCGTTTCCGATGACAACCTTTTCGTGCCGCGTAGCGCCGACTACGACCTGACCGACCAGAACCAGACGGCCGCGATGTACCGCGACGCCTTCGGCAGCGACAAGGCCGACGCGGTCGTCCACCTCGCCGCCGAGGTCGGCGGCATCGGTGCCAACCGCGACAACCCGGGCCGATACTTCTACGCCAACATGGCGATGGCGATGCACCTCATCGAGCAGGCCCGCCTCGACGGGCTCATCGAGCGTGGCGGCACGTTCGTTCAGGTCGGAACCATCTGCGCCTACCCCAAGTTCACGCCCATCCCCTTCGAAGAGAAGAACCTCTGGGACGGCTACCCCGAAGAAACCAACGCGCCCTACGGCGTCGCGAAGAAGGCCGCCTGGCAGATGCTCGACGCCTACAAGCTCCAATATGGCATGCGCAGCGCGTATGTGCTGCCGGTCAACCTCTACGGCCCCAACGACAACTTCAACCTCCACTCATCCCACGTCATCCCCGCACTCATCCGCAAGTGCATCGAGGCGCAGGACCGGGGCGATGAGAAAATCGTCTGCTGGGGCACCGGCAGCGCGAGCCGAGAGTTCCTCTACGTCGATGACGCCGCCGAGGGCATCGTCACGGCCGCCGAGAAAATGGACAACCCCGAGCCCCTGAACCTCGGCGCAGGGTTCGAGATCACCATCAAAGACCTCGTCGAGCTCATCGTGAAGCTGACCGAGTTCGAGGGCGGCATCGAGTGGGACACCACCAAGCCCGACGGGCAGCCGCGGCGATCACTGAGCACCGAGAAGGCCGCCGAGCACATCGGCTGGCGAGCGCAGGTCCAGTTCGAGGAAGGCCTCTCGCGCACCATCGAGTGGTACCGCGCGAACCGGCACGCCGAGGCGACGCGGAACTAGCGCGACGGCGTGGAGCACCTCGGACTACAAACCGAGGTTTGCGAACGGATTCAAGTTTGACGCGGTGCGTATGGCACCCTCTACGGGTGCGATGCCTACACCGGTCGGGTCATCGCCCCCGATATCCACCGTGTTGTTGATCAAGAAGTTCCGAGTGACAAAGTGCCGCCCCGTGGCCTCGATTGCCGCGCCGTTTGCGTGCGATGAGATGAGATTCGAGTCCACCACGGAATGCCGAAAGGTCAGCACTACGCCCGCAGCCTGCCCGTTGGTGATGGCATTGCCGACGATGCGGGTGTCGTTCGTCGCGGTCACACCCGGGCCCATCGCTCCCAAGACTCGGGAGTTCTCAAGCGTGCTCCCCGCCCCGAGCACGATCCCGGTGCCTCCGGCCGACTCGACCATCGACGACAATATTGCCGACCTGATCGCAACAATACCATCGCCGCCAGTGTCTCGCACAAGCGTGTGCACAACGAGAGAACCTCCATCGCACACGACCCCACGTGCCTGCACATCCGCGACCGTCGTCCCGCGGATCGACGACCCCTCCCCCACGCGAATACCGTCGCCTTGGACGCCGGTGACGACCGAATCGATAATGAAAGCATCTGCGTTGAGGTCGATACCTACCGGTGGGGTGCCGTGGCCTGGAACCGCCTCGATACCGTCGATCAGCACGCCAGAAACAAGCACACCGGTGACCACCTGCCCGCCCTGCCGAGTGATGCCGACGGGCGCATTCAACACCACGCACCGGTCGAACACGATGTTTCCGCCGAGCAGCCGGAACCCCCCACCCCTGCTCTCGACATGCCGCACAATCGACCCGGGCGGGACTCGCGTGCTCGGGCCCTCGCCGGTCGCGTTCAGAACGAGGTTCTCAAACAACGCGCCGCTTGCGGTCTCGTCGATCGCCGAGATCGGGACTGCGTTGACCGCGATTCGACCGCGATAAATCGTTGCACGCTCAGCACCGGGTGCGATTGTGACGCCCACCGATCCAGACTCCAACGAAGCGATTGAAAACCCACCAAGGTCGAGCGTGACACCGCATGCCTCTACGCTGACGCCGACCCGATTCATCGGCACAACAACATCGCCAGTCAGGTAGTACGACCCCGGCCGGTCGATCACGTGCACCGCCTCCGAGCTCCCCGGTAGCGTCGCGACATCCACCCTCGGCTCAACCTGCGTGAGCGTCTTGCCGGTCGACATCGGCGGCCCAGCCGGCGGCGTCAGTGGGCCGGCCATCGAAGAAAACCCGACGGCAAGGGCGGCAGCAGCGGCTCCGAGATGTGTGCGTGCGTGTGGCATGGATGTCCTCTCTTATGGGTCGGTTTGTACCGCGCCCCGAAGAGCGACACAACGCTCAAGGCCAGCACTCACGCGTGCAAAACGCCTCGGCTCCGAACGCTCGGTCGGTTTCCCCGAGGATCATGCAAACACCCACCGTCGTGTTCACCGCCTCATCCACAGTGGTGAACGCGCGCACCGCGGCACTGGCGATGGGGATCAAAGAGCAATGGCACCGTCGTCCGAAGGCTTCTACGACCGATCTCGTTCATGCTCAGAGCCTCGCCGCGGCTTAAGCACCTACAAGGCTGGACAACGCCTCGGCTGGCGGGCTCAAGTCGGTCTTGAGGACGGGCCGAAGCGCACGATCGACTGGCACGAGGCGCCCCAGGCCGACGCTGAGACTCGCAACGAAACATCGCAGCGGCTCAAGAACTGGCCTTCCCTCACACAGCACGGCGGACCCCACAAGTTTTCATCGGCTGGCGAGCACGCCGCATGTGCATGATGCCAACGACACTTTGATTTTTACCAAGTCCAAAAGATCTGTCGTTTGGCCCATCTTCTTGCGCCGATATGTTGCCAAAGGCCACGCCGCAACGGCGTCCGGGTGTAATCGAGGGTGATATGGCCGAGCGTCCTATATGTCCGCTGTGCGAAGGAACCGGCGAACCGCACTTCACTGCAGGCGAGCACCGCATGTTTCGCTGCACCGCGTGCCGCAGCGCATTTGTCTACCCCCAACCGAGCGAAGAATATCTCGAACGCTTCTACGCAGCATTTCACGACAGTGGTGATGACGGCTGGTACAACGATATTGAAAGTCGGATGCAAGCAGACTTCCCCGCGAAGCTGCGAATGTTCCGAGAGCACTTGCCGACGCGGCAGCCGCGCGTGCTTGACGTGGGCTGCGGCAAGGGGTGGTTCGTTCGCGCGTGTCTCGATGCAGGGTGCGACGCCGAAGGAATCGACCTCTCATCCTCGGGCGTCGAACATGCAACGAACAACGTCGGCGTTACGGCTCACCTTGGCACGCTGCAGGAGCACGCCGAATCGCTCGGCGTGTTCGACGGCGCCTCCTTCTGGGCAACCATCGAGCATGTCCCAGATCCTGTCGCAACCCTTTCGAGTATCGCCAACGTGCTCAGACCAGGCGGTGTCCTGGCTCTTACCACCGGCATCGCTGACGACAGGATCGACCGATGGCTTCCAGGTGCAACGCAGTGGTACGACCCGCCACAGCATCTGTTCGTACTTTCCGCACGAGGAATCAGAGCAGCGGCCGAGCGAGCCGGCCTTGAGGTGATCGATCTGGTCCCGTGCTTCGAGAGGACCCGCGGCAGACTGTTCATACGCCAAGCTAGAGGCTTTGCAGCGGCCGCACTCCTACGAGCAGTGACGACGGCAACCGGCATCACCTCCGGTCGGTTCGCCTTCACACGCTATCCACTCGGCAACGAGATGTTCGTGGTTTGCCGTAAACCTACCTAGGTTCGCAGAGACCCTTCTATCTCAAAATGCCCAGGATCATGCCGACGCCAACGGTCGTGTTCGCAGCCTCATCAACAATGATGAACGCGCCCGTCTCCCGGCATTGGCGATACGGATCGAAGAGCAAAGGCACAGTCGTCCGCAAGCTCACACGACCGATCTCATTGAGACCCAAGCCCTCGGCATCTTCCTCGCGGTGCAGCGTCTGGATGTTCAGGCGATATCGCAGGTCCTTGATCACGCACCGCGCGTGACGCGTGGTGTGCTTGATCGTGTACTTCTTGCCCGTCGACATCGGCGTGTCGGCCATCCACACGAGCATCGCGTCGATGTCCTGGCTGACATCCGGCTTGTTTGCCGGCCGGCAAAGCATGTCGCCACGCGAGATATCCAGATCGTCCTCGAGCTGGATCGAAACGCTCATCGGCGGCACCGCCGCCTCGATCTGATCGCCACCGATATCGATCGACTTAATCGTGCTCGACAACCCGCTCGGCAGCGCAAGCACCTCGTCGCCAACCTTAAAGGTACCCGCCGCGACCGCGCCGGCGTAGCCGCGGTAGTCGTGGTGGTCATCGCTCTGCGGCCGGACGACCCACTGCACCGGGAACCGGCAGTTGATCAGGTCGCGGTCCGACGCGATGTGCACATGCTCGAGGTGGTGCAGCAGCGCAGAGCCCTGGTACCAGGGCATCTTCTCCGAGCGGTTGACGACGTTGTCGCCCTCGAGCGCCGACACCGGGATGAACGTCACGTCTGGCACCTCGAGCTTGGCCGCGAAAGCCTCGAAGTCCTTGCGGATCTTCTCGTAGACCTCCTCGGACCAGTCGACGATGTCCATCTTGTTGATGCACACGACCAGGTGCGGGATGCGCAGCAGCGAGGCGATGAACGTGTGCCGCCGCGTCTGCTCGATCACGCCGTGCCGCGCGTCGATCAGGATGATCGCCAGGTTCGCAGTGCTCGCGCCGGTCACCATGTTCCGCGTGTACTGCACGTGCCCGGGCGTGTCTGCAACGATGAACTTGCGCTTGGGCGTCGCGAAGTAGCGGTATGCGACGTCGATCGTGATGCCCTGCTCGCGCTCGGCGCGCAGGCCGTCGGTGAGCAGCGCAAGGTTCACGCGCTCATCGCCACGGTTCTTGCTGGACGTTTCGACAGCCTCGAGCTGGTCCTCGAAGATGCCCTTCGAGTCATAAAGCAAGCGCCCGATAAGCGTGCTTTTGCCGTCATCGACGCTGCCGCATGTGAGCAGGCGCAAGAGGCCCATCGAGAGGTACCGATCGGACTCGAACTCGGTGGATTCGGTTGGGGTTGCGGTCGTCATCTTCGTCGGTCCTGCCGTTTGTTTCTCGCGTCGAACGCTTCGTCCCATTGTCTCAGCGCGTCGTCATATCCCGCGTCGCCCGGCCCCTGGCCGAGGTAAAAGTGCCAGTGTTGTGATCCGTCGCAGAATCGCTCAGGGTCGTACTTCGAGGGTCGTTCTTCGGGCGTCAAGCTCATCTTCGCGGGGTCAAGTTCTTGCTTGTCGAAGGCCGGATCGTCGACGTCGTACGCCGTGACCATGCCGCTGACCTCGTGCGTGCGGATCCATGCACGAGCCCGGTCAAGGGAGCTGAAGACGGCGCCGGCAAACTGAGAGCGAATCCCGCGAAAGACGTACACCGTCTCACCCGATGCCACTTAGAAGTACCCCTCTTTCTTGCGATCTTCCATCGCTGCCTCGGCGGTCTTGTCGTCCATGCGGGCGCCACGCTCGGAAGCGCGGGCCGCGGCGACCTCGCGGATGATGTCGGTGATTGTTGCCGCCGGGCTCTCGGCCGCGGCCGTGCAGCTCATGTCGCCCACAGTTCGGAACCGCACTGTCTGAGTCCACGCTTTCTCACCCTCGCGCGGGCCAAAGGGCTCGGGACCGGTCGGCATCAGCTGGCCTTGCCGCTGGACGACCTCGCGCTCGTGCGAGAAGTACAGGCTCGGCACCGCGATGTCCTCGATCGCGATGTACTGCCAGACGTCCATCTCCGTCCAGTTGCTCAGCGGGAAGACGCGGAAGTGCTCGCCCTTGCGATGCCGACCGTTGTAGAGGTTCCACAGCTCGGGCCGCTGGTTCTTCGGGTCCCACTGCCCGAACTCGTCGCGGTGGCTGAAGATGCGCTCCTTGGCGCGGGCCTTCTCCTCGTCGCGCCGCGCGCCGCCGAAAAGCGCGTCGAACTGGTGCTCCTCGATCGCCTCGAGCAGCGCCGGGATCTGGGCGCGGTTCCGACTCGGGAAGGGGCCGGGATCTTCGGTCGCAAGGCCGCGATCGATCGCGTCCTGCACGCTCGCGATGATCAGCCGCTCGCCGAGCTGCTCGACGAGCTCGTCTCGGAAGTCCAGGGCTTCTTGGAAGTTGTGCCCCGTGTCGATATGCAGAAGGGGGAAAGGAAACTTCGCGGGGCGGAACGCCTTCTCGGCGAGCCGCACCATCACGATCGAGTCCTTCCCGCCCGAGAACATCAGCGCGGGCTTCTCGAACTGGGCAGCGACCTCACGCATGATGTGGATCGCTTCGGCTTCCAGAATGCGTAGGTGTGTCAGAGTGGCGGTCGTCTGGCTCATTTCGGGGTACGTTTCCTCAGGGTGCCGCACTCGGCGTTCTTCGGGTGACTTTGAGTGGACACCGCGGCAGCCCTGGCCGCCACAAGGGCCCGAAACTCGTTCAAACGGCCCCGAAAACGGCACCCTGTGAACGGCTTCATGGTAGGCATCCGCCCACCAACCTCCCCGACTCCTCACCGGGTCGCCGCCAGCCGGGCCCACCCAACGGCACGGCCCGACAGTGTGGCCAGCCGTATGATTGGTTGGCCTTTGCCGGAGCTCGCCCCAATGACCGAACACAAGTCGACCAACATCACCTGGCACGAGGGCATCGATCGCGCCGAGCGATACCAATCGCTCCACGCAACGGGCGCCACGATCTGGTTTACCGGGCTCTCAGGGTCCGGCAAGAGCACCATCGCCTCCGCACTCGAATCCGAACTCGTCCGCGGCGGCGTCTTCGCCTATCGCCTCGATGGTGACAACATCCGCTATGGCCTGAGCAAGAACCTCGGCTTCAGCCATGAAGACCGCACCGAGAACATCCGCCGCATCGGAGAAGTCTGCCGACTCTTCAGCGACGCCGGCGTCATCGCGGTTGCTTCGTTTATCAGCCCGTACAAAGAAGATCGCGACGCTGTCCGCGCCCTCCACAAAGAGCTAGGCCTCCAGTTCTTCGAGGTCTTCGTCGACACCCCCGTCGAAGAGTGCGAGAAGCGCGACCCCAAGGGCCTCTACGCCAAGGCCCGCGCCGGCGAGATCCAAGGCTTCACGGGCATCAACGCGCCCTACGAAGCACCAGAGAACGCCGAGATGGTCATCGACACGACCAAGACCAGCGTCCAAGAGGCCGTCACCCGCTGCCGAGCCATGCTCGAATCCTCCGGCTCGGGCAGGCCCCGCTGGGGACGCCGCGGCTACGACTGATCTGTCTGGGCCCTGCTCAGAGCACTTCTCAGAGCACAAAGAACAACACAAAGACAACCAGCATCACCACCGCCGTCAGCACCGCCCACTTGGGCGGGCCGCCGGTCTCGTCGCGCCGGAGCTCCTCATGCAGCGCCCGCCCGCATCGCGGGCAGATCGCCGCGTCGTCCCAGACCTCCTCGCCGCAGTTCCGGCACGTGATCGTGTCGCCGCCGAAGCGGGCGAGGTCCTCGGCACTGGGGCCTTCGGGATCGATGTCGTCGTCAAGGTCGGGCTGGTCGTCGTAGGCGTTCACAGCCGCACGCTACCAAACTCGGCCCCGCAAATGGGCCGCGACGCCGGCAGGCTTGCGTCGGCGTAGTGATTTGGGCACTATGACTCGCAGCCGCGGGCTTTTCCCTGCGGCTCGTTTCACGCGGCAACTCCATGCCCGAAGGATCTCCCCATGACCGACCTCACCTCTATCTGGCTACCGATCATCGCGGCCGCCTTCGCCGGCTACATTCTCAGCATCCTGCTCTGGGCCATCTCCCCCCACCACCTCGCCGACTTCAAGAGCCTGCCCGACCACGACGCCTTCGCCAAGGCGATCAAAGACCTCGGCCTTGGTCACGGGCACTACAAGTTCCCCCACCCCAAGACCCAAGCCGACTTCAAGGACGAGACCTTCCAGCGCTACTACGCCGAAGGCCCATGGGGCGGGATCGACCTCATCCCAAACAAGCCCAACATGGCCCGCAACATGCTCTTCACGCTCGGCTACTTCGTCATCGTCAGCGTCTTCGTCGGCTACATCATCAGCGAGAGCCGGGCGCCCGGCTCACCCTTCATCGAGGTCTTCCAGATGGGCACCACCGCCGCGATCATGGCCTACGCCATGGGCGGCATGCTTGGGCAGATCTGGTACCCCACCATCACCAAACGCGGCTTCGTCACCACGCTCATCGACGCCGCCCTCTACTCACTCGCCACCGGCGCCGTCTTCGCCTGGCTCTGGCCCGGCGCGCCGACGCCTTGATGTCGCGCTCGCGACACACGCATGTCGCGCACCCGCTGTCGGGCACGCACGAGCGCGATGACCCACCACAACGCAAGCAACGCCGCGCAGCCATACCACACCTGCGCAGGCCGACCCACGAAGGTACCCCAGCCGGGCAACGTGCCGAACGTGACCGACCGCAAGAAGAACACGAACATGCCCGCGAGCAGCAGCACCAAGGTGCCCAGAACCAAAGCCCCAGGCACACGCATCTGCGGGTTCACGGCGTCGGCACGAGAAAACAGGGTCAAATGACGCATGCTCGGCGTCACACCGCACTCCGGACACGCGCCGCCGCGAATTCCCCGAAGGTTGTAGCCGCACCCCGGGCAGGGCACATCCCGGTCCTTCACGAACGCCTCGATCGCCGTTGCCCCCTCGCGATCATCCATGCGACCGAGCCTACCCGCGCACGAGAAAGCCCACGGACAAGTATCCGTGGGCTCTCGAGTTGGGTCAGGATGAGACCGCGAACGGCCCGCTGCCTTAGCGGCGGCGACGCACGCCGGCGATGCCGAAGCCGACGAAGGCGAGGGCCATCGTGCCGGGCGCCGGAACGATGCCGACGAAGCGGAGGTTGCCCCAGCCGCCCGAGCCGTCGAAGTCGATGTGGAGGCTCGCGACCTGCGAGGCGTCGTAGCCAGCGTCCTCAGCGAAGATCGCCGTGGTGCCGCCCGGGCCGACCTGATCGTTGCCATCGAGGAGCAACAGCGAGCCAAAGCCGTCCGACATGCCGTTGATCACGGGCTCGCCGGTCCACATGTTGGGCACGTCGAAGGTGCGGGTCAGGCCGTTGATGTCGGTGAGGGTCACGAAGATCGCGTTGCCGTCGTCGACGTCGACAAGGTCGATCGAGACGAGCTCGGTCGGGTTGTCGAAGTCGAGGGTGTACTCGCCGCCGGCAGCCGAGTCGTTGGGGTTGTCGAAGATGCCGGGGGTGGTCTGGGTGGCGGTGTTCGAGCCGCTGGTCGTCTGGAGCATGACCAGGTTGCCGATGCCAGCGAGCAGGTCCTCATCGGGGCCGCCGAGGTTGGCGCCAGTCTCGGAGCTGTCAAACACGGTCGCGCCACGGTTGTTGCCCGTGGTGGTCATCGTGAAGAGGGTTCCGAAGTCGAAGATCGAGCCGCTCGAGTCGGTCAGCTGCTGACCGTTCACGAGGGGGCTCAGGCTGCCGTCGACCGACCAGTCGATGACGGAAACCATGGCATTGGCCGAGGTCGCAGCGGCAGCCGCAACGATCGCGCAGGTGGCGAGTGAACGCATGTCTCGTCTCCTCCCCTGTGATGGGGGATCAGTTGTGTAAGGGCCGGCACGCGGACACGCGCCGATCCTCGTCTCTCGATGCCCGGTTGACGGGGGACACTCCCCAATCGGGCAAATCAAAAATACCCGGACGGGCGAACAAGTCGAGACTCCGCCACCCAATTTGGGCATTTCTTTACAGAATCCGCAGCTTGTTCCGGATTTACGGTCCAAGAACCGCTGTCGCCAGCCGGGATCTCTCTGGGGTGCGGGGCGGCATCCCGATACGCTCTGCCCGATGCCTCCGCGGCCACGTCGCCCGAGGATCACGAAAGAGCAGAGAGGAACCACATGCCCCGGATCTCCACCGCCCTTTTCGGGCTCGTCGTCGCATCGACAGCACTTTCCACCGCCATCGCCGGCCCCCAAACCCCGCCCGCCCGCCCACCGGGCACGACCCACCAACCCCACCAACAGCACGCGACGTACCGGCCCCAAGAGAACCAGCCACG
>ERZ1740067.219-NODE-219-length-47867-cov-6.720677_pt1 | contig 47867 bp, 33 predicted proteins | sample MGYA00581736_ERZ1740067 | MGnify/ENA primary metagenome ERZ1740067 (study PRJEB43018, sample SAMN04849236) | marine metagenome | isolation source: floating plastic debris | place: Pacific Ocean | collected 2008-08-27 | study: EMG produced TPA metagenomics assembly... | reverse complement strand
TGATGACCACATCACCTGTTGTTGTTGTCCCGAGAACCACACCCGCCGTTGGATTCTCAATCGTGAAGGTGGCAGTTTCAGCGGCTTCCACTACCGCATCGTCGGCAATGGTAAGCGTAAAGGAAGCTTCTGTCTGGCCATCTAGAATGGTGAGCTGAGTCGGAACCACTTCAACAAAGTCAGCGGCAGTGATATCGGTACCTGTGAGCGTCACATCCACAGTCTGGTCGCCTGACACTACGGCAGATGCTGTCACTGTCACTGTAATCACAGTTCCTTCAGCTTCGTTACCCGCTGATGGCGTCACAGTTAGGTCAACGGTTGGAACAGCCAAAGGCTCAACAATAAAGTTAAGCGTTGGCGTACCAGGACCGGCCCCTTGGTTGAGCCAAACTGTTACATCACCCGTCAGAGAAGGCGTAAATGGGTCGAGAATAAAACCGGAGCCCGGCTGAACTTCGCCCCCCTGCGACATCGTCGCCAACAGATCTTGACCGACATTGAACACCCCATAGATCAGGCCACCGAGCAAGCCGTCAGTACCGCCATCAGGAACACCCGTCTCGACATCTACGGGCAGCTGATTGCCAAGTTGAATACCAATAAAGCCATCAGCCAATACAGGGTTGGTGTTTACAAAACTGTCCAGAACAATACCGGTCAGGGCAAATCCCTCAGGAACAGTGAAGGTAAAGATATCGCGATCCCTGAAGCCGTTAGCACCAACTTCGCCTTCTTGGGTAGCCGTCACTAGGTTGTTACCAGACTGGAGCGTACCACCCACAGTGGGCACTAAACGATCGCCCGAAATCTCAACTGTTGTACCGAATAAATCGTCAGCAGGCGGCGCGTAGTCGTCAATGGTCACATCAGCTGTGGTCACTGCACCCAAAACAGCACCAGCTGTGGGATTCGAAATCGTAAAGGTCGCGGTTTCAAGGGCTTCTACAACACCGTCGCTGGCAACAGTAAGGGTAAAGGAGGTTTCCGTTTGACCATCTAGAATCGTGAGCTGAGTCGGAATAGACTCGACAAAGTCACCCGCAGTAATATCAGTACCGGACAAGGCAAAATCAACTGTCTGGTCACCGGATACAGCAGCAGAAGCAGTCGCCGTCACCGTAATCACAGTGCCTTCGGCCTCACTACCGGTAGCTGGGGCCACCGTCAAGCTAATCTCAGGAACAGTCGGCGGTGCGTCATCTGTCAGCACAACATCGCCCGTGGTTGTTGCGCCTAGCGACAATCCAGCGGTGGGATTGGCAATGGTGAAGGTGGCTGTTTCGGGGACCTCTACAACACCGTCATCGGCCACAGTGAGGGTAAAGGAGGCTTCCGTCTGACCATTTAGAATGGTGAGCTGAGTCGGAACAGCTTCCACAAAATCAGCAGCGGTCACATCCGTGCCCGTTAAAATCACATCAACGGTTTGATCGCCATCTACAGGTAACGCAGACGTCGCCGTCACAGTAATGACGGTACCTTCTTCTTCGTTACCAGCTGCCGGGGCAACCGTTAGGTTGACCTCAGGCACAGCGCCTTCGTTAGAACGAACAACAATGCCGCTAATCTTGGCACTATCAGTCGATGCCTGCAAAGAAATATCGATGGCATCGACCGCTCCAAACGTATCAGGCGTAACGTTGTTTACGTTAAAGATAAACGGCTGATTGATATCACCACCTGTCTCAGTCAGAATATTCAGATCATCTAAAACCACCTGCCCTTCAACCGACACATCAAAGGTGCGATTACCAGGTGTCGTTTGGAAAATCTCAGCGAAGTACAGTTCAACGCTGTAGTTACCTGGATCGACAGGAATAGAGTATTGCAAAGGATTAGAACCCGAGGCAAACCCACCGAAACGCTCTGTTTCATAAACAGTGCCGTCAAAGACAGGTTGCTCAGTATCCGCACCATCGCCGTCTGTAAACGTGCCGCCCGTCAAGAAATCTTTATCGGCAGAGAACAAAATACCGTCTTGAATCAGGGCAGGGCCACCAGAGTTAATAGCCACCAAAACGTCACCACCACTTTCACCGTCATCAGCGATCGCAACAGTAGCCGTATTCCCCGTAGGATCGATCAGGATATTGGCATCACTAGAGGTGATCGAGTCTAGCGTAACCGTCACAGTCTCCGACAGTTCTAAATCGGTGTCATCAATCACTTCGACATCAATGAGCGCTGACAGATCACCAGCTAAAATCGTGACTGTACCCGACAGCGTCGTGTAGTCTGCACCAGCAGTCGCGGTTCCAGTAACGGTGTAGTTGATGACAGTATCCGTGGCTGCAACTGTGTCCAAACCAACGCTGAATTGACCATCACTATCGGGCTCAGCCGCATCTGTCACATTGGAAATGTTGATGTGGTTAGCAATTTCATCGTCAACAATCGTCACCGATTCAGATGCCGTACCAATTAAGGCATTTGGACTGACACCGGTGATATTGACCGTAAATGCCTCAGCGCCTTCTACATCTAAGTCCTGAAGAATATCAATGAAGAACGTGGCATCAGAGGAGCTACCTGCAATCGAGACAGTGTCCGTGTAAATCCCTGTTTGAGAATCAAACACTGCTGTAGTGGAAGTGTAGTCATAATCCACCTGAGCGTCCGCGGTGCCTGGAACAATCTCAAACGTGACATCAACCGTCTCGGCCGCTGGAACCGTGACATTGGTCAGAAGCGAAATTTGAACCTGACCATCGCCTTCGTTAACAGTGTAAGGACCGCCAACAATCGAAACAATCGGGTCTGGGATAATGGCAGGCGCATTGACAGTAACCGTGGCATCGTCATCCTCGCCTAATACGCCGTTACCAACAGTAGAATCTGGGTCAGCCTGATCTGAAGTCAGAATCTGAGCGGTATTGATATAGGCATTCGGATCATTGACCGTCCCCGTTTCCAGAATTTCAATTCCCTTGATGGCAGGGTTTTGAGCATCCCGAAGGAAGTCAATATCAAGCACTCCATCAGAGACTGTCAACGTATTCGACAACACAAAGCCCGTGTTGAGCGCGCCAGTAAATCCTAAAGGATTGATATCATCAAAGACTGTGGGCACGCTCCCTTCGATTGCGACGTCAAAGATACGCGGATTGTTGTTGGTAATCCCCCCAAAAGTTTCTGCAAAGTAAAGGCGAACTTCAACCTCAGTACCTGGGTCAATGGCAAATTCCCAACCCATATCGTCTCCGCCAGCATTATCAAAACGCTCCTGCTGAAAGAGAGTTACTGGGGTAGTTGCTGCATCAACGCTACTATCCAATACGATTGTGCTACCGGTACCGGATTGTCCAGTATTTCCCGACACCAAAAACTCACTGGGGTTAGGGTTTTGGTCAGCCACCCAGTTAGGACCACCATCCAACGCTGCAAGCTCTGGTCCACCTGCATTCACTCGGTACAGAACGGTCCCTGGCGCTGCGTTAACAACTTCTGCCGTAATATTTAAGGTGGCACTACCGCCATTGGCGACGTCGCCAACTGTCCAGATACCAGTTGTGGGATTGTAAGTACCTGTCCCCGTAGAACTCACAAACGTGAAACCATCGGGGAGAAGATCTTCAACCGACACACCTGTAGCATCATCTCCACCAGCATTGTTGACCGTCAGCGTAAAGGTAACGTTATCACCAATCTCGGGAGAGGCATTATTAACATCTTTGGACAGCTCTAGGTCAGCGGTGCCCCCGGTAGCCGTGATTTCTATATCGCCAAAGCTAGCGCCAAATGAGCCCGTTGGCGCAGCAGGTTGTCCTCGGTTTGTGGAAAACAGCCCCACTGCCACCCCAGTGTCTTGGCCCTCAACCTGGATGTTCCCCAAAATGGACTCTAGAACGTTCGTATTGGCCAGGCTAATAGATGCGCCAGAAACGGTATTAGTGGTACCAGGACCAGTCTCATAGGTGATTGTTGGTGTGGCCGTCGCTGCGCCAGGATCAACCTCTAACTGGAAGAAGATTTGCAAACCATCCGGCACTGTGAAGATATCATCAGCTTGTATGTAGGTTTCGGCAACAACAACATCATTGTTTTCTAGTAAGAGCTTAATCTCACCATCATTAGGGTTATTGGGGTCGTCCGGTGTGGCGACTAGTTTGAGATAGTTACTTTGATCGCCTGTACCAAGGTAGCCACCAATCTCCTGATTAGGGCCTGTAAGAGTACCTGTAGGATTAAAAACATTCCACTGCACCGTAAAGGTTTCTACCGCAGCTCCAATGGTTAACCCTGTGTGGAAGAGAAACTCACCGTCGTTAGCAGTCCCCAGCGCATCTCCATTGGAAACAAACTCAACAACAGTGGTACCACCCCCCGCAGCCGTAATGAACTTGACATTATCTAAGTTGATATCCTGACCAGGCAAGGATGAAGGTGCTTGGAAAAACTCGTTCTGAATATCAGTGACACCGTCAATCATCACACCGGTTAAACCACCGCCATAGCCATTTGGCCCTGGCAAGTTTCCGTCATTGTTATCGTCAAAATCCCACAGCAGCGTCTGGCCAGGTAAGATTTCGACGGATGTTCCGTTGGTGTCATCGTTGAGGAAGGGGTCAACGGCATTCAAAATGCCATCGTTATCTAAGTCATCGTTAACGATTAGCTCACCCGGTGCATAGACCTCAATACCCCCGCCGATTGCAGCGACCCAAATAGTACCGTCGTTGGGGTTAACGGTTACATCTAAAGGATTGGGTAGACCGTTGATACCCGGTAGCGTCAGCACGCCGTCATCGCCCGAGTCCAAAACAATGTCATCAGCAGTGCCCAGTTCCCCGTCCGGCCCCGGACCCAGGAATTGAGCCGTAAAATCATCCCCAGTGCCCAGCATTCCATCCGGACCCGGATCAATAATGGGATCTAGATCAGTGCCGCTAGCGTTAACGTTTAAAGCAGTCACACTACCGTTAAACTGTGTGACAAACAGAGCACCATCCAAGGCGCCATCAAAGGCACCACCGGTATACTCAATCAGGCCATTACTGGATGAACCAATGGTGACAATTGAATTGGACTGAGGAGAATCTCGATCGATGTATACGCCACTTTGATCTAACCGCGCTTGATCACCTGTAAACTTGATCGGATCGATTAAAAAGCCAGGAGCAATATTGACACCTGCTGGCACCAGAGCAGACAAGTCAGGGACACTATTGGGAGACAATGTGGCATCAGGAACAGCCGGGGGACCATTATCAGTGCCATCACCAGGTGCGTTATAAACAGTCCACGCCAGATCTTGATTGGAGCGAGCTGGGTTAGGGTGACCGTAGTAGCCGCCCTCTTCAATTAAAAATAGTGGCTCCGGATCACCAGTACCCCCATCATTTGGATCGTTCGTCGCCTGGCCATCCGGACCGACAATAGGCGCATCTCCCAAGGGACCATTGGAGCCGTTATCTACCGTATAAAGCTGGCCTGACTGAGTCAAAGCCAAATCATAAATGTTGCGAACACCATCGGCATAGATACGGAAAGGAGCATCTGCTGGAAGAATGGCCATATTAAAACCATCATTGCCACCAAAGGGGCCGTCCTCGTCCATCCCGAACTCGTCTTCGCCGACACCATCCGTAATGTTGTCTACTGTGGGATCATCAAGCGTGGGAGTATCGTAGACATAGTCTCGAGCTACAGCGATAACACCACCACCCTGCGGATTGGGGATTTTACCGCCATCGGCATCACTCAAAACCGTGCGACTTTCAAGATCAACTAGGTCAACTTCTAGAATTGACGCGGATAGGGCGTACTCTCCCGTATAGGCAAAAAAGGATGAAGGCGCACCATTATTGGTATTGCCGCCTACGGTCATGTAGAGCTTAGTCCCATCAGCGCTCAAGACCATACCGTTGGTGGAATGGTTCTCCTCGGAACGGGGTAATCCTCGAATCAGATCCACAGCCTCCCAGTCGGTGCCATTCCAGGTAACTTTGGTGAGTATCCCAGAGTTAGTATCCAGATTGGAGTCTTCGAATGTGGCAATCCGAGAATCGCTGGAGGAGATGTAAAGAACAGGATTAGTAGCTGTTCCAGCAGTAACAATCCCAGTAACCTGACGCTTTGAAAGAAAGGGTCTGTTTGTTCCATCATCGTCGTGATTCATGATGGACTGAATCACGCCACCACCGTTGGCCAGAGTCAATTCTTCTCCATCAACCACCGTATAGCCAATAACGTCACCGTTCCCATCTACAGTGGATTGGACTGTGAAGGCATTAATTCCACCGTTTTGTTCAGAAACATAGAGCCTTCCATCTGGGCCAAACTGAAGAGACGTTGGGTTTTGAAGAACAGCATTTTCTGCCGCATCACTACTGAAAGAACCTACGTTAATAAAACCAATTGCCATCGAAAGTTACTCCCTTAAAAGTTATCCATAAAGACTGACTACGCTGGTAGAAAAGTTGTGAACTCTGCCTTTGTGTTAGTTCACCGTTTTCAGCACCTGTTTACCTCCAGTTCACCCTTAACTTCATCAAGCTTGCTTCATCAAGCTTCTGCTATCAGGAAAAATAAGTAGAACCGGTAAATACCCTTCACACGCTCTTTACTATCCATGCAGAAAAAACGACACAAAAGACCTTATCGATTATTAACAAGGGCAAAACGACCTCAAACTCATACGCTTCGAGCGTTTGATGCTCTTCTCAAATATTTTCCAAAACCCTTGCTGTGCAAGGTGCTCACAATTATCGATCAAGTCTAGAAAGGCTTTTGCCATCTTCAAAAAGCATCTCAAACATTTAGATTGCTTACGGCCTTGCAGCAGCTATGTCGCATTGTCCGTACAATGAAAAGCCATAGAGCCCCTCAGTTGAAACCTGAGTTCTCCAAAAGCTGTATCTTCAATTATTTGCCTACAATTCAAAAGCCAAAACAGCCACCTAGAGAGCTGAATTGGCCGGGAAGAGCAGGGTAGAGTCCCTCATAGAACTGCCCTGAGACACAAACAATAAGTCACCTATACAGTAGAGAAACTCAATGCGCGTACAGAATAAAGAACAATCTCTTGATGCTTCGACGATTTTCACTGGACTTGGTAGATGGTAGCGATAACACCGTTACTCGCTGTAATAATTAAAACTAACTTTGCGTGAAATTTCCTAATTACCAACTGCGATTGATAGTATCTTCAAATTTGAATTAGATAAGTAAATTAACTGCAAGGAGTTTCACATTAATAACTCAGGCAGAAGAAAAGAATAAACGCAGGAACGGTTCAAAACATGTCTAATCAGGGCCATACTTGTAGCGCCAGATAGATCCAGACAACCATTCCATTGACTAAAACGTATGGTTATGATAGAAACTCACCCTATAATTCAGAGATACCAACCTCTTTGAGCCTGTTACGATTCCGCACGGATGCTATGCGACACAAAGAAGCGCAACCTACTACTAAATCTCACCCGTTACTAGTGTCTGAGCACAAAAAATTGGCCATCGCATCGATACTGGCAACCCATTGATAGAAGAAGCAGGCTATCCAATTTAATCCTACAGTCGTTCTGCAACCACTATGTCATTCTTTCAACCAATGCGAAAGGTCTCTACCAGTAAACTCTTGCAATTGAAGAATGTCTTCTCTGTGGATGTTAGTCAGAAGCGTACGAACATCACCGGGTAATGGTGAATAATCCGACAGCATGAAACGCTCCCTGAACATAGCGTACCAGTACCTTAGCTTTTCATAAACTTTCGTTGGAAAAACTCTGGAAAGCTCCTTTGCATAACGATATCTAATGTTCTCAAACACATTGAACAAAGAACTGTTTTTCGCGTCTCCACCCTTGTTATAGACTTTCTCAGAAGGCGCCGGCAGCTGACTTCTGTCTACCCCAAGGAAGTCGCACAGTTCAAGGTAAAGCCCCTGGGGATTATGCTTGAGATCTTCAAACAGGCAGATTTTGATTTGAGAGCGATCGAAGTACTGCAGATAGCGCTCTACACTCTTCCAGTAAAAGTGATAAATAAAGTTATCCTCACTTCTATCCTCTATCAAACGAGAAAAGTGATTAGAAATACTGCCTTTTTCAGTATCGATACCCAATACATCCCGTCGACGCCTCATCCAGTACTCGGAGTAAATTCTCTCAGCCGGATTTCGTAAAATCGCAATCAACTTGACATTCGGAACCAGCTCTCTAATTCTCTCAGGAGACTCTGGATGAAATAAATAATTTGTAGAGGCCTCCCCGTAAGCAGTCTCACCCGAAACATCAGTAAATAAAGACGTGTAGGAGCTTACCCCCTCCTCTGTCCCAACCGTAGCCTCATTGAAGTAGTTAACCTCTTTTAATGAAGGCATAAAGACTTGAGGGTGAACCTTCAAATTATGATAAAGCGAGGTCGTACCCGCCTTTGGAGCTCCAATGATCAAAAAATTAGGTAGAGTCATCTTCTAGTAACGACTGTAAATTTAACAAATAGGTCTTATCCAAACTCAGCTCTGTGGAGCCTGACCATGGGAGAGCTTAAAGCTCTTAGTTTTGGCGTGGCTTAGCTCCCAGGTCAAAATTTAGTGCACAGAAGTAACACCTTGAAAGCCTCAGCAGAGATATTTCTAGATACCAAATATCGCAAATCCTCACCAGTACCGCAAGCCCTCACCAGTACTGACAATCTTCCGCTCACTGGATGGTACTGACTCAGAAACCCTCAGATTCAAGAGAGCCATAGACTACGCATAAGTTTATCGTATGAACTGTGATACTGTGAACTCAGTATACTGATAACCGCAGACTACTCTGGTGCTGTGTTAGCTATCTCTAGCGCTGTATTAGCTATCAATAGTGAATCAGCTAGCTTTCTTCTTGTTTGTAGCTTTTCCTCGATGCAAGCTGCCCCTCAGCTCAATGAATATAGACGAATGCCTTTTCGTTCAGTCAAAGTTCCGCTCAGTCAGAACTCCTTCGTAGGGCGGCCCAGCTTAACAGAAATTTTAGCGCCTTGGCTTTGCTTAAGAAGATTGAATGAAGGACATGAGCAGTTTGCCTCAATGGGCTAACCGACCCAGTCATCTATATATAGGTTTCTGAATCAGAATTCGACCGTCATCTTTCTGTATGGGTTTATCATGCGCAAGCCTGTTTTAACGATTTTTTATCAGTTTAATCCCTGGCATCCTTCTAAAGGGGGGATACAAACGATCATTCAATACTTCATCAAGTATGTTCCTAGTTCATTCGAAGTCCGTTTGGTCGGGACAGGTGTTGATGCATCCAAACCTCATGGGGAATGGGAAGATAGAGAATTCGAAGGGCGGCCTCTCAAGTTCTTTCCGCTGATCACGGTCGAAGACGACGATACAAGAAAGATAGTCCCAACCTCACTAAGATATACCTGGGCATTGAGACGGCATAACTTCGCTTCAGACTTTATGCATTTTCATCGTATTGAACCAGCTTTATCGGCTCAAAACTGGCAGGGAGAAAAGACCTTATTCATCCAAAATGACGTCGAAGAACAGATCAGTGGAAAAGATGGCAAGAATGCCATTCTTTGGCAATGGTTTCCCTGGGCCTATTTCGGGTTAGAAAGATTGCTAATGAATCAGTTCTCTGAGATTCTATCCTGCAACTCTAATGCTTGTGAGTTTTACAAGAGAGAATATCCAGCCATTTCTGAGCATGTACAGTACTACCAAGTCTCAGTTGATACGAACCGTTTCTTTCCACTAGCTACCCCCCAGAAAGCGATCGCAAAGCAGACCCTCTGCGAACAACTGGAGCTATCGAAGGAGACTCAGTTCCTACTCTTTGTCGGACGTTTACATCCTCAAAAAGATCCTGTGCTTCTGGTTCAGTCCATGGCGGCCTTGGCTCAGGAAAATGTACACTTACTTGTTGTTGGAGATGGTGAGTTAAGACCAGCAGTGGAGTCTGAGATTGAGAAACTGGGTCTTACCAAGAAAGTTACCATGCTGGGTTCTAAAAGTTTGGAGGAACTGGTCCCACTTTATCAAGTTGCTAGTGCTTTAGTATTAACTAGCGTCTACGAAGGTCAGCCAGTAACTGTGTTAGAGGCAATGGCCTGTGGAACTCCCATCGTCACAACCCGATGCGGCGATACGCCAAGTCTTCTATCTCCACAGACAGGAATCGTTGTTGATCAGAGAACCCCAAAGGACATTGCTAGTGCTTTTTCTGCAGTCCTTGCTTTTGATGAAGATGTAACGAGAGAAGCCTGTCTCAAAGTCGCGATGGCTTCTAGTGCAGAGACAGTAATTACGAGCATTTATGACCAAATGTTTGAGCGATGGAAACAGCAAAACAATGAGTTGGCTGCCCTTCAAGTTTAACTTGCTAATTTGAATCACCATTTCTGGCGCGGGTTTCGAGGGTGAAGCATTGTTTTTGTTTAGAACATTGGACCAGAGCGTTAGTTGGTGTGTCGACTAATCATCGGTCGACTAGTCATCGATAGAAATTTCAACACTTTTCAGAACCATGGTCAGAAGACACATAGTAAGAATTGTTCTAAACCTGTTTGCATTGGGAGATTAAGCAATGGCTAGGAATCTAATTATTGGGGGCGCAGGATTTATTGGGGGCAACTTGGCCAGAAAGCTTGTAGAAGCAGGAGAAGATGTCAAAATCTTTACTCGGCCTAGTTCATCTATCGTTAACATACAAGATATTCTCGATGACATTGAGATTGCGTACGGCGATTTTTCTGACGACATAGCGCTTCGTAATGCATTGACAGACGTTGATGTTGTTTACCATCTGATATCAACAACATTCCCCAGTATGACTGTGGCAAGCAGCGTATACGACGTTTTGTCTAACTTACTGCCCACCATCCGACTAGTAGAACTGTGCCTTGCTAATGGCATTAAGAAAATGGTCTATGCCTCATCTGGCGGGACAGTATATGGAGAGCCTAAAACCGCCTTAGTTTCGGAAAACCATCCATTAATGCCAACCTCTGCCTACGGCCAAAGTAAGCTGACTATCGAAAATTATCTCAGCTTTTATGCTCGTACCTCAGACATAGACGTCAGTATTTTACGTATTTCTAATCCTTTTGGTCCTGGGCAGAAACTTTTTGGAGTACAAGGAATCATTGCCGTTACGATTGGCTGTGCCTTATACGATAGGGTGCTTAGTGTTTATGGACAGGGAGATGCTATCAGAGACTACATCTATATTGATGACGTTGTTGACGCTTTGAAGCTTGCAGCAGAAACTGCAGGTTCGATGATTATCAATGTTTCCTCAGGAAAGGGGAAAAGCGTGCTTGAGATTATTTCTGCTATTGAAGAAATCTCTAACCAAGAAATTCGGAAGAAATACGTTCCTGGCCGCCCTGGAGATGTGAAAGTCAATGTGCTGAGCAATGAAGTGGCCTGCAAGATGCTCGGATGGGAGCCAAAAGTAAAATTTGAGGATGGCATAAAAGCAACGTGGGAAAGGGAGTATCAAAAAGCTAAGGGAACATCAACAAATAGCAGCACAGATTAGACGCATTGCGGATTAAAAGTGCCCGGAAGCCATTCTATTACTTGCTCTACAACGGTATCAATGGGTTCTGGGCACTGCTATGTCGATGCTGGGAGCCGGTTGGCCAAACAGTAGGTTGGTTGATTTAGCTTTTTATCGATTCTTTAAAGTCTCTTGTTGGCTACACGGTGACTGCTGACCTTACACAGACTCTAAACACGTCTCTAGAGTGAGACTACTATCCGAAGCGAGGAAAAGCCACATGATCAGAGAACTGAGCATCACAGAACGTAGAGTACCGCCAGGGCATGTCCCTGATTCGATAAAGCATTGATACGAGTTCTCTTGTCAGGGACTACAACTCAGATATTGCAGCTCAGACGCTACAAAGTAACCACTGCCATATAAGGTCTAAAGTGTCTAGTAAACAATGGAAATTATCGGTCAGGAGATCTGTCTGCGTTTAGTCTAAGTCGGCTATATAAAAGCCACCTCCTCCCAAGCCAACAATCAAGTTTTTACCCTCTGGATGAAACGCGATCGCATCTCCCCGTAGCATCGGCAGCCCATCATTTTCCTGACGCCAGTTTTTACCAGCATCACGACTAATCGAAACCCCCGTTGCCTGATTTTCATCATGAAACGGGCGATCGCGGGTGATGACCGCTAGGACATCAGCATCCTGTGGATGAACCGCTATATCACCAATCCTAGAGGTTATCGTTCGCTCATCCCAGACTCGCGACCAAGTATCCTCTACTCTGTCATATCGCCACACACCATAGTCTCCCCAGTAAGATCTATCCTGAACCGCATACAAAATATCAGGATTGGAGGGAGCAATCGCTAATGCAACATCCTCAGCATCTTTGAGCCCTCCAATAGGACTAAAATCTACCCCATTTTCTGTATAGTAGATGCCATCATCAGTTGCAATGTAAAATTTACTGCCTCCCTCTGGGAAAGCCTCTATACCACCAACAGCAATATTATCGTTATCCCCTAAATGTAACCGCTTCCAGTTTAAGCGGGTTGTTTGGGTAGCGTTATCGCTGTACCAGAGCTGCTGCCCCACCACCAGCCAAAGCCGATCGGGATTAGCTGCATCCACATGAATGTGTCTTGCCTCAGATCGGTTAATCGGCGGTTGGAGCATCCTCCAAGTACGTCCAGCATCTTGGCTACGTGCCAGTAAGTCATCCACAAAACGTCCCTCTTGACCAAATGCAGCAAACATCCAGCCCGGAGCAAAAGCGACATCATTACCTCCATTGTAGAGCGGCAATCCTGAAGGAGTTATCTGCCAATGCTCACCGCCATCCCAAGACTGAAGAACTTTAGCCGCATCCATGCCTTGAAGAACAACATGACTTAAATTGTCGGGATTCCATTCAATATTTCTGCCTACTAAACCACCAAATCCATTCCCTCGCCATCCTTGAGAAGTCGCTCTAGCGGTCAATACGGTCCACACATTCCCTCCATCTACACTCCTGTAGACAGCATTATCTGTGCCTGCATAAACAACACTTGCAGACGAAGGATCAACCTCTATCCACCAGGGATTAATGCCTCCCGGATAGGGAATCTTCTGCGTATCAACTTGCTTTGCACTATAAAATAACCGGTGCCAACTCTCTCCAGCATCGATGCTCTTGTAGACTCCTGGTTTATGCCTAAAATTTCTATTGCCAGCATACAGTGTCTCGCCATCTTGAGCGACGGCAATTGACCAGAACGATGTTCCCTCAGCAGCAGCTCCACGGGTAACTGGGAACCATTGCTTTCCTCCGTCTACAGTCTTATAAATACCGAAGTTTTCTACTGTTACCCAAACAACTTTTGAGTCACGAGGATGAACAGCCAAGGAAGACACCAGAACATGACCGCTTTCATCTTGAGGGAGGCCTTGGTTGAATTCCACCCAAGTCTTACCATCATCATCGCTAAAAAAGAATCCCTCTTCCCAAACAGCCGCATAAATCTCATGGCTAGAATTTCCCGCATAGCTAGCTGCCATGACATTTCCATTTTCAGCAATCTGCGATCGCAACCTCCAACTTTCACCCTCATCCTCACTAACCCAAACCGCTCCATAATTGAGAACGGCATCCCTAGTCTGATGTTTCTTAAGCTGCCTGTGATCACCACCAAAAGCTAGGAGATGATCACTATCAGGATCAAAAAGGATTTTTTCGACTGGTGCTGTATACCGTCTAGAATCAATCGAGGGAAACCCTACACGTTTTACGCTCCAAGTTTTGCCTCCATCAGTGCTAACATGTGGTCCGCTCAATGAGCCTGCCCAAATCACGTCCGGACTTTCAGGATGCCAAGTGAAATTCGAAATCTCGTAGCTCAGCCAGCCTAGCGTCGTCTCCCAACTATGACCATCGTCAAACGAGACTCGAGCTCCTAACATATCACCACCGACCAAAATATCATTTGGATTGTGGGAACTCACCGCAACACTATCAATTCTCCCGCCGACACCAGGCTCATTCAAAGGGCGCCATTGTAATGGTGTTTGAGCAAACGCCGTGTCAATCAACAAACAAAATAGAAAAGACGATTTCAAAAATAATCGCACCATCACAGATTACTCACTTCAAAAAACGTCGCCATTCACTCCACATCGGGGATGTTGACCTAGAGATTCACTCAAAGCGCAGTATTGCCCTAAAACTAGAAACCAGCAGATCTCAACAATAAATCCTGACTCAGCTCACAAGCGAGAGCACATCGCTATCCCTAGCCAAAGCGCCAAGTTTTAGTCGTCGAGGAAACTCTGCTACTAATGTGATGAAGAAATCAGCACAACAGGTCTTTTCGTAAGTGTAATTAGAAAAGTAGAACCGCCTTTAATAAAGTTTATTTTTCACTTAGCGATATATTACGCCTTACAAAGTACAAAAGGCTGAGGAATTTATCGTAATGCTCAGCCTTCAGATACTGAATCATCCAGATAGCAATCATTAAACGTGCATAATCCTTACTGAAGACTATTCTTGGATAATACTCTCTTCCTTTACGACATAGCGATAGAGCTGCCTTATAGTCTTTAGCCTTACCTTGCAAGGCACTCCACGCTAGAAATCGCACATATGGATTAGCATACGCTTTCGGCTTCAACTCGCGAAGTTCAGCCATAGAAATATTTGCTGGCGGCTTGCTAAACGCTTTATCCAGTAAAGTAAGATACTTCTTTTCTGCTCGCTGCCAATTCTTTCCAGAACTGCTGTCGTGCTGCCTGTATAAGACTAAAGGTTCTTTAACGACCAGGAATTCGTACTGACTAGCAATGCGCAGCCACAAATCTAAATCCTCACAGGGAGGAAGTTGTACATCAAAATCTCCCACCCGATCAAAACAAGTACGACGAATTAACGGAGTACTACCACACTCAAGAATATTGCCTAAGATTAGATTTCGCCAAACGTTTCCTTCAGCAAAGTGCTTAATCGTTCGCCCTCGTAAGACGCTCTCAGAATTGATGCCAGCAACCCAGCTGTAGACGACCCCTGCGCCAGGATGCTGATCTAGAAGGGCAACCTGTTTCTCAAGCTTTGTAGGCTTCCATAAGTCATCAGCATCTAAAAATGCCACATACTCACCTTGAGCAAGCTTAATACCTTCATTCCTAGCCTTAGCCTGACCTTGATTAACCTGCGAAATGAGCTGTAAACGGCTGTCTTGATTTTGACTAACCCATCTTTCAATGCCGTCAGTACTGCCATCGTTGATGATAATTGCCTCAAAGTCTTTGAAAGTCTGGCTTAACAAAGAATCTATCGTTTCAGGCAAATAACGCATCGAGTTATAAGCCGGGATAATTACAGAGACTTTGGGCATTTTTAATTATCTCCAAATGTTATCAACTCATCATCTAGCAAACACTGTAAACTCAAACACGTAGTAGAAAACCATTAGCGGTAAGCTGAAATAGTTTTCAACCCGTAAAAATATTAAAACACAATAAATACAGCTAGAGAAAGACTTCTAACTCAGTCCCCTTCAGTCCCTTCTCTAGCTCGTCATAATTGCTAACTAGAGCAGACAGCTTCTTAGAGCTTTGCCTTTTATTTAGTGGCTGTAAGGTATCAACCTTGGGCGGTATCCCAATGAAATCAAGCATACGTTCTTTAACATAATCACTAGATTCGCCAACAAGCTCCTCATATGTCACCTCAAAAAAAGGCTGTCCTAAACGATCTAATTCGCACCGAAGGTACTGAAAGTATTCATCATACTTACGACTCCAGCTAATTAGGTTTTGAACATTGACTTTAACTGTTGGCTGCTTAGTTTTTTCAGGCTTCGATGATTTATTAGAATAATCTGCCCACACGTTTGTCTTGCGAGCGATCGCACGAGAGACATAGGACTTTACTTTATTCTTACGAATAAGCAAAATCTTCTTAACTTCTTCATCTTGCCACAAGGAAGGAGCCATGTTTGGGACATGAGTCGGGAAAAGATTAAACCCGACAGCCCTGTAATCATAGCTATGTTGCCAAATCCTCATCAAAAACTTTTCAGGATCTAAGTCTCTTTGCCCTTTAGTTGAGAAATCGCCTTTGCCATATATCAAATCTTCCCAAGGCGTAGCACCTTCCTCAGAACCACCATTCAGCAAAGTATGAAAATCTCTAGCATAAAAAATACGCCCTGGGTTAAAAAGCTCTTGGTGGCACAATATGTCAGGGTGGTTATTCAGCATGGTACACAAAAAGTTGCTACCACTCCTTGGAAAATTAAAGATAACAAATCTTTTAGGCAGCGCTTGGTTACGTTGTTGATACTCAGACTGAAGCTGTCGCAATGCGTCGTTATATTTCGAATGGCTCCGGCTGCTTAGAACCGTATTGAGTGGAGTGCCATATGCAAAAAAATGATTTAAAACTCTGATTAACATCTATTCAAAATTCCTAAAACTAAATTCGAGTACAGCTGAATATTCATCTCACAAGTTGCTTATCTAGAGGGTTAAAGTATTCCGCTCTAGTATGTCCCGCTCTACTATGTATTCAAGCACTACGTTTTAGAATAGATGTTAAGCGGTCTCCTAAGACATCAACCAATGCCTGCCTGACTGGAGAACTTACAGCCAACAGAATTCCGTAGCTCAGCAGCATAAGCAGCAAGTTGTACAGTGGACTCAGCCATAGTCCACCGAAGAGAGGAGGAAGCGTAGCTAAAATGACTAAAAATGTAGGCTTATAGTTTGGAACTTTGAAGTATTTTATCAAAGAACGATGGACTAAGTAATAAGATGGCAAGGCAATCATTTCTGCAAAGCAATATCCCCAAACGCCAAAGAATGGAAGAAAGCATAGGCAACTTAGCCAAATTAGTCCAATATTAACGACGCTGAACTTGATGACTTCTCCATTATGATCAGACGCATAAAGAACAGAAGTTTGCAGGTCGAATAATGCACTAATGATGATAGAGAGACCAACGAAGGGAAAGATTTTCGCACTTAATATCCACTCTTGACCAAACATAGTCGGGATGACCCATGCAGAAAAACCAGAAAAGGCCGCGCAGATAGAACCCATCAGTAGTGATTGGTACAACATCCCTTTATTCAGCGCACGATTCAAGGAATTTGGCTCGCCGATCAGTTTTGCCATCACACTGATAGACATATTCCGGATAACAGCACGCAACAGCAATAGCTTTTGAGAGACCCGGAGTGCAACATTCACAATAGCAGCGGCTTCGATACCAGCAAATCGACTCACAAACAGCGGAATTGTTAAGGATCTAAGGTTCAAGATTGAATTACTAGAGGAGTATGAAAAGCCATACCGGCATGCCGGTGCCAGAGACTCAAAACTCCACCGCAGTCTCCATCGAACAGGGTTATAGAAGAATGCCAAAATGGCATAGACTAAAAACTGCAAAACATACCCTGAAACTGCGGCTAAATAGTTTTTGTAAACGATGACTAAAGTCAACGAAAGTGCATAGTTTGTTATTTCAGACAGCGCAAAGATAAAACTAATCTTGCCGAATTTAAGATCCCGCTCCAACATACTAGAAGCAACCATACCAACCATGTCGAACCAAATAGCAGGGATAAGAAACCTTAAAGCAGTAGAAACTTGACTATTACCAGTCCACAAACCAAAAACTGGGGCTAATAACCAAATCAAAAAGCACAGTAAAACACCAACTGTATTGTAGAAAGCTAAAATTTCCTCAACTTCTCTTTTAGCAAGATCAGGCTTCCTCACAATATACGTGTTCAGCCCCATCTTTCCTACGAAAGTTAGAAAGTAGAAAATCCCTAATGAGATAGCAACAATTCCGTACTGTTTCGGGCCTAAAATACGAGCAACAACAAGAGTATTTAACAATGATAAGAGAGCAGACAGTATCTGCCTCAATGCCATTGAAACACCGCCCTTTAAAACTTTACTTTTCATATTAGTCTCGCATGTACGAATAGAGAAGGTGTCCAAACTGTTTGTTCATGTTGGTATCTGTAGTCATTAGATGTAGCGAAAACAGATACAACAACCATAATCACTGATACGGCCTTTCATCAATCAAGTCACATTCCAGAAACATCATACGCCAGTAGTTCACTGTCAATTCGTCAATAGCGAGCAAAATCGATATAGAAGGACATAGCGAAAAAACGAGTTTTCCGATTAAAAATCGAAATCCAAAAACCGAGAACAAGAACCAATGGCATGACTCTTCGCTCAGAAGAATTAGGAGAGAGCGACATCAAAAACAGTAATTCTGATGCACGAGTTCACTCCCTAACAAGATTAATTTCCCCATTAGTAGGCTTACCCCAGTCCCACGTCAAAAGTGAAGACACTGATAGAAAGTAGAAAAATAGCGTAGTGTGGCTCATGACATTATCTGTAAGCATGCCAACCATCATGGCCAAAAGCGTACTGCAAACAACGACACAAAGACCGTGTTGAGGACTATCTTTAGGCAAAGTAAACAATATGCGTATTGACCGCAGCATATTACCACCTAGGAAAGTCAGGAAAACAGCTAATCCAACAATTCCTCCCTCTGTCAAAGCACGAAGGTAGTCATTGTGAGCAGCATTTTCAAATACAGCAACGTGGCGAACTGTGGATAAACCAAATCCTAAAATCGGATAATCTTTCCAAGCCTCTATCATAGAATTCCACTGCGTAACACGCCAGAGGAAACTATTGAAGGTGTAGTTCCTCATGATAATTGCACGAGAAACATCAATTTCTGGATTCAGTAGAGGCGTATCGTATAAAGAGGCTAAACGCTCCTGTCCGAACTCAGAACTAGCGAATAGAGCAATTAGCACCACCGCCAAGAGAAAAGCTCCCAGCATTCTCTTGGGATTTAGTTTCTGAATATTAATGCTGAATATGAGAACAACAGCCATAACCAGGCCAACTAAGGCTTTAGTACTCACAATAAAGAAAAATAGAATGCCCAACAACAACAACCACGGCCAACGCTGGCGAGAATATCCTACTTTCCAATAAGCGAGCCCTGTAAAGAAAACCAAGAATGTTACAAATGCATTAGGATGACCGAAAGTTCCATTAATTCGAGAGGCCGAACTCAGTTCGCTGTAAGATTCAGCAAGCGACAAGAAATCAGGCAGCGCAGATTCAGGCTAAATAATTAGCACCGTAGCCATTAATTAGGGAACTATTAAACTTAGAAAGAGAGCATTAATGAACTGTACAGGATGCACACGTCCCTTCAGCTGTAAGACCATTAAGTAAGCTATCGCAAAAGAAAAAAGACGTACCCACTCTCTTAAAGCTTCCGAAAAATAGGCGCCTCCAAGACCAAGACCTCCAATAGGTAGCAGAACGACCCAAATACTAGTGACAGCTACCCAAGCAATCAGAAATAGCCAAAATCGGTCTAGCTGCAGTGATTCACCTAGAAGAATCTTACATGCTGCGTAGAGTATCATTATTGCGATCATGCCAATTGCAAAAAGCGCAGGTATGCCCTGACTCGAAAATATATCGAGGGAGCTACGAAAAACCACCAGCGACAGAATTGTCGTTGTGAAATAATTGAGCAGGCAGTATACCCCTACAGCTGAAAATATGATTAGGCCCAAAATCATGGGCTCTTGAAATACCAGAAAGCTCAATCCTAAGCAAACTAACGATATAGCAGCGACAGCAACGTAAGGCTGTATGGGTAGAGATTTTATTATGTCTCCGCGTTTTTTAAGCATGTCGTTACTGTCAGCGAGATATTTATCTGAATAAGTTAAATGGAAGCAACACCCGAGATATTATTTCTACAATACTGCTCACCTCGCTACGAGAGGAGCGAGATACGATAATAGAATCACCATGTTCTAAAGGGATTGAATCGTCCCCCAAGTCGTACACATAGTTTTCGGTAGTGTTGTTGTCAGATGTCCGAAAAAGAACAATATTTTTGGCAGTTCCATCCTGAGTTAAGCCACCTGCAGCCGCTACTGCAGAACTAACGCTAGAATCAGGAGAAATCTCTACAATTCCAGGTCGATTAACCTCTCCGCCTACGTTGACAGCAATTGCATTCGGCGCCACTGACGAAGAAAGTAACGCCTGCTGAGCACTGCCGGTTAGTTGAGTAGATTTTGGAACAATAATTTCATCACCATCGTAGATGGGAATATCTACACTCAAATCTCCATCCCGTATAGATTGCCACAAATCTATGGTTACTTCACTAGAAGAAGGAATGTTATTGCTAGCTAAATTACGGTTAGCATAGATATGGCGACGAACCAAAATATTACTCAGATCTGCATCAGGCGTAACTCCGCCGGCCAGGCTTAAAGCATCACTCAACGTACCAGCTCTATTTGATGAAATCGCTGCATCATTGAGGACCAAAGGCCCAGATCTCACAACGGAGCCAGTCACACTAACCCTCGTGGGGCTCAAACTCTGAATTGCGATACTAACTTGAGGACGTCGAATATAAGGCGTCAACGCCGTTGTGATCATTTCAGTTGCCTGTATTGGCGTAAGCCCCCAAACATTCAGGTATCCCGCTAAGGGAATCTGCAATCCCCCATCGGCCATTACTGTCTGTTCACCTGACACTTCCGGAAAACCAATGACTGTAAGACGCAGCCGATCTCCAGGTTTCAGAGGTGCAACCTCTGAGGACGGTGGTGACGAGAGCAGCTGCGGTTCCTCTACAGGAGTAGGAGAGGGTAGGGTTGACGGCTCTTCAACATCAGATGAGGGTAAAGTCGGCAGTTCCTGGGAAGTTGGCAGTTCCTGGGACTGAGCTATGGCAGCACTTCCCATGCCATAGAAAACAGCTAAGCCTACCGCTAATGAAGAAGCAAAAGATGAAAATCCAGGATTCATAACTAACCAAATAAGGAGGTGGAAGAACTATTACTTGAGACCTTGTCTAGCGCAGGTGTAGGGAATGGAATGATCTCAGATTCGCGACTATTTTCCCTATTGATGATCTGACCAAAAAGCTTACCCCCAGACTGTACAAACTCTGCGGTTGCACTTCTTAAATCGTATTTAGATTTGAAATTGGGGCGCACTACCAAAAACAACCCACCTACATATTGACTTAGAGAAATGCAGGCAGGGGATTCTGTGATAGGTGGAATGTCTACAATAATGCAATCGTAGTGAGCTGCTGCTTTCTCTATCACTGCCTCCATTGAGGAGGAATCTACAACTGTTACAGGTTGACCAGCAGTATGACCTTTGGGCAAGACTGAAAGGTTCTCAATCTGAGTCATATGGCAAGCATCAAAGAAGTTTTCCCTCGCGGCAATAACGTCTGACAACCCATTAGTATCAATCAAATTAAAAAAGGCGGTTTGATTTCCACTTAACAGGTCCGCATCAATCAGTAAGGTGCGACTCCCTAACATCGCATTTACTGCAGCTACGTGTCTAAGTATCTGAGACTTACCTTCTCCCCAAAAAGCACTGCTAACTAATATAGTTTTAGATCGAACATCAGGTGAACCGAATTTAAAGAAGCTGCTAGAAATAGCATTGGCCTCCAACTCTGCTGTTCCTTGGTCAAGATAGAATGCCAAATAGTGTTGAAGTGCACTGATCAAAGAATGATAAGGGGCAACAAAATTTGACTCACTCAGAGAATCTTCCAAAACCTGAAGATTTCCATTTAAGGCATTTTCATAAGGAGGGAGCTCTCCGACAATAGGATATTTTATCCAAGCTTTAGCGTCTTCTGAACCATGTAACGTGCTGTCCATCGCTTCTAGTAGGATTAACAATCCACTGGAAAGCACAAGGCCCGTGACCACACCTAAAAACAAAACAGCAGGCTTGTTTGGGGCAGCAGGACTGGCTGGAATGCTTGCTTCACCAAGAATATTGATATTGCTAACTATCTGAGCCTCTGCAATTCTGGCTTCTTCTAGATTAGTTCTCAAGTTTCTAAGCGCTTCCTCTGCCGTATCCCGTTGGCGTGTAAGCGCTACCAATGGTTGAGACAAAGCAGGAACTTCAACAAGACGATTCTGCAAAGTATCCATTTCTGATTGAACAACCAGTAATCTTTCACGCAGAGAGCCATATTCAACTTCAGTAGCAATAAGTTGATTCATCAAATCCTGACTTGAGGGGCTAACAGAAAGATATTCATTAGGGTTAACCCGAGTCCCGCCATGGCCCTGTTCTATCTGCTGCTGATACAAAGTTTGCAAGCTTTCTCTCTCTTCAAAAAGAGCAAGAAGCTCTGGATTTTCAGCACCTAAACGAGAGCTACTCTCAGCAATCGACGCTTCCAAATCGACTAGGCGGCCTCTTAGATCATTCAGAATCTCATCTTGACCAATGCGAACAGATTCATACGCATCCTGTACAGCATCAGCTCCAGTAATGTTCTGAAGTAAGTCAGCCCTCTCTCTAAGCGCCTCCAACTGTGCAATTAGCTGCCGTTCTTCACCCTCTAGCCTGCTAATACTATCAACCAAGCTTCGAACTTGGTCGTCAAAAGCAACAATACCACTCTCTTGACGGAACCTTCTCTCAGAATCTTCTGCCTCTTTCAGCCTTGCCTCTTGGTCAAGAAGCTGATCTTCTAGGAAAACTCGAACCTGAGAAGCTTGCTTGCGAATATTCTCACCATTGATCTCAGCAACACTTTGTACGACCGCATTTAGAACGTTAGCTGCAACTTCAGGATCATTATGAGAGAAATTAAGCTCCAGAATGTTAGTAGCAGGAATGACTCTAACCTTCAAATTCTCATCTAAGTAATTAGCGGTAAGAGCGCCCCCAACATCGTCAGATTCTAATATCTCGAGAGATTGAGCATAAACTGCCTCTGAGGTGATTAGCTCTGATTGAGTAGCCAGCGGATCAGAACCAGCACCAGGGCTATCAAGTTGGGTCAGTGAACGTCCTAAATCTGATATATTTGCTTCACTTTCGTTCAACATAATACGAGCTGAAGACACATATGTATCAGGAGTCAACAGCAAATATGCGATAGAGCCCGCTAGCGCAGAAACGAAAGCAGCCATAACGACTAGCTTATGGCGCTTAAAAGCAGATAATGCAGTAGGAATAAGCAGATTATTATCCATGTTTGTTGGCTTGTTGAGAGGCTACTATCCGTGTGTGAATGAACGATGAGGTACTATACTTCTAAAGATTCTACTTCTATAAATTCTCCCCAGGAACCTACACTCACAAAATCACACTGGGATTTCACGAAAGGCCTATATTACTAAGCGTACGCAAGGTTCAATCAAAATCAGCAAGTTATCGCATTCAAGTTATCGTATTAAGTATAGTTAATTTTCTTCGTTTTTTAGTCTTTAACTTCTATTCAAAAGAATCGATTGATTGCAGAAATGTGATATTCGTTACAAGACAACCGCACTGAAATCCGTGGATCAAACGATCATTTAGCAAATACATCTCGAAGCAGCCCTATAAGGTCGTCCAGGCGGTCAAATTGACTACAGATCACTAACTCTTCATTAGCAGAGGTTTTAACGAATATCATTGATAACAGCCAACGTTAAGGAAAGCTCCCTCAAGCCATCATTCTCTAAACGTAGAACCTGAATATTGAGTTTCTAGCCTGCTATTCAATTACGTAGTTAAAAAAATAAGGCGTCATATGTAGCCTGTGAAAGGTAGCATCTTTCTTGGAGTGAACTGAACAATCTTGTTGTGAATCGGGCGAGAGTCTATCTGGGCAGTAGTAATATGAGAGCATCACTGATGCGGTTAGCGCATTTCTGCAACCTCAATTATTTTGAACAAAGTGTAAGCGTTAGCAGCCTAACCGATTGCACAGCAAGGAATGAACTGGCCAGCAATCGGTTCATCGAAGCGGCCTAACTCAGAGACAGAGAAGGTGGGGATTGTACTAGAAAGCTCAAGAACTTGGTCCAACCAAGTAAGCTCAAATACTAAACAAGCGGGAGAATTAACGCTGCAAAGAACTAAGCTAGGAGCCCGCTGTTTGGCTGCAGAATAAGCAGTCGCAATTACTCCAAGACCGACACTAACTATAAAGTTAACTTTGCCCACATCTACCCACAGACCATTACAGCTACTTATATTCACTATGGACAGCCATTCGCTTTTTACCTGTGACGCATTGAGCTGAGAAATATCTTTTTGGAGATAAAGAACACTTCCTGTTTTTTGCTCTTCTATCTTGCTCATAACGCTGTCAAAGCTAAGCATCTGTAAAGCATGTGTACAATCTGAATAGTTATGGCTTCTTTCAAAGCTAAGAACGCTTCGAAAGAGCTGCAGGTGCTTGTGTGGGCAGCGAAGCATCAGAACCAGGATAAACAGAAGCGTATCCTAGTTGCTGCTCATAAAGTTCTAGCCAAGCATCGACTATGTCATCCCAATTGTGATTTTGTCGAACATATGCCTGAGCCCTATTTGCTCTTTGGCTCATCAATGGAAGATTTTGAATAGCCCACGTCAGTGCAGATGAACAAGCTTCAACATTCCCACCTTGAAACAGTAATCCTCGATCACGGCCTAGGATCTGACAATGGACAGGAATATCACTCGCTACCACAGGAATTCCCTCTTGCATAGCCTCTAGCAAAGCTAAAGGCAACCCTTCAACTTCAGATGGCAAAACGAACAACCCTGCCCCTCTGACAATTTCGGCCAATCGCTCATCTCGAAGTTCTCCACAGAACACAATATCCGGATTTGAATTAGCCAATGCCAACAGCTGATCGCTGTAGTGGGGCGTATCACTTTGGCTACCGACAAAAGCAAGCTTCCAACCCGTCAGAGCAAGCCGTTGAAATGCATCAATGAGCAAATCAGGACATTTCTCTGGAACCAAGCGGCCTAAAAACAGCATGTAACGACCACTAGCTAGACCGAGAGAACGCCCAAAAGAGAAACTTGGATCCGATGCTGGATAATTAGCAGGAGCATTGCCGATATACGTTGTCTGACGTCCATGCTCATCGTTAAAGTACTTTCGCAGCTCTGCTGAAACGACACCAATGGCATGTGCAGAATGAACTGAGGTTCGTTCACCAAGCTTAAGCAAGCGAGTAGATAAATTTCCCCACTTGGAACGCTGCCAATCTAATCCATGACAGGTAACTATAACCTTGGACTTAGGAGACAGGAGGCGCGGGATCCAGCAAAATACAGCGGGTCCTAGGGCGTGAAAATGAATGATATCTCTCTGCTGAAAGCTTGCAACAATAGCTGCCAGAAAAGAGTTTACCAGAGCATCAATCCCTCGAAAGGTAATCGAAGGAAGGTTCATCACTTGAACCCCTTTATAAAGGTAATTAGCATTCCAAGGTCGATGATTGTACGAAGGTCGTGCAAACACCCTTACTTCATGACCTCTGGCAACAATGCGTGAATATATTTCTGCGCAATGATGCTCTATACCTCCCTGGTTTGGAGGAAGACCTTTAGAACCAATGACTGCGATTTTCATTAAATTTCCTCGAATGGATATTCTCAGATGAGTATTACGCTTCTAACGACACTTCTCTCAAACCTCTTCGACAGCGCTCAGATGACCAAATCGGGACGACTTAGGCTCTTTAAGGACATCAGAGCAAAATTGCTTAACAACGCTCTTGCGCGATTGATAGCAAAGTAATCTAAACACAGGCTCTTCGAGAGAATCTCGATGGAAATTTCGGAACAACACTTAAGGTACGAACGATATCAGGTAGGATGCAATTCTGACAGACCAAGGGGTTAAAACCAGGCAACTACGTCATCGCAGCCCGGCTTTTAGGAATCGGAGAGTCCTGACAAGGCCAGCAGCAAAACTTATGTATTACATAGAAATGCCTTGCAGACGACTTGAGACAAGCCTCCAAACGGTAATTCACCACTTGAACAAGCACTGAAATTCACATTCAAATCTCCTGTACTCACAACTAAACCTATATTTCGTACAATGCAGTCTCAAGGACTACCGATTATTGCAACTCATTGTGAACACATTTACCAGTCAGTTGAGTAAACGAACCTGCTAGCGCTGGCATGTAAGTAGTCTGAGCTGTCGAAGAACCTGCCGCAAATCGCAACCCCTCTCTGGTACCAGTTACTCACAGCGATTATGATATGAGTCATTTTGCGAATGAACCCATAGATTCTACGAACTCTGCCCACAGCAGCATGTTCAACCCTTGGCATACGCATCTCACAGGCACTGAATAGCCTCACTACACCTTTGCCGCATAAACTAGCTTTCTCTACTCAACAACAACTTCATTTTCACCCTTAGGCGGTGGCCTTCTTCAGTATCAACAAACACATTCTCCGTACAAGCACGGAGTCCGCCATTGAACTTATCTGAGCGTATCCTTCTTGGCTCAATTGTGCTGTGCGATAGCTACAATTGCTTGGCACTCATAGACAATATCTTGCTCAGAAGACGTGTACCCCTACACCCGACTCCTATGTATAATTACAGATATAATCACCTCCCCTCGTATTCTTCCTGTAAACTTCCATACTCTTTGTCAAAGAAAATATAAAGCTGTTTCTCAAGCAGTGGTTAAAGATCGGCTTATCAAGCATTAGGAAGAAAGTAAGACAGACAATCAGCCTAAGAAGATAGCACTCTCAGCACGAAAAAGATCACCATCGGCGATAACTTATTCATTTTGATTTATCAGTTTATAAGCTCTTTACCTTCTCTTAAAAGCCAGCATATCCAGGCCATGTTGGTGCAGGGGAAAAGGTACGGATAATAAATTGAACAGGCATGTCTAACATAAACATGCGGATAAAAATGGAGGGACTCCTAATAAAGGGAGGGCATTTCAAGAGGTGGCAAAATGGGCCGAAAGGCTCACTAAGCAATCATGATTTGATGATTTTTAATTTCCCTCTAAAGGATTTTTCAAGCGTCTCTATCTGGATTTTTCAACGGTTGAAAATGACCTACTGTTTGCATAGGGTTGGGTGTGCTCGCCGGGCTGAATGAGACACCGGGCTAAGTGACTCATAGAGTAGCTCGGCTAAGCTCGTAGCGACGGAAGCAGTGGCTTGGCCAGACGATGGTAGGGCATCAAGATTGGACTCCGTGCTTTGCTATGCACTTAGCTTTATAGAACAAGAGTTGCAGCCTTTCGTAGTGGCATAAGCTAAGTGCGCAAAGCTATAGGAAACTTGCCTTACGGCTTTGACACCACAGAAATTTCAGAACGTACGCGGCACATCAAACAAGAGACAACAAACGCCCTGAGATAAAAATTCAAGCCGTTTGGTTGCGATGATAACCACAACGTAGTTCACACGAATTGACAAAGTTATTGCCGAACACTAGAGAAACTCACCTCTTTTAGATTAGGGTGGTGATTTCCAAACGGCAGTACGTCCCTCTTTCAGCGGCCAAATCATCGAACAGCTCCCGCACGCGTACAAACAAGGCATAGTATCTAGTGCAAGAAGTGCCGCGCACCTGTGAAGACCATCATCACACCGAGTTCATTTGCCGCTTTAATTGACTCTTCATCCCGGATACTGCCACCAGGTTGAACAATGGCTTTAATACCAGCAGCGGCGGCTGTCCGTACCGAGTCATCAAAGGGGAAGAAGCCGTCGCTGGCTAGAATCGCACCTTTTGCCTGTTCGCCTGCCTGCTCTAGTGCAATCTTGACCGCACCAACACGGTTCATTTGTCCTGCGCCGACACCTAAGGTTGTGTTGCTGCGAGTGACCAAAATCGCGTTTGATTTCACATGTTTCACCACACGCCAGGAAAAAAGGAGTTCGGCTAGCTCTGACTCATTGGGTTGCTTTTCTGTCACGATATTCCACTGAGCAGGATCTTCGCGTAAATCATCCGCTGTCTGAGTTAAGAAGCCACCTGCGATCGCTCTCACTGTCTGCACTGGTCCTGCTAGCAAATCTGGCAATACCAACACTCGCAAATTCTTTTTCTTACTCAGAGTCGCCTTCGCACCCTCACTGCAGCCTGGTGCCACCACACATTCTAGAAAAGTGTCCGTCAGTGCTTCTGCCGTCGCCTCATCAATCGGCTGATTCAACGCAACAATACCGCCAAAGGCAGAAACATTGTCCGCATCAAACGCCTGCTGATATGCCTTAGCTAAGGTGTCGCTAACAGAAACGCCACAGGGATTCGTATGCTTCAGCACTGCAGCGGCGGGTTTCTCTTCACGAGGAAATTCTGCAATGATGCGCCTGGCCGCTTCCAAATCCACCAGATTGTTGTAGCTGAGCGCTTTGCCCTGAAGCTGTTCGGCAGCAGCCCACCCCTGGGAAATCGCACCACTCTGATACCATCCCGCTGGCTGATGTGGGTTCTCCCCGTAGCGTAGCGTTTGCTTTAGTGCTCCACTCAGCGCGTAGTGAGCCGACAGGTCAGACTCATCGCTAACCTGCTGGTTAGTTAGGTAACTGGCGATCGCACAGTCATAATTTGCCGTATGCCAAAATGCCGCCTGCGCACAAGATGCCCGGAAAGACAGCGGCGGCATCCCTTGATTCGCCTTCGCCACCGCCAAATAATCGTCGTACTGATTAGGGTTGCACAGCACTGTGAGGTATTGATAGTTCTTGGCCGCTGCCCGAATCATAGTGGGGCCACCAATATCAATTTTTTCGATCGCCTCTGGCAACTGCACACCGGGCTGCGCAATTGTCTGCTCAAACGGGTACAGATTCACAATCACCAAGTCAAACGGACGAATATCGTTATTGCTTAAATCCGCTACGTCATTAGCCTGATCGGGTCGCGCCAGAATTCCACCGTGAACCTTGGGATGCAGCGTTTTAACCCGACCGCCCAAAATCTCTGGTGAGCCCGTGTAGTCAGAGACTTTGGTGACCGCAATACCCGCGTCACTAATGGCCTTGGCAGTGCCGCCACTGCTGACTATCTCAAAGTCAAGGTCCTGGGTGAGCGATCGCTCCAACTAAACCAAACCAGTTTTGTCAGAAACACTCAACAGGGCAAGGCGAGGCATAAGTCGTTTTGGGAAGTGAAAGGGCAAGGTTTAAACAGTATCAGTCGAAGGGGGTTGAGAATAGGGGAAACACAGTTTGCTGATAGTGGACAACGCTAGGCCTAACGATAGGGAAGTAAGGAACGTAATATTATGGGCTTGGCTTTTTTGGAGTGAAGTTAATGTTGGATCAAGCTGCGGGTGGATTGGATGCGATCGCAATTACACCTGACGGAGCAGATGAGCGGCTAATCGTGCTTTTGCACGGGTGGGGTGCGAATGCTCGCGATGTCGCTGGATTGATTGAAGCAATCAATATGATCAACACACCAACCAGAGGGCTGCTACCAGACGCGCCCTTTGAACATGGCATGGTACCGGGTGGACGAGCCTGGTATAGCTTTCCACCCGATTACGACTTCCAAAGTCCGCACGACTTCAACGCCCAAAGCGACCTGCAAGAAAGTCGAAAACGACTTACTACCTGGATGAAGTCACTCCCAGAACAAACCGGCATCCCACTCGAAAAAACCATTATGGGCGGCTTCTCTCAGGGCGGTGCCATGACCCTAGATGTTGGGCCCCAACTGCCACTGGCAGCCATGCTGATCTTAAGCAGCTACAGCCATGCCCCCATTGCTTCCTGCATCACTCCTCGCCCTGTCCTCCTTCTCCACGGACGACAAGACCCTGTCGTCCCCCTTGCCAAAGCTCAAGACACCAAGGCTCGGCTAGAAAGCCAAAACCTCAGTGTCACCTACGCAGAATTCGACATGGGCCACGAAGTCTCCCTAGACGCCCTTAGAGTCGCCAGCCAATTCTGCGCCAATCAGACCTAACCTCTATATACCTATCTCTTACTGGATATCTATTTCTTACGGGTTTAAAGACCTGACGCTGTCCAGCAGCAGCAAAGTGTGTCCACCGGCAGCATACTTTGCTTCTATTGTGATTTGTATCTCTCTCTAAACTTTTCATAGAGATGTGAACGACGGTTAGCAACACAGCCCTTACACTAGGAGCATCTACTCGCCAATTGTCACTACAGGTAGGGAAAGGCAATGATGTCATCCACCAATCAGCAGCCATCCGAGGTAAAAGCAAATCCCGCCCCACAAGCGAGCCACACACACATCTCCACCCAGGAAATTGCACAGATGACGCCAAAGGACGTGGCCGAATTAGCCCAACGTCTGGAGCAAGACGAGTACGAAACGCCCTTTGAAGGACTGCAAGACTGGCACCGCCTTAGAGCAGTCGCATTTCAGCGGTCTGAGCTGGTGGAGCCTTATATGCACCTCTTGGATTTAGAAGCCTTTGATGAGTCGTAAGTGACAGGGCATCGTGAACGTCCTCATTGGCATTACCGGTGGCATTGCCGCCTACAAAATCTGTGAAGTAACCTCTACTCTGGCCAAAGCTGGAGTAGAGGTTCGTGTGTTGATGACGGCGCAGGCACAGAGCTTTGTGTCGGCGCTCACGTTCGCAGGGCTCTCGCGTCACCGGGTCTATACAGACGAAGATTTTTGGTCAGCGCAGCAGGGAAGGCCACTACACATTGAATTAGGAGAATGGGCCGATGTCTTTTTGATTGCCCCGCTGAGCGCGAATACCTTAGGCAAACTGGCCCACGGACTAGCAGATAATTTACTCACCAATACCGTGCTGGCCTCGACCTGCCCAATTTTGCTTGCCCCTGCGATGAATACAGATATGTGGCAGCAAGCCACCGTCCAACGCAACTGGCAGTTGTTATGCAAGGGCAGCCATCAAACATCAGGCCAAACATCTCATGAAGAGGATTCATCGCGGATACACACGGTAGGACCTGCAGCAGGGCGCTTAGCATGCGATCGCATTGGCACCGGTCGCATGGCCGAGCCCAACGAAATCGTCACTTACATCCACTCGCTAAGCCACACCCATGGCAAGCGCGACTTGCAGAACAAACACCTACTGATCAGCACTGGCAGCACTCGCGAATTTATAGACCCCGTTCGATTTATCGGCAATCCAGCCACAGGCCGTATGGGCATTGCCCTAGCGCAGGCAGCCTGGCACCGAGGAGCGAACGTCACCCTAGTACATGGGCCACTCTCAGCTGAACGCACTGCCACTATTCCAGATACCGTCACATCTATTGCCACTGTCACCGCCGCAGACATGGAAACGGCTATGCTCAGTCACCTACCACAGGCCGATTGGGTCATCATGTCTGCCGCTGTCGCCGATATGCGCCCTACCACCACAGCACCTGGCAAACTACCCAAAAAAGACTTACCCAATCCATTGCCGCTAGCCTCTGTCCCAGATATCGTTGCTCAGCTTTCTGCTAAAAAATCGAGCCTGCAAAAAATTATCGGATTTGCCGCACAAACGGGCGACATCATTCCCCCAGCTATTGACAAACTTAAGCGCAAACAGCTTGATGCCATTGTCGCTAACCCCATCGACAAACCGAACAGTGGCTTTGGAACAGAAGAGAACGAAGCCGTCATTCTCTTGGCTCAGTCACTAGCGAATATTCAGTCACTAGCGAATATTACGCCAGAGCAAGATCCGCTTCTTAAAGATATAGAAGTTTCTCAAACAGCGATTAAGGTGCCACATGGCAGTAAGCTCAGCCTCGCCCATCAGCTGTACGACACGCTAATTAGGCTAAATGCAGGAAAAGCGGCATAACGCACTGATGGAATCAAATACTTATACACCTTTAGTTTGATAGGCTTACGCAGGATTACGTAGATTCTGTTATTAATCGAACAGGATTTTTTGTTATGTAAGGTGATTAACTTCATACGATCAGCGAATAATCAAAAGATTCCAAAAAGCCTCTCCTAGAAACTACCGAGGAAGAAGTGAGGGTTCATATGATGTGCTCAGCTCGCGGACGCGTTAGGGCTGTTGAACGCAACATATGAAGTAAAACGTCCAACTATGGTCACTCTCCCTCTAAAAAGAAAGAAGCCTGCTGTACCGACTACAGTGGCAGACCCCGCCGCCAGTCAAAAGCTCGAGGAGAGGCAACTTGTTGACCGCGCAGCGCTTACTTTCCGATGGGGAGAACCGTTACCGGCAGTCACCAGTCGCTTAAAGCGATTGATAGATATTGTTGGATCTATTGTTGGACTGGCTATCGTATCGGTTGTTATTCTGCCAATTGCGATCGCAGTCAAGCAAGATGGTGGCCCACTCTTCTTCAGCCAAGTTCGCTATGGGTATAGAGGTCGTCCCTTCCGCATCTGGAAATTTCGCTCCATGAAGCCCGATGCTGAAGTACTCAAACACACGGTAAAGAATGAAGCTAATGGCCTTATCTTTAAAAACGAAGACGACCCACGCATTACCCCCATTGGTAAATTCCTACGTCGCACCAGCCTGGATGAACTGCCTCAGTTTTGGAATGTACTCAAAGGCGACATGAGCCTAGTTGGCACTCGCCCCCCAGTGATGAACGAAGTCGCTGAATACAAGCCACATCACTGGCAACGTCTTGCCGTAAAACCTGGAATCACTGGAAAGTGGCAAACTAGCGGTCGCTCTAGCATCAAAGATTTTGAGCAGATTGTTGCGATGGATTTGGACTATCAAAATCAGTGGTCACTGTGGGCAGATATTGTCATCCTCTTCAAAACCGTTGCGGTCCTATTCGGCAGCAAAGACGCCTGCTGAAACCAATCTGCTAAAGCCAAAGATCCAAAGACAAAAGCCGACTTGCAAAAGATCAAGCAAGTCGGCTTTTACGCTACCTGTTTTTAAGCTACTTACATGGTTGTTGCACGAGTACGCTGTGCGATCATATTGAACAATACCCATCAACGCAGATGCTACTGAGGCTGAGGCTCACCTGGCGATTGCTGTGACTGAATCTCGTTGATAATTTCAGAATCGGGCAGCAATCGAATTTGGTTGAGCGATTCATCATCGCTGTTTTCCATCTCAATTAGCATAGCTTCTAGTGGCAAAACGCCAACGCTAATAGCCGCACGGGCTTCAGGATTACGCTCACCCAGCTCAGTAAGCAACACTTCTAAATCCGCCCTAGAGAAAAACATGGGGAAGACTGTTTCACCATTGTTCTGCTGTACAGGGGCAAGGGAGCCATCCTCGAATCTAGCAAAGAACAGTGGTACACCACCCTGATAGCCAGTCCCCAAGGCAGCTGCCTCACTAGCTTCATCCTGCTGAGGAACATAGACAACCTGCAAGGGATCCTCAGTCGATTGCGTTTCTTCGTATAGCTTTTCCAGATTAGTCAGACCAATTTGAGCATCGGGCGCAAAGTCTGGGTTAGCCTCGTTAGCACGAGATAAGAACGTTTCAGCGTCTTGCTCAGTCATAAATACATAAAGGCTAGGCTCACCCGTCTCGCCTTCTTGAGCACCCGAAATTAAAATTAGCCCGCTCTCATTACCTAGGACGTAAACTGGAACGCTAGAAAGCTTTTCAGCAACTTGCTCTTGAGTCAGTGCCAACGCTGCGTTGGGTGCAACCAAGCCAATACCCAATAGGCTTGTACTAATAGCACCCAATGCCAAGACGCGGCGTACAAAAGACTTCATAGATCCTCCTAATGATAAGCAGTAGACAAGCACACTAATCATGAGCGAGCTACTTCACATCGCTCAAGCCACGGTGGACAATTAATAAATTGACCTGCTACGCGTCTTTCGCATGTATCTACGTAACAAATCGCGGGAAATCGGGATGACAGGATTCGAACCTGCGACATCCTGCTCCCAAAGCAGGCGCGCTACCAAGCTGCGCTACATCCCGGCCCCCATAGTAGCATGGGTTGAGTTGTGCTTGTTCGATAGCTACTGCCCAATAGCCATAGATTTCCCATCAAGCTTATTTGATTAACGACTTAACTATCTCCGCGTCTTTCCCCCATTCATGCCCCCCTATTCATGACATTAGTCTCATGACATCAGGACTATCATCAGAGAACCACCCTATCCAGACACTGCCAGGTCTTAGCAACGCACAAATCAAGTTGCTCAGCGACTGCGGCATCACAACCACTTTCCATTTACTCCGCCAGGGCAATACGCTAAGCCAGCGACAACAGCTCTCTACCAAGCTCAATATCAACATCAAATACATTAATAAATGGGCAGCGCTGGCAAACTTAGCCAGAATTCCGAGTGTAGGAACCCAGCACTGTGGACTCCTATTACATGCTGGTGTGAGCACACCGCAGCAACTGTCTGGCATGAGCGTGCAAAGGCTACACCCTTTGCTTCGACGGCTACAGGTACAGCTGTTGAACCGGGCAGATTTAGCACCAGACACTGGGCAAGTTGCAACTTGGATTCGGCAGGCTCAGCAAATGGCCCACTCGTGAGCCAACATAGAATAGACTTTCCAATCTACAAAATGGTCATATAGCCATTCAGCTTCTCTCAAGGTGCCTTCGTAAGCGAGCCCTAGCCTTTTGACAACCGCTTCGCTACGAGCATTGTTGACCGCACAGCAGATCTCTATACGGTTAAGTTTTAGCGTTGCAAATCCGTAATCCAGCATGGATTGGCAAGCACGCGTCATGATGCCTTTTCCTTGGTAGTCAGCAGATAGCCAATAGCCAACGCAACCGGAGCGATGATGCCAACTGACTTCATGCAGTCCCACTAGGCCCACAAGGGTTCGGTCGTAGAAAATCGCAGACACAGTTTCTTTGCCCGCTTGCATATTCTCGATACTCCGTTCAATGAACGCGCGAGTATCTTCTGGGTGAAGGTTGGCATCTAGCCAAGGTAGCCACTGTCTCAAATACTCACGATTAGCATCGGTCAACGAAAAAAGAGGGTGAGTATCTTCAAGCTTCAGTGAACGCAGGTGAAGACGCTCGCTAATGCAGCAAGATAGGTGAACGAATGCTACACCTTTACTCTCGCGAACCGGAACTCTACTGTCAGCACTAAATTCGATCTGCCCTGAAAACACGTTTTTCTCTTACGCAGACTCTATATCTACTCAGGCTGCTACCGGGCTTTTCTGCCATAGAAAGCGACTAGTCTGGATACCAGAACATCCCTTTAATGCCTTCTGGGTCTGGCATAAATCCGAGCTGCTTGTAAAAGTTCACCACATCTGGATCTGCAAACAGCGTAACGTTGCTGATATCTTCACTGCGAAGCTTTTTGATTAGCTGATTCATTAGGGCTCTACCAAGGCCCTTACCTTGAGAATCCGGATGGACGACAACATCCCAAATGGTGGCATTAAAAGCATGATCTGAAGTGGCTCTTGAGAATCCAATCAGACGCTTACGATTACCCCTCTGCTCCCACATGGTGACGACCAGGAAGCTGTTTTGAATCGCTTTGCGTACCTTGCGAATAGGCCTACGCGACCAGCCAACCGCATCGCAAAGTTCCTCCAACTCGTAGAGGTCGATTGTGCGATCGGTGCTAAAAAATATGCGGGTGCTTTCGTCTGTGCCTTTGGCGTCTGCAAGGTATCCGACGGTGGCAGTTTGCTGGGACGCGGAAGCAACTTCTGATGTGGTGAACAAGCTTTTCCAGAAACCCATGCAGGCAAAAAAGTGATAACTTTTCGTGGCATCTAACTAACAGTATTAGCAGTATATCGCCTGGCAGCTCACTTAGATTGGATAACTTTATACCCTTTGCTGCTGTCTTGACAGCTTTTATACCGAATTCTGTTCTGAGAGTAGTACTTGTAAGCGCAACTCCCAATAGCCAGAGCACAGAGAATATATCAGAGTCACCGCACTAAACCTAATCAATACCTAACGAATTCGATACAATCCGGGCAAACTATAGCTATCTTCAGCTTTCTTAGCAGCACTGGCCCTCTATGGCAACCGGTTTAGACCCCTCAACAGTAGAATTGCTCAAGCGATTTAATCGAGCCTTCCCTCAGTTTTATGAGCAGTTTGTGGGCAGCGATATTCAGCTGCAAAATTTGCGGTTGGCCTACCAACTATTTAGGACAGAGAAAGCTGTTATCGAAATGTATTCGGAAGGCGATCGCACCACGTTGCAATTTGCCTACCGCAATCAGTCATTTCTACTCAGCGATATCTTCGGCGTATTAGCGGCCTATGGCCTCACTATTCATAACCTCAGCCTGTACGGTCAAATTTATCCACCGATGCTGGTCTTCGCCAAACTGATCGTGTCACGCGGCGGCAAAGAACTCAGCCCAAAAACGTCAGAGAACGTACAGAGAGCCGTTCGTGAAGCGCTCGCTGGTCGCTTTGAAGTCGAAGACATGCTGAATGTGGAGTTCAACCTGGACGAGGGCCTAGCTAAGGTCGAGACTGAGTTTTACGTTGACCCTGTCTTTCACTTGCCAGCACTGTTGATTGAAGCTGACAACCAACCGGGCCTCTTTTACAAGGTGATGTACACCGTTTGGCAGGAAGATTTGCTCGTAGTAAACGCTAACTTGCTCGTTTGGAGAGGACGCACGCGATTAATTTTGTACCTGCTAGGGCCGAATGAAGGCGTCATCCCAGAGTACATAGGTCAGAAAATTGCGGAAGGCGTTCGCGATCGACTGCTAGGCAAATAAACTTAGGCAAGCGAGCGAGCGAAAGTAGTTTTTTGAAAAGTATTTCTCTTCAAGGCAACTGAAGCAGGGAAGTAAGAACAGAGCAATCCATAGACAACTCATCCAGCAAGAATGATGTGCTCTATATTACATAGCCTCTGGTCTCACTTAGCGTTAGCATTATAAGTATGCTGACAGAGAATAATAAAGGGTCTACTCACGCTTACGACCTTACAGAAACGCTCAATGGAACAGAAGAAATTGATAGCCCTACGCTAGTTTTTATTCATGGCTGGCTTCTTAGCCGGGCCTACTGGCAACCTGTTACTGCCCAGCTTTCGGCTGACTATCGCTGCCTTAGTTACGACCTACGCGGCTTTGGTGAATCAGCTGTGCTAGATCAACCAAAGCATCACGATGCTCAGCTTTCTGAGGGTAGCAACAGCCAAATATCCATACCTTCGGGAAAAGTCCTCTCTGCAGAAGCGTCTTCTGAAAATGTCGTCAACAATGGCACTGCCAGCGTGAAGACTGATTGTACTGACCAAACGGTCAGTTACAGAATGGAAACCTACCAACCTTCTCGCTATAGTCTGGCGGCCTATGCCAGAGACTTGGAGACCCTGCTCAATGACTTAAACATAAATAATGTATGGGTAATCGGCCATTCTCTGGGGGGGAGTATTGCGCTGTGGGCGGCTTATCTACAGCCGGAGCGCGTGCAGGGAGTTATCTGTATCAATGCAGGGGGCGGTATTTATATTCCAAAGGAGTTTGAAAAGTTTCGAGCGGCAGGCCAACAGATGGTCAAATTTCGACCAAGATGGCTGCCGACTTTTCCGCTGTTACCTCGGCTATTTTCACGTATTATGGTGAACAAGCCACTCTCCCCTCGTTGGGGAAAGCAGCGGCTCAAAGATTTTGTCAATGCTGAAGCGGTGGCAGCAGTCGGAGCTTTATTAGAAACGACGACACAATCGGAAGTGCACTTGCTGCCCCAGATTGTTAGCCTCCTAACTCAGCCGGTCCATTTCATCACGGCCACAGAGGACAGCATTATGCCGCCGCGCTACGTTCGGCACCTGGCTAGCTTTCACCCTCAGTTCAAAGAACAGGAAACGGTGTCTGAGCTGCTCTACCATGGCCATATGGCCATGGTAGAGCAGCCAGAGGCGGTCGCAAAGATCGTAAGAGATGTTGTCAATATAGATGGTTGATCTAGCAACTGATTGATCCAGCTATTGATACAGCTCGGCAACATCTGTAATAGACAGTTTGGAACGAGCACCGATAGTGAGGGGCGATCGCAGACCTCGTTCAAAATTATCGACAGCTGCGCAGGCAATCATGGCGGCATTGTCAGTACAGTATTTCATCGGCGGGAACAAGACGCGAAAGTTGTGGTTTTCTGCAGCGATCTGTAGCTGCGATCGCAGCTCACTGTTGGCTGCGACACCACCACCGACCACCACCGTTTTCAGTCCATAGTCCTCCACGCAGGCGATCGCACGCTTCACCAGCGCCCGCACCACCGTCGCCTGAAAACTCGCCGCAACATCGGCCACAGGAACATCACCGCCAGTCTCCAGTGCCTCTGCTTTTAGCCGATCGGTCAGCCTCAGCACCGCCGTCTTGAGCCCGCTGAAACTAGCATCGTAGCGATGATATCCCCCCTCTGGCAGCGAAATCCGTCCTTCTGGGAGCGAAAACGCCTGCTTATTGCCACTGCAGGCCAACCGATCGATTACAGGCCCACCGGGATAGCCCAAATCCAGCAGCCGAGCGACCTTGTCAAAGGCTTCACCTGCCGCATCATCACGGGTTTTACCCAAAATGACATAGTCACCGGGCGCACGCACATGCACGTAACTGGTGTGCCCGCCCGACACCAGCAAACATAAAAAAGGCGGTTGTAGATCTGGATCGCTCAGATAAGAGGCATAGATATGACCTTCGAGATGGTGCACGCCTACAAAAGGTTTGCTGTGCACCATTGCCAATGTCTTGGCGGCGGTGATGCCGACCATAAGAGCACCCACTAGACCTGGGGCACAGGTAGCGGCGATCGCATCAATGCCATCCCAGCCTAGTTCAGATGCTAGTAGTGCACGTGCGATCGCCTCACCCATTGCACCGACATGCTCTCGAGAAGCGACCTCTGGCACAACCCCGCCATACTCACGATGGATCTCGATTTGAGATGACACAATGCTGCTCAGCACGTCACGCCCTCTCACAACAGCGACTGCTGTTTCGTCACAGCTTGTTTCAATCGCCAAAACAGTCGCTCGGTGGCCCTCACGTTTAGAATCTTCGCTATCCATCTCTAAATTAGAAAGGCTCCAACTGGCGCTATTTTCATCAGAGGCGGCGGGAGAAAAATTGGAAACGGCCATTGCAAACAAAACCCACTGTAGTAGCCACTCTCATCATATTTGAAGGAGTGTGACGATAATTGTATCGGGATGTAAAGCCTTGCAGGGCTTTCTTTACGGGGCTCTCACCCGAGGAGTATGATTGCACTCAAGCTGGGCTGTACTTATAAATATTTGCTTTTGGTACTTCATAATAAAAGTTCTAAGAGCAGAAAGCTTAATAAGTAAGCTTATGTTTATCAATAATGAGAGAGGAAACCTATATGCGACGGTTGTTTGCTCTGGCTTTAGTGCTCTGTCTTTCCTTTGGGTTTGCCGCTCCGGCAACCGCAGGAATTTCAGGTGACAATGTTGCAGGTCTAACGCCCTGCAGCGAGTCAGCCGCTTTTCAACAGCGTGCCGCTGCTGCGACTACCGAGTCTGCAAAAAATCGATTTGAGTTCTACGCGAACACTAACCTTTTGTGTGGCCCTGAAGGCCTCCCCCACCTTGTTGTCGATGGTGATTTGACCCATGCTGGCGAATTCTTGATTCCAGGATTAATGTTCTTGCTAGTTGCGGGATGGATTGGCTGGTCTGGGCGTTCTTACATTGTTGCTACCCGTAGTGACAAAACCCCAGAAGAAAAAGAGATCATTATCGATGTACCTCTGGCAATTAGATGTGCTCTTGGCGCGACAGCTTGGCCTCTGCTTGCTGTTAAGGAACTGACTTCAGGGAAATTGTTTGCAAAGAAGGAAGAAATCACTGTCTCTCCTCGCTAATTGCTGATTCATCAGCGCTGACTTGTTTGCTTGGGCAGTGCTGATTGGCTTGTTTAGCAGGCTTACCCTGATAAAAGTTTTTCGCACATCACTTACTGCAACTTATTTTTTACTGGGTACGTATTGCTGAGAGCAGAGCTGTTTTAGTGTTCTGGCCTACCGTTGGCCATCAATCGATTTGTATGACTTGCACTCCAAGGAGGAGTATTCATGAGCAGTAACTTTTTGAAGTATCTTTCAACTGCACCTGTTCTTGCCACTATTGTTGCGCTGATAGCAGCTGGTATTTTGATCGAGTTCAACCGGTTCTATCCTGACTTACTGCTGCACCCTTAAGCGTAGCTACAGTGACCATAAATCGGTACTTATTGTTTCAAAGCGCCCAAGGTTCAAAGTGACTTAAGTCCAAAGTGATCAAAGTGTGAATTTTGGCTGAGTCGGTGGCTTTGTACAGACAGGCGCTCAATTGTGTTGAGTAAGTTTGGAGAACTTGAAATAGATATGTCAGTATCATCGAAGTTTGTTAAGGCCTATGGGGGAAATCCTCAGATCGGCAACTTGGAAACCCCTTTGAATTCTTCTGGATTGTCCCAGTCCTTTATCAGTAATCTGCCAGCATACCGTCAGGGACTGTCTGCCCAAAGGCGTGGTCTGGAAATTGGCATGGCCCACGGCTATTTACTATATGGTCCTTTTGCATTGCTTGGTCCGCTCAGAGATTCTGACGTGCCCGCAGTTGCAGGTCTTATTGGCGCAGTCAGTTTGGTCTTGATTTTGACCATTTGCCTATCGCTGTATAGCGGCGCTAACGTCAGCTCTGAAGTGTCTCGCAATACGCTGCCCTACACACCGCCCGAAGTTCTTAGCACGGATGAAGGCTGGAGTGAGTTTTCAGGTAGCTTCTTAGTGGGTGGAATTGGGGGCGCGATTTTTGCGTTCTTCCTCTCTGCTAACTTGCCCTTGCTCTCTACCTTGGTTGCAGGCGCTCAGTAAACCCATTTCCTAATTTAATTTTGTCAAGTCCCTCTCACTGTATTTTTGCTCAGTGAGAGGGATTTTTAATATGATTGACGATATCGTTTTCTCTTTATCCTGGCTCAAGCTAGATAGTTTGCTCTATGAAGATTGGCGTCCCTAAAGAAGTAAAAGATCAAGAGTTTCGAGTGGGTCTCAGTCCAGCAAGTGTCAAAGAACTGCATAATCGCAGTCACCAAGTCACTATTGAGACACAAGCGGGTGTGGGTGCGGGATTTAGCGATAAAGACTATGTGACAGCAGGGGCTACAATCGCACCAGATGCCAAGACGGTTTGGCAACAGGACATGGTCGTCAAGGTGAAAGAGCCTTTGCCACCAGAATATGGATATTTACGTTCAGGGCAACTGCTATTTACCTATTTACACCTAGCAGCGAGCCGAGAGCTGACGGAAAAGCTGATAACCAGCGGGGCAAGTGCGATCGCCTACGAAAGTGTAGAGTACAACGGCACACTCCCACTGCTGATGCCGATGAGTAAGATTGCCGGGCGGCTATCGGTACAGTTTGGGGCTCGGTTTCTGGAAAAGCAGCAGGGTGGACGAGGCGTCTTGCTGGGCGGTGTGCCTGGAGTCGCAGCAGGGAAAGTTGCCATTCTGGGAGGCGGCGTTGTCGGGACAGAAGCCGCCAAGATGGCAGTAGGGCTAGGCGCACAGGTCACCATCATCGACATTAATGTAGAAAGACTGTCCTATTTAGAGACGCTGTTTGGTTCGCGAGTGAGCTTGCTCTATAGCAATACACCGAATATTGCAGCGGCGGTGAACGATGCGGATCTGGTGATTGGAGCTGTGCTGGTGCCAAACCGCAAGGCACCGACTTTGGTGACGCAGGAGATGGTGGCATCGATGCGAGATGGCTCTGTAATAGTAGACGTTGCGGTCGACCAAGGTGGATGCATTGAGACATTGAAGGTGACCTCTCATAGCGAACCGGTATACACAGAGTTGGGCGTTGTTCATTACGGGGTCCCCAATATGCCGGGAGCAGTTCCCTGGACGGCGACGCAGGCTTTGAACAACAGCACATTGCCTTATGTCCTGGCGCTGGCTAAAGACGGAGGGATGACGGCATTGACCAAGGAAAATGCTATCGGCAAGGGCCTTGCAAGCGCGCTGAATGTCCACGATGGCAAGCTTGTACATCCTGCGGTACAGGAGGTGTTTCCGGATCTAGCAGCGGGAATTTAAGCGTCTGGCATTCAACGTCTGGCACTCAAATTCTGACACTCGATCTCTGGCAGTCAATCTCTGGCACTTAGACATCCTTTACGGCGTCTGGAAAACTACTGATTGGGAATGTATCATTCCACCAATGACAACTTCTTTTGGTATATGAGCACAAGTAAGAAAATTGTCTGGCATAATCTACAACTGCGGCCCACAATTTATGGACTCATTTTTGGCGGTGTCGGTGGAAAGTTAGCTATAGGGAAGGCAGGAGAATATCAGTCCTGGTATCAGCTCCAGCGAGAGCAGGTCACTGTACCGGCTACTGTTTTGAGTGACCACACCTTACTGAGCTCATCTGGGAAGGTCGTTGGCCACGAGCTAACGTATGAATTTGTAGCACCGGGCAGCGGATCGCGGCAGTCTTCAGCCGAGATACAGGCGCAGCTACAGGAACAGTTCTTGAACGGTGAGACTGACTTTTCTATCGACGAGGAAGCCCTTGCGGAGCCATTGCCAGAAGGTCAGCAGTTTGTGCGCGGTGAACAGCTAGTGAAGCCCAATGATTATAGAGATCTGACGTTGGATGGTCCGATTAACGTGATTTATGCGGAAAGTGCACCGGAGATTTCTGCGATCGCAAACACAAACGCTGGCCCCTCCCTGCCGCCAACCCTCATTACCCTATTGATGATTGCTGGGGGCTGTTGGTTTCTTTGGCAAGGCGTAAAGCGATGCTTTAACCCGCCCCCAGGAACCAATATCCCAGACCCCAATCTTGCCTACGCGCCAGTAGCCACTACAGAATCTTCTCATCACCGACACTGACAGCTGTCAGCTGGTCTAGGCGAATTACAGTTCCTTGGCTCAGCTTGCAATAATCTGCGCCATCTTTTGCGTAGATGTCTACAATTTCATCGGTAGCTTCCTGAATATCGCCCGATTCGCCTTTGTAGGTCATTGTGCCTGTGCGATGTAGTGTCGCCATGGATTCCAACTTGTCGTACAGATCGCAGCTAATGGGGGTGTAGTCGCTCATGAAACGTATCCAAATGCATATCAGCTGATTACGTGACATTACAGCATGCAGCCGCTGGCGTCTTTCAGCACTCATTCAGTATAAAACTACGCGTCTCTCATCAGAATCGAGCTAAAGAGGAATAGCATGGTTTAGGCAAATACTAGAGGCCATGCCATGTCAGCAATTACTCTTTCTTCGACATCTGATCTATTCCGCCATCAGGTCAGTGCACGTGACTTTCAGCTGACGGTTGACGAGCCCAGCGATTTAGGCGGAACCAATACGGGACCAACGCCCACCGAATTAGTTTTTTCTGGATTGGGTGCATGCAAGGCGATTACGATGCAAATGTACGCGCAGCGGAAGGGATTGCCGCTAGTAGCGGTAGATGCGGAGATAGAAACTGAGCAAATTGATAACCGCTACAAAGTCACGGTTTGGATGAAGCTGACAGGAGAACTCAGCAGAGAACAAAGAGAAAAATTGCTGACAATTGCTGATAAATGCCCGGTTCATCAGTTACTGGCACCGGGCGCAGATATTCAAACAATCCTGAAATAAAAGTGGTGAAATAGAAAGGCTTGGCGAAGGTTTGGTGCGATGGGCACGAATAATGTACAGCGCAAAGATGTACAGCGCAAAAATATACAGAGCAGACCTGCTCCTACAAAGCTGTTAGGGAGGCAGTTCGCTCAAACGATTGCGGTTTTCTTGAAAAGTCTCTTTATCGCAGCATTGAGCTTTGTTGTCATGACTTTGTTGCTTCAACAAATCATTGCCAGTCCGTCAATTCCGATGAACTTGCCTATTATTAGCCCTAAATTTGCCTATTACCAAGCGCACAAGGATGAATACAACACGCTGTTTTTTGGGTCTAGCCGAATCTATCATCACGTGGATCCAGCAATATTTGATGCAGAAGCACAGGCAGCAGGCTTAACGATCCATAGCTTTAACTTTGGCATCTCTGGGCTAAAACCACTCCAGAGCTATGTGCTCATGCGCGATGTACTAAAAGATCCGCCAAAACACTTGAAGTGGGTATTTATCGAGGATGCGATCGACCGAGGTGCTGCGCCATTGGATGAGGTTCGCAGTGCACGGGCAATTTATTGGCATAGCTGGACGAATACGAGGTGGGCGATCGCATTTGTCCTCAGCCATCCCTACACACCACTGAGCAAAAAAATTGAATACACGTTAGGGCATCTCATTCCGTTTGTGTATCATCAGCTGAATTTAGGCAGTGCGATCGCCCACTGGCAACCAGGGCTTCATATTTCGGCAGAGGATAAGGTCATTGCCACTCAGTTTTTAATGAGAGCAGGCTACCGACCTATTGATTTTGAAATGCCAAAAGAACAGTTTTTTCTTGAAAACATACCTGCCTATCAGCAGGAAGTCGCGCAGCTTGCTGAGAAAAAACAGCAAGAAACCTATCAGGCACCGCTGACACAGCACACACTAACCTACCTTGAAAAAATGGTTGCTACCGCAAGGGATACTGGAGCACAGCCAATTTTTGTCGTTGCACCAACCACTGTCTATCAAGAGACAATCCATCGCGCCTTTCATCAAAACAGGATCGAACACTTGCTTACTTTTAACGATCCTAATTTGTTTCCTGAGCTTTTCGCACCCGAGAATCGTAAGGACTGGGACCATTTGCATCCACAGGGAGCACAGCAGTTCACAAAACTGTTGGCAAAGGCCTTTTTGATGGAGACAGAAGAAGGATTTAGCATTGCAGCTGGGCTTCTCCATCCATAGGTTACCGCCGTTGAAACAAACCCAGCGCTAACACATAGCAATAGCCGACAAAAAACATTGTCAGGAACGGCAGCGAGGAGTACTGTGCGTGGGCAATTGCAAAGGCAATCGTCATAGCTAGGTATAGCAGCATCAACAGCTCCAAACATAGCACCCAAGTCTTGGCACCCCGATACTTTTTAGTCGTCCATTTTTCTGATTTCTGGATGACACCGTGCTTGGGTGTCCGAACAAAATCGGCCCCCACACCCCAAAAACCATCGCAGACGGCTACGGACTGATTCAAGCTCATGCCGATGCCAACGCTAAGCAGAAAGAAAATGTGATACACCAGCTGCCATGGGGATACGAGACTTTGTTGCATCGGCTTAGCGATTAAGCGTTGTTCTCGCTGTGAAACCCAATAAAAGCCAAACAAATTGAGCGTCGTGATACCTAAGATAGGCAAGTACACCAGTGGGCCATGCTGCCAATCGTACTGTGCGATGTAGAGCTGATAGGGAAAGGAGAGGAGCAGTAACACCATCATCAACAGATAGTTGAAGTTGTTGGTGAGATGGAAAAATGCCTCACATTTGACGTAGAAAGGGACGTCAGCACAAAATACCTGGCCAAGGAGTTTGCGCGCCACCTGACTTGCCCCTTTTGCCCAGCGAAACTGCTGTGACTTAAAGGCGTTCATCTCCATAGGTAGCTCAGCAGGGACCACAATATGAGGAAGATAAAGACATTGCCAGCCTTTGAGCTGCACTCGGTACGAGAGATCTAGATCTTCAGTAACCGTAGTGTGCTGCCAGCCACCGGCATCAGCGATCGCACTTTTTCGCCATACACCCGCTGTGCCGTTGAAATTAAAAAAGCAGCCAGACTGGCTGCGAGAGGTTTGCTCAATCACAAAGTGACCATCCAGCATAAGCGCCTGAATTTCGGTGAGCAAAGAGTACTGACGGTTGAGGTGAGACCACCTAGCCTGCACCATACCGACCGTAGGATCGGCAAAGTGATTGACCATTTGCAGCAGCGTACTGGGTAAAGGCACAAAGTCAGCATCAAAGATCATCACTAGCTCGCCAGAGGCCTGCCGCAAACCGTAGTCCAAAGCACCTGCCTTAAAGCCCTGGCGGGAAGGCCGCTGAATATATGTGATGTTGCACCCTTTCTGCTGAAGTGCACTCACCTTTTGCTGACACAACCACTGAGTTTCATCCGTGGAGTCGTCGAGAACCTGGATTTCGAGCTTGCCAGGAGGATAGGTTAGGTGAGCGATCGCATTCAACAACCGCTCTACCACATACAGCTCATTGTAGATAGGCAACTGCACCGTTACAGTCGGGAGTTCCTTATCTGTAAGGGTCCATGGGTCTACAAAATTAGCAGTTGCACCTGTGCGCCTATATTTATAAAACCGCCAAACCATCACCACCTTGTGAAATCCATACAGCGAGATGATGAGTAGGATGCCGAAGTAAATAACAGGGGTTACAGGCAGCAAAAGATCGACTATCCCAGCGTGTCCATTCATTGAAAGCAGCGTCATAGTCCAACCTGCTATTGGCGGTTGAGAGACCAGTCATAATCGCTGTAGCGGACAGTGTAGCCACCCTCTTTTAAGTACTGTGCATCTTCTTCACTGAGATAACCGCTGATGAAGTTGAGCACGGCACGCTCATTATCGCTACCAGCAAAGCCCTCGTCTGTGGCATAACTAGGGGCCCAGTCTTCCTTGAACCAATCAAAGATAGCAGAAAGCCTTACTTCGCTGTTCTCTCGATCAATTTCAAAAGCTTCGGCACGGCTCAGGAAGATGCTCACCTGATCATCGAGCTGAGCGTCCAGATTTTCGCCTGTGTAGGGCTCTTGGCGAAGATAGGGGCAGCTAATGGCCGCGCAGACAAGGGCCGCATGAATTCTAGGCTCGTTAAAATCAGCACGGAGAATATCGTGTTCTATGTTGTTGAGGGTCTGCTCGCCTTGCAGAATGCCATGACGTTTGAAGCGCCACACACCAACAATGTCTTTGATACTGCTTTTGATCGGAGACTCATCAATGATGGATTTGAGCGTGAGAGAATTGTACGCATTGATGAGAAAGGCAATTTGCTCTGGCTCACTCCAGCTATCGTACGTGGCTTGGCTGGTGAGCTGGATAGAAGCGTTGTAGGCATCTAGTGGGCGGCGGTCGACCTGTAGCTTGTCATAATCTACGAGGCCTTGCCCATCGACATGCGTAGAGAGAACAGTTGCTAGAGCAGGTGTATTTACCTCAACAGCATTTTCCGAAGAGGTCTGCGCCACGAGGGCAGTAATATCGTCTGCCTGGGAGGAGGAAATCATAGTGTATCCTCCTAAACCTAAGAGTGCAGGGGCAATGGCTAACAGTAGGTATCTCTTTTTCATAGGAGTGGTGGCGTGAGCGATAAGAAGGGTTTAAGACAAGCTCAAGACTGAACTGTAGCTAGCATACGGTTTGGATCTGCTGAGAAACTGAAATATTGCTGAGAAGGCCATAAGTTCTCTAAAAGAGTTCCCTACCAAAGTTCCCTATGGGAGGCAACCAAGTTTAAGCACTGCCATCAGACCTATGCATCGACCTATGTGCGAACGAGTACAATAACCCTGACACAAATGGAATCCACAAAAAACTATATTGAACCGCACTCAAACGCCAACTTTCTAGTCCCAGCGCCAGCCCATAAGGCAGCGCAAAATAAATAAACACCGACAAACTGACTAGCCGCGTCCCCCAGTTTCGAGTCGCGACAGCGAAAGGCACCAGCCAGGTGAAGTACCAGGCATGAATGATGGGAGAGAGCAGCATTAGCGCAACTAAATAGCGCTCAATAAACTGAGTGATGCTTACAGAGCGCCGAAAATTCCAGAGAACAACGCCCAACAACGGCAGTGCGTAAATCCAATTTGCTTTGATGGAGGCAGGCCATAGATGTGCAACGAACTGAGGAATTAGCGCTGCACTGCGACCATAAATAACGAAAGGAGAAGATAGGGGAATAACCGGACAGCTAAAAGGATGAAGTTGGCAAAAAGGAAGCGCTGCGATCACAATTGGCAACCCACCCAACAACAACAGCCCCAACGCACTGAGCCATCGCTGTCGGTAGCGCCAGGCAAAGAGCCCTAGAACAGGGAGAGACATCCACTTGATGCCAACGCTAAGGCCGATGGCGAGTGCACTGAGGGGAGTACGTAATGTGCTGATGAGGCCGTTATCCTCTGGCCCATCGCCTACATTCTTCTCCCACGCTAACCAAGCCACCACTAGCGGTAACAAAAACCAGCTATCGTAATGGCCACCCCC
>ERZ1740067.218-NODE-218-length-48208-cov-7.018524_pt1 | contig 48208 bp, 36 predicted proteins | sample MGYA00581736_ERZ1740067 | MGnify/ENA primary metagenome ERZ1740067 (study PRJEB43018, sample SAMN04849236) | marine metagenome | isolation source: floating plastic debris | place: Pacific Ocean | collected 2008-08-27 | study: EMG produced TPA metagenomics assembly... | reverse complement strand
GCCCCCGGTCGCCCCCCGCTGTGGGGTGCCCCCCCCCTCATCTGGCGGGCGCTGTGAAACGAAGGAGCCGAACGGGTCGTCAAACTGATCTGGCGGCATATGGTTTGGTGCCGTACTAGTTTGGATGGGCGTCGGCCCCCACAGAAGTGCTTGGAGCCTGCGGATCGTGTTCCTTCTCCGTGATATCCCGAAGTACGAGGCTATCCAGGAGACCGCGGAGCGGTATCCGGACCTCGCGCCGCGGGCTGCGGAGGCGTATTTGGTGCTGCTGCGGGTCGCGAGCGACATTCTCGACGCGATCGAGCGGCATATCGCCCAGCACGGGCTGAGCCAGGGGCGGTTTACGGTGTTGATGCTGCTGAACTGCCACGCGGACGAGGGCGGGCAGAGCCCTTCGGACCTCGCGACGCGGTCGGGCGTGAGCCGGGCGACGATGACGGGGCTGATCGATGGGCTGGAGCGGGACGGGCTCGTGGCGCGTGAACGGCACGCGGACGATCGGCGGATGCTGACCGTGCATCTGACCGAGGCTGGGAAGGCGCAGCTCGACGCGATGTTGCCCGGGTACTTCCGGTTCATCCGCGAACTCATGAGCGGCATCGACGAGGCGGAGCAGGCGACGCTGGTGGGTCTACTCGCGAAGCTTCGGCATCACCTGCCCGACGCGGAGCCGGTGCGGCTTGATGATTCTGAACAGGGTGCGGACGACGATTCGATTTCGAAGATTCACGCTGCGGACGCGGCGCGGGAGCATTCATAAATGCGTGGACTGACCGGAAATGTGGCGGGCTTGGCAGCGGGTCTGGTGATCGGTGTGTCGGCGGGGATCGCGAGTGCGCAGCCCGGGCCGCCGCCCGCGACTGTGCGGGTCGATCTGGCACGGATGGAAGTGATCGAGCAGCGTCGGCCGGTGACGGGCGAGCTTCGCGCGACGCGCCGAAGCATGCTCGCGTCGCAGGCCGAGGGGTTGGTGGTTCGGCTGTGCTGTCGCGAGGGCGACGTGGTGGGTGCGGGCGACGAGATCGCCGGCCTCGACGACACGCTCGCGGCGATCGCTGTCGAGGGTGCCGAGTCCGCGGTCGCGAGCGCGGAGGCGACGGTCGCGGAGCGCGAGGCGCAGCTCGAGCGTGCGACGATCGAAGTCGATCGGATCGCATCGCTCGTCGAGCGGTCGAGCGCTTCGCCCTCGGAGGTTGACGACGCACGCACGGCGCAGGCGTCGGCGAAGGCTCGTCTGGCGCAGGCGAAAGCCGAGCTTGCGACGAGGAAGACCGAGCTTGCACGCGCAACCGAGGACCTGGCGGACATGCGGATTCGTGCGCCGTTCTCGGGTCAGATCGTGATGCGCGCGGTTGAGGTTGGGCAGTGGGTTGATCTTGGCGGCGATGTCGTTGAGATCGTGGCGCTCGACACGGTCGAGGCGTGGCTCGACGTGCCGCAGACCATGGCCGACCGGATCCGGACCGGCGATGTGCGGGCGCGTGTTCGGATCGAGGCGACGGGGCAAGAGCTCGAGGCGCCGATCGCGAGTGTGATTCCTTCGGCCGATCCGCGGAGTCGACTTTTTCCGGTGCGTGTCGTGCTCGATAACGCGGATGGTCGGCTCAAGCCTGGCATGAGCGTGGTGGGGCTGCTGCCGACGGGCAGTGCGGAGCCGACATTGACGGTGTCGAAAGACGCGATTCTTCGGAACGATGCGGGCGAGTTCGTGTATTGGAACGCGGGCGGCACGGCTGTGGTTGCGCCGGTGCAGCGGCTGTTCGCGCAGGGGCTTCGTGTGGCGGTGCGTGCGCCGGCGCTTCGGCCCGGCGCGCAGGTCGTGGTCGAGGGCAACGAGCGGCTCTTCCCGGGTCAGCCGCTCAACGTGATGAACCCGACGGTCGATCCGGCAGCGGCGCCCGCGGAGAGCGCGGGCGAGCAAGGCAGCCAGACAGCGCCCGAGAGCGCGCGGGCGGGGAGCTAAGCGATGGACATTGTGCGTTGGTCGATTGCGCGGCCCGTTTCGGTAACGGTGGGCGTGCTGCTCTTGGTGATGTTTGGGCTGATCGGGCTCACGGCGATTCCCGTGCAGCTCACGCCGACGGTTGATCGGCCGGTGATCACGATCACGACGGATTGGCCGGGGCGCAGCCCGGACGAGGTGGTCGATGAGATTACCAAGGAGCAGGAAGAGCGTCTGAAGAACGTGTCGAACCTGAAGTCGATGCGATCGGTCAGCCGCGAGGGTGGTGCCGAGATCTCGATGGAGTTCACGCTCGGCACGAACATCGACCGGGCGATGCAGGAGGTTTCGGATCGGCTTCGGCAGGTGCCGAGCTATCCCGATGAGGTCGACGAGCCGGTGATCAAGGCCGCGGAGGGCTCGTCGAGCAACGCGATCGCGTGGATCATCGTGGACCTGCCTGAGGAGTTTCAGGCGGAGTATCCGCAGTTCGATGTGACAACGCTTTATGACCGGCTTGATCGTGAGGTGAAGCCGTACTTTGAGCGGATCGACGGCGTGGCGGAGGTGAACGTCTTCGGCGGGCGCGATCGCGAGGTGCGTGTGCAGGTCGATCCGACCAAGCTCGCGCAGCGCTCGCTGACCTACGGCGATGTGATCGACGCGCTGCGGCGGACGAATCGCAACACTTCCGCGGGCACGATCGCCGAGGGCAAGCGGGACTATCGCGTGCGTGTGGTTGGGCAGTACGACGACCCGCAACAGGTGCTCGATACGGTGGTGTCGTACCGCGGCGGGTTCCCCGTGTACGTCCGCGATGTTGCGACGGTGGATCTGGGCTATGAGAAGAAGCGGTCGTTCGTGCGGTCGATCGGGCATCCGGCGATCGCGATGAACGTGATCCGGCAATCGGGCTCGAACGTGCTGGACATCATGAACGAGCTGCGCGTGCGGATGGATGATGTGCAGCGCGGGATGCTGCCGACCTTTGATCCGCTGGTGGGTGACAAGCTGCGCATCCGGCAGGTGTACGACGAGACGGTCTACATCGATTCGTCGATTGCGCTGGTGCGGCAAAACCTGATCATCGGCGGCGTGCTCGCGGGGCTTGTGCTGCTGATCTATCTGCGATCGTTTGTGTCGACGGGCATCATTGCGCTGGCGATCCCGATCTCGGTGGTGGGAACGTTCCTTGTGCTGCTTGGGCTGGGGCGGACGCTGAACGTGGTGTCGCTCGCGGGGCTCGCGTTTGCGACGGGCATGGTTGTTGATAACGCGATCGTGGTGCTTGAGAACATCTATCGGCATCGCCAGTCGGGCGCGACGGCGATGCAGGCGGCGTATCGCGGTGGCAAGGAAGTATGGGGCGCGATCCTCGCGTCGACGCTGACGACCGTGGCGGTGTTCATCCCGATCCTCACGATCCAAGAGGAGGCGGGGCAGCTCTTCCGTGATATCGCGCTGGCGATCGTCGCGAGCGTGACGCTGAGTCTGGTCATCTCGATCACGGTCATTCCGACCGCGTGCGCGCGGTGGCTCGGTGATCCGAACAAGAAGAAGTCGGCGATCGCTCGCGCGTTCTCGTCGCTCTTCGGTCTTGCGCCGGCGCTTGCGGGGTTGAACGGGTTTGTGGGCGGGATCGTGCGGTGGGTGATTACGGGCTGGCGGGGCTGGACAATTCGCCCGCTTGCGATCGTGGCGCTGACGGCGATGAGCGTCGTGGGCGCGATGCGGCTCGCGCCGCCCTTGGACTACCTGCCCGCGGGCAATCAGAACCTGGTGTTTGGCTTCCTGCTGATTCCGCCCGGGTACTCGGTGGAGAAGATGGAGGAGATCGCGCAAGACATCGAGGTGCCGCTCGAGCCGTATCTCAAGGCGTCGCTCGATGACCCGGCGTCGGTCGAGGCGCTCGATCCGATCTACGGATTCGATCCGACAGCCGAGCCGTTTGAACCGGTGCCGATCGACAACATGTTCATCGCGGGGTTCAACGGCGCGATGATCGCGGGCGCGACGAGCGAGGTGCCCGATGTTGTGATCCCGATCGGCACGCTGCTGACCATGTCGATGCAGACGATGGACTCCTACGGCGGTGCGCAGCAGCGGTCGATCTTCCAAAGCGGCATCGAGGGCGGGAACACCGTGGACCTCGAGTTGTCGGGCTCGGATCTTGGGCGGATCACCGACGCGGCGGGCATGATGTTTGGGCTGGCGATCGGCAAGTACGGGCCCGGCAATCTGCGCGCCGATCCGGCGAACTTCTCTCTGACCCAGCCCGAGCTGCGCGTGCGTGTGAACGATGCGGGGCGCGAGCTTGGGCTGACCAGCGCCGATGTCGGCACCGCGGTTCGTGCACTCTTTGATGGCGCGTTCGTCGGCGACTACGAGCTCAACGGCGAGAAGGTTGATCTGATGGTAGTGCCCATCGGCGACCGGCTGGAGTTCAAGGAGCAGCTCACGAGCGTGCCGGTGACGACGCCTTCGGGGTTGACGGTGCCGCTCGACACGGTGGTGTCCGTGGAGCCGTATGCGGCGCCGCAGGAGATTCGTCGGATCGAGGAACTGCCGAGTGTGACGATCAAGATCTCGCCGCCGACGGACGTGCCGCTCGAGCAGACGCTGCGCGAGATCGAGGATGAGATCGTTGGGCCGGCGCGGGCCGCGGGGCTGATCGGGCCGACCGAGCGTGTGAACCTTGAGGGCACTGCCGCGAAGCTCAACGAGGTGACCGCGGCGCTCTTTGGCGATACCTCGCAAGAGGGCCCGGCTGTGCTTGCGCGGGGCGGTCGGGTTGTGTCGGGGGTGCTGATGGTCGCTGGGCTCGTGGTCGGCGTGGTCGTGCTTATCCGCGGCAGTCGGCGCGGCGGGGGCGATTTCATCTACGGCGCGATCGGTGCGGCATTGCTCGCTGCGGTGCTCTCGGGGCTCGCGCTTGGCGTGACGGGTCAGCCCGAGCTCGTGCTGGCACGTTTCATCTGGGCGCTCGCCGTGACGTACTTGCTGATGTGTGCGCTGTTTGAGAGCTTCCTGTATCCGCTCGTGATCATGTTTACGGTGCCGCTCGCGGTGGTGGGGGGCTTTGCGGGTCTGGCGATCGTGCACGCTCGGACGGCGGCGAACCCGGTTGTCCAGCCCCAGCAACTCGATGTGCTCACGATGCTGGGTTTCATGATCCTGATCGGGATCGTGGTGAACAACGCGATCCTGATCGTGTATCAGGCGCTGAACTTCATGCGGGGCGAGAGCGACGACGGCCTCATCGAGCCCATGGCACCGGCTGATGCGATCGTCGAGAGTGTGCGCACGCGCATGCGGCCGATCTTTATGACCGCGACGACCTCGGTCGGCGGCATGCTGCCGCTCGTGCTGATGCCCGGCGCGGGTTCGGAGATGTACCGCGGGCTCGGTTCGGTGGTGGTCGGCGGCCTCATCGCGTCGACGGTGTTCACGCTGCTGCTCGTGCCGCTTGTGTTCAGTCTGGTCTTGCAGATGAGCGAGGGGCTTCGCAGGGCGCTTGGGCTCGCGAGCGGCTTGCCGCACGCTCGGGCGGAGAGCAACCGGGAGATGCGTGGGGGCGTGGGGACGCCGACGCCCGCGATGGCGCTCTCACCGCGAGAGGATTCCTAGACGTTGGTTTAGAACTCTTCGGGCGGCGCTTCGGGCACGGCGCGGAGTTCGACGTCGATGCGGCGGACCTCGGCGGGGGGGACGAGCGTGGTGTTGGCCATCTGGCCGAACTTCGTCCCTTCGTCTTGGATCTGCCAGCGCATGTTGTCGGGCGTGATTGCGTTGTCGGGGTTCTTATCTTCGTAGAAGCGCATGGTGAGCTGTTTGCCCACGGGCACGTCGACGGTCCAGACGGGTTCGTTGGTGCGGACGTCGATGAGGGTGATGGTCTTGGGCTCCCAAGGGCGGGAGACGTAGGTGTATTGGTCGATCGCGGCGCCGGAGCCGGACTCGTGGTAGTAGGGCTTGTAGGCGAGGCAGCCGGTGGTCGTTGCGATCGCGGCGGCGAGGGCTGCGCGTGCGATCGTCGAGCGCGTGGTGGTAGTGGTGCGGGTTGGCATGTGGGAGGGTCTCCAGCCGGGCGGTGTCTGTTTGCGGAAGAGTCTATCGGTCAGATCGGGCACAGGGCTTGGGGGAGTGTGCGGGCTTGGGTTGGGCGTGGGTTGGGCTTGGGTGGAGCTCGGCTTGGGTGGGGCGTTTAGGATGCGGGCATGACGGACCATGTGACGGACCATGTGACGGATCAGGCCCCCCGCGGGCCGATGAGAGCGCCCAGGATCGGGCATGGCTGGGATCTGCATCGGCTCGAGCCCAAGGCTCCTGCGGGCGAGGGGCGGGCGCTGGTGATCGGGGGGGTGACCTTCGAGCACGATCGCGGGCCGGCGAGCCACTCGGATGGCGATGCGCTGCTGCACGCGATCACCGACGCTCTGCTCGGGGCGATCGGCGAGCCGGATATCGGGCAGCTGTTTCCGGATAACGACCCCGAGAACGACGGGCGTGATTCGGCGGACTTTCTCGCTGAGGCGGTCCGGCGGGTGTCGGCTGCGGGGCTTGCGATCGGCAATGTCGACGCGACGGTGGTGCTGCAACGGCCGAAGCTCGGGCCTCGCAAGGCGGCGATCCGCGAGCGGGTGGCGGGGATGCTGGGCGTTGCGACCCGCGATGTGAACATCAAGGGCAAGACGCACGAGCGGGTCGATGCGGTGGGCGAGGGGCGGGCGATCGAGGCGCACGCGTGCGTGCTGCTGGTGGCTCGGCCGTAGCGATCAGTCGGCCCGGCGCTTGGCGACCATCTTGCGCAGCGCGAAGTCGGTGAGGCCCGGCATGGCAACCGCGAGGCCAAGCGCAAGGCGTGTGGGCGTTGATGTCCAGACCTCGCCCTTTGGCTTGCGGAGGCACTTGACGATTGCGCGGGCGACGCGGTCGGGCGATTGCATCGCGGCCCTTGGCGTGCGGTCCATGAGTGAGCTGCCGCCGGAGCGGGTCTTGGCCTCGTCGAAGAACTCGGTGCGTGTGCCGATGGGATGGACGGTGGAGACGCGGACGCCCTTTGGGGCGAGCTCGTGACGCATGGCTCGGCCCAGGTAGTCTTGGGCTGCTTTGGTGGCGCAGTATGGGCCGTAGTAGGGGATGCCGATTTTGGAGAGGCACGAGGCGCAGAGCAGGATGTGCCCGGCGCCGGCATCGATCATGCGGGGCAGGGCGGGGTCGATGACATTGAGCGATCCCCAGAGGTTGGTCTCGAAGATCGCGTGGAGGTCTTCGCGGGATGTCTCGTGGTGCGGGCGCTCGAAGCCGAAGCCGGCGTTGGCGTAGACGCTGTAGACCGAGCCGAAGTGTTCGACGGTGTGGTCGATGAAGCGTGCGGAGGCGTCGGCGTTGGTGACGTCGAGGGTGAAGGTGGTCGCCCGGCCGCCGGCCGACTCGATGCGCTGCTTGGCGTCATCGAGCCGATCGGCGCGGCGTGCGGCGAGCGCGACGGGCATGCCCGCCTCGGCGCACGCGAGGGCTGTTGCGAGTCCGATGCCCGAGGAGGCGCCGGTAATCGCGATGGGTTTGCCGGCGAGGTCGATGGGCATGCGGTGCGTGTGGCGTTCGGCGCTCGATCAGTCGTCGTTGCTGAAGGCTTCCTTGGTGTTTTCCGAGGCTTCCTGCAGGTCTTGGCCCGCGCCTTCGACGGCGTTGCAGCCGGGGAGCAGGGCGAAGAACGAGACGGAGAGGACGAGCGTGCCGAGGACGGCGGCGAAACGGCGGGTTGCTTGACGCATGGTGGATGACTCCGGGAGTAGTTGGTCGGGATGGCCGCACGACACGGCGATAGCGGAGTCTATCGCGCCGAGCGGGCGAGCAGCCAGCGGAGCTCGGGCACGCGCAGGACGATCGCGGCGACGCCGACCATGGCAGCGCCGGCGACGACCGTTGCCACCAGTGCGATCGCGTGCTCGCTCCATGATGTCCGCGGCCCGAGAAGCGTCTGAATGCCGAAGACGACCGCGGCCATCACGGCGGTGAGTGCGATGACTTTGGCAACGCTTTGGATGCCGGCCCGGTCGATCGGCCAAGTGCCGAGGCGGCGTCGGAGGACGATCGTGAGGATGAGTGTTTGCAGCGTCGCCGAGACCGCGGTCGATGCGGCGAGGCCCGCCTCGGCGAGGGGCCAGATGAGCGTGAGGTTCAGCGCGAGGTTGAGCGCGACCATTCCGACAGCGATGGTGGTGGGTGTGCGGGTGTCGCCCAGCGCGTAGAAGGCGCGGGTGAGGACCTGGTTGAGCGAGTAGGCCCAGACGGCGCCGGCGTAGGCGATGAGCACGGCGGTCGCGGCGGTGAGGCCGTCTTGGGAGAAGGCGCGGTCGCCGCCGCCGTAGAGCACGGCGACGAGGTCGGGCGCGACCAGCGCGAGGCCGACCGACGCGGGCAGTCCGATGAAGAGGCTGAGGCGCAGGCCTCGGGCGAGCGTGCGCGTGAAGTCGGTCGGGTCGGATCGGTTGGTCGCGGCGCGTGCGAGCAGCGGGAAGACGGCGGTGGCGACGGCGATGCCGAAGACGCCGAGCGGGAACTGGTAGAGGCGCTGGGCGAAGAAGAGCACGGCGTTGGACGACTCGGTGAGCGGGTACTCGCGGCCCAGGATCGTCGGGCCGACCCAGACGGGGTACATCGCGATGACCGTGTCGAGGAAGGCGTTGAGCTGGAGTGTGCCAAGGCCGATCACGGCGGGGAAAAATCGCCGGAGCATGCGGCGGGCGCGGGCCGAGACATCAACCGATGCGGCACGCCATGCGATCTGTCCACGCAGCGCGCGGAGCGCCCACGCGACCTGGATCGCGCCGGCAAGAAGCGTTGCGATCGCGACGGCGTAGGCGGCGGTGCGGGGTGTGATGTTGGTGATGAGTAGCGCGGGGAGTGCTGCGGCGATGATGCAGAGGTTGAGCACGATCGGTGCGGCGGCGGTGGGTGCGAAGCGGTTGTGCGATTGCAGGATGCCGCCCAGCACCGCGGCGATACAGACAAGGGGCATGAAAGGGAGCATGACGGCCATGAGCGCGAGGGAGAAGTCGCGGTTGTCGTCGGCCGGAAGTGTGAGCAGCAGGGTGATGAGGACCGCTTCGCCGAGGAGCGTGAGGGCGGCGGTGATGATGATCGTGAGGCGTAGTGTGAAGCGCGCGATGGCGTTTGCCTGGCTTGTGTCTTCGCCTTCGATCCCCGCGGCTTCGGTGCCCGCGTGTCCGGCGTCGGCCTGTTGGGCGGAGGCGTACTCGGGGATGAAGGCGGCGGAGAGTGCGCCCTCGCCGAAGAGGCGGCGGAAGAGGTTTGGCAGCGCGAAGGCGGCGGCGAGGGCCGAGCCGATGGGCGTGTCGAGGAAGAGTCGCGCGGTGATGAGGTCGCGGACGAGGCCGAGCAGGCGGGATGCGAGCGTGAGTCCGGAGACGGTGCGGACCGCGCCGGCGAGCTGGCCGGTGGTCGCGGGGTCGGGTGTTTGTGCTGGGGGCTCGGAGGTCACGCGGGAAGGGGTATCGGCGTGATCGCGTCAGCCGCGGAAGAAGATGAGCCAGACGACGGTGAGGACGGGGAGGAGGAGGACGAGCGAGCGGATGCAGTAGCCGAAGAATGAGGGCATGCGCAGGCCGCTGGACTCGGCGATGGCGCGGACCATGAAGTTGGGCCCGTTGCCGATGTAGGTCATCGCGCCGAAGAAGACGGCCCCGAGGCTGACCGCGGCGAGGCGGCGCGGGTTGCCCTGTTCAGCGAGGAAGGCGGCAACGGAGTCGCTATCGATCGCTGTTGGGCCGAAGGCGACTTGGAGGAAGTTGAGGTAGGTGGGGGCGTTGTCGAGCACGCCCGAGAGGGAGCCGGTGGCGAAGTAGAAGGTGCCGGGCGAGTCGAGCCCGAGGCGCTGGCCGTTGGCGGCGAGGAAGCCCAGTGCCGGCGCCATGGTGGCGAAGATGCCGATAAAGAGCAGGCCGACCTCTTTGACCGGGAAGAAGCTGAACTCATTGGCGGCGTAGATATCTCGGCTCGCGACGAAGTAGGCGGTGATCGCGACGGCGATCTGGAATGTCGCGCCGATGGGGATGCCCTCGATGCCGAGGTTGGCTTTGAGCATCGGGTCGATGAAGACGCCGGCGATGATGAGGGTGAGGGCGATGATGCCCCTCGTCCCGCGCACGGAGACTGAGAGGCGGTGGGGCGGCTGCGGCTCGGACTGTGCGGGGTCGGCCGGCTTGGCTTTCGGCGTGCGTGCGGGCCCGATCAGGCGGTCGATGAAGAAGAACATCGTCAGGAGCATGCCGATGCACGTGGCCCACATGGGCCAGAGGTTGGTGAGTGTCCAGGAGAAGGGGACGCCCTTGAGGTAGCCGAGGTAGAGGGGCGGGTCGCCGATGGGCGTGAGCGCGCCGCCGCAGTTGGAGACGATGAAGATGAACATGACGACGTGGATCGGCTTGAGCCTGCCCACGTTGAGACGCATGAAGGGGCGGATGAGCAGGACGCTCGCGCCGGTCGTGCCGACGACGTTTGCGAGCAGTGCGCCGGCGGCGAGGAGGGTTGTGTTGGCGAGCGGCGTGCCTTTGCCTCGGACGGTGATGAGCACGCCGCCCGAGGCGATGTAGAGCCCGCCGATGAGGGCGATGAATGAGTAGTACTCGAGCGCGGTCTCGAGCATGTGGTGCTGGCCGAAGGTGAGGTGATGGGCTGGGCCGGGGTGGAGGGGCTGATTGAAGGCGACGAGGTAGTAGGCGGCGGTGATCGCGCCGAGCCCGAATGCGAAGTCGGGGAAGTGGCGATGCCAGAAGCGCTCGGAGATGAAGGGCATCAGCGCGATCGAGCCGAGCAGCGTGGCGAAGGGAACGCAGAGCCAGAGGGGGATGAGCGGCTCGGCGATGTGCCCGGCGTCGTTGATGTGTCCTGCGTGCTGGGGCAGCACAGCGGGGAACGCCAGCGCGAGCGTTGTGCCGACCGAGGCGCCGATCAGGGCCGAGAGCACCCACATCCCCGGCCCGGACGGCAGGCGGCGGGATGGTGGCTGGGCGGTCTTCTGCCGGATGCTACTCGGCTCGGTTCATCCAGTGAGCGAGGGGCGGCGTCTCGATGCTCATAGCGCCGTTCGATCAGGCCGACGGGGTTTCGGCGGGCGGCTGGTTGGCGACGTGAACCTCGGGTGCTGCCGGCTCGGCGTCGGCAGCGGGCCCCGCGTCAGCCTCGGGAGAAGTTGCGGGCGCGAGGAATGCCTCGGCCAGCGCGCGGTAGTCGGCGGCGCCGGGTGCCCACGGGGCGTACTGGAAGATCGTTTGTCCGAACGAGGGGCACTCGGCGAGCTTGATGTTGCGTCGGATCGGCGGGTCGAGCACGCGGGCGCGGCTCCACGGCACGTCGGCGTCGCGCTGGGCCTCGAAGAAGTCGACGATGTCGGCGACGACCTCTTGCGTGTGCGTCGCCTGCTTGTCGTGCATGCAGAGCACGACGCCGGCGACGGTGAGGCGGGCGTTGAGCTGTTGTTTTACGAGGCGCACGGTCTCGAGCAGCTTGCCGATGCCCTGCAGCGCGAGGAAGTGCGCCTGCATGGGCATGAGGACCTCGTCGGCCGACGTGAGCGCGTTGAGCGTGAGCAGGCCGAGCGAGGGGGGGCAGTCGAGCAGCACGAAGGCGGGCTTCGGATCGGGCAGGTTTGCGAGGGCGTCGGCGAGGCGATGCTGGCGGCGGTCGGCGGCGGCAAGTTCGGTCTCGGCCGCGGCGAGATCGGTCTCGGCGGGCACGATCGAGAGGCGCTCGGCGACGGGCACGCGGGCATCGGCGAGGCTTGCCGCATCGCCCGTGAGCAGGTCGTAGACCGATTGCTCGATCGAGGATGGATCGACGCCCAGGTGCAGGGTGGCGTGGGCCTGGGGGTCGAGGTCGATCACGAGGGTTTCGTGGCCGGCCTCGGCGAGTGCGGCGGCGAGGTTGACGGTGGTGGTCGTCTTGCCGACGCCGCCCTTTTGATTCATCAGCGCGACAACGCGGGTGGTGTTCGGGTCGGTGGCTGAGGGCGTGTGCGTGGGGGCTCCGTCCCCGTGGTCTGTGTCCATGGGGCGAGTATAGAGAGCGGGCGCGGGGTGGCTTTGTGCGCCTTAGCCGTGGCTGCCGCTGCCGGTTGGGCCGGTTGGGCCGGTGGGGCTCGCGGGTGCGGTGGGGCTGGGCGGGGCGCTGGCGGCGGCCTCGCTTGAGCGGGTGCTGCTCGGGATGCCGGGTGGCAGGCTGGTGGCCGCGAGCATCTCGGCCTCGAGGTTCTTGCGGCGGGCGAGCTTGATGGCGGTGACGCCGATGTAGGACAGGAAGATCAGGGCGAGGGCGTAGGAGACGCGGGCGCGGGAGAGGCTCATGACGATGCCGAGCGAGGCGAAGGTGATGCCCAGACCATAGAGGCTGAGCACCGCGCCCTTGACGCCGAAGGCGCGCTTGAGCATGTGGTGGAGGTGCTGGTCGTCGGCCGAGGAGATGGACTGGCCGTTCATCTTGCGGCGGACAATCGCGAGTGCGGTATCGACGATGGGAATGGCGTAGATGATAAGCCCAGCCAGGACGAGGTTGGTTTTGCCCGTGTCGCCCAGCGTGAGGACGATGACGATGGTGAGGAAGCCCAACAGCAGCGAGCCGCAATCGCCCAGGAAGATGCTCGCCGGATTGAAGTTGAATGGCAGGAAGCCCAGGCATGCGCCGAGCACGGCCATGCAGAGGACGATGCGTTGGGCGTCGCGTGGGCCGTCGTCGACGATGGCGAGTGCGAGGGCAACGACGAGGAGCCCGGCGGTAGCGATGGCGGTCGTTCCCGAGAGCAGCCCGTCGAGCCCGTCGATGAGGTTGGAGGCGTTGCACGCGCCGATGACGAAGACGGCGATAACCGCGGTGCCGGCCCAGTAGACCACGTTGATGTCGAGCTCGGCGCCGATCATCGGGAGGCTCACCGGCAGCGGGACCGACCACGCGAGGTCTGGGTTGCCGAGCCATTGGCCGACGGGCGCGAGGAGGCCCGCGGCGAGCTTCACGCCGATGTCTTGATACGCCAGCGCAGCGGCCGCGAAGAGTTGGCCCGCGATCTTGATGCGCGGGGAGATGCCCATGACGTCATCGATCAGGCCCGTGAGCATGATGATGGTTGCGCCGAGGAGGATGGAGAGGTTGAGCGGGTGCGGCGAGATGCCGTTGATGAGGTACTCGGTGTCGTGGAACGTGACAAGCCCGCGGGCCTCGCGGAGGGTTGCGATGTAGCTGACGAAGATGCCCGCGAGCACGCCGAGGTAGACCGCGACGCCGCCGAGGTATGCGACGGGCAGGCGGTGCATCTTGCGGGCTTCGTTGGGCCGGTCGACGACGCCGTGGCGGTGGGCCAGGCGTCGCATGAGGGGCGTGGTGAGGAGCGTGATGAGAAAGGCAACGACGAGGACGGCCATGTAGCCGTGGAACACGGTCAGGCGCGACACAACCGGTTCGGCGTTGACGCCGACCATGCCCGCGAGCTCTTGCTGCTTGTCGGCGAGGAGCGCGATGTCGTCGCCGAGCTGGGCGAGGCGATCACGCAGCAGCGCGTCGCCGTCGAGTGTGCCGAGTGCTCCCCCGTTGAGTCCGAAACTCACCGCTGCTCTCCCGTTCGCGTCGCCGTTTGGCTCGCTGACGAGCCCACGGATCCACCCCGGAATTCGTCGGCCAGATCGAGAATCGTCTGGTCGAGCGGCGTGCTCGCTTCGAAGCCTATCGCGTCGCGCACTCGGGTGAGACCCGGTCGGCGGTGCTTGAGGTCCTCGAAGCCGGCGGGATAGGCGTCGTCATAGGGCACGTGGCGGATGGAACTGGTTGACTCGGTCAGGCGCAGGACATCACCGGCGAGATCGCCGATACGGATGGGCGAATCTGAGCCGAGGTTAAAAACGCGGCCGTGGCATGCCGGATCGTCAAGCAGCTTGGGGAGGGCTGATGCCGAGTCGCGGACGTCGCAGAAGCAGCGCGACTGGCTGCCGTCGCCATAGACCTCGAGGTCGTCGCCGGCGAGTGCGGCGGCGACGAAGCGGGGCAGGACCATGCCGTATCGGCCGATCTGGCGTGGGCCGACGGTGTTGAAGAATCGCACGACAACGACGGGCACGGTGCCCGCGGCGTGGTGCGCGAGGGCGAGGTGTTCGTCGAGTGCTTTGGAGAGCGCGTAGGACCAGCGCGTGATGGTGGTGGGGCCGTAGACCGCGTCGTCGTCTTCGGAGAAGACCTCGTGGTCGGGCTTGCCGTAGACCTCGCTCGAAGAGGCGATGAGCGTGGGGCAGGGCGAGCCGTCGGGCCCGCGCTTCGCGGCAAAGCGGAGGAGGGCGGCGGTGAGGTCGACGTTGGTCTCGATCGATTCGATCGGCTTCTCAAGCACGAGTTTCACGCCGACGGCGGCGGCGAGGTGGTAGATGCCATCGAAGTGCTCGGCCTCGAGCGCGGGCATCGCCTCGGCGAGGCCTTGCTTGAGGAATCGGACGCGGTCGATCACCGCGGCGAGGTTGCTCTCGCGCCCGGTCGAAAGGTCGTCGACGATGGTGACGTCGTCGCCGCGTGCGACGAGGCGTTCGACGAGGTGCGAACCGATGAAGCCAGCGCCGCCGGTGACCAGCAGCCGACGGGGCGCGAGCGGCTTGGTGGTGTGCGGGCTTGGCTCATTCACGGCGAGTGCGTTTCGGGAGTCTTCTGTTGCGTGCTGATGAAGCTCGGATCAGCTGGTGGTTTCGGGGATCAGGTCGTCGGCCTCGCGGGTGGTCTTTGCTCGGCCGTTGCTCGACCCACCGTGCGAGTCGTCGCCCTTGCCCTTGCGCTTCTTGGGGCGGGGGGCCTTCTCGGCGACCGCGTCGGCATGGTAGCGGTGGGTGAGCTTGATGTTGCGGCGCATGTAGCCGCCTGCCGCGGCCCGGACGTCGTTGACCACGACACCGAGGAACTCGCCGCGGGACTCGCTGATCTCGTTCTTGAGTCGTGCGACCATGCCGCGCTGCTCGTTCATGGCGCGGGCCACGAGCAAGGAGGCGTCGGCGCGGTTTGCCATCATGGCGCCGTCGCCGGCGACGAGCGCGGGCGGTGCGTCGACGATGATGAGGTCGTAGTGCTTCTTGGCTTCGGCGAGCAGATCGGCCATGCCGCGGGTGCCGAGCAGCTCGAAGACGCGGGCGCCCTTGGTGCCGGCGGTGAGCACGTCGAGGTGCTCTTCGACGTCGGCGCGGATTGCTTCGTCCAGGCTTGTGTTTCCCTTGAGCACGTCGCCGAGGCCCTCTGTGTCGCCGAGCTTGAAGATCTCGGCGAGGCGTGGGCGGCGGAAGTTGGCATCGATGAGCAGCGTGCGGGAGTGGCTTGCTGCCGAGGCGAGGCCGAGGTTGGTCACGACGGACGTTGCGCCCGAGCCCGGCGAGCAGGGGATGACCACGAGGGTGGCGTTTTCTGTGGATGCGAGGCGCTTTGAGATTTGGCCCCGGAGCTGGCGGAAGTGCTCGGCGATGACGCCACGCGGGCTGTCGCGGAAGGAGGTCTCGAGCAGCTCGGACTTGGTGGGGTCTTCGCTTGCCGAGGGGATGACGCCGACGATGCGGGTGCGGGGGATCATCGCGACATCGGCGGGCGTCTTGACGCGTTGGTCGAGCAGCTCGCGGAGGACGATGAGTCCGGAGACCAAGCCCATGATGACGAAGACCGTTGCCGCACCCACAACTTTGAGTTTGGGACTCGCGAGCCCGTCAGGGATGCTCTCGCGGAAGCGCTCAACCACGCGGTTGGCGGCGTCTCGCTCGGCGAGGGCCTCGAGGTTCGCGAGTTTGTTCTCTTGGTTTGCTCGCGCCTGCTCGAGATCGAGAACGCGTCGGTTTAGATCGCTCACTTCTGTACGCACAGTCGTGATATCGAGCCGTGCGAGGCGAGCGTCTTCTCGTTCGGATTCCAGCTCGACACGCTGAGCGTTGAGCTGGGCGAGGGTGCGTTCGGCACCTTCGATGCGTGCCTCAAACTGCTGACGGAGCACCACCTGGCGGATCTCCTCCATGCGTGCTTCGGAGGCGCGAATCGCAGACTGGACGTTGATCACGTCGCGGTGGGCATCCATGAACCCTGACTCGCGGAGCGTCTTGAGCGAGGTGCGAAGGCTGTCCAACTGGCCGCGGGTCCGAGCGACGCGTGGGTCCATCTCAGCGCCGGCAATAAGCTCGTCGTCATACACGACGCCTGTGGGGCTCTCGAGTTGCTCGTTAAGCCGCTCGGCCTCGACCTGCGTCGCCTCGATCGCGAGGCTGATCTGCACCAGCTCGCCGGTGATGCGGCCAAGTGTTTGTGAGACATCGGCCGAGCGATCGTCGAGTGTCTCGATGTTGTTCTCCTGCATCAAACGATCGCGCTGAGCGCGGAGGGCGTCGATGCGTGTTTCGGCTTCGGCGATGCTTCGGCGGATGATGTCGCGCTGTTGGTTTGCGTCGCGGTTGGACTGACGCGAGAGCTCGTTGAGATAGGCCTCTTTGAGCATGCGGGTGAGTTCCGCGGCCTCATTGGGCCTGCGGGCGGTGCACGCAAGCTCGATAAAATACGTTTCGGGAATCGCTCGGGCCGAGACATGGTTTTTGAGATCGTTGCGGATCGCATCGGCGTCGGGCACGTTGTTGACCATGAACTCGCTGGCGTACTGCGGAGCGTCGCTCGCGAGACGCGGGTTGCGTGCCACAGCATCGAGGATCGCGTCGGACTTCATCAGGTTGACTTGCGTGCCAACGAAGCGCTCGAGTTCTCCGTCGTCGAGGGGCTGCGTGCCGTCGACGGTGCCGATGTCGGCCTGGGGAATCTTCGCCTCGAAGATGACGAACGAGCGGTAGCTTGGGGCGACCCGCGCCATCACCGAGAAAAGCATGAAGCCGAGCACGACGCTGACCACGCCCGCGGCGATGAGAACGAGCAGGTACTTCTTGACCAGCTTGACCGGGTCGAGCGTGACCGCGGGTGTGCCACCGCCGGGGCCGGCTTGATTCGGGCGAGCCGACATCGGCGTGGGCGGGCGGTTTGTCGGGGGCGTGCTCATCGCGAGTCGTCCTCAGGGTGTGCTGCGGATGCGGCACGTTGCTTTTCGAAGCCGAGCATTAGGAGTCGCGCTTCGCAGAAGGTCGGTGCTGGAAACCCAGCGTTTCTCGGACCAAGCGCAACCAGCGCCCGGCACACCATCGTCGGCACGCGGGGTCACCCGCGTGAATCGATCTCGCGCTTGAGCGCGTCTAACTCGTCCGAAAATCCATCGGGGAGATCCGAGGCACCGGAAGACGCTTCGGTCGCCCGGGTTGCGAGGTTCCGTGCGGCGTCGACATTGCCGAGCGCAAGTTTCGCGCGGGCACCATGCAGGAGAATCTCGAGGCGGGTCGGGCCTTGGCGCGCGAGCGGGAGCGCGCGCGTCAGAACCTCGTCGGCCTCTTCGGCGCGATCGAGGGCGAGGAGTGTGATGCCCAGCGTGTCGAGCACGTTGGGCCGCTCGGGCGCGAGCTCGACGGCACGCTCGGCGAGCGGGAGGGCCTCGGCGGCACGGTCGAGGTGCTTGGTGAGCGTGAAGGCAATGTTGTTGGCGAATTCGGCGTCGTTGGGGTAGAGCTCGATCGCGGCTTGCCAGGCGTCGACCGCCTCGGCGTAGCGGCCGTTGCCGTAGTAGCTGCCGCCGAGCGTGCGATAGGCCGAGTTCTGCTGGGGTGAGACGTCGAGCGTGCCGATCGCGTTGGTCAGGAGTCGCTCGCCCTCGGAGCGGGTCGTGTCGTCGCTCGTGAGCACGCGCCCTCGGAGGACGGTGAGCCACGACGCGGTGGTTGGCACGTTGACCGCGCGGCGCTCGAAGTCGTCGAGATAGTCAGCAACCGCGTCGGTCGAGCCGTACATACGCTCGAGCGAGTCGAGCCAGAAGGCGAAGGCGTTGGGCTGCCTCACGATCATGTCGAAGGTTGCGTCGGCATCGCGGCGGGCCTGATCGTCGCGGCGTTGGAGCTTGAAGGCGAGCGCGCGGGCCATACGGATCGTCGGCTCGGTCTCAACCGCGTCACCCATCTCCTGGATCGCGGCCTGCGCGGTGCGGGCATCGGGCGGTGTTTGGCTCAGGAGCGCCTCGACGTAGCGGCGGCCGATCGGGACGATCTTTGCCTGGCGCCATGCCCGCTCGTAAATGCGGGCGGCACGGTCCCAGTCCTCGCCACGCGCGAAGATGTCGCCGCTGGTGACGATGAGGTCGAGGTCCGACGGACGCGTGTCGATCGAGGCGGCGGCGATGTCCTCGGCTTCCCTGTTGCGGTCGCGGTTCACCAGCTCGGTGATAAGACCGAATCGCAAGTCTTCGAGCGTCGGATTCGCGGCGACGGCGGCCTTTAGATCTTCGATGGCGGCGTCGGCGTTACCCATCTCTGCGTGCAGCGCCGCACGAAGGCGGAGCGCTTGCCAGTTGCGGGGCTCGATGCGGAGGGCCTCGTCGAGATCGGTCATCGCGTCGTCTTGGGTAGCGGTTTCGACGCCGAGTATCTGCGCACGCTTCATGTAGACGAGCGGCTCGGTCGGGAAGTCCGCGGCGGCGCTGTTGAGCACCTCAAGTGAGCTGGCGGCATCGCCGCGGGCGCGGAGCAGGTCGGCCTCGAGCAGCACGACAGTGAGCTGCTCGCGGGTTGCCGTCGGAAGCAGCTCGAGCGCTTCGGTTGCCGCGTCGTACTCCCCGACGCGGATAAGGCACTCGACCATGCGCTGTCGGTAGAGGCCGGTCTCATCATCGGCGCCGGCTTCTATCACAGCGCGGTACGCGCTGATCGCGTCGGCGTAGCGGGTGAGGCCCATGAGGGTGTCGCCGAGGACCTTGTCGGCCTCAAGCTGCTCGGGGTCTTGGTACTCGCGGGCCTGCTCGAGCGCGGCGACGCCGCTGCTCTGCTCGCCGCGGTTGACGAGGAACCGGCCCATCGCGATGTAGGGCGCGCTGGTCATCGTTGCGCGGTCTTGGCCCACGATGTACTCGACGAAGGTGTTGCGTGCCGAGGCCAAGTCGCGGGCGTCGGCGTGCCAGCGGGCGGCGAGTTGCGCGAGCCCCAGCGTGTCCTCGTCGGCGCGCAGCTCGTCGATCATTGCCTTGGCCTGTTCGCGCTGTCCGAGATCGAGCAGGACGGTCGCAAGGGCCGTCTTGTTGACACGGTTATCCGGCTCGGCCGCTGCGATCGCCTCCCGACGCTCGCGGGCGAAGTCCTTATTACCCACCACTGCTTCAAGGCCCAACCATCGCTGGCGGAACTCTTGGTTGCCCCGCGCGAATCGCTCGCTCGCGCGGGCGACCTCGAGGGCCTCGGGCTGGCGGTTGTCGGCGCGGAGCGCGTCGATGTACTCGATGATCAGGCGTGGGTCGTTTGGCAGCATGTCGATCGCCGCGGCGTATTGCTCGACGCCTTGGGCGAACGAGCCGTCGGCGACGAGCAGGCGTGCGAGGAGCTGGCGCGCTGGGACATTGATCGGATCGAACTCGACGGCTTCCTGAAGGATCTCGATCGCGTCGTCGCGATCACCACGAACTGCGGCGAGCCGACCCGCGAAAATTCGACCGCCCACGTCGTCTGCGTCGGTGTCACGTGCGACGTCGGCAAGGCGCTGCGCCTCGTTGAACTCTTCGTCGATGAGTGCGCGATCGAAGGACAAGCCGAGCACTCGCGGGTCGGTCGGAGAGAGTTCCTGCAGCGTGTCGAGCGTGGCGAGGGCTTCGTCGCGCATGTTGTTGGAGCTGTAAAGCCGCCAGATCGCAAGGCCCTTTTCGAGCTCGCTGCGGTCTGACTCATTGACCATCGTGACGAGCTCGCCCACGGTGTCGTCCGAGCCGAGTGCACGCTGGAGGGCGAGCATTGCCTCGTTGTCAGGAGTTTGCTCCAGGCCTCGCTTGAGGACGCTGAGGGCTTCTTCTCGGCGGTCGATCTCGGCGTAGAGACGTGCGAGGCTGCTGGCGATCGCGGGGGGATAGCCGAGCTGCTCGCCGGCCTGCTCAAGACTGGCGATAGCCGCGTCGACATTGCCGGGCTCGGTCGACGAGCCGCGCAAGAGCCGGTCGGCGTCGAGAATCGCGGCGCGTATGGGGTCGTCGGGCGTGGCATCGCCGGTTGCTTGGTCGAGCTGGGTGATCTGTCGTGCGAGTTCCTCGTTGGTCGGATCGAGGCGGCTGACCAGTTCCAAGTGTTCGCGGGCGGCCTCGTACTCGAAGAGCGAGCGTTCGACGCGTGCGAGGTCGAGCAACGCATCAACATTGTTCGGCTGGAGCTCGACGACACGCGTCAGCACCGACTTGGCCCGGCCCATCGATCGCTCGGACATCGCGACGCGGGCGGCGAGGAAGAGCGCGGTTGGGTCGTTATCGCCGGTGAGCGAATTGTACTGGACAAGAATCCGCTGGGCCTTCTGCAACTCACCCTCGGCGAGCGCGATGCGCGCGTCGGCCAGAAGCAGGAGCGCGGAGTCTTCCGGAACCTCCTGGGCTAGGGCGGCGCGGCGTTCGATGGCTTCGGCGAGTGCGGCGGGCTTGTCGGCTTCGGGGACCGAGGCCCACTGCCGGATGCTCAGCTCCGCGAGCTTTGCGGTTGACTGCACCCGGTACGAGAACTGACGGATGCCCGCGGCGCTGAGCGGCTGGATAGGCGCTGCAAGCACCGTCTCATAGAGCCGTTCTGCATCGGCAAGATCGGAGCGGCGGTCTGCCATCGTTGCACGGATGTACATGAGATCGGTGTCGCTCGGCCGTTCGTCGAGCAGCGCGTCGACAAGCGCGATCGATCGGCGGAACCGCGCCGCAGGGTCCACCTGCAACTCGATGGACTCGAGTCGACCGACATCCGTGAGACCAAGATTATCGGCGCCCAACGCGCTGTATCGGGCGAATACCGCGTCGAGTCGTTCGGCGAGCGGTTCGATTCGGTCGCGGAGGACCGCGGTCACATCGGTGAATGGGAACTCGGGATCGAGGCCGTTGACCCGGCGTGTGAGGTCGACGCGTAGGTCGACCAACGCACCGAGTCCGTTGTCGGGATTTTCTGCTACGAACGTATCGACGCGATCGGAGAGCTCGGCGAAGATTTGTCTCGCATCGTCGGGGTTGGTACCGCGGAGGTTCTGGGCTTGGTTGCCGTACCACTGCACGAGACCGAGCAGCGCCTCGGCGTCGGAGGGATCCGCACGCAATGCTGCCTCGAGGTCCTCCTTGGCTTGCGCGATCGTCTCGCGCGGTACAGAAGCACCTTGTCCAATAATTGTTGCGAGTGCGATGCCGCGGTATCGCTTGAGCGTTTCCCAGTCGCCCGGGTCTTGGCGCTCAAAGACGGCGAGCGAGCCGGTGGTCTCGTCGGCGAGGAATTGGTAATTGTCGCGAGAGTAGGGTGACAGGAGCATCTCTTCGAAGAGCGATCCGAGGTACTCGTGCTGGGTATCGATGTTCGTACGCTCGACTGTCGCGAGCTGCTTGATAATGCCGCGATACTTCTGGCGGTAGATGTCGACGTACACGACGCGGGTGTCTGGTGTCGTGTTCTCGAGGGCACGCTGCCAGGCGCGGAGCCACTCGGGCATCGTCCGGCCCTCGGGGTGGCCCACGGCACGCTCGTACATCGACGCGGCCCTGTTCCAGTCACCCGCAGCCTCAAACTCCTGGCCTTGCAGCAGGTAGTCCTCGCCCGACTTCGTCAGCACCATGTACGCGACGCCTGCCACGCCCATGAACAGAAAAAGAAGAACGGCAGAGAGGATCGCGACGAACTTGTAGTTGACGTTGGTGGCCATGTGGTCTTGTCTCGGTCGGGTGCGTGTCGTGGTGCGTGGTAACTGTGAGTGGTCGCTTGGAATCAAACCGTCGGCGGGTTTCTTAGGCGTCGTCGTCGGCCGCTGTTGCGACCTGCGAGGGATTGTCCGGCGGATATCTGCCCGCCCGGACCTCGATCCAGTCCGGGACGACCCGCATGATCTCGCCGTAGAGCTCGTCGAGCATGCTGCCGGCGAGTGTTGTCAGCTCGTCGGCGCTGGTCACGCTCGCGGAGGTGAACTGGACTTTGAGGTAATAGGCATAGTCCTGCTGGAGGTCGAAGGAGCGTGCGCGGACGTCTTCGGCACTGGCGGCGATGCCGCCGTTGGTGATGAAGAAGTACCCGACGAACATCTGCCCCCGGCCGGACTGATTGGTGAACTCGCTCACGCGGATTCGCGTTTCTTCGGCGCCCTCGGGCAGCCGCATGCGCGTGCCGGGGCGGTCGGAGTAGCGGTTGGGCAGGCGGACGGTGTAGATATCGCGCGCGGCGATCTCGGTGGCTTCGTCATCAACGACCCAGCGGGATTGGTCGAGCGGGACGAGCAGCTCGCCGTGCATGTCGCCGATCATGAGGCCGCCGCCCACGAAGCATCGCTCGGGGATGTGCGGCACGGTGTCGATCTTGCCCGTGTAGTAGGCGAGGTGCAGATCGATCAGCACGGGTGGCTCGCCCTCGGGCGTGTCCTTGAGCGAGTACATGCGGTTGAGATAGTTGTCGGTGCCCAAGACCTCGACGATCTCGACGCTCTCGACGCGGTCGGTGCCGAAGCGCTGCCAGGAGGCGGTCTCGACGGGCAGCGTGCCCGTGACCCGGCCTCCTTCGGGGTAGATCGGCAGCTTGCGCAGGTGCAGGTCGTACCGCGCGATCGCGGCCGACATGCCCACCGCACCGGCGACCATGAGCAGCCCCGCGACGATGACGGCGGGACGCGCGAGGGGATTGCGCGATCGAGCAGACGTGCTCATGACACGGACTCCTTGGGTGACGAGCCGGCAACTTGATTACCCGCAGCCTGATCACCGACAGCCTGGTTGAGCGCCCAAATCACGCCTAGGAACAGCGCGAGCGACGGGAACAGCAGCAGCGTGCCGATCAGCGTGTGCGCGTCGCCCGATGCCAGATCGGGATCGCCCAGCGAGACGAGCCCGAGCACCGCGACACGGACGATGTTCATGAAGAGGGCCACGGGCGCCGCGAGCAGCACGAGCAAGATCCGCTGCCACCAGTGCCGGCAGCCGAGCACCGCGACCGCGCCGGCGAGGGCGTAGAACGCGATGACCATGCGCATGCCCGAGCAGGCCTCGGCGACGTTGAGCGGGATGGGCTCGCCGCCGCGTGGGAGCATCTCGAGCACGTTGCCGTCGACCGCGACGCTGAAGCCCGCGATCGCGCCGATGATCGAGAGCATGACGTGCGCGCCCTCGGAGGCGAGCAGTTGGAGCGGGAACGTGACCTGCCGCATGATCAGCTCGCTGACCGTGATCGCGAAGGCGAGGAAGGCGACGGCGAGGAAGACGCGGCGCGCGAAGCGTGGGCCGGTGACGAAGAGCACGAGGCCGTAGAGCGCGAGGATGATCGCCGCGCCCTGGATCATGTGGTTCTTGATGCCGACCACGGAGTAGAAGTACGCCATCATGCCCGTCAGCAACACGACGAAGCCGGGCCAGAAGGTTTGGAGTTTGAGCTTGGCGAGCTCGGCACGCTGCGACCAGACCAAGTATCCGCTGATAAAGGGGATCAGGTACGCGTGGCCCCAGTCCTCCATGTGCGTGGAGCTGAGGAAGTGCTGGGTCATGAACCAGCGGTAGAAGAGCCAGCAGAAGATCGACCCAAGCACAACGGTTGCGGCGAGCCCCGCGGGCGTGAATAGGCCACCGATCCGTGGCTGGTCGCTTACGGCGAGGGTCGGCTTGGCATGCCCGGCTGTGCTCAAATCTTCGGCCCCTGTTCGGAAGATCGGTCCCACGCGAAAACCACCGCGAGAACCATGGCTCGGCCCGGGTCTACGACCGGGGCACCTTGAAGTTCGGTTCGATTGCCTCCTGCCGACAGTCCAAGCGGCCGGATCCTTCCGGTCGCTCATGTCCAGCGGGCCGTGTATCCCGCTTTCTGCGCTGATCCGTCGAACTCGACAGGAACAGCGGCATTCTGATTGTTGCCCGCGAACGGGCCCTCGGCCGCGACGATTCCGCGATCACGTCGCCTTTTGCCGGGCTGCTCTGAGCGCTGCCGTGTTGCCCGTGAAAGCGCTGGGATTTGGCTTCGCCGCGGGCTGATCTGCTTGGGTCGGTTGTGCTTCTAGTTGTCGTCCGTCGGAGGCGGACCGAAGACGTCGTTGCCGAAGTTGCGGTCGAGCAGGAAGCCGAAGCCGTAGGTGAACCGGAAACCATTGCGGACAACCGCCAGCGGCAGGGCCCAGAAGTTGGTGCCGATGTTGATCCGGTCGTCGGGCTTCAGGAACACGTCGGGCTGCGTGCCCTCGGCGATCGCCTTGAGATTGAGCTGGATCGTCGCCTGGCGGTCGGGCCCGACCATGCGGGTGAGGTCGACGCGCTCGGGGATCGCGATGTTGCCCAGGCCGCCCGCCGCATCGATGGCGCGGACAAGCGTGAGGCGACCCTGCGCGGGGAGTTGGTAGACGCCGGGCCGGGCGACTTGGCCGGCGATGTAGATGTTGCCGCCCTCGGCTGCGGGCACGCGGATGATGTCGCCGGGCTTGACGACGATGTTGAATCGTGCATCGCCCGCGATGAGCGGATCGACGGGCACGCGGATGACGCGCTGGGTGACAAGGCCTCCGAGCGGGTCGGCGTTGCCGCCGTTGCCGGCGCCAGCGCGGGTGCCCGCGTCGGTCTGCATCCATCGCCCGTTGCGGAAGACCCATCGACCGGTCGTCGTGCCGTTGCTTGCTGAAGAATTGCTGGGCATGGGCGTCGCGACGCCTTGGGCGGGCGTGACGAAGGTCTGGTTTACGTCGGGCTCGACGAGGTCGATCATGGGCTCGGGCGCGTCCTGCTGCACGCGGTTGCGCAGGGCTGCGCGCGCGCCGGAGCGGCGCACGGCGGGTGAGCCCGCTGCGTCGTCCGGCCCGGACAGCTCGTCAATCAAGTCGAGCAGCTCGTCGGCGGGGGGCGCCTCGTTGGGCACGCCCATTGGCTGGGCCTGGCCGGGCATGCTGCCCGTCGGCGGCGGCGCGGGAACGCCGCGGACTTCGTCGGTGAGCGGCTTCTGGCGGATGACGTAGATGTACTCAACGCTCTGGCCAAACGAGCCGGCCGTGTTGAGCGCTTCGAGCAGGCGATAGTCGGCCGACGGCACGAAGTAGGGGCCGGGGTGCGACACCGCGCCGAAGATCGTGAAGGTGCGCTTGCGCGGCGCGGGGATCTCGACGGTCACGAGCGGGTTGGCGACAAAGCGCGTCATGGACTGGGCGATTGCTTGTCGGGCCTCGTCGGAGGTCATGCCCGCGATATAGACCTGGCCGAGCTGGGGAAGCTGGACCATGCCTCGGTTGTCGATCGTGCGCTCGTAGATATCGGGCACGCCCCGGGTGACCAGGTCGTACGCGGTGACGCGGACGGTGTCACCCGGCGAAGTGCGGTACTCATCGGGCACCGGGATCAGGTCCTCAGCGAGCACATCGGTGTACTCGACGAACTCGTCCTCGGGGCCCTCGATGATCGCGAGGCGCGCAAGAATCGGCACGACCGTGGGCGTGCGCTCCCATCGGCCCACGACCGAGGGATCGAGATAGGAATCCAGCTGGCAGCCGGTGAGCAGGGCGCCGGCGAGCAACGCTGCTGCGATCGGCCGGGCGGCACGGGTCTTGATGGACTCACTGGTCGGCCTGTTGGTCACTTCCCGCTCCTTCTCGCGGGCCGAAGCGCCCGGAGGAATCGAACTGGTCTCTGTCATGTCGCGGGTGACAGATCGGTAACGCGGGCAACGCTAGGGCGTGCCACTGAATAAAACTAGCATCGGCAGGCCGACGCCCCACGAACCAAACGCAGGCGCGCGGGTATCGGTTAGCCGAATCGGGCCGACGCCCAAGACGGGACCGGGCCCGCCAAGAGGCCCGATCTTCTCGGGCTTGGCTCGCGGTTGGCCCTTTCCATCGGTCGGCGGGAGGCCGATGTTCACGGCAGTCGCCGGCTCATCGGCGATCTGTCTCCGACCTCTGCTCCGGACCCCGTTTTCCACCTAGGATTGTCCATGACCGCAGCTCCGAACGCGCCGCAGGGTCCTGCCCAGTCGGCCCAGAATGCTTCAATAGATGCGCCGAACCAGGCTCCAAACGAAGCTGCCATCGCCCGCACGCTCGCCCGGCACCCCCGCCCCGCGGGGGGCGATCCGATGCGTCGGATCGATAAGCCGCTCGTGTCGCTGTCGGGCATGGTCGTGAACAACACCGACCGCCAGCACCTGGCGACGAAGCGCAAGCCGTCGTGGATGAAGGCGAAATTGCCCGCCGGGCCGGGATATCAGGGCCTGAAGAAACGCGTCGACGAGCACCGCTTGCACACCGTGTGCGAGGAGGCCGGCTGCCCGAATCTGGGTGAGTGCTGGTCGCGTGGCGTCGCGACGATCATGATCCTGGGCGACACCTGCACCCGTGCCTGCGGCTTCTGCAACATCAAGACCGGCCGCCCGCTCGAGGTCGACAAAGACGAGCCCCGCCGGGTCGCCGACATGCTCGCCCCGATGGGCCTCAAGCACGTGGTCATCACATCGGTCAACCGCGACGAGCTGCCCGACGGCGGTGCCGGCATCTGGGCCGAGACGATCATCCGCTTGCGCGACGCCTGCCCGACCATGTCGATCGAGGTGCTTATCCCCGACTTCGTGGGGGATGCCGCGGCACTGCAGATGGTCATCGACGCCAAGCCCCACATCATCAACCACAACATCGAGTGCGTGCCCCGGATGTACCCCGCGGTGCGACCGAGCGCGAAGTACGACCGCTCGCTCGAACTGCTCCGCCGGGTGAAGGAGCAGGGGGGCGTGGCGAAGACGGGCATCATGGTCGGCATCGGCGAGCGCGACGACGAGGTCGTCGCGCTGATGGACGATCTGGTGCGAGACACCTCGAAGCACGAGGGCCCCAAGCCGGGCGACCCCTGCGACATTCTGACGATCGGGCAGTACCTCCAGCCGACGCGGAACCACCTGCCGATCGACCGCTGGGTGCATCCCGATACCTTCGCGATGTACCACCGCGAGGGCATCGAGCGCGGCTTGAAGGTCGTGGAGTCGGGCCCGCTGGTGCGGAGCAGCTACCACGCCGACATGCAGGCCGACGCGCTGAGCGACATCGAGGCCGAGCGTGAGGCGGCCGGTGCGCAGGCAACTGGCGAGAACTCCATCACGACCGTCAACCGACTGATCGACGAGTCGCGGCGTTCATAGCTAGCCGGAGCGCGCCGCATGGACCCGCAACTTGTCGAGCGGCTGTTGCGTGGGATCGAGGAGAAGGACCTTTCCACCGCGGCGCACACATGGCGCGTGGTGCTCTACACCCGCGCGCTTGCCGAAGAGTTTGGCATCGACGACAAGACGATGCGGCTGCTCACGCACGCGGCCGCGTTGCATGACGTCGGCAAGATCGACATCCCCAGCAGCATCCTGCAGAAGCCGGGCTCGCTGACCGACGACGAGTTCGACGTGATCAAGCAGCATCCGGTGACGGGCTTTGCTCGGCTCGTGTCGCTCGACGTCACCGAAGAACCGATTCTGAACCTCGTCAAGCACCACCACGAGCGCTGGGACGGGCTGGGGTATCCGTTTGTGCTCGCGGGCGAGGACATCCCGATGGGTGCGCGGTTCTTCGCGGTAATCGACACCTTTGATGCGCTCACGAGCATCCGGCCGTATCGGCGGGAGATTGGTGATGCGGCCGCGCTGCGCGCGATCGAAGAGCTGGTGGCGGGTTCGGGCACGCGGTACTGGCCCGAGGCGGTCGAGGCGTTCGCGGGGCTGCACCGCACGGGGCGATTGGACTGGATTCTTCGGTACTTCAACGACGCGTCGGCGACACCAGCGTGGTGTCCGAACAAGGCGATGCCGAGCGGCGGTTGAGGTTTGTCGAGTTCGCGATGCTATCGGCGGAAGACGCGGGCGAGCGCAACGTCGCGCTGCTCGTCGTCCATCTCGTTCCACTGCTGCTGGGCCGCGGCGGACGCGAACGCGACGCGTTGGCCTCGATGTGTTGAGACAATCTCGGGGCTGGCGGCGCCGCCCGTGATCGGGCAGTTGGTATTGAGTGCTGCGGCTTGCGCCGCGAGCTCGGCTTCTCGCTCGCGGGCTTGCGAGCGGGTGCTCACGCACGCGGAAAGCCCGCTGAGCGCGACAGCGGCGAGCAGGGTGACGCAGATCATTTGGTGTGTTGGTCGCGTGTTCATGGTCGTGTGTTTCGCTTGTTCATGGTCGGCATCCGAGGTCTGGGCGTGCGTGTTCGGTGGTCATTTTTCACAGGCCTGCGAGCTTGCGGAGTGCCTTGTCCATCGCGGTGGGCACGGGCAGCACGCCGAGTCGGCTTTGCTTGACGAGCACGAAGTCTGCGAAGCGATCGTCGGCCTTGATGTCGGCGAGCGTGACGGGTGTCTTGGCGGGCTTGATTGCTTTGACGTCGACGAGGCACCACTTGATGTCGCCCTTGGCGGTGCGCTCGCCGATGTGATCGGGGTCTTCGTAGGCGGTCTTGATGACCTTGGCGAGGCCGACGATCGCGCGCTCGTTGCCGGTGTGGTAGATGAACGCCTCATCGCCCTTGGCCATGGCACGCATGTGCATCTGCGCGGTCGGATTGCGGACGCCGGTCCACGCGGTGGTCTTGTCGGCTTCGAGCTGGTGGTAGGGGTAGTCGTCGGGCTCGGTCTTGAGCAGCCAGGTGGTCTGGGTCGGCATGGTCAGAGTGCCCTCGCGTGCGGTTGGTTCGGACTGCATTGTGCGCGAAGCGTGCGCTGCGTGCAGGCGGGCGGGTGTGGTCGGTGATGGTTGCAAAATGGCAAAGGGGAGCCGGCGGTGCCGACTCCCCTCTGGGATTGTCAGGTTGTCGATCGCGATTTAGCGGATCGAGGAAACGGTGACGGGCTTGGAGCCGGCTTCTGCCTTCTGCTCCTTGGTGCCGCAGCCGCCGCAGCAGCTCTCCTTGCCATCACCCTCGCAGCCGTCCTTCATCTCCTTGCAGGAGGCGTTCTTGACGGCGGTGCCGCAAGCAGCGTTGGAGGTGCAGGCGTCCTTGGCCTTCATGGTGTTCATGGAGGCGACAGCGAGCACCTGGAAGCGCTCGAAGGGGCACGCGGGCAGGGCCGCAGCGGTGGTCATCGCGGCCGAAGCGGTGCACGAGGACTTGCTCGAGCAATCGCTGGCGTTGGCCACAGCCTGGGTGGCACCGCAGGCGGCCTTGGAGCCACAGTCGGCCTTGGCGGCGACGGTGGTCATGGCGGTGCCGCAGGCGGCCTTCGAGCAACAATCAGCCATTGCCGCGACGGTCTGGGTGGCGGAGCCGCAGGCTGACTTGGTCGAGCAATCGCTCTTGGCGGCAACGGTGGTCATCGCGGTGCCGCAGGCGGCCTTGGCGCCACAGTCGGCCTTGGCAGCCACAGGCATGACGCCGGTGGCCGAGCCGCAGGCGGCCTTGGTCGAGCAGTCGCTCTTGGCGGCGACGGTGGTCATCGCGGAGCCGCAGGCGGCCTTGGCGCCACAGTCGGCCTTGGCGGCGACGGTGGTGACGGCGGCCTTGTCGCCGCAATCGGTCTTGGCAGCCGAGCAGTCCGACTTGGCAGCGACGGGGGTCACCGCGGGGGTCATCAGCGAGCAGCACCCGCCGGACTTGGCAGCGACAGTCTGAACGGCTGCGGTCGAGGATTTCTCCGTCGAGCATGCGGCCTTGTCGGTCGAGCACGACGACGAGAGCGGGCAGCCGGTGCTCGCGTAGTTGAACGCGGCAACGCCGGTGGCAACCACCGCGGTGATCGCTGCAACACTGGTCAGAACGCCACCAAATCGACAACCATGGTTCATTTCGTCGCTCCTTGCGGGCCAATGGGCCTGAGGTTTCGGCCGTGTCGGCCCGGAAATCGTTTATCTGAGCTCGCCAGTCTTCGGCGGGCCCCCGGAAAATACATTGTGAGGTGAGGAGGATCGGCTGGATCCGCCCGTGTGTCAACGCCTTGGTTACGCAGTGTATTCATCTCTGTGACAATCCAGCAGCGAATTGTCGGACGGCTCGGGCAGGCCTCGCCGAGGCCCCCCAATACGGATCGCTGGGTCGCCAGAGCGAACGGCCGCTCAGGGCCTGATCGGGCGCGATGTCGCCCGATCGGGGGCACCCGCGGAGTGTGCGGAACGGGCGATCGAGACGGATAGAGAAGGTTGGCAGGCTCGGGTGGATTCGGCGGTGCTCTGGGCCGATAGCACCCGCGTGCGGGCTCAGCCAGCCCGGCCCGAGGGTGCCATGTCCGACGAATCCGTACACAATCCAACCGACCACCACACGCCCAACGGTGACGAGCCAGGCGGTCAGCCCGGTGGGCATGCGCCCGAGCATGAGCAGGCTGCTGCTCCGAGGCAGGGTGATGACGTCCTCGACCTGCTGAGTGGGCTCGAGTCTCGGCTCGACGAGCTCAAGCGTTTCCATGCTGAGAAGGTTGTGGTCGAGGCCCGCCTGCGCGAGCAGGCCGAGGCGCTCGATGCCCGGTCGGCCGAACTCGACGGCACGCGGTCGGAGCTCGAAGCGCGGGGCGAGGAACTCGATCGCACGCGGTCGCAACTCGACGCGGCCCGCGACGAGGTCGCCAGCGCCCGCGAGGCGATCGATCAGCAGCGAGCGTCGGTTGAGGCCGATCTTTCCGCACTCGCGGATGAGCAGGCGGCATTCGGTGACGCGGTCCGCCGCGCGACGGAGGCTGAGGCTCGGGTTGAGCAGCTCGAGGGTCGGGTCTCTGAGCTTGAGAGCGAGATCAACACGCTGCGTGAGCAGCACGAGCAGGTGCGGGCGGGCGTCGCCGAGCGCGTGGAGCACCTGGTCAGCGAGATCGCGAAGGTCGAGGAGCAGCGCGACGCGGAGCGCGACGCACGCGAGCAGCAGGCCGACGCGTCGGCCCAGCGCGAGCGTGAGATGGACGAGGCCCTTGGCTCGGCGCGTGAGAACGCGTCGGCCCGCGACCGCGAGGTCGAGTCGCTTCGCAACGCGTTGCAGGAGGCGGCCCAGCGGGCGGCTCGCACCGAAGAACAAACGATCGAAGCGCTGTCCGAGGCCGAGGCCCAGCGCGATACCGCGCGGGCGGACGCCGAGATTCTCGAGAAGAAGCTCGACGATCTGACGGGCAGGCTCGACGAGGTCGGCAGCACGAGCGCCTCGCAGCAGGGCGAGCTCGATGCGCTCCGCCGCGAGGTCGAGGAGAAGCGCGAGATCGCCGAGCGTGCCCAGGCAGAGCTTGCCGAGCTGCGTGAGGCGGCGGCCAGCGAGGCGGCCCGCGCAACGAGCCTCGAGCTGACCGTATCGGAAACAACCGAGCGGGCGGAGGCGGAGGCGAGCGAGCTTCGCAGCGCGGCGGACGCTGCCCGGGCAGAGGGTGGGTCGCTCCGGGCGGAGATCGAGACCCTTCGGAACCAGATCGAAACGCTCGAGGTGGATCTTGCGACGGCCCGGGATGTTGCCGAGGGCGTTTCGGCGTCTTCGGAGGACCGCGACCGCGCGGTCGCGGCGCTCAAGCAGGAGCTCGAGGCGACCGCGGCGCGTGAGAACGAGCTGGCGGCACGCGTCGAGACGCTGCAAGGCGAACTCGGCGAGGCGCTTGAGGCGGCGACGAGGGCTGCCACGCAGGCCGAGAGCGACGCCGAGCGTGCGCAGAAGAATGCTGTCGAGACGCCGAGCGAGTCCGCTGCGATCGAGGCGCTCGCCGATCCCGAGCCGGCACCGGTTGATACTGGACGCATCACGCAGCTCGAAGAGGCGCTTGCCGAGGCCGAGGCGGCGCGGGAGGCGGCCGAGTCGCGGGTTGCGAAGCTCGAGGCGGCGGTGACGGAGCTGAGCGCTGGTCGAAACCGCGCGGGCGAGGCCGCTTCGCACGACGAGGTGTTCATCTCGCGGCGTCGCGGGCGGCTTAAGCGTCAGCGGCTGTTGCTCGCGGCGCAGTCGCGCAAGCTGCGCAAGGCGAGCGTTGCCTTGCGGCAGAAGTTTGAGGAGTCTGAGCGTTTGCTCTCGAAGCGTGCCGAGGTGCACGCGGCGGCACGCGCGGTTGCTGAGGCTCAGAAGTCTGTGAAGCGCAAGCGCGCCACGCTGACGGCGGTGTGGTCGGTCGCGGGCATCGTCGCGACGCTGGCGCTTCTGGCTGGGCTCTCGCTTGGCATCGCCAAGCAGGTGGTGCCGGGGCAGTTCCTGGCGAGCAGCACGATCGCGGCCGACGCGCAGGCGCGGATTATCGAGGGCGGCGAGTACTACGGCTGGTCGGAATACATGGGCGAGCTCTTCTCCGACGCCCGCTTCCACCAAGAGCTCGCGGGGCGCATGGCCCGGCGTGGTATGGCGGATCTGGCGAGCGGGCCGGCGGTTGCCGACCGGTTGGAAGCCGACCTGGTCGTCACCGAGACGAGCGAGGGCGAGCTGCGTGTGGAGATGATCGGCGAGGGCGCCGCCCGTGCCGAGCGTGAGCTCGAGACGGTCGTCGCGACCGCCGCGAGCTTCGCCAATGGTTCGCGTCAGTCCCGACCGGACGGCTTGCTGACGGTCGTGACCGAGCCGCCCAAGGCGAGCGACACGGCGGTGGACAACGGCCGAATCGTGCACGCGCTGATTCTCTTCGGCGGCGGCAGCACGCTTTGCCTGCTCGTTGGCATCGTGGTCTGGCGAAGAATGGTTGCTGCCAAGGCGGCCTTCGAGCGCGAGGTGCTCGCCGCGGCGAGCAGCGAGTTCGTCACCGATATGTGATGCTGATTTGTCGAGCCGCGGTCGCGCCAGCGCGGCGCAACCATTGCGACGTGGCTTGAAGATGCAACAACACCATCTGCTGGTCACGCGTGCCGATGAGCCGGGCGTGGGTTGCAGATGGCGTTGGTTTGTTGCTGGGAAGCGGGTCGGTTTAGAGCTGGTTGGTGATGCCCGGCGCGGTGGCGAGCAGGATGTTGGGGCTCGCGTCGGCAGCGTTCACGGGCACGATCGCGATGCGGGTGGCCGAGCCGGGGGCGATGCTGACCTCGTTGGTAATCAGGGCGCCGGTCGAGGTAAACTCGCCGAGCGTGGCGACGATGTTGTCATCGGCATCGAGGGCGACGAGTTTGAAGGGCTCGTGCGCAGCTGTGCCGGGGAGGTTCAGGCAGAAGAGCCGGGAAGCGCCCCACTCGGGGTTGCTCCAGAGGGCAGCCTTCGCGTCGACGCCTTCTTGCTGAGAGACAAGCACGACACGCTGGGTGTCGGGATCGAAGAGGGCGTCCTGGACGTACTCGGAGCCGAAGCTCTGCACCATCGCGGCGAGGAGCGCGTCGTTGCGGATGACGCGGTCGAGCTCGCGGTGCTGGCCCCACATGAAGACGGTGGTCAGGCCGAACACGACCGAGGCGGCTGCGAGACCGAGGGCCGAGGCGCGCCACACGGGCGAGACCTGGCGGCTCGGGATCAGCGTGTTGCCATCGTCGACGAGGCGGAGGTTTGCTGCTGCCCGCTTCTCGCGCTCGACTTGGATCGCGTCGCGGACCTTGCCGCCGAGCGAGGCGGGCGGCGCCACATCGGGGAGCATCGATTCGATCTCGGTGAGTCGCTCTTGCTCGAGGCGGATCTGCTCGCGGACGCCGGGCGATGCCCGATCGAGCGCCGCCTCGAATGCAGCCTGCTCGTCGTCATCGAGGAGCGCGAGGGCGTGGAGTTGGGCGAGCTCGAAGAGTTCGTGGGTTTGCATGGGCTTTGGCTGGGGCTTGGGTGTCATGTTGGGATTCGCGGGGGTGTTCATTGGGATGCTTGGCGATGCGTTTGGGCTGGGCTTGTGGCTGGGGCCGTTGGTGGGGTGCGTCATGTGGCGAGCTCCTCGCTCGTGCGCTCCCGCAGCCGGACGAGTGCTCGGCTCAGCGCGCTTTTGATCGTTCCGAGTGGTGTGTCGAGTTCCTCGCCGATCTGGCGGAGGGTCTGCCCGCGGAGGTAGGCCCGCGTGACGACCGCCCGCTGAAGCTCGGGGAGTTCGGCGATGCGTTCCATGACGGCGGCGAACTTCTCGTCGTGCTCGATGCCGGCCTCGGCGACCTCGGCCCGACCGACCTTGCCGCCACCGATCTGGCCCGCGCCCAGCTGGCTCTCATCGAGGGCGCCCGCCGAGATGCGGGCACGCTTGCGGCGGAGCTTGTCAACCAGGTGCCGACGTGTGATGAGCATGACCCACGTCACGAGCGCTGCGCGGGCCGGGTCATAGCGGTCGGCGGTTTTCCAGAGCCGAACGAAGACTTCCTGGACAGCGTCCTCGGCTTCTTCGGTCGTGGGCATCGCCTGGTACGACATGCGGTAGACGAGCGAGCTGAAGCGTTCGTAGAGGTCTTCGACCGCACCGTCGGCCTCCGAGGCGACCCGCTGCATCAGCGACAGGTCGGCGGCGTTGCGCTCGGCGACCTTCGCCGCGTCGGCGGGCGTCCTGGGCTGGTTGGTGCGTCGTGCTGCCATGCGTCAATCAGATCCGTTGGTCGGGGGGAATGCGGAAGAAGTCTGCCGCGGTCCCGTCGTTGTCGGGGCACGTGCCGGAAACTCGGCACTGCTGTCCTGAGATGTATCCGTTCGATCCCTGCGTGATGCATCAAACGACGAGTCAGGCGATGCGCGGAGCCCAGGGATTGGTTTGAGCATCGGGTCGGAGGCCGGCCTGAGCACTCGGTGGAACGGGTGGCGTGGTGCTTGGAAGAACGTCGCAAGCCCATGCGCCAGGAGGCGATACGCACAATCCCGAAAAGGGATGCCCGGGTCGCCCTGTCGCGGCACGATTTCTGTGGAATATCGGGCCGCCCTCGGAGATTACTCGGCGGAGGGCATCTGTCCAAGGGTCTGAGTCCGGCCAGCATGACATTCGATAGGACTTTGATTGGGTTTCTTGGTGACTCTCTCGCAGCGATGGGCTTTTCGCAGTAGCTGGCCCAAATGGGGGATAGTGGTGGATAACCCGTCGGATTTCGACTGTCAGCCGCCCTGTATCCGCCCCGCGGGCGGGGAATGGCGTTGCACCCGGTGGTGGGTAGCCGATAGTCTTATTGGGACAACGGGTCGAGGGAGGGACTCTCGGCCAAGGGGGGCATCCGTGCCAGCTGTTCGCACAACCCAAGCTCTTCGGCGTCGCTGCAATGGGCCAGCGCGCGGTGCGTTCACGCTGATTGACGTGCTCGTGTCGATCGGCGTGATGGGTTTGTTGATCGCGATCATGCTGCCGTCGCTGACAAGCGTCCGCGAGACGGCCCGCCGCGTCGCGTGCGGGTCGAACATGCGGCAGGTAGGATTGGGTGTGCATCTGTACGCCGATGCGAATCGCGAGAAGCTGCCGCCCACCGTTCGCTCGGAGACCGAGCGGTATCAACTGCGTGGCGACAAGTCGAGCCTGATCAACACGGCGGCCGAAGCGATGACGATGCGGTTCGCATCGGAAAAAGACGGCATCAAGAACTCCGACGGCTGGGACGGCCTCGGCTATCTCTACGCGGGCGGCCACCTATCAGCGCCGGGCGTCTTTTACTGCCCGAGCCACGCGGGAGACTTCCGCGCGAGCGAGGTCCTCACCGACTGGCAGCAGGACGACGTCCAACTGGTCGGCAACTACAACCTCCGCGTCGACTATGGCACTGTCCCGGGCCAGCACGTTCGGCTCGGCCGGCTTGACTCGCGGATCGCGCTTGTGACCGACGGCTTCAGCGAGAACGGCGTGCTCAATCACGCCGAGGGAGCGAACGTGCTCCGCGTGGACGGCTCGGTCAAGTGGTTCATGGATCGCAACGGCAACCTCGGGTCGCTCTTGAACCAGGCGGCGTTCAGCATGCCCGGCAGCGAGCACTCCAGCGGCCCCTCGGGCCCCACGCATATCGATCCGGGCTCGATCTGGGAAGATATTGATCGCAACGCCGGTCGCGCCAAGTCGCGCCGCGGTCGCTGAGCCTGCTCGATCGCCCAAGCGGCCGGACGCCCACATCTTCAGATGCCCGGACAGACGTCGAGCACCCCTCGAGCGAGATCGCCAGCGTTGCGCGCCGGTTCGGCGCAACGTCGGTACAGTCCCCGCATGAATACACCACGCCTTTTCAAGCCGAGTCTCTCAACGTTGTCCGCGGCGGCGGCGATGTGCGCCGTATCGTCCGCCATGGCACAACTGACACCAAGCAAGACCTACTTCGGCATCGATCGTCCGATCGTTGCTGATCTCGCCGTTCCCGCGTCGGCCGAGGGCGAGGTGAGCGTGCAGCTCATGTCGCCGCTCGATGCCGAGGGCAACGCGAAGACGATCGCGGTGGCCGAGGCGAGCGTGGGGTCGGTCGATCTCGCGGCACTCTTCCCGATTCTCTGGTCGAACGAGGCGCCGCGAAGCACGACGTACGCGCAGATGTTCGCGGGCGACACGGCGGTCGGCCCGGCGCTGGTGCTCCAACCGCTGCTGACGCCCAAGAGCGCGACGATCGAGAACCCACGCGATCCGCGTGCTGCACCGGAGTTCGCATCGCCGCCCGGTGGCGGGACGTACGCGGGCCTACGCGTGTATGTCGACCGCGACGTGCTGCTCGAGACCACGGCTGGCGACATCACAGTCCGTCTCCGTCCTGATTATGCGCCCAACGCCGCGTGGAACTTCCGCTCGCTTGTCGACGGCGGTTTCTACGAGGACATCTTGTTCCACCGCATCATCGACGCGCGGGCCGGCCGCGAGCCCTTCGTTGTGCAGGTTGGTGATCCGACGGGCACCGGCACAGGCGGCCCCGGCTACTTCATCGATCTTGAAGACTCGAAGCTGCCGCATGACTTCGGCGTGATCTCGATGGCGCGGTCGGCCGATCCCAACTCGAACGGCTCGCAGGTCTTCCTGTGCCTCTCGCGCGGTGGCACGGCGTTCCTCGATACCCGATACACGACGTTCGGCCAGTCGATCGACGGCGCAGCCGCGATCCGCGGGATCGCCGAGACGCCTGTCGGTCCCGGCGAGCGGCCGACCGGCAGCGACTTGCCAAAGATCATCACCGCGCGGCTTGTCGACGCGGCGCCGCACGGCACCGGCGCGATGCCCGTGCAGAACCCGCTCGAGGCCGGCTCTCGCTGACGCGGCTCGCACAACCGATAGCACACAGAAAGCCCGCGAGGTTCTCCGCCTCGCGGGCTTTTCGTTTGTTCACAACGGGTTGGTCTCGTCCGGCGTGTGTTCCGATTGCTCGATCGACGCGGAAGGAAGTTGTCTCGTCGGTTGCGTCTTAGAACGACGCTTCGAGTCGCAGGAAAAGCATGCCGGAGGGGTCGGACTCTTGGCTTGAGACCTCGTTGCCGTTTGCGTCGTCGATCTGATATTCCTGCCAGACGGTGACGCCGCCGCCGGCGATGAGGCGGATGTTGGGCGTTGCGCTCCAGTCGACGCCGGCGAGGATGGGCACGCGGTTGTCGTTGAAGACGCCGTCGGGCACGGGGCCCTCGTCGTCCATGCGGAACTCGCGGAAGTTGAGCCCGCCGCCGACGAACAGCTCGGTGTTCTCGTTTGCCTTGTAGAAGAGCGCCGCGGTGGGGCCCTCGGTGATGATGGTTCGGCCGGCCGACAATCGCCATTGCTCGTCGATGCGCCAGTCGACTTGGATCAGCGGCAGGATGCGTGCGTTGTCTTCGAGGCGTGCGGCGACGCCCAGGCCGAAGCCCATGGTGAGCGAGTCGCTGAAGCGATACGAGACGCCGCCGAAGCCGATGGGTTGATAAATGCCGTCGTCGTTGGCGCCGGTCTCGGCCGCGATCTTGACGCCGCCGCCCGCGAACCAGCCCCACGCGGGGTTGATCCGGCCGTTGAACCCGACCGAGAGGGTGTGCTCGTAGACCGAGTCGACGGGGTCGCCGTCGGCGGTCAGGTCGGTCGCGTTGCTGAAGTCGTAGAAGCTGAACTCCACGTCGTAGCTGAAGTTCGCAAAGACGCTGTCGGTGAGCGGGGCGGCGTACGACGCGCCGGCCCCGAGACGTCCGACCGAGGAGTCGCCCTCGCCATCGAGGTCGGCGCTGAGCGAGAAGGTGGTGTTGGCGCGGAGCGTCATCCGGCCCTTGCCGAGCAAGTCGCGCTGCCCGGGCGGCGGCGTGGGAACCGCGCCATCGCTGGTATCCGCCGAGGCGGTGGGTTGGGCCGAGGCGATGCCGGAGGCGAGCGCGAGGAGCAGTGGGGCGGCGAGCATGGGGGCGGCACGGGAGGTGGCGGAAGGCTGGTTCGATCGGTGGCACGCGCGGGTGGGCATGGCAAAGGTCCTTGGCACAAGCAGGTTCACACCGGATGGCGACATCCGTGCCACGCGGACGGTGCGAGCGCGGAGGATAGCCGACCATGCTGGGCGGGGCTCGGCATGGATTGGTCGGCGCGAGCGTACGCGGTGTACTACGGGCAGCCGGCCGACCAGAGCGTCAGGTAATAGGAGAAATCGGAGAGGTCGACCGAGCCGTCGGGTATGCCGTTGGCCGAGCCCGTCGAGGTGACATCCGCACGGGCATCAGATCCCGACCAGAGGGTGAGATAGAAAGAGAAGTCCGAAAGCGTGACAAGCCCATCGGATACGCCGTCGGCGGTGCCGTCGGTGGTGAGGTCGGCGGCGCACGTTGCGGGATCGAGGAAAGCGAGTTCTGTGAGCACGGTCTTACGTTGAGCCGCATCGAGTGATTGGTCGTGAACCGCACCGCCGAACCACCACATCGGGCTCACGCGGACCTGCTGCCCTGCGCTCGAGAGGCCGCTTGCATCACCGAGGCGGATCTCGATGGGTGCCGCGGCGAGCGGCACATTCGCCGGGCTGTCATCTGTGAGCTGGAGCTCCGCGACCTCCTGCCCTGAAACCGACGCGCTTGCAGAAATACCAGCTGCGTTGTGCGAGATCGAGATAAGCACGGGGCTGTTCCGCAGCCAGTAGACCGACGGGCTTTGCAACGACACCGCTGGCTGGCCGGCGCGCGTCGTCTCGATGCGCAGCGTGTCTTCGGCGATGTCCGCGATGACTTCAATGTAGTTATCCGCATCGGCCCACACCGCTGCAAGCGGCCAGCGGCTGCTCGCAGTGGTCACCGACGAGTCCCACGCATGATCGGGCACCATGCCTGCCAGCGAAACGGTCCACTCGGTATCAACGGCGAGGCCGGTGATAGTCGCACGCTCGTCGGGGAACGCGGTACCTGTTCCAGTCTGGTCATGTGGGAGTGGATAGCCAGGCCAGCCAGAGCCCTCCGTGAGCGTGTCGAGTGCGAGATAGAAGCTTGGTGCTGCGGGCGTGAGTGAGCCGTACTCCAACCGCACACGCGCCGACTCGCCCTCGTCGATAGGAATGTCAGCCAGGCCTTCGATCGGCCACCAATCTCGCGTCGTGTTGATGTTGGTTTCGATGTTGCGCACGAGGGCGTTGTTGGGTGCGACCAGCCGCGTTGTGACAATCACGCTCTGTCCGGGCGAGGCGCTCAAGATCCAAGACCGCCAGCGGAGGCGATCGACTCCAGTAGCCGATCCGATGTCGCCAGCGCCGCCGATAACGAGATCGCCGATCCATCGGTCCGCAAGCGAGTCTGTTCCTGTCACGCGGAAGACCGGCCCCGACGCCGGTGGCTGTGGGTCGAGGGGTGTGTCGTTGTCGACCCATCGGCCTTGCGCGTCCTTTGCGAGCGCAACGAGCGAGCCACCATCGCCCGGCACGATTGTCGGTGCCGCGGCGATGTGTTGGACGCCCCCCGGTGCGATCGAGAGTGGGCGACGTGTCCGGAGCGTGGGCAGGGGCGTGGAGACGACGCCGCCAGAATCGCTTCGCGACGCGAGTATCAGCCGATCGCCCGCAATCGCTGGAAACAGAGTCGATCGCTGCGGATCGACTGCGATTGCCCACCGCTCGCCGTCGGGCGAGTAGAGGGCCCGCGACGCATTGATCGGTGTCGACATCGATGGATTCACGCTCCACTCCACCGTGTACGGGCCGCCGAGTTCCGGCGTTGGTGTGCGCAGAACGAAGTTCAGCCCTGCGAGTTGGTTCGCGGTGTTTCGACCGAACACCCAGCTCGTTTCCGGGTGCGGTGCGTCGTCGTCGGAACGGAGCAGCATGATCTGCTCGCCGGATAGATCAGTGCCGACCAGAAGTTCGCGCAAGTCGGCGCTCGGCGCACAGCCAACGAACTGATTGGCATAAGTGCCGCCGGGATCTCGAGCACCGTGGTACGCGTCGTCGATCGTCCAGCCGTACGCGTCGGTGTAGTTCTCGTCCGTGCGTGTGACCGACACAATCGCGTTATCGTCGCGATTGTCGCCGACCGCACCGATCACGCGGAGGCCTTCCTCGCCGAATCGAACGACACCGCCCGAATGGGTGTGCTGTTTGCGGCCTTGCTCAAATGGGAGCGAGAACACCGTCTCGACGGGCTCGAGTGTCCACGCCGCGCCAACAGCTGGCCTCGTCATTCGAAACAGATGCAGGACGCCGCCGACGGAGGACCGGATGCTCCGGTAGTCCGCCGCGACAAACCATGCCTCCAAAGGCATCGCTCCGCTGTTGTCCAGCGGGAACCAGTTCTGGAAGCTCCAGTCCCGCGACCGCTTTACATTGATGTTCGACGGGAAGTCTTCGTGCACGAGCGTCCATGTCGCTCCATCATCTGTGGAGACAACATACGCGACAGATAATGGTTCCCAAACGCCACTGAGGTTGGGCGGGATGCGGAAGCGTGATACTTCACACTGCAAGATGATCATTCCGTGGCAGATCACTCCCGAGCGAGGTGAGTATGCGCGGTTTGGAATCGCACCTTGCAAGATGTCTTGTCGATCGCCGAGCTGCGTGCGGTTGATGCCATTGCCGACGGTCGCTTGAGCAAAGTTCTCCGGGTCGCCTCGATACACATCGATGAGGCCGTTTATGCCGGGCGGGTCTTCAAAGAGCACCAGCAGTGACGTCTGGCCGTCTTCGTCGACGCCACTCGCGAAAAGCGAGGTAAAGCTCGATGTGGTCCTCATCACCTCAAGCACAGGCGGCGTTGGTATGTGCTGAGGGGCAGCGAAGCGTGGCTGGTCCGACATGATCGGGAGGCCTTGGAAGTCCAAGGTGGTTGACGTTCTGTCGAACGCGAAGCCCAGTCCCCCCCGCTGATCAAAGCCTTCGTCAAACGTGAAAGACGCGGTGGGCACTGCTCGTGGGGTGCCCTCTGAGCTACCTTGCGCCGTATCGAGGGCCGACAGGGCGACGATGACCCCGACGACATGCCGCGACGCCTCCCGGCTGCGGCGCCCTGTTGAAAACAAAGTCGGCATTTGATCCTCTCGTCTGTCCTGCCGCGTGAATGTTCCCGCGAGGGCTGAAGCGAACAACCGCTCGCAGTCGGCACGGTCGGCGGGCCTACCTATCGGCATTTAAAAGGGTATCATTGCGTCCCATGGGGCGGTAACTCAATTGGTAGAGTGCCAGCTTTGCAAGCTGGAAGTTAGGGGTTCGAGTCCCCTTCGCTCCATTTCGGCATCGGGTTGCATTGGGTCGCACAAGCCATTGCGATTGCGTGGGTTACGCTCGCTTCCGCAGCAGTTTGCCGACCACCCGTCGTCGCACCCACCAGCACCGTTTTGCGGCGTTTTGTCCTCCAACTGCTGGTGTTTTTGCTGGTGGTGCTCGTAGGGTCCAAAAACTCAGCCGGAGCCAGATCGTCAAGAGTTGTGCGGCCGACGGCTGGTTGAACACCGGACGTGCGCACGCCAACAGAGCCGAGAGGAGTTCAGCATCGGTCGTCGGACCTTGGAATTTGGGTGGCTCAGGCTGCGCGGCGGTACGAGCGGATCAAGCCGCTAAGCCGATCGTCGCAAACGACAGCGCCGTCATCGGTAGCTGATTCCGAACTCGGCGCGAGCAGCTCGTTACCGAGTCCTTGGTGCGGTCGCTCGCGGTTGTAGTGATCGACATAGGCGTCGATGGCAGCTTGCAGGTGACGCTCGCCGATTGGGACGATCCGGTTCAGGCATTCGTGCTTGATCGATCGCACGAAGCGCTCCGCATAGGCGTTGAGGTTTGGGCTCCTTGGCGGCAGTTTGACTGGCTCCACGCCATACGCGCCCAGCATGTAGGCCATTGCCTGGGTGAAGAGCGGGTCTCGATCGTGGATCAGGTGCGTGTGGTGACGCAGGAACCCGTCGAAGCTGTCGAGCTGCCGGCGAAGTGCGTTGCAGACCCATCGCCCATTCGGTCGATCGGTGATGCCAACGACCTCGACCTGTCGTGTTGCAAGATCGATCACGAAGAGCACGTGGAAACGCGTGAGGCCTCTCGTCGTCCACGCCTCAACCGTGAAGAAGTCCATCGCGGCGACTGAGCCCCAGTGCATCTTGAGGAACTCCGCCCAGGTCGTTCGGGTCGATCGCAGTGGGGCGGGTTCGAGTCCGTGCTGGCGGAGGATGTTGGCGACAGTGGTTCGGGCGACACGATGCCCAGTCTTCCGAAGCTCTCCCTCGATCCGCTCGTAGCCCCAGTGGCGGTTCTCGGTGGCCATGCGGACGACCAACTCGCGGATGGCCGGCATGACGCCGGGTCGCCCGGCCCTTCTGGACTTGCTCCCGTCGTACTTCCGGGCGACGAGCATTCGGTGCCAGCGCAGTATCGTGTCTGGCGTGACGATGGTGCAGATTTCAGAGAGCGCCTTCCGCCCGACAGCCTCGCCGAGCACCGCGAGTTGGTGCCGGTCGAGATCGGTGAGCTGGACTCGTTTAGTCCCGATCTGCGCTCGCAGGATCTGGTTTTCTGCCTTGAGGTATTCGATTACGCGCTGTTGGTGCTCGTTGAGTATGCCAGCAAAGATCACGCTGAGGAGTTGCCACGGTGCAGAGGTTGGTCGCATGCACTGAGGGTATGGCGCGGCCGCCAGATGTTGTGTCGGCGGAGTTTAGACCCTACGGATTTCTGCGAGGCAGCTCAGCCGGGATCACAACAACTCGAACTCGATGTTGGAGAGGTTCATCGACTGCCAGCCGTTTGAGTCGGGCGTCCAATAGAGACGCATGATGTCACCGTCGTCAGACGCGTAGACCAGGTTGTTCTGGGAGGTGCCGGAGAATGCGGTGAGTGGGCCACCCACGCTGCCGATGCTGGTGGATAGACGATCGCTCAGCGTCTCGGCGGTCCAGGTTCGTGTCCACGGTGCCCACCAGTAGTGCTCGATGGAGCCGTCGCCCTCGCCGATGCCGAACATCACGATGCTGTTGCCCGCGCCAAGAGCCGTGGTCACCGAGCCAATCTCGACGGTTCTTCCCCCCGATGCCGCGGTGAGGTTGCTCGTGGTCCACCCGGTTCGACCCGGCGCCCACCACGTCGCCTTAACGTTGCCATCCGCATCGGTGCCCACGATGTTCATCGCGTTCCAAGGCGTGACGAACGCGGAGAACTCGCCGGTGAATCCCTCGGTCGAGAGCGTCGCGGCTGACCACTCATCGGGGCTTGCATCGAGACGGCCCCACCAGCTGATGAGCTGGCCTTCCGCGTCATGCCCGATGATGTGCAGCGTGCCCCAGTCGGTTGTGATCATCTCCATTTGGCCAACGAACTCGGGCACGTCGCGACGGTGCCAGCTGCCCCACCGCGACGTGCCGTAATAGCCTGCGTACTCGTTGAACTCCGCTTCAAGTTCGACAACCTCCCCATTGATCGTACGAGTAAGCGTCGTCAGAGAATCGAAGCGATACAGCTCCAGGAATCGATCGTCATACCCGAGCGCGAATCGGGTCTTCTGCGTAAACGTGCCCTCGCTGGTTGTCCAACGCTCGATCACATCGGTCGTTGAGAAGGCCAATTGGTCCGGGCGTAGGAAACCGCGTTCGATGGGCGAGACGCCCGTCACGAAGTACTTGATGGTGTCAAGCGACACGCCGTGATAGTACTGCCATGGGAACGGATCGACTTTGTACGACCCGGATTCGAAGCCCCGTGTTTCAAGGAACGCACGTCGGATGTCGTCGTGCGAGGTCGGTTCCGTGGAGTCGCGGGCATCGAGCTGGAGTTGGCTGAGCTCCCATTCAGCGGCAGGTGTGAAGTGCACGCTGGTTTGGCCGAAGTTGCCCGCCTCAGTGGGGTCGCCCGGGAAGGTGCCCGGGACAAGGGCGGGATAGGTGTAGCTCGCCTGCCACGCGACGAGGTTGAATCGGACGGTGGCTGCGCCGTCAGGCCCCACCACAAGCGTGGCTGTGTAGCCGCCATCCAAGTTCGCGCCGACGACCAAGTAGTCTTGCCCATCAACGCGAGCAATGCCGCCGCCAACCGCCAAGTCAGCCACGGCTTGGAGGAGATCGCTCGACTCCATTCGGGAGTGGACCGTCGTGGTGGCCAACCTCCTAAGATCTAGCCGATCGGGTGAGGTCGTCGTAATCGAGCCGTCCTCGAGCAGGAACTCTGCCCCGATTTCGAGCGACCTTGCTGGGGCGTCTGTGGCATCGAACGCGCCGCCGAACGCGTAGTACTCAAGATCGACGATCGTGATCTCCGACGCGTCCCGGCTCGCCAGTGTGTACAAGCGGATCGTGCTTGTGCCACGCTCGGCCGGCAGCGCGACAGCGTAGAGGCCCGACTCGGTCCAGTCCTCCAGGACGTACGCCGCCTCGGCAAGGTCGGAACGGCTCACGATGTCGAGCAGCAGATTGCGGTGCACGACACCGTCTGACCACACTCGACCGTTGTGCGCCATGACATTGCCAGCGTTATCGATGAACGCCGGGGCCGCGAAGCTGTCGATTTTCGCGGTGATGCCCTCGGCGTGTGTCCATACCACCGTCTTCCTCGTGTCTCCTTCGGCAATGGTGCCCACGACGTGCCCGAGCGAGTTCACCTCGACGGCCTTGAAGCCGAGCTCGACGAGCACGCCGTCGTGGTACCACCAGTCGGCGCTGGGGCCTCGCAAGATCGCGTGGTTTCCATTGCTCAGTGCGATGGGCTTGATGCTGTCGAAGCGGGGAGTCGCACTGCCTTCGATGCTTGTCACGATATCGGAGAGCTTGAAGAACCCATGGTCGATGATCAGATAGGTGTTTCCGAAGTAGGTGCGGCCGACTCCGAACCCACTGTCGTTCATTTCTGTCAAGGCATATGCAAGTGCGCCACCGCCTCCGGGAAGGTTGCCGATCTCGAAGAGTTCGTTCGTAGCGCGGTCGAAATATCCCGGGGTGGAGAAGTCAGCATTCCAATAGAATCGCCCGGAATCCGAGATGCCGACCGCTTCGTAGTCCACGAGCGTGCCCGACGAATCAACGAGCAACTCGGGAACCCACACATCACCAGAAAGCACCACACGGGGCTCGAGTTGCTCCATCGCGGGTTGCCGGCCCGCGGAACTATTGCGTTGGCTGGGCATGCAAAGTCCCTTTCGTGTTGCGGGACGCCCGGCCGCCGTGCCCAACCGATGACAGGCCGGTGTCACAGGGCCAAGGCCATCGCCGAGCGCGTGCCGAGCAGCGCGGGCGGTCTCCGCACCCGGAGCATATCGAAACAAAAGAGCCGATCAAAGCCGACACTTCTCACTTGACTGTCCCGGCCAACTCTCCTGAGCTCAGCTTCAATCCGCTCGTAGCCCCAGTGGCGATTCTGCGTGGCCATACGGATGACCAGGTCGCGGATGGCCGGCGTGACGATGGAGCAGATCTCGGAGAGCGTCTTTCGCCCGATGGCCTTGCCGTGCACGGCGAGCCGGCGTCGCTCAATGTCGGTGAGCTGGACTCGTTTGGTACCGATCTGCGCCCGGAGAACCTGGTTCTCCGCCTTGAGATACTCGATCACTCGCTGCTGGTGCCTGTTGAGCATGGCCGCCAGCATCACACTGAGAAGCTGCCGGGGATAGGGATTGGCTCGCATCCATGGAGGCTGGGGATCAGCCGAGCGACACGGCGTCGGCCGAGTTTTTGGACCCTAGGCGATCGCGGCATGCTGGTGGCTTGCGAGTACGCCGGCAAGGATGACGCCAAGCAACTGCCATGGTTGGGGGACCCTGCACATTGGCAGAGGCTAGCTTGGGCGCGGCTGAGTATTTGGACAGCACGGGGGCACGTCAATACGAGCTCGAAGGTTCGATGGCTTGGTAGTTATCCCTTCAACGCCTCGGCAACCTCGATAAGGCGTTTCGCCCTTGTTGCTGATGTCTTTGCCGAGATGATCTTGTGAGCCAGGCCTCGGCGTTTGCCGACCGTTAGCTCGTCCCATCGCCGCTGAAGTCCTTCGTCGCTCTTGAGCAACTGGGTCAGCTCGAGAGGCACATCCACCGCGTCCTGATCCTCAACTTTGAATCGGACTTCGACCCGATCGCCCAGCTCGAACTCCCCATCGCGCATCAGTGACTTGGAGAGCATCAGGTACCACCGGCCGCGTACCGGCTGCCACGCGCCATCGAAGGGGATGTCGCGAATCTCACCGGAGATCCGCAGCCGTGGGTGCTCACCGAGCGGTAGGTGTTCGTGAAGCCCTTCATCGAGGAAGACCACGGTGTAGCGGTAAGTGCCTAGGTTGTGGTGAACAATGTCCGCTTCGAATTCGAACGGGTAGTAGTCGCCGGCATTGATAGCGAAGTCGCTCGGCACGTGTGACTAGCCTATTAGCGGGAAAAATCGCTCTTCGACAACAGCTCCGTCCTTGACGGTGTATAGGGCCATCTCGTGCATCGTGGATCGCTTGCCCTCGCGGTCGGTGGCATCGAGTGTGAACCTGAGCGAGAACTGATCGCCGTTGATAAACGGTCCCTCGCAGGTGACGCCGTGCATCTCAGTCCCTTCCGACCACATCTTTTGCTTCTCGATCACGGCTTCGCGGCCCCGGCACACCTCGTCGGGGCCTGAGAAGCCTTCAATGCTGACGATATCATCGGACCAGAACTTCTGGGCCTCTTCGAGCTTGCCTTCGGAGCAGAGAGCAGCAAAGGCGTGAGCGAGTTCGGTGGTGTCCATGGGAGTCTCCTTCTTGGTTGTTTACTGACACTGGATGTGATATCTTTATCATCAAGATGGTTGATAGTCAAGACAAATCGCCGCCCGATCGTGCCGTGGACCTGATCCGCTGCGGCCGGGGTATCCACGCGGCCTTGGATCGCATCGATGAGGCGATGGAACGGGCGCTCGACATCAACCGGAGCGATCTCCGGTGCCTCAATCTGCTTGAACATGGGCCGCTGACGCCGACAGAGATCGGCAGGCGACTCGAGTTGACGAGCGGTTCGGTGACCGCCCTCGTGGACCGCCTCGCGGATCGAGGGCTGGTCGCTCGCCGACCAGCCGAACATGACCGGCGATCAAATGTGATCGAACTTCAGCCCGTGGCGTTCACGCAGCTCGGGGGTCGGTACCGCCTGGTCGCCGAGTCGATCATGCAGGAATTCGATCACCTCAGCGACCGCGAGCACAAGAAAGCGATCAAAAACCTCGATGGGCTGATCCGTGCGCTCGTTCGGGGTCTCGAACAAATCCGAGAGATGAAGGGCTAGAACTCATCTGACCCGGAGCTGATCTCGCCTCGCCCCTGGTGCTGGCTGGGTCGTCTCGTGCATCGACGACACGCAGTGAACAAAGCGCCTTCCGCCCGGCAGCCTTGCCGAGCACCGCGAGTCGGCGGCGCTCTCCGTCGGTGAGCAGGACGCGCTCGGTACCGATCTGCTCTCGCAGGATCTGGTTTTCTGCTCTGAGGTACTCGATCACACGCTGCTGGTGCTCGTTCAGCATGCCGGCAAGGACCACGCTCAGGAGTTGCCAGGGTGCGGAGGTTGCTCGCATCTGCTGAGCGTACGGCTCAGCCACCCGCAACGGCATCGGCCGAGTATTTGGGCCCTGCGGGGTCTGCCGGGCTCGGCTCACGCCGGGCCCGGTTTGTTTTTCTCGAGATGGATGTCAGGCATTCGGCGCCAACACCGGTGACTGGGTGTCGGCGACGTTGCCGGCGTGAAGAGCACGCAGGTGCGGGCGACGCGGTGGCCGACCTTCCGGAGTTCGCCCTCGATTCGTTCGTAGCCCCAGCTGCGATTCTCAGTGGCCATGCGGATGACCAGTTCACGGATGACCGGCATGACGCGGGGTCGCCCAGCACTTCTTGACTTGCTTCCGTCGTACTTGCGGGCAACGAGCGTGCGGTGCCAGCGCAGGATGGTGTCGGGCGTGACGATAGAGCAGATCTCGGAAAGCGTTTTCCGCCCGACAGCCTTGCCGAGCACGGCCAGTCGGCGGCATTCAATATCGGTGAGCCGGATTCGCTTGGGGTACGGGTCAGTTGCCCGGAGTGGCATCGGCTGAGTATCTGGCACTCACTCGAGGTT
>ERZ1740067.216-NODE-216-length-48378-cov-6.444343_pt1 | contig 48378 bp, 39 predicted proteins | sample MGYA00581736_ERZ1740067 | MGnify/ENA primary metagenome ERZ1740067 (study PRJEB43018, sample SAMN04849236) | marine metagenome | isolation source: floating plastic debris | place: Pacific Ocean | collected 2008-08-27 | study: EMG produced TPA metagenomics assembly... | reverse complement strand
CGAGGCGGAGGCCATGCGCGGCGTGAAGCGGGTTGTGCCGATCACCGGCGGTGTTGGCGTTCTGGCCGACAATACATGGCGCGCGTTCCAAGCAGCCGAGGCTGTGACATTTGAATGGGGGGAGGCCCCCTACCCTGCAAGCACGGAGGCCATGTGGGCGCAGGTTGCGGCGAGTTTCACTGATGAGGCACGCGACAGCCAATTCAAGGATGACGGCGATGTGGCCGCGATGACCGTTGCGGTCGAGGCCGAATACCGCATCCCGCATCTGGCCCATGCCCCGCTGGAGCCGATGACCGCAACGGTGCTGTTGGAGGACGGGCGGCTTGATATCTGGACCGGCACACAGATTCCCCGCTTCATGCAGGTGAATGCCGCGAAGCTGGCCGGGCTCGATACGCAGGCCGTGCATGTGCATGTGTTGGTTTCGGGCGGTAGTTTCGGGCGGCGGCTTGAGGATGATTATGTCTTGCAGGCGGTTGAGCTGGCAATGGCCGAACCGGGTGTTCCGATCAAGCTGACATGGTCGCGCGAAGAAGACATGGCGCATGATTTCCCGCGTCCGATGCAGATGGCACGGGCGCGCGGGGCTGTGAGCAATGGTCAGGTGACGGGCTTTGATCTGGGGATTGCGGCGCCGTCCGTGGCGGCCTCGCAGCTGGCGCGGATGGGACAGCCGGTGATGGGGCCGGATGTGGCGATTGTGGCGGGCGCATGGGATCAGCCCTATCGCATCCCCGATTACCGCGTGACAGGATACCGGGTGCCGCCGATGGTGCCGGTGTCTTCATGGCGGTCGGTGGGCGCGTCGGGCAACGGGTTCCTGCATGAAGGATTTCTGGACGAGGTGATCGTCGCGGCTGGGGCTGATCCGCTCGAAGAACGGTTGCGGCTGTGCTGGCACGCGCCGTCGCGCCGCGTGTTGGAAGCGGTCGGCGAAATGTCCGGGTGGGGTTCTGACCTGGGCGAAGGACGCGGGCGCGGTGTCGCGTTTACCTTGTCGTTCGGGGTCCCCACGGCGGAGGTGGTCGAGGTGACAGCGACGGATCGCGGGATCAAGATCGACAAGGTCTACATCGCTTGCGACGTCGGCCGCGTGATTGATCCGGTGAACTTCGACAATCAGGTCAAAGGCGGCGTTATCTGGGGCTTGGGCCACGCAATGATGGGTGAGCTGACCTATTCCGACGGCAGGACCGAGCAGACGAATTACGACGGCTATCCGGGGATGCGGATTTACCAGACGCCCGAGATTGAGTTGCGCGCACTGGAAACAGATGCGCTGCGCGGGATCGGCGAGCCAAGCGTGCCTCCGGCAGCGCCCGCGCTGGCCAATGCGATCTTCGCGGCAACGGGCCAGCGGATCAGAGAACTGCCGCTGAACAAGTCAGTGGATTTTGTATGAAACCTGGGGATTGGCGGTGACCGGCACCATTCTGAGACCCGCAAAGATCAGCGCGGCCTTGAGCGTATCAAGGTTGCGTTTGCGCAGCCTCTGTCGCGCGGTCGGTGATCCATCTGGTGATCAGATCCAGTGTTCCGGGCGCATAGGCCCGACGGCCTTCAAGAAGAAAACGCAGTTGCGTGAACCAAGGCCATTGTAAGGTCAGCTGCCAGTTGTAAGGACCCGATTTGAGCAGGCTATGGGTCGCGTCGGGAACGATCTGGACCCGCGTGGCAGGATGAGATGCTTGGATGGTTTCGCGGTAGATCGCAGCATCGCTTTGGGCGTCGACATTCAGATCGTCCGCACCCCAAAGCGCCAGAACCGGCAACGTGAGCCTGCGCAGGTCCGCACGGGCGTCTGCCGTGCGGTTGCGCTGGATGAAGCCCCAGCGGTCTTCGGTAAGATCAGCGGCCGGATCATAGCGGGCCGCGGCGCCGAACATCAGGTCATCTTGCTCTGCCGATTGCGCCAGTATCTCTGCGATTTCGGAGGCAGCATGCCCTTCGCGTTCAAGACGGACGCGGGTGTAATAGTCGCCCTGCTGTTGCCACGACACGGCGGGGCCGATCAGCACAAGGAACGCCGCGTCCTCGGCAGACAAAGCCGGCAGCACCCACCCCGCCTGCGAAAATCCCAATGCGCCGACAGGGGCATCAACGCGGCTTGTCAGGGTTTCAAGGGCAGCGCGGGTCTCTGCGGTGCGATCCTGCATGGATTGGTTCAGCCAGTTGCCAGTGGACGCACCGACACCGGGTTTGTCCCACGCGGCGACAGCGATCCCCGCATCAAGAAGCGTGTTGATCAAAGAGGCGTAGCCATCGTCAGAGGTTCTGTTCTGCGGGCCGTCCCCATGAACCAGCACAACAGCGGCCTGGGCAGGCTGATCAGGCAGCCACAGGGTTCCGGCAAGCTGGGCAGTGTTGGCGCTGAACGCAAAGGGCTCTTGCAAGCGAGGGGTGAGGTCATGTTCAGACAGGCGCAACACCGCCCCAACGATCAACAAGATCACGCTGGCCGTCAGAAGCGTCAGGGGTCTGCGCCTGTTTCGTTTAATTGGATCGCCCCGTTCCTGCCGTCTGCGGGTTATATGGCGTCGATGCCGCGCGATTGGAATGAGCGCCGCCTCATTGATTTGCAAAACGGGGTTTTTCGTTCCAAATCGACGTTTTGTCTGCAAGGTTAACGCCTGATTAACCGTTATGGCCGAAAGGTTAAGCGGGGGACGACAAAGGTGCGCGCGGACGATGCAGACGATTTATCCGGTTCTTTTATGTGGCGGCTCTGGCACACGGCTTTGGCCGTTGTCGCGCAAGAGCTATCCCAAGCAGTTTGTGCCGTTGGTTGGGGACGAGAGCCTTTTCACAGCGTCCGCACGACGGTTTTCGGGGCGGGCTGAGGGCCTGCATTTTGCCAAGCCCACGGTGCTGACCCATTCGGATTTCCGGTTCATCGTGACCGAGCAGTTGGCGCAAGCCGGGATTGACCCCGGTGCGATCCTGATTGAGCCCGAGGGCAAGAACACGGCCCCCGCGATCTTGGCGGCAGCGTTGCATCTGGCGGAAAAGGATCCGTCGGCGGTGATGCTGGTCGCGCCAAGCGATCATGTGGTGCCGGATGCGGGCGCATTTCACAAGGCCGTCGCCAAAGGGATGGCCGCGGTGCAGGACGGCGCGTTGGTGACGTTCGGGATCACGCCCGGACATCCTGAAACGGCCTACGGATATCTTGAACTGGCAGAGGCATGCGACGGGTCAGGCGCGGCGATGCCGCTTTCGCGGTTTGTAGAAAAGCCAGATGCGGACGCGGCGGCGGCGATGCTGACCGAAGGGCGCTATCTGTGGAACGCGGGGATATTCCTGTGCGCAGTCGATGATATCATCGCGGCGTTCATCGCCCATGCGGCAGATCTGGTGCCGCCTGTGAAGGCAGCGCTTGCGCAGGCGGAGGCTGATTTGGGGTTCTTGCGGTTGGCGCCGACGGCTTGGGCAGGCTTACGCGACGTCTCGATTGATTATGCGGTGATGGAAAAGGCGGACCGGCTTGCCGTGGTGCCGTTTGATGCCCATTGGTCTGATCTGGGTGGCTGGGATGCGGTGTGGCGCGAAAGCGGTGGCAGCGTTGTGACGACCGGTCCGGCGGAGGCGATTGATTGCGAAAACACCTTGCTGCGCGCCGAGGCTGAGGGCCAAGAAGTTGTCGGCATCGGGTTGGAAAACATCATGGTTGTGGCCATGCCCGACGCGGTTTTGGTGGCCGACATGCGCCGCGCACAGGATGTGAAACGGGCGGTTGAAGTGTTGAAGGCCAAGGGTGCCGCGCAGGCCGAACAGGCCGCAAAAGACCACCGGCCCTGGGGTTGGTTTGAATGTCTGATGGCCGGTCCTCGGTTTCAGGTGAAGCGGATTTCCGTACATCCGGGGGCTGCCTTGAGTTTGCAAAGCCATGTGCATCGCTCCGAGCATTGGATCGTCGTGGAAGGCACCGCCAAGGTAACGGTCGAGGATCAGATCAGCCTGATTACCGAAAACGAGTCCGTCTATATTCCGGTAGGCGCAAAGCACCGTCTTGAGAACCCCGGCAAGGTGCCGATGGTTCTGATCGAAGTGCAGACCGGCGCCTATGTGGGCGAGGACGATATCGTCCGCTATGAGGACAATTATGCGCGGGGATGATATCGCGCTGCCGCCGGTTTCGGCACGCGCGGCGATTGTGCATGATTGGTTGCCACTGGTCGGCGGAGCAGAACGTGTGCTGGCCGATATGGTGCGGGTCTGTCCGAACTCGGAAATTTTCACCACGTTCGATTTCTTGAGCAAAGCTGAGCACAAGGCGGTGTCTTTGGGCGTGCCAGTGCACGCGTCAGGCTTGAACCACTTGCCATTTGTTGAGCGGTATTACCGAAATCTGCTGCCCGCCTGCACCCGCGCGGTGGAGGCGTTTGATGTCACGGGGCATGACGTGGTGCTCTCGTCCTCGGCGGCGTTTGCAAAAGGGGTGATTACCTCGCCCGATCAGGTGCATATCGGCTATGTCCACTCTCCGGCCAGGTATGCGTGGGATCTGAGCCACGCCTATATCGGTGCGATGGGCGGGCCGCTTGGCCCTGTGAAACGCGCGATCGCGCGACGGATGATGCACCAGTTTCGGATGTGGGATACGCGCACGGCGGCGGGGGTGGATACGTTTGTCGCCAACTCGGCCTTTATCGCCAAGCGCATCCGCAAGGTGTATCGGCGCGACGCAGTGGTGATCCATCCACCCGTGGATACGACCGCGTTCACCATGGGCGGCGCGCGGGAAGACGTCTATGTGACGGCCTCGCGGATGGTGCCTTATAAGAACATTCCGATGATTGTCGCAGCCTTTGCAGAACGGCCGCATTTGAAGCTGCGGGTGCTTGGCGACGGACCGGATATGGCGCAGGTGCGCAAACTGGCGGGGCCAAATGTTGAGATTTGTGGCTATGTGGATGCCGACCGGATGCGGACGGAAATGCAGCGCGCCAAGGCGTTCGTGTTTGCCGCGAAAGAGGATTTCGGGATTGTGCCCGTGGAGGCGCAGGCGTGCGGCACGCCGGTGATCTGTCTGGATGCGGGCGGCACGGCGGAAACCGTGCGGCCGTTGGGCGAGACGGCTTCGACGGGCGTTTGGTTTTCTCAGCAGACACGGGAGGCGTTGCTGGAGGCTGTTGATACGTTCGAAGCGGAAGGTCATACGATCCGCGCTGAGGATTGCCGCGCCAACGCACTGCGCTTCAGCGCGGAACGGTTCCGTGAAGACCTGCGCGGACTGATCCATGAGGTCGCCGGACTTTGACGTCCTTGCTTGGGGACTAGGCCTCTACCACATCCATCGTTTTCCTTGAAAGCGCTTTGACCATCGGCAGATGCGCATCAATGCGGTCGGCCAGCGTTTCGCGGGCGTCAAGATGTGTGGCCGCGCTTTCGGCGAAGGCTGTCGCATCCATAAGGTCGGTCGGGGTAAAGGCCAGCTCGGGCAGCGAGAAGAGACCAAGCAGACCCCGGACCTTGCCTTGATAGTCGAGGATCATCGCGGGTGTGCCTGACCCAAGCGCTGCAATCCCAAGATGCATGCGGCCTGTGATCGCCAAATCAGCAAGATGGCAAAGGCGCTTGATGTCAGTGGGGCGCACAGTGTCGTGGACGAAGTGATGGGGCACGTCCTCGGGGATATGCACGGCGATCTGCGCCATGAACTGCGCGTCCGAATGGGCCGGGCGGTTGTCATGGGTCAAAAGCAGGATTGCGGCGCGGGTCTTGCGCGAGAGGGCCGACATCGCGGCGGCATAGGCGCGGGCAGCAGTTGCAAGGTCGATGTCGGGACGCTCGGCAATGAGGCTGAGTGGGTTGGCATTCAGAATAACAACGCGGCGGCCTTCACTACGCCAATCGGCCATCAAACGCTCGGCGCGCTGCGCGGCAGAGATATCGCAATGGGCGGGCAGCGGCAGCAGAAAGGCGATATCGGCACCGCTTTCGACAGGCTTGCCGATGATCTTTGAGACACGCGCGGCCGAAAGCGGCTCGCGGCAGAAGATGTTGTATTGGTGGCCATGTTCTGAGAGCCAATCGACGATGCGCGAGTTGGCGGCCTCGGCAAAGCTGAAGCCGGTGATATGGGCGCGCGCGCCAAGGCGATGCGCCATTTCCGCAAGGTAGAGACGACGAAAGCTGCGGGATTCAGAATAGCGACCGTCAAGGATATCGGCGCCAAGAACGACAAAATCCGTGCAGGTGCCGAACAGGACGCCAAGGGCGCGACAGGCTTTCGGGGACGGAACACGCTCAAAGTAACCCTTCAGGCAAAGGTGATCGGTTTGCAGATAGGTGTAGGTTTCGGCGTCGCCGGGTTCGTGGCTGATCAACGTTATGCGCGCATTGGGATGTTTGGCGCGCAGGCCTTGGACCGCAGCATGGGTCATGGCTGCATCCCCGATGCTGCCCGCACCAGAGGTGATCAGGACAGCAATGTGACGCGTCAGCCGTTTTTGATTGGCCGCGCCACGGGCAAAAGCGCGCGGAGCGATCTGGCGAAGGGCGGCGTCAGAGGCGCGCCACATATGGGGTTTGAGGGCAGCTTTGAGACGGGTCATTGCGGGTCCTTTCTGAGGAGCGCGAGGAAGGAGGGGTCGATGCCGGTGCGGCGTCGGGTGGCGTGAATGCCGAGGACACAAAGTGTCGCGAGGGCTGCAATATTGGCGAGGGCGCAACCGATGGCGCCGTAAACCGGGATCAGGATCAGATCGAGGATCAGGTTCACCGCAAGTGCGGCCCAAAGGATGCGGGCGGCTGTCTTTTCGGCATCGCAAAGGGTGAGAAGCAGCGTGCAAGGACCGGCAAGCAGCGTGAGCGCGACAGCGATCAGGTAGAGACGCAGGACGGGGGCGGCGGCGGTGAACTCGGGCCCGAAAAGCGACAGGATTGGTTCAGCGAATATCCACAAGGCCGCAAACAGCGGCAGGCCGGACGCGGTGAAGATGAGCGTAAGAGCACGGGTCTGGTGCTGGAGTGCGGCACGGTTTCTCTGGCCATAGGCGGCGGCGATTCTGGGTTTGTAGTGCAGGACAGCGACCATGCGCAGGAGGCCCAGCATCTCGGCCACGCGGGCGCTGACGCGCACGAGTGCTGTGTCGGTGGGATCCGACAGCACACCCGTGAGCAGCACGTCGATATGCTGGCTCGCGAGGAAGCCAAAGGTGACGAGAGCGAGCGCACGGCCAGTGGCAAGCGGCGCAAGATCAGTGGATTTCAGCTGCTTCGGGAGGGTTTCGCGGATGGTTTGGGCGGCGAGGATCAGCGCTGCGATGACACTGGCGAGGGTCGCAGTCTTGTAAAGGATCGAGGCGGCGCGCAGGTCGGCCGTGGTGGGCATGAGCAGCAGCGTGGCCGCGCCAAGGGTGATCGCAACTGGAAAGACGATCTGGCTGGCAAGCATGGAACGCAGCACCTTGCCTGCCCCAAGCAGCCAGTTCTCAAGAAATTTCCGAGCCAGCAAAAGCGGCAGGCACCCGGCGATGGCAAGAAAGGCGGGATTGCCCGATTGGGCGGGCAGGCAGAGCGCTGCAAGGGTGACGACAGTGGCCAGCGGAACGACGGCACGCATGGTCTGGCCAAGGGTATTTTGCCAAACGTCAGAGCGGCGCGCATGGGCAGGACCGATGCGGGCAAGGTCGCGCATCAGGACCTGATCCATGCCCAAAGAGAGAACGAGGGTCACGAGCGCGCCAACCGAGATCGCGAGAGAGAGGGTGCCGTAGGTTTCGGCTCCGAAAACGCGGGTGAGTGCGAGGGTCTGGATAAAGGTCAGACCGATTGCGCAGACGCGCAAGGCAAACGTCGCGCTGAGCGCAGCAAGCGCAGGACGGCGGAGGAGGCTTGTCGTCATGTGGCCCCCTGCGTTGACAGGCCGACATCGCTCGATAGCAGGCCCCTCTTCCGTTTGAACGCGCGGCGGGCGTTCCAACTGATCGCAGCGTAGGCTAGAAACGCGGTCGCGAATTGCGGGGCGACACCGTTGAGCGCACCTCGCAGAATGATGATGATAAAGCCCATCGTGATGGAATAAAGCACGAGGTGGTGGAGTGTTTGAGGCATGCGGGCGCGTCCCTCGATCCGGGCGGTCGCAATGCCGAGGGCTGCGAAGGTCAGCAACACACCGGGGATCCCAAACGCAAGCAGCGCTTCGGCGGGCAATGGGCTTGAGACGTTGGTGTAGGCGTAACCGAGGGTGGATGAGACAAGCTCGCCGCTGTCACCGGGCTTTGCGGGCCAAAGGGCGCGCGGCACGAAGAAAAAGAGGACTCCAGCGTAGTTTGCGCCCCAGCGGGGAGGGGCGGTTTCAAGGTAAAGAAGCGTGTCGGCGATCTGCTTGAACCCGTCGAAATCAACACGCAGCAGATAGAGCGTCGGGTCGGTCTGAGCCATAATTCGTGCCATTTGAAGGACGCTCATCTCGTCTCGGCCCAGCATTTTGACGGCGGGAAACAGCATAAACAAAGCCGGAGGTGCGGTGAGCGCGAGGACCAGTTTGAGGCGCGGTGAGAACAGATCGAGACGGATCGACAAAAGCGCGATCGCGCAGCCGAAAAGCGCAAAGCGGGGAAGCGCGGGCGGGTAGTTGAAGCTGAAGCAGGTGGCGGCTGCCAGGGCCGTCAGTGCAAGGGTTGGACCACGGCTCGGGCGCGGTTGTGACATCAGGTACAGGCACAAAACGAGGGTCAGCAGACTAAGGGCGCGGCCGATATAGATCAGCTGCGATGTCAAGCTGTTGGTCGCACCCTCAAGAAAGCCGCTGCGCAGAACAAAGAGGTTCGCAGGGCCGATCAGCGCGGCGATGGCAAGGGCTGCAAGGGTAAACGCGAAGGCCCAGCGATGCAGGGTTTTGTCAGGCAGGTTCGCCGTTTCGATGTAGTGTGCAGGGCGCGTGATCAGGCGGGCAAGTGTGTAGCACAGCAACGCCGCGGCAATCAGCGCAAAGCTGTAGTTGAGGGTCTGCGCGGAATAGCTGCCACCCCACGGAAAAGTCTGCTGCGCGATTTGCAAACGGGCAGGAAGCGCGAGGAAAAATGCAAAGAAGAAGGTGATCAGAAAGTCAACGCCCCCTGCCCTGTCATCAAGGACCGCGGCACTCCAAAGTGCTGATGTCGCCGTCAGGCAAAGCATCGCAGTGGTGTCGATCGGGGCATTCAGAAGACCGCAGATCAGCGTCAACAACAGCGTCACAAGGCCACTGAGGCGAGACAGGCGGAGCACAAGGTCAACCATGGGCGATCTCTTGAAACAGCGTGTCCCAACGGGCGGCGATTTGCGGCAAGGCAAAAGGGGTCGCTTTGACCGACTGCGCGGCGCGAAAGCGGTTCAACGCGGCGCGGTCGGTGATGAACCCTTGCAGCAATGTCGCGACGCGGGTTTGATCATTTTCCGCAACAAGGCCCGGCGCGTCCTGAAGGATCGCGCGCGGACCGATATGATCGCTGGCGATCACGCCGCAGCCGGTGGCCAGCGCTTCGGCAATGACAAGGCCGAAAAGCTCTTCCCAGGTCGCGGTGCGTTGGGAGAGCGACAGAAGGATATCATGCTGCGCCATCAGATCGGCAAGGCGCGTGCGGTCCGTGATGGCGCCAAGATGGGTGACGTTTTGCGGAAGCTGCCATTCAAGAGGCCCGCGCCCGATAGTGGTCAGGGTCGCGGTCTCCGGTGGCAGCGATTTGAAAAGTGCAAGCGCTTGGGGCAGGCCTTTTTTCGCGCTGAGTTCTCCGACAAAGAGCAGCTTCAAGGGGCCCTTCCGCGGCGCGCTTTGGGCGGCGAAGAACGCATCAGGCACCGCGTGGGGGATCACCTGTGCCTTGGTCTGCACGCGGGTTTTGAGAGCGTCGGCGACAGTGTCAAGAACGGCCACCGTGGCGACGTTTGGATGGGCGAGAAACCGGGTCCAGACGCGGCGCATTGCGTTGCCGATCAAAGGAGGCTGACGCGGTGTGCGGTCGGCGCGCCAGTCAGGCCAGGATGTGTGGTAGACGACGCGATTGCGCGCAGCAAGACCGCGATACCACAACAGACGCGCGTCCCAAGGGGCAAATCCCAAGACGATGATTTCGTCTTTCACGCAATATTGCGTGGCGCGAAAACGGGCGTCTGAAAGAGCGTCTTTGCTGCGTTCCACAAAAGGTTTGCGGTCGCGCACAGCCGCGCGCAGCCATTCCTTGCACACGCTTGTGCGGTGAGCCCCGGTCAGCTGAATGCGCCCTTGATCCTGCAGTGCATAGAGCGCCGGGAAATACTTCTCCGGGTTGGTTTCGTGCAAGATACGGACCTTCGGGATCATCGCGTGACCCTTGTGAAAAAGGCCGCTGTTTGTGCGCCGATTTCGGGCCACGCAAAGGCCGAGAGATCAGGCTTTTCGTCGGCATTGGTCCGAAGCGCTGAGAGCGTGGTTGAGAGGTCGGCGGCGGTCAGCGTGCCGTCGAAAAGATGAACCCAGTCGGCGCCTGCTTGCGCGCGCAGATCACGAAACACCGGCAGGTCCGGCACAAGGATCGGACGGCCGCACGACAGCGCATAAAGAACGGAGCCGGAGTTCTGAACAGCAACAAAGGGCAGCACGACGAGTTTGGCGGCATGAACCCGCGCGGCAAGGTCCTCGGGTGACAGGAAATGATCCTCGCGGGTCACGTTTGTCCGCAGATGGGCGGGCAGTTCGGCGAGGGCTGCCGTCGCGTCGTGATCACGATGCGCTGCGCTTGAGGCACCGGCGATGCGCAGATGCACATCGGCGGCATCAAGAGCGACAAAAGCGCGGATTAGGTCACCGACACGTTTGTATGGCGAGACGCCCCCGAAAAAGAGCAGCTCGGTCCGGTTCGTAGGCGGGCTTGTCGGCATGGCAACCGGGTATATACCGTGTGGCGTGATCGCACTGGGGATCGTGGCGAGATGCGGGAAACGGTGCTCTGCGGCATGGCGCGACGCCTCGGTCAGGTAAAGGATGCCGGAAAGCGTTTTAGCGAACCACGGCCAGAAAGCCTGATCAAGCAGCCAGGCATGACGCTGGGTCGGGCGTTGCAGATTATGCGCGGTCCAGACCCAGGCAATGCCGCGCAGGACGCTCCAGAAAGCGAGAAGACGCAGGGCAAAGAGTTTGATGACAGCCCGTGGCAAAGGCGCGTTGGCGATGAACGCATCAGGCCAATGCAAGTGCAGAACCGTGCCGCGGGGCGCTGTCAATAGCGCACGCAGGGTACATTCGACAACGGGCGTGCCTGCCTGCTGAACGGCCTCGTACAGCAGAGCTTGATAGGGGTTGGCATCCGCGGTTTTGAAAGCGGGCCAGCCAATGACATGCGGCACGGTCATTGCGGCGCCTCAAGAATCGACAAAAGCTGCTGGGCTTGGGCGCGCCAGGTGAAACGCCGGGCATAGGCACGGCTGCGAGCAGCGCGGCGGGTCCAGAAAGGATCATCTGTGAGCAACTTTTGCGCGTCCGCGACAAGGCCGTCATGGTCATCGGGCGCGCGGTAGAGTGCCGCGTCGCCGCAGCGTTCGCGCAGACTGGGAATATCCGAGCAGATAACAGGGCAACCGTGCTGCATCGCCTCGATGGGCGGCAACGGGGAGGCTTCGTAATATGACGGAAACAACAGGAAACGTGCGCGTTGATAGGCAGCGTTGATCTGGGCGGGATCATTGATCTGGCCACGCAATTCAAGGCGGTCGGCGACGTCTTGGGGGACATGCAGATCAAGCGAGCTGAGGCTGGCGGCAGTGCCCCCGATGATCACAAAACGCGCATCAGGATTGGCGCGCAGCAACGTGGTCGCGACCCGCAGGACGCCATGCGCGTTTTTGCGCCGCGAAAGGGAGCCGACATATATCCCAAGAGGTGCGCGCGGGGCGTGGAGAGCCACCGTTTCAACAGCACCGCCGTTCTGGATCGCGTGAAAACTTGGATGGCGGCGCGTATGCGGATAGCTGGTTTCGATCGCCGTTTTTTCGGCGTCGGAGACGGTGATCAGATGAGTGCTTTTGCGCAGCGCTACTGGAATAACGGCATTGTAAAAAAACTTGAACTTAAAGCCGTAAGCCTCAGGGAAATATCGATAAGACAGATCGTGGACCATCACGGATGTCGGATATGCACCCCGCTTCAGGCGACCGACCGGAGCAGTGTTGCCAAGACAAAGCAACATGTCAGGACCTGCGATAAGCGGGAGCGAAAGTTGCTCCCACGCGTGACCGCCCAGAGCGCCGATCCGTTCGATTTTCAACGCGCGCAAAGCGGGTGTGTCGATCAGCTGTGCGTTGGCCGGGACAACAACACGCGGCGGTGCAAGACGGCCTTCTGCGGCGAATTGATCAAGCTGCTCAAGCAAGGCGCGGGCAACCCGTTGGACGCCCGTGACAGGCTGGGTCAGAAACCGCCCGTTGATCACAAGCGGCGGGACCAACCAGCGGGTCGGCTCTGCGGTGCGGAAGGCGCGGCTATTGACCAGTTCGACCAAGGATCACCCCCGCGGTTAAAAGGATCAGGCGGCAATCGGACAGCAGGCCAAGGCTGGCGTGATACGCCTCGTCAAAATGGACGCGGTCAGCGAAAGACGTCCGCCCCCGCCCATAGATCTGCCAAAGGCCGGTGATGCCGGGGCGCAACGCGAAGTAAGCGCGCCCGCCGGCTGCACGGTAAAGGCGGGCTTGTTCGGCCATGAAGGGGCGCGGACCGACAAGGCTCATCTCGCCGCGCAGGACGTTGAAGGCCTGAGGCAACTCGTCCAGACTGGTGGATCGCAAGAAGCGACCCAGCGGTGTGATCCGAGGGTCATAGGTCAGTTTCTGGTTCTGTGCCCACTCCTGCGCGACACTCGGATCGCAGGCGCACAGATCACGCAAGGCGATGTCCGCATCGACAACCATTGTGCGCAGTTTCCAGAATTTGAACGGCGTGCCGTCGCGCCCGATGCGGGGCTGGCTGTAGAAACCCGGGCCACCATCCGTGCGGATCAGCGCCCAAAGCACGGCGAGCACCGGGATCAGAGCAGGGAGCATGGCAAGTACCGCGACTATGTCAAAAATTCTTTTGAAAGCAACGGTATAAAGTCCCGTTTGCGTGGTCGAAGGGATCGGATAGACGGCCTCGAAATCATGGTCATGGAACAGTTCTTTCACGTCTTTCCCCTCAGGCAACTGGTAAAATCAGGACAGGCAGGTCCGCGGCGATCCTTAAAATGCTGTTAAAATTCGTTCTAAGGAGCGGGTGCTTAACAAAGGCTTAATCAACGCGAAGTTGTGGCCTTGATTTTTGCTGAGCGCGGTTTGTCGGCCCAGTTTTTAATCAAAGTTGACGCGCTTTTGGTGGCGCCGGAAACGAGTTGTTAGCCGGTTTGCGGACAGTTTGACGTTCGGTGTGGGGGCACCAATGCGCGCTCAGGGGTGGGCGCGGAACCGTGAATGGTGGGTGGATATGGACGTGTTTAGCAAGACACGCGGACCGGTGGGTGCGCGTTTATGGATATGCTTCGGGTGGCTGATTGCGGTGATCACGCTGTGTGCGACCGCGCCTTTGGCTGCGAACGCTCAGGACACGGTTGCCGTGGCCTTGCGCGCAGCACCGCAACCGCCACTGGTCATACGGAACGATCGCGGGGGACGCGTCGGCGTGCGCGCGAAAGAAGTGGCCGCGTTGCGCTCATCTGGCCGACGGGTCGAGCTGCGCGGGCGGGTCTGCCTGTCATCATGTACCATGTATCTGGGCCTGAAAGGCACGTGTGTCGAGCCGTCGACCGTCTTTGGTTTTCACGGTCCCAGCTACTACGGACGTGCCTTGTCCAAGCGGGATTTTGAGCATTGGTCACACGTCATTGCCGCGCATTATCCCGCACAGCTAAGCGCATGGTATTTGCGCGACGGACGACATCGGCGCAGCGGTTATCACCGCATCAAGGGCCAGACCTTGATCGGGATGGGCATTGCGCGGTGCCGGTGATCGCGTTGTTAGACTAGTCCGGCACCGTGCTGGTGGTCGAGGTCGTGGTATTGCCCCCCTCCCCACTCGCGCCGGCGGCGGCTGCAAGGCCCGCCACAGCGGCAAGACCACCCAACGCGGGTGCGATCAGCGGGACAAAGTTTGTCGCCTCTTGCGCAGGGGGCAATCCAAGACATTCCTCGTTCGTGGCGTTTTGCGCGGCGCTGCAATCAATTGCCAAGGTTTGTGCAGGCACAGCCGTCGCCAGCGTTGCTGCTATCAGGCTCCAGATGAGAGTGCGCATGTTCAAGCCTCCGAATGCGGTTGCAGAAGCGATAGAAGAGCAGACTTAACGCTTTGTTAACTCCGCATGGGATTATTGGTTAACAAATTGCATTATACACAGGTTTTCTGTCGTGAAACACCAACGCCTGACACTGTCGATGTCAGACCCCCACACCGCGCAGGCCATGACGGGGCCCGAGCGTTTCGCTCCAAAGGACCCATGGGCCTTCGATGCGGTTGCCGCGGTTTTGTGGCGCGGCAAGCATTGGATCATGGCTTGCGCCATTGCGGCGGGCTGCGCTGGGTTGGGCTATGCGAAGATGATCGCGACGCCGATCTATACCGCACAATCGGTCGTGATGCTGGAGACCCGCGAAGAACAAATCGTCGATCTGGACAGCGTGATCGGCGGGCTGTCAGGGGACGCCAGCGTGGTAAACTCGGAGGTCGAGGTGCTGCGCTCACGCGGGTTGATGGGCAAGGTTGTCGACCAGCTTAAACTAGCGCAAGACCCTGAGTTCAATGTGGTTTTACGCGGGCAATCGCGCGTTGACCGCCTCAAAGCGCTGGTGCGTCCACCAGCAGTGCCGGATCAGTCGCCCGATAAAGCGCGCGACCGGGCGATCAATCATTTGCTGCACGTGACAGAAATGCGCGCCGTGCCAAACTCGCTTGTGTTCCGCATCAAGGTGCATGGCCCGAAGCCGGAGAAAACAGCGCAGATCGCGGATGCCATCGCCGGGCTTTATGTGCGCAATCAGTTAGATGTGAAGTTTCAGGCAACCGAGCAGGCGACGGCGTGGCTGACCACAAGGGTCACTGATTTGCAGGCCGATCTGGAAGCGGCAGAGGCGCGTGTGACGGCGTTCAACGCAGGGACAGAGCTGATTTCGCCGGAAGTCTTGAGCGGGTTGGAGCGGCAGTTGAAAGACATGCGCGAGCGCAGTTCGGCACTGGCGCTGGGACCAGAGACGGCACGCGGGACCGCGCAATTGACCGCTTTGTCATTATCGCAAGCGTCTTTGGAGGCGCAGATTGCGCGACAAAGCGAGGATATGATCGCCCTTCAGCAGCTGACGCGCGAAGCAGAGGCGACGCGGCTTTTGTATGAACATTTTCTGACACGACTGAAGGAAACGTCGGCTCAGCAGGGGATACAACAGGCCGATAGCCGGATCCTGTCGCAAGCGGTGGTGCCCGGCACGCCGACCAGCCCGGACACAATGCAGATCGTGTTAATGTCGCTTCTGGCAGGTAGCTTGGCGGCCAGCGGCGTGTTGATGGCGCGCGACCTGCGGGACACCACGTTCCGCAGCGCGTCAGGTTTAGAAAGCGCGACAGCGTTGCGCGTGCTGGGGCAAATCCCGCTAATCCCCGCAAACGGACGCCGCGAAATGGTGGAGTATCTGGCGGACAAACCCGCCTCGGCGGCAGCAGAGGCGGTGCGGAACTTGCGCACGTCGGTGTTGCTGGCCAAAGCGGACACGCCACCTCAGGTGTTCCTGTCGACCTCATCGCTGCCCGCCGAAGGTAAGACGACGAACGCGCTGGCTTTGGCGCAAAACCTTGTGGGCATGGGCAGATCGGTCGTGTTGATCGAAGGCGATATCCGCCGCGCGCGACTAGGGCCGCATCTGGGACTGCCGCCGCGCGATGCGTTGGGTGAAGTGATCAGCGGCGGAGTTCCGGTGATGGAGGCGTTGCAGGAGGTGCCGCATCTGGGGCTGCATGTTTTAAGCGGGATGCAGGCACGGGTGAACGCTGCGGACTTGTTTTCGTCAGCTGCATTTCACGACATGATCCGCGCACTGCGCGAACAGTTTGACGTGGTGATTATCGACAGTCCGCCGGTGCTGGTTGTGCCCGATGCGCGCATCCTGTCGCAGGTGGCCGACACCGTGCTGTTCACGGTGCGCTGGAACAAGACAACGCGCGCGCAACTGGACGAGGCGATGCGCCTTTTTGAGACGTCAGGACAGCGGGTCGCGGGGCTAATTCTAAGCCAAATCGACCCGAAAGGACTGCGCCGCTATGGGTATGGCGGGCAGTATGGGGCGGAGCTGCCGGGTGGTGAGCGGTACTATATCAACTAGTTTACGGCAGCTCCGACGCCGGATGAAATCAGCGATGGGGTGATCTGCGTGACGACCCGGCTCCATCTGGTGACGGGTTGTTCAGCGACGAAGATCACAGCGTTGGGGCGCAACTCAAACCGTGTGGCGAGCAGCAGGTTTGCGGCGTTGCGCGCATCAAGGTGCCACGCGGTAACAGAGGCGAATTCGCGCGGGTTTTGCGAACCACGCAAGACATAGATTTCACGGACATTGCCGGTTGTCGTGGGCACACCACCTGCCCCGTCATAAAGCGCGTCAGCAAGGCTGGCGCTTTGGTCGAAGGGGAGCGTGAAGCGCGACTGGTTGCCCACCTCGCCCGTCAGGTAGACATAGTCGCGTTTGATACCACCCAGATCGAGGCGGGTCTGGAAGTTACCGCGGGCTTCCTGAAGCGTTGCACGTCTCAAGGACACCTCAGTGGCCAGTTCGTTCAGTGCAGAGGCGCGGGCGGTCTGGCGGAACTCGGCAAGGCGGATTTGTTCCTCGAAATAGGCGGAGGCCTTTTCGAGTTCGAACTCCGTATCGACGAACACACTGTCGCCATCGACAAGCTGGATGCGTTGCAGGCCGCTATCGGCATAAAGACGGCTGAGCGGGATCTGGAAGAGCGATCCGTCGCGGTAAATTCGGACGGAGGCGAAATCAAGGTCGTCCGCGGTCACGCCGCCCGCTTGCGCCAAGGCTTGATCAAGGAAAAGCGGCGTGAGGCGGATGGGGGCGACGGTGGGGCTTGCCACTGCGCCACCGATTGAGACCTTGCGGGCGTTAAACTCGGCAATCTCGAGGCTGAAGGTCGGATCAATCTGGTTTTCAACAAGGCGTTGGAACAGCAGCGCTTCGGCGTCTTCCAGCGTTTGGCCTGCGATTTCGACGCGGCCCACATCGGGGATAGCGATGGCGCCATCATCTTGCACCGTGTAGCCCTGGCGACGGTTTTGCGCGGCAAGCAGACCGGTGAGTTCTTCGACCGTGCCGCCGCTTTGCGGGGTGGCCAGCAGGACCACATCGCCGACACCGATCCGGTAGGGTCCGGGATTGGCTGCGGGTGGGACGCGGGTTTCGAGCGCTTGGGGGCGCGTCTCGGGCGCGGAAACCGGGAGCGGCGTGGCCCCTGCCCCACGCAGGCCGGAGCTGCCTGCGGTTTGGTTGAAGATGGCAGGCAGCGTTTGCGGCGTGAAGTTGGAGCGGTTGGCGACCATGACGCTTTCGGCCGTGACCGAAACGACGCGGACTTTGGAGGCGTCGGAACTGCCTGCGATCACGTCGGGGCTTTGATAGGCGACGCCGCAGGCGGTCAGTGCTGCGCAGAGTATAAAGGCTGAGATGAGGCGCAAGGGGGCGTCCTTTTGGGATGTCTTGTTTTTCAACTTATACGGTCCTCTATTGCGTGTTGCTTTCGCAAGAGTTTTTTCATTGCGGTATTCTCCGGATCGCCAGTGGGCCGGTGAATGGGCCCGCCCATTGGCGCGATTGCAGAACGGCTCCGCCGGGTGCGATCCAGTAGAGATTGGTGAAGGTTTCGGTCAGGCTGGCGCAGTCTTCAGCCATGAGGCGGGCAGGTTCGGAGCCACGTCCAACATCGATCTGGCGGGGGCCACGGGTGGTAATTTCGCAAACATAGGCGCGGGTTACAGCTTGGTCTTCGCCGTTCAGGAAGGTGTGAAAGCGCTGCGCGATGCCGGGTTGGTTGATGCGCAGGCGGGTCGCGGATTGGGTCGTGTCGGAGGCGAGCATATCGGCCCCGAGACCGCGCGTGGCCTGGAGCAGGTCCGCGCGCGTCGTGACGCTGACGCCATCTGCGCTGCGCCATGTGGTGACGCCGCGGCGGGCCGTTTGCGCGGCGAAAGGCGCGATCGCTTCGTCCTGGTCTTCGATTGAGATGAGCAGCGCGGGTGCGCCGGATTGCAGCGCCGCTTCGACCTGCGGATCGGGCGTTGGCGCATCACAAGCGGCGAGCAACAGGATGAGGACCAGACGCTTCATCGCCAGAACCGCCCCCAACGGTCGCGCAGTTCCGGGTCGTGGAAGCCACGGGTAACTTCGTACAGGCGATTGCGCACGTTGAGTCGTGCGCCGCCATCACGGGTGACGGGCCGGATGGTGGTCGCGTAGCCACCGCGGGCGCTTTCGCCAGACAGCCAATCGACGGGAACGGTAATACGGATGCCTTTGTCGAAAGAGCCCTCACCGAAGTCTTCAAAGGAAACGTCCGTGAGCGTGAAGAAGGCCCCGACGCGGAAACCGTTGTCGAATTCGCGATCGAGACCGAAGGTCGCGCCATAATCGCCCGCGAGGTAACGGCCGGCGTCAAGCTGGCCAAGATAACCGCCGCCAAAATCGTAGTAGATCGAGGCATGGCCGGTGGTAACTTCGTAGTCCTGAAAGCCGAAGCCCAGATCGAAGTCACGTTGCTTGGTGTGATTGATCTCGATCCCGAGTGCGAGGGGGCCGAGGACGGGTTTCCACAGAAGTTCCGCAGATAGGCCACCATGCATCCGTTCGAGGTATCCGGCGGTAACACGGGCATAGAGTTCCGGGCCGGGGCGAAAGAAATGCTCGGCCGTGAGGTAGGTGAGTTCGAGGTCGCTTTCGGTGTCATAAAGCACGGCATCAGAGCGGACGCGCGGCAGGACGGAGTTGGAGGGCCGCGTAGAATCGTCGAGATTACCGATGAGCGGTTTGCGCAGCGCGCCGGAGAAGATCAGGTCGGCGCGGGGGGCGTAGGAGGCCGCAAGCTGGGCGCCAAGATCGGCGCGGACTGGGTTGTCGGGGTCAAACAGCGCAGGGCTGAGATACGGGCTAAGACCATAGTTAAAGCGTGGGTATTGGTCTTTTTCAGGGGCAATGGTGACGCCTGCGGCATCGGTGATATCGGCGCGGACATAGCTTTGCCATGTGCCATCGAGGGCGGTTTCCAGCTCTTCGAGATCGCTGCGCCGAAAGGTGATCTGCGAGAGTGCGATGCCGTTCACGATGGGGATAAGGATGATGGTTTCGACATTCACAGGGAGGCTATTGGCGAGGACACGGGCGGTGCGGCCCAGCGCTTGGGGCGTCGCGGCATAGCGGGTGTTGAGGATCCGGGCAGTGGCGGTTTGCCCGGTGATCTCAAGGGCTTCGAGGGTGATGCCTTGGGTGTCGAGTTGGGCCTTTGTGGTGGTTTTGGTCGGCAAATCCCACGTGGCTGCCGCCAGTTGACCACGCGGTTGGATCGGCGGCGGGGCGGCGTCCAGTCCGCCCGGTGCAGGCGGATTGGCGAGGTCGAGGGAGTAGCTGAGGACTGCGCCAATCTCGGTGCCGTAGAGGGAGTAAAGACCAAGGCCGACGCCATTGTCGAAGCGGTAGTCGACGCCGAAATTGAAAGGGCTTTCTCGGTCAAAACCAATCCGCTCGGCCTCAAGATCGTAGGCGTCGGAGCTGTACTCGACGCTGAGGCGCAGACGATCCGTGGCCTGATAGCTGAGGCCTGCAAACAGCGCGGCATCTCCGCGAAAGAACTGGTCGGTCTCGACCCGGCCCACTTCGGTGATGTCGTCAGGCGGATCGGGGCGATCGTCGAATGCGCCGCCAAGCGGGTTCGCAAAGCCATTCAGCGAGCCGAGGCGGCCCCAGCCGATGCCGCCGGTGACGGACAACCTTGGTGTGACGGTTTTTGTGGCGACAATGTATTCGGACGACAACAACCCCGTGCCACCGAAATCACGCAGACCGATGGCGATCGCAGGAAAGCGGAGGGTTTCCTGCGACACCAGCATGTGCAGATCGAAACTGCGGTCAAAGCGATCCTCGGGGTCGTCGAAATCGTCGATGATCGAATAGCGAAACGTGCCGGTAACGCGCGGGGTGATTTGAAAGCTGAGCGCAGTGCGGGAGGTCGCGCCAAACCGTGCGGTCGAAATCGAAAGCTGGCCATCGGGCATTGCCTGGGCGCTTGGCATCTCGATCAGGCCTGGCGTGCCGTAGAAAGACAACGCGGTGCCCTCGGCACCGGCCATCGTAGCCGTCAAACTGAGCGCGATCATACTGGCAACAGGCGCACTGATACGTTGCGTTCTTATCAAATCGTCCGCTTTCAAATCCCCGCGCAGACGCTGGCCCATTCTATGCGTTTTGACAATCATAAGTTGCAGAACGGACGCAAATACCACCGCGCGGTGCGCTCATGCTGCATCAATCTTTGCGCCATAGAACCGGTCTCATTGAAAATCCGATCCCTCAGGAGAGAGCGATGACGAACCCTTTTGCCAACCGAGCCATGCATCTGAGCGGCCCTGCCCGCGATATCTCACCCGTGACGCCCGATGACACAACGCCCCTGCCTCACGTCGCCGTGGCGCTGTACGTCGAAACCGGCGGCACGGTGTCGATCGTGACCGAGAAGGGGCAGACACGCAGCGTTCGCGTCGCCGATTTCGCAATTCTGCCCGTGGGTGTTTCACAGGTGCGTGCGAGCGGCACCACCGCCAGCGGTATCCACGCGCTTTTGGTGTCCTGATGCTGGGGTTCGGCTGGGACACCGGCGCCTTGTCGGGCAAGCGCCGGGGGCCGTCAGGCCCACCTGCAACCGTTCTGGACTTTACCGCAGGCGTTCTGCCTGCCGGTGTCAGCGTGACGCGGAGCAGTCCGGCAACGGTTGTGAACCCGGCAGGCGTGCGCGTGACAGTGCCCGCCAACAGCCCGCGCTTTGACCACGATCCCGAGACGGGCGCGCCGTTGGGTCTGCTTTTGGAAGGTGGCACGACGAATTTCGCACCAGACGCCGATTTCACGACCTATCAGAGCGGTAACAACACCATCGTGCAGGCGATGCCTGCGGTCACTGGGCCGGATGGACAGACCGGATCGGTTTACCGGCTACAACATGGCGCGCAATCAAGCACGTATCTGAAGCTGCGTCAGTTCACCGGTACAGATGCCAAGGTCATCAGCCTCTGGGTCAAGGCCATGGGTGCCAATACGGACTTTCAGCTTTATGCTGATGGAAGCGCCGGGATCAGCCCGGTTCTGACCGCAACGGGTGAGTGGACGCGGGTGCATCATAGTGCGGCGCGCGCCGGACAATGGGGGATCAACAACGGCGGCGACACATATGGCACCGATATCCTGGTTGCCCTGCCCCAGATCGAATTTGGCTTGAGCCCGTCAAGCTATGTTCCGACCAGCGGTGGCAATGCTCCACGCAGCGCCGATATCGCCCGGCTGGACGGGATCAACGGCATCTTTGACGTCACTTTGCGCTATGGCTCCGGGGTTGAAGAGACCTGGAGCGCGCAAAGCATTGAGAACGGGTGGTGGCCTCCCCTGAGCGGACCGCATCTGATGCGGATCACGCTGCGCCCAACGGCTTGACCCCCTGCGGCCCCTGCTTGAAAAGGCGGGGGCTTTTCTTTGTGATCAGTCGATATGGGTGGATTTTGTTCCCAGGAAATACTGCGCGAAGATGGGACTGCACGCAGCGCCAATGGCGCGCGCGTCTGGGCCGATGCTGCCTTCGACGATGCGTGGCAGGATCAAACCGCGGCTGTCTTCGGTGGGTAGAAAATCGCGGATGCGGGCGACCAGCCGTGCCTTGACGTCCTGCGGAATGAATCCGTCGACGATCACTGCCTCAAAGTCGATGACAGCGCAGGCCGACACGCAGGCTTGGGCGACCCCGTTTGCGGTTTCTTCGATCCAATCATCGACCAAAGGCGCAAAGGGCGACCAATCTTGAGGAAGTTGCCACAAGCGCTTTGGGTCTTCGCCCGCTTGCGCGACCGCATCTTCCAAAGACGCGATCGAGGCCACGTCAAGCAGTTGGCGCGCACGACCTTTGCGGTCACCAACACGCAAGGCGCCGAATGCACCTGCGTTGCCGCGGCCTCCTTCGTAGACGGTTTGGTTCAACACGATGCCGCCGCCGATGAAATAGGCGACATAGAGATAGGCGTAGTCGCTAAAGGCGCGGCCTTGGCCGTAGACATGTTCGGCCCAACACGCGCTTGTGCCGTCGTTGACCACAAAGACTGGCAGATCGGTGAAATGTGCCAACTCAGCCTCGAACGAGGTATCTTTCCATGACAGAAAATCCTCGGGCGTGTTGCCGTCCGTGCTGCCCCATTTCCAGATCTCGAACGGGGCGGCGATGCCGATGCCGCAGATACGCGCAGCAAGGGTCGGGCCAACATGGGCAAGCGCTTCGTCATAGCTTTCACGCATGAACGCGAAGATCGTCTTGGGCAGCGCAATGTCATAGCGCATGTGGCGTTTGAAAAGTACTGTCCCGCATAAGTCCGTCAGGAACAGGTCGCAGCTGCGGCGCCCCACCTTGAAGCCCAGCGCAAGCGCACCCTTCGGGTTCAGTGCAATCGGCACAGATGGCTTGCCGACCTTGCCTTTGACGGGTTGGCCTTTAGTAATCAGCCCGTCGCCTTCCAGCTTGCGCAGGATCACCGAGATAGTCTGCGCGGACAAATGCGTGCGCTTGGCAATCTCGCTTGCGGGGCTGTCACCATAGCGCTGCAAAACCGACAAAATAAGGCGTTCGTTATGATCACGGACACCCTTTTGGTTCACACCATTACTGAGGGATCGTATCGGAGTTGTCTCGTTCATCGCGCGTGTACACTTATCCCTTTCGTAAAACCCTGCATACGTCTAATTAATAAATCAAGTTTATTTATTAATTGACAGCTTCGCCAGAATCGCCGCACCTTCCTGCGACGAGCGCACCAAACGAGGTGCCATGACAGTCTGGGAGGACACTATGAAAAAGCTAATCGCGGGCACAGCCCTCGCTTTGATCACGTCGGCAAGTGCGGCAATGGCGGACGGGCATTCCGTGTCGGCCTGCCTGATTACCAAAACCGACACCAATCCGTTTTTTGTGAAGATGCGTGAAGGCGCGACAGCCAAGGCCGAAGAGCTGGGCATCACGTTGAATTCATACGCAGGCAAGGTCGACGGTGACCACGAGACGCAAGTGGCCGCGATCGAGACTTGCATCGCGAACGGCGCAAAGGGCATTTTGCTGACCGCTTCGGATACATCGTCCATCGTACCGGCGGTCCAGCAAGCGCGTGATGCAGGTATCCTTGTAATCGCCCTCGACACGCCGTTGGAGCCAATTGACAGCGCCGACATGACCTTTGCCACCGACAACTTTCTGGCCGGTGCGCTGATCGGCAAATGGGCAGCCGCCAGCCTTGGTGATGCCGCAGCAGATGCAAAAATCGCGATGCTTGATCTGGCGGTGAGCCAGCCATCCGTTGGCGTGCTGCGCGATCAGGGGTTCATGACGGGCTTTGGCATCGACATCAAAGACCCCAGCCGGTGGGGCGATGAGGACGATCCGCGCATCGTGGGCCATGACGTGACTGCCGGTAACGAAGAAGGTGGGCGCAAGGCGATGGAGAACCTTCTGGCGAAAGACCCGATGATCAACGTGGTCTACACCATCAACGAGCCCGCGGCGGCAGGTGCATATGAGGCACTGAAGTCCATCGGTCGTGAAAACGACGTACTGATCGTATCTGTCGACGGTGGCTGCCCCGGTGTGCAGAACGTCGCCGAAGGTGTGATCGGCGCAACATCGCAGCAATATCCGCTGCTGATGGCGTCAAAGGGGATCGAGGCGATTGCCGCCTGGGCCGCTGACGGCACCAAGCCCGAGGCAACAGAAGGCAAAGGGTTCTTCGACACGGGCGTCGCTTTGGTCACTGACCAGCCCGTCGAAGGGGTCGAGAGCATCGACACAACCGAAGGCACCAACCTCTGCTGGGGTTGATCCTGAGACATCTGTGATTGCACAGTAGCTTTGCGAGGGGCGGACTCCGGTCCGCCCTTTGTCTCTCGCGCATTTTTTTCAGCCTTCGGAGCCTCTTATGTCCTCGCCTGACAACTTTGAAGCCGCCGCTTCTGACGCCGCGACCGAGGTCGCTTCGTTCAACGAAGACGACAAGGGATGGGTGGGCCGCTTTCACCATGCGCTGCACACGCAACCCGCCCTTGTGCCGCTGATCGTTCTCGTTGCTTCCATCGTGATCTTTGGCCTGCTCTTGGGCGCGCGCTTTTTCTCGCCCTTCGCGCTGACCCTGATCCTGCAACAAGTGCAGATCGTGGGCATCGTGGCGGCTGCACAAAGCCTTGTAATCCTCACGGCCGGTATTGATCTGAGTGTGGGCGCGATCGCCGTGATCTCATCCGTGATCATGGGGCAATTTACGTTCCGCTATGGGCTTCCTGTGGAGGTTGCCGTGACCTGCGGGCTGATTTTCGGGACACTGATTGGCACGCTTAACGGTTGGCTGGTCGCGGTGATGAAGCTGCCGCCATTCATTGTGACCTTGGGAATGTGGCAGATCGTGCTGGCCGCGAATTTTCTTTATTCACAGAACGAGACAATTCGAAGTCAGGACATTGCGGAACAGGCGCCTTTGCTGCAACTGATGGGCGCCAAATTCAATGTGGGCGGCGCGGTTTTTACCGTCGGCGTGATTTTTATGCTGCTGTTGGTGCTGGTGCTGGCCTATGTGCTGAAACACACCGCCTGGGGGCGGCACGTCTATGCCGTGGGCGACGATCCAGAGGCGGCAGAGCTGTCCGGTGTGAACGTCAAGCGCACGCTGATTTCGGTTTACGGGCTGGCCGGTCTGATCTGCGCCTTTGCAGGTTGGGCGCTGATCGGGCGGATCGGGTCCGTCTCGCCGACATCGGGACAGTTACTGAACATCGAAAGCATCACGGCTGTGGTAATCGGGGGCATCTCGTTGTTTGGCGGGCGCGGCTCGATCCTCGGGACGTTCTTCGGCGCGCTTATCGTCGGGGTTTTCACCCTAGGCTTGCGACTTCTGGGAGCGGACGCGCAATGGACGTTCCTGCTGATCGGCGTGTTGATCATCGCCGCGGTCGCCGTGGATCAATGGATCAGAAAGGTGGCCGCGTAATGGAACCGATTTTGAAAGGTCGCGGGCTGGTGAAGCGCTATGGCCGGGTTACTGCGCTGGATCAGTGCGATTTTGATCTGATGCCGGGCGAGATTTTGGCCGTGATCGGGGACAATGGCGCAGGCAAAAGTTCGTTGATCAAGGCGGTGTCGGGGGCCGTGATCCCAGACGCCGGAACGGTGGAGTTGGAGGGCAAGCGCGTGCAATTCGCCTCTCCCATTGAGGCGCGCAAGGCAGGGATTGAGACGGTCTATCAGACGCTTGCGATGTCCCCTGCCCTGTCGATTGCCGACAACATGTTCATGGGGCGCGAGCTGCGCAAACCGGGTTTTCGCGGGTCGATCCTGCGCCAGCTTGACCGCAAGCGGATGGAGGAACTGGCCCGCGAGAAACTAACCGAACTGGGGCTGATGACAATCCAGAACATCAATCAGGCGGTCGAGACATTGTCAGGCGGTCACCGCCAGGGTGTCGCAGTTGCGCGGGCCGCTGCGTTTGGGTCGAAAGTGATCATTCTGGACGAGCCGACCGCAGCGCTTGGCGTCAAGGAAAGCCGCCGCGTGCTGGAGCTTATCCAGGACGTCAAAAGCCGGGGGATTCCGATCATTCTGATTAGCCATAATATGCCACATGTCTTTGAAGTAGCTGACAGAATCCATGTGCACCGGCTTGGCAAACGGCTTTGCGTGATTGACCCCAAAGAACATTCCATGTCGGACGCCGTAGCCTACATGACGGGCGCGAAAGTACCCGATGGCGTGCAAGCGGCTTAGGATGAGCCTTGACGCGCTGACAGATCGGATCACCGCGACAGAGCCGCGCGGCAAGCGACGGGTGATCGCTTTATGCGGACCACCTGCAAGCGGGAAATCAACGCTGGCTGCGCAGTTGAGCGCACAGGTCGCGCAGAGTTGCGTGGTGCCAATGGACGGGTTTCATCTGGACAACCGGATCCTGCGAACGAGCGGGACCCTTGATCGCAAGGGTGCGCCAGAGACTTTCGACATTAGCGGTCTGAGCCATATTTTGCGACGCCTGTTGACCGAAGATGAGGTGATTTTTCCAGTCTTTGACCGCGCGCAAGACTGTGCAATCGCGGGCGCGGGTTTGGTCGCAGCCGATACACAAACGGTAATTGTGGAAGGCAATTACCTGCTGTTGGATCGCCTCGGATGGCGCGACCTTGCAACATTTTGGGACTGCGCGGTGTATTTGTCGGTGCCAACGCATGTGCTGCGCGAAAGGTTGCTGGACCGCTGGCGCAATCTTGGGCTTTCAGAACACGACGCACAAGGGCGCGCTGACGGGAACGACCTGCGCAATGCCGCTGAAATGGCCGACCATCTGATCGCACCCGATGTCACCCTGGATGAAAACCTGCGTCCACTTGGCTAGCGGGCCGTGACCAAGGCCAGACACCGCTCAAACAGCAAGGCGTTCTGGGTGTCCTCGTTAAAGCTATCCTCGACCTTGTGGCGGGCGGCGGTGGCAAGCGCGGTCGCTTTGCTGTCATCGTGCGCCAAACTCAGGATGTTGGCGCAAAGACCCGCCGCGTCATGCTCATCTGACAGAAGGCCGCTTTCGTCATGGGTGACAAGTTCAGGGATGCCGGAATGGCGGGTCGTGCAAACGGGGGTGCCAAGGGCCATCGCCTCCATCAACGTGACGGGGATGCCTTCCTGATCACCGTCCTCGGCTGTGACGCTGGGCACCAAAAGCGCGTCGGCAGCAGCGATGCGGGCTAACGTTTCCTCATGCGAGAGCGCGCCGATAAAGCTGATGCGGTTTTCCAGACCGGCGCGGGCGGCTTGCAGGGCAAGCTCATTCGCCAAGGGACCATCGCCGCCAACCTCATAGCGCCAGTCAAGATCGGGATGCGCCTCTTGCAGCAGCGTGAGCGCGGAAATGGCAATGTGAAGGCCCTTCTTGTCAACCAGACGGCTGATGCTCAGCAAGGTCAGCGGCGTGTGCCTTTGCGGCGGTATAAAGCTGTAGCGCCCGACGGGAATACCAAGGTGATGCGGGGCCACGCGATCGGGCGGCGCGCCACATTCAGTGAGCAGCTCGGCAAAGCGCGCGTTAACGGGCAAGTGCAGATCGCCATCCGCAAACAAAGGCGCATAACGGGCCATCCGGTTGCGGCGATATTCGACACTGACATCGCGGCCATGGAAGATAGTGACCAACGGCGGACACCCTTCCCAGCCGATCTGCGCGCGCGCAGTGGCGGCACCGCGATAGCCGAAATGGGCAATCACAAGGTCTGCGTCGCAGACGCGCCGCCAATGATCGCGGTGCAGCCGTGCTGTGATGCGGTCGGCAAGGCGCGTCGGCATAAAGCGCAGCCAGGCAGGCTGCGGCCCGGGCCAGATCACGATGCGAACCTGCTCAAGAAGCGCGCGTGTTTCGGGCGCAAGCAACGTCTGGGGCGCGTGGCTTTTACACGCGACAGTGACCTCATGGCCTTGACGCAACGCATAAAGAACCTGCGTCGTCACAAAAGTCTGCGACAGAACCGGAAAGCTGGAGACACTGAACCAGATTTTCAATGCAATACCTCTGCGGGTGACAGGTGTTTATCCGGCATCGCTGAGCGGACTTTGGCCAGCGATGGCAGTCTCGAGCACGGCGAGGAACGTCTCGTGCTGCCGGCGGAAATCAAGCGCGGGCCGCTTGGCGTAGTCCAGCGCAGTTGCGGATAGTGCGGCATAGGCCGCTTCATCGCTCCACAACCCACGCAGGGCCGCGACCCAATCGTTGCTCGGCGCGTCATGGGGCAGCACGATGCCGCCCGGCCCAATGGCTTGCGGTAGGCCGCCCCGATCAGAGCCGATCACGGGGATCCCACTACAATGCGCTTCGGACGCGACGCGACCCCAGGCTTCTTCCCATTGGCTTGGCGCGAGCAGGATCTTCGTGCGCCCGTATATCGTGGACATGTCCGATGTCCGGCGCATGAAAGTGACATTGGGCAGTGCATCAATCTCGGCCATGATCTGATCGAACAGCTCGTCCCAAAGGGTCCACGCCTCAACAAAAAGGAAGGGGATATCGGGACAGGCGCGAGCCATATCGCGCGCAACCTCGTAGCCCTTTTTGGGGTGGATATTGATCAACGTCGCGAACTCGCCCGTGGTCGGACCAGCATAATGATCAAATTGGATCGTGGGTGTGATCACAGTGCAGTCGATACCGTAAGCCTTGCGGTAAGCCTTTGCCGTAAAGTCGGAATTTGCGATGAAATGCGCGCCGGGGATAGCGCTGACATCGCCTTCATTCTCTTCAAACTCGACATTGCGCAGGTACAGCACAACCGGCACGCCCAGCGCTGCAAATGCCTTTCCCAAAGCGGCAGAGCGGCGGGTCTGGATCACCACGACATCCGGGCGAAAGCGCGTGACGGCGGCTTTGATGCGAGCAGGATCCGTGGGCTCCCACGTGCGCATCACCTCATAGCCTTGGGTACTGTCGGTGCTGAACGGACGGCCTGTCAGCTTGCGCTGCACCTTCATGCGAAAACCGAAAACGCCGCGCCCGGAAAAGCCGCAATAGACCGCGCAGGCGTGCCCCTTGGCGATGCTTTGACGGATCAGATGATCGGTGCTGTTTTGGGTGCCGCCACTGGCCTCGGGCAGCCAGCCATTGCCGCCGGCAAAGAGAATACGCATGGGAAGGCTCCTTTTGATTGGGTCATGTCAGCCGATCACCTTCGCGGCGAGCGCGCTTTTGAGGTGGCTGCCGGCGGATTGCGCCGAGGCTTTCAGGCGGGGCGCGGCGTGCTGCTGCGCGTCGGCCACGCTGTCGAGTTGATCGGTCCAGCTGAGCACATCCGCAGTGAAGGGCTCGGGCTCAATCTCGCCAATGCGAGTGACGCTGTTGGGCTGGCCAAGCTCGGCAAAGGTTTCCTCGAATTTCGGTTCGTAAGACACTGGAAGAACGGGTGTGTTGGCACAGATCGACAGGATGGCCATGTGCAGGCGACAGGCGATCACACCGTCAAAGCCGCGCAGCACACCGATCAAGTCCTGCGGCGTGTGGAAATCGCGGTTCAGGTGGACATGAGCACGCACATCGTCAGGCAGGGTCGCGGCAAAGGCTTCGGCGACGGCGGAATCATCGGTCCAGTATTCGGGGATGCCCTGGCAGGTCGAAAGGAAGGTCACCTCGGCGCCTTTTTCGCGGACCAAGGCGATGATCGCGGCGCAGATCGATTGCTCGAAAATCTTCGCACCGGTTTCGGGGTCGCGTGTGCCATATGCTTTGAGCTTGCGCACTGCGATGGCGATGCGGAGGCGGTCTTCAGGCGCGCGCCCCGCGCGGGTGCGACGGTCAGTGAGTGTCGTTGGCCCCGGCGTCCACAACGCGAACACGGCATCAGCCACGACGACGATATGATCAGACCGCCCTGTCAGCGCTTGGGCATGGGCGCGCGAGGTCTCATGGCGCACAAGGATCAGCACCATGTCGCGCAGAAGCGGTCGCAGCGCACGGGATCTGAAATCATCGCTGAAGGGTTCAAAGGATTGCGTCAGCGCGGCCATGGGTTTGCCCAATTGACGGGTCTTTCGGAACTCAAGAATGCGGCGGCTGTAGTCGTATTTGCTAAGCAGATACGTCCCGCCTGTGGTCAGAACCAGATCAGCATCAAGATAGGGCCGGACCGCTCGCATCACACGGCTTGGCAGCGGCAGGCGCAGAGCGGTCAGTAGGCGGGTCGCCGTGACACAAGCCGACAGATATATCGTCCGGGCGAGAAGAAACTTGCGGTAACGACCCAAGACACGCTCGGCCAGGTGGATCAGGAAGGAGCGGTCCATCTCGAACGAGGGCAGCGGCATGAAGGTGATATCAGGGTAGTATGGCGCGATGGCGGGCATGCCTGAATCCGCGAAGATAAGTTCGGCATCGGGAAACGCCTCAAGCAGGATATCGCGAAGGGCAAAGTTGATGGCGCTGTCACCACCATTCATAAAGACGCAATTCTCGATGATGATCTTCATGCTACACGGCCCCTGTCTTGGCGCGCGCCGCCAGTTGGCGCATGGCTTTGGCGATCAGACCACCCAATTCAACAAGGGTTTGACGGCCATAAGGGCTGAGGCAAAGAACGGCTGCAAAGGCGGCATAACACAAAGCCACACCGCTCAGCAGCGTCAGGATCGCAGGGTCTGGCAAGTAATCACGGACCAGCAGGATCGTAGCGTAACTCACTAAACCAGCCGCGAAAAGCGGTAGGATACGATTGCGCAGGCAGTCTTTGCCGATGGGCCCTTTGCGGCAGATCAGCAGCCAAAGCGGTAATAGCTTGGCGACGCTGACAGTGGCGTAGGCCATGGCCAGCGTGACCACCCCGTATTGCACACCCCAGACAAAAGCCGCGCAGGTGATTAGGGCAGAAACGAGGCCCCACCACGCCATCTCAGTCGTCCGGCCTTGACTGATAAAAAGCCACCCCGTCGGGTTACCCAATGGTTGCGACAGCCCCGCGATGCCAAGGGCTGCAAAGATCGGCGCGCTTGGCGCCCAATGCGCGCCCAAAAGGAATGGCACGGCGGTTTCGGCCAGCCCGGTCAACGCGGCAACCCCTGGCAGGATCGCCAGTTGCATCAATCCGAACACCCGGAAAAACGCGTGCGCATAGCGGTGCGGATCGTCTTGCATCCGCGACAAGACCGGCACCATCACCTGCGACAGCGGTTGCGCCACGCGGTTCAACGGGAATAGCAGCAGCTTGTAGGCGCGGTCGTAATAGCCCAACGCCGTGCTGCCCCAGACCCGCCCGATCAGGATGTTGTCGAGGTTGCGCGAAAAGAAGTTCGCCAGCTTGAAACCAGTCACCCCTGCGCCAAAGCCAATCAACTCACCCGTGCCGGGGGCCATCGCGGGACGCGACGGCGTCCATGGCACCCAGATCCAGACCATGAGCGCACCGGCGACCGAGCCCGCCGTGGTGCCAGCAACCAGAGCCCAAGGGGTCGGCGACATCAGTGCCCAGATGATTGACACTGACAAGGTGACAACCGCAACGACCCCCGCATTGATCGCGATCCGTCCAAAGATCATGCGGCGGTTGAGCAAGGCAAAATGCTGCGCGCCCAATGCGGTGATCAGCATGTTCAATGCCATGACACGGATCAGCCATGTCAATTCTGGTGCGCTATAGAATTGCGCGATGAACGGCGCGAGCCAGATCAGCAGAAGCGTCAGCGCAAGGCTCACCGCGATATTGATCCAGAAAAGCGCGTTCAACTGGCCGTAGGTCAGCGTCTTTTTCTGGATGACCGCTTGCAGCAGGCCCATTTCCTTGAACATCGACAGGAACGCGATGATCGGGCCGATCATCGCGATCAAGCCGAAATCCTGCGCGGTCAACAGACGCGACAGGATCAGCACCGACGCGATCTGACAGGCGACCGTGACCCCTTGACTGAGCGCGGTATAAAAGCTGCCACGCAGCACGGTACTGCCGTAGCTGTCTTGGGCGGCAGTCTCTACCACGTCGGTTTGGGCGCGTTTGGTCATGGGGGCTCTGTCGGTAAAACATCGTCATAACGACCTGAGCACAGCGCGCCACGGCCCGCCCGCCCTTTGCGCAGGCACCACGGGTTTTCAGCGACATCTCGCCGCTCAGCGCGCTTGAAAAAGCAAAGGAACGCCGGAACTGCACAGCAATCATGCAAGCTGTGAACGGCGCGCCAAAAACCACAACTGCCTGTAAATCAGTCACGATTATCAAATTCGTGCAAACACCTGCGAAATGGACAGTTTACCGCCGATCTGCGCCCCTTAATCGGCTGCCTTTCGCGCGTGAACGGTGCACGCTGACCGAAAGGCTTGGCGCGAGCGCAACGACGGGCAACGCTGAGTCGCGTGAACTCCTGCCGCGTGGGATCGCACGATCAATGAACATTTCTATCGACACCGACGCCGGGCTGGACGCCCTGCCCTCAGACCCCGGTTCTGTTCGGGGTACACGGGTTTTGTATCTGGCCCATGATCTGGACGATGCCGCGATCTGGCGGCGCGTCCGCATGCTGCGTCTGGGCGGCGCGGAGGTGACGCTGGCCGGGTTCAGGCGGCGTAGTGGCCCGCTGCCCGAGCCTGCGTTGGTTTTGGGGCAGACCCAGAACGCACAAATGCGACAACGGATCATGGCTGTGGCGCATCACCGATGGCGGTTGGGTGCGATCCTGGCGCATTCTCCGACACCCGATGTGATCTTATGTCGAAACCTTGAAATGCTGGCTCTCGCCGTCCCGCTCAAGCGCCGCTTGGTGCAGCAGCGTGCTGTTAAGCTGGTCTATGAGGTGCTTGATATCCATCGTTTGATGGTTGGGGATGGTCTGGCGGCAAAAGGCCTGCGCAAGATCGAAAAACGTTTGTGTCGCGAGATTGATCGGCTCGTGGTCTCGTCTCCCGCTTTTCTACGAGAGCACTTTGAGCGCTATAGTCAGACTGATGCCCCGGCGCTACTTCTGGAGAACAAGGTGGTGTTTGAGGATCCTACCGGGTTTGAGACGCCGGTTCCGCAGCCAGCCAAAGAACCCTTTCGGATCGGTTGGTTTGGCATTCTGCGCTGTCCATTCTCGCTATCCGCTCTTGATGCACTGACCCGCGCGCGGCCCGGGCGTTATCAAATTATCCTGCGTGGCAGACCGGCGTTGGACACGTTGCCCGACTTTCACCCCACCGTGCAAGCCAACCCTGATTTGATTTTTGAAGGGCCTTATGCCTACCCCGGCGATCTGGCCGAGATTTACGGCAGTGTTGATTTGGCTTGGCTTGTCGACCGCTATGATACGGGCAGCAATTCCGATTGGCTGTTGCCGAACCGGCTTTATGAAAGCGGACTGAATGCGGTGCCGCCCATTGCGCTGAAAGGCACCGAGATTGCCGCGCGAATGGACGAGTTGGGGATCGGACTGGTGATTGATGCCGCCGACTTTGCGACAGTTCTGGCCGCGATGGACCAGCTTGCCCCATCGGATGTCGCACACTTACAAAACGCCCAGATTGCAGTTCCAAAGACGACATGGCTTGTCGATACGCAAGACGCCCGAAAGCTGGTGGCGGAGATTACACCATCCCAGGCGCACCTTGCCAAAACAGCCCTCACCGCACAGGACGGCGCACTGATCGTTGTGCCGACACTGAACGAAGCCGCGCATATCGCAAAGGTGATCGACGCATTGGTCCCCGTCTTGAGACGACGCAAAGCAGCAGATGCGCCAACCCGCGTGGTGATCGCCGATGGAGGCTCGGATGACAGCACGCGCGAATTTGTGCAGGGCCGCATCGACGCGTTGGGCCAGTTTGACATGCACCTCCTGGCCAACCCGCAGCGCTTGCAAAGCGCCGCGGTCAATCTGGCGGTCGCAACCCACGGCGCGGATATGGGGTGGCTGATCCGGTTGGACGCGCACGCCGCCTACCCCAATGACTATATCGATACGCTTATCGACGAGGCGGTTGGAACAGGCGCAGATAGCGTCGTCGTGGCGATGCATGCAGTGGGCGATACTGCAATGCAACGCGCTATTGCACTGACCCAGAACGCCTCGCTTGGCAATGGCGGGGCGGCGCACCGGACAGGCAGCACGGGACGGTTTGTCGATCACGGTCATCACGCGCTGATGCGTTTGGAGGCGTTTCGCGCCGTTGGTGGGTATGACGCGCAATTTTCTCACAACGAGGACGCAGAGCTTGATCTACGCTTGGCGCAAAACGGCGCGCGCATCTGGCTGACGGCGCGCACCGCGCTGGACTATGTGCCGCGCAAAACGATTTCGGCTTTGGCGCGCCAATACCTGAATTTCGGCGCAGGGCGCGCGCGGACACTCCTCAAGCATCGCCGCAAACCCCGGCTGCGCCAGGTCGTGATGATCGGTGTCGCACCTGCCGTTGCAATGGCAGCGTTCGCTCCGGTCTTTTTGGGTTTTGCGCTTCCCTTTCTGCTTTGGCTGGGGGCCTGTCTGGCAGCCGCGCTTCGTCTTGCGGTGTCCGAGAATCGTTTGGGTGCGCTTGGCGCGGCGCCTCTTGCTGCGATCATGCATCTGGCGTGGTCCGCGGGTTTCTGGCGGCAGCTTCTGATGCGGCCCCGGGTCGCCGCGCAAACGGCACCCGTCTCGGCACCGCTTCCGATCGACTCTGTCGCCGTCGGCGTCTGCACGTTCCAGCGCCCCGCCCTGAGCCAAACCTTGCGCACGTTGGAAGGACAGGTTCTGCCCGAAGGCATGGCGCTTTCGATCATCGTGATCGACAATGATACCACGCCCAGCGCTCATGCGTTGGTTGAAAGGTTCGCGTCGCTGTCCGGTCACGAGGTGATCTATCGCCACGCGCCCGCGCGCAACATTTCAATCGCACGCAACGCAGCGCTTGATGTGGCCGATGAACGGGGCCTGCGGGTCTTTGCGTTCATTGATGACGATGAATTAGCGCCCGCAGATTGGATCGGTTCTCTTGTGACCCGGCTGGCGCAAGGGGATGCGGATGTCGTTGTCGGCCCGATCCGTGCGATCTATCCCGATAGCGCCCCGCGCTGGATGCAACGATTGCGGCTGCATGACACCCATCCCGAACTGGGCCGTGACGGACGGCCCATCGCAGGCCACAGCTGCAATGTGATCATGGATCTGGGCGCGCCGTCGCTGAGCGGTCTGCGCTTTGATCTGGGGCGCGGTATCTCCGGTGGTGAGGACACCGCGTTTTTCAAAGAAGCGGCCGAGGCAGGCGCACGGCTGGCACTGGCCCCCCGCGCACAGGTCGAGGAACCGGTCACGCCCGCACGCGCACGATTTTCATGGTTGCTTAAACGACGGTTCCGGATGGGTCAGACCCATGGCAGCCTTTTGCGCAAACACAGCGCGCCAGGTGGGCGGCTGGTTACACTGCCCTTGGCGATGGCCAAGGTGGTCTACTGCGCAAGTGTGGCGATTCTCACAGCGCCTTTCACCGCCCGACGGAACGCTAATCTGCTGCGCGGCGCGCTGCATTTCGGAACTGTTGCCGCGCTGATCGGCGTGCGCGATGTGACGATTTATGGCCAAGACACGCCCAGCCGCCCGGATATCAGCGTCAAGTAGCCAAATCTGCTTGCTTTTTGGGCATCTGCCCTCACAACGGGCCACCAAATCTAGTGCATTTAACGTGATAATTGGCTAGTGAAACCCGCATATTTTGCGATAGGCTTGTGAAACACCAAGGCGAACCGCGCTTTGGTGCGGGGGTAGAGGCATCAGGGGGCAAGATGCGATTACCGATCTTTCTGTTGGGCTTTGCTGTCGCCGTTGTGGCCGCGACAGCCATCGGCATGGCCGCTGGCTTTGAAACCGGTACGCTGGTGGCTTTCGTCATCGCGGTCGTGATCGTGGCACAACTGGCTTACGTCGGTTTGATCGCGTTGCTGGCGGTCGAGCGCAAAAGACAGATGCCCGACGCAAGCACACCCAAAGCGCGCACATCGCGCGTGTCGCGCGAGAACGACGCCTGAGTTTCCACCATTTACCCACCTGACTGCTTGAACCATTGGCAGTTGACCGCCGACAGACCTGTTGCCATGCCTCACCTGCTTGGAGCAGGTTCGACGATCTCATACGCTTAATGTGGCATGTGCAGGAGGGATCCGATGTCAGCCAGCGTTTGCGTCATCATCGCCGCCTATAATGCCGAAGCGACGCTGTTGCGTGCCATAGGCTCTGCTTTGGCCGAAGCCGAAACGGCCGAGGTGATCGTTGTGGATGACGCCTCCACCGATCAGACCAGTGTGATCGCCCACACCGCCGCAGCCCGCGATGGCCGGGTCAAGCTGATCACTATGAAAACCAACAAAGGCCCCGGAGCGGCGCGCAATGCTGCGCTTGAAATGGCGCAGGCGCCTTTCGTCGCCGTACTCGATTCCGACGATATTTTCCTGCCCGGACGGCTGCGCCAGTTGATCGCCTGCGGAGAAGGAGAGATCATCGCCGACAACATCGCTTTCGTCACGGCGCACACGCTGGGGGCGCTTGACGGACAGGACTGGTCCGGTCTGCCAACCGCGTTCGAACCGCTTGATGCAGCACAATTCGTGCAAGGCAATTTGCACCAACCCGGCGTTGCGCGCGGCGAATTGGGCTTTCTCAAACCGCTTCTGTCGCGCGCGTTTCTTGAACAGCACGGATTGCGCTATGATCCCGCATTGCGGCTGGGAGAGGATTACGACCTTTACGTGCGAATGCTGCTGGCGGGCGCGCGGATGCATCTGACCAGGCGGCCGGGCTACGGCGCGATGGTGCGGGACGGCTCGCTGAGCGCCTCGCACGAGGCCAGCGATCTGGCACATCTGCACGGCGCGCTTGACGAACATCTGCGCTATGATGGTGTCTCGGGAGAATTGCAACGCGCGATGCGCGCCCATCTTAGGCAGGTGCGCGACAAACGCGATCATCGCATCTTTCTGGACTTGCGCCGGGCCAAAGGCGCGTGGGCCGCGTTGCGCTATGCTCTGCACAGCCCCCGGCGGTTCTGGACCATCGGGGCGCGCATCCTGCGCGATAAGCTGAAGCTGAGCACGACAGACAATGACGCGGTTCCTGCAAGCGGTGTTCGGCTGCTGTTACCAGCCAAGCAGATGGCATCAGCGCTGCGGTAGAAGGTGCAGCGTCACGTTTCGGGGCAACGCCGCATGGCAGGCAGCTTCGGCGTCCAGATGCAGATCGGCCCTGCCCCATCGCGGCACATATCCCAGCGCATTTAATCCAGCCTCTCCACGCGCGATGATCTCAACAGGGCCTTGGGTGGCCAGTTTCGCCAAATGCGCGGCAAGAGCGGTCGGCGCGCGGTCCCGCTCGACCTTGATGCACAGCGCGTCCGGCGGGGCGGGCACGGCATCAAGCTGAGCGGCTGCCGCCAGAACGACCGTTAGCGCGGTATCAGGTTCGGGCTTGGATGTCTTTTTGCGACGCCGCTCTGCAAGACTTTTGCCCAGCAACCACAGCAACCCTGGACGGCGCAACAGCTGTCCTGTCGCGGACGCCCAGCGGCGGGCTTTCAGCGCATCCACAAGTTGCTGATATTGCAATGCCCGCGAGAGCCCTGCACGACGACGACGCATCGCGCGCTTCACGTCCCGCGTCGCCACAGGCGGCAGTGCGTCATGGGCGGCAAGCAACTGCGCCAAGGCCGAAACCGACAACCGGTGCGAGATCGAACTTGCATGGCGGCGATACAGATAGGTCGGATCCGGCACGACCATAAAGCGCGCACCGGTCACCAGAAGGCGGGCATAAAGGTCAAAATCCTCGCCGATCCGAAGCGCCTCATTATAGCGCAACGGCCCAAGCGTTCCGCGCCGGATCACCGGCTTGAGATAGCCGAAGGATGCCAGCCCGGTCGCAGCGCCGTCGCTGCGATAGAAGGCTGCAGGCGTGATCTGATGCGGGGTGTCGATCCCGTGATGGGACAGCAAGGTTTGCCCCGCCGTGTCTGCCGCGCCAAAGCTGACAAGATCATCCGCGATCATATCTGCGCCCTCGGCGTCCGCCGCCGCCAGAAGACGCGTGATCCGCTCAGGGTGGATTAGATCGTCAGCATCAATAATCGCAATCCAGTCGCCTTGCGCGGCGTCCAACGCAGCATTGCGCGCGGCAGCAGGGCCTGCGTTTTCGCTCAACTCAATCGGTTTGACGCGGGCATCGTGGCGCGCGAGACGCCGCAAAATCACAACACTGTCATCGGTCGAGGCATCATCGGCGATGACCAACTCCAACGCACGATGGGACTGGGCCAGAACCGACGCAACGGCATCCTCAAGATAGGCAGCGCCGTTGTAGTTCGACATAATCACCGACACCAATGGCGGTGCTTTGATCCCTGTCACGCCGTCTCGCTTGAGCGCATCGCGGCCGGCAAGGTTTGCGCCAAAATTGCTATGTCAGTCGCTGTGCTAAACTTGGTCACGTAAGCACGGTCGTAAGCGACGCGGCGCTGATAGGACGTCGTGTTACGCCCGCTGACCTGCCACAAGCCGGTGATGCCGGGCCGTGCGCGCAGGTAGAACCGGCTGGAGCGGCCGTAGCGTTGCAGCTCGTCCGTGGGCACCGGGCGCGGGCCGACAAGGCTCATCTCGCCACGCAGGACGTTGACCAGTTGGGGCAACTCATCAAGGCTCAGCTTGCGCAGCACATGACCGACCGGTGTCACACGAGGATCATCACGCAGCTTGCGGGTCTCTTCCCACTCGCGACGCGCGGACGGGTCACGATCAAGATGACGTTTGAGCACCTCATCGCCATTCGCAACCATCGTGCGCAGCTTCAGGCACCGGAACGACCGGTTGCGATACCCAACGCGACGGTGCGGGTACAAAACCGGACCAGGAGATGAACTGTAGACCAAAAGGGCCAGCCCTGCGATCAGCGGTGCAAAGACGATCAGCATCGCAAGCGCAAGAGACACATCAAGCGTCCGCTTGCCCCAACCGCCAACCGGCGTTTCAAACGCACCCATCCTGATCCGGGGCAAGACAAAAGTCGCGGCGGGGGATGAGATTGCACCCTTGGCATGCGCGTGTTCGGTTTCAATCGCTTTCATAGTTTCCATCCTTATCTCTCATCGCCTGACACGTCAGGCCGCCCCCTTGCCGCATCAAGAGGCAAGGATCATTACTTTCGAAGGATCGTTACTTTTCGGCGCGTGACGCGTTTGCGTCCGTTTGCCCCCACCACTACACTTTATCTCTCAATCCGATATTAAAAGGGTATGACAAATACTGCAGATGCAAACGTCAATCTTCGCACAGGCAATGCATCGCCGAAGCGAAAGGGCTGTTTCGCTCAGTTTCCGCACATATGCACCCGAAAGTGGCGCAGGTTTTGATTTTTCAAAAAAGAAGATGCACAAAACTACGGCAAGACTCTGATCTTTCGTGCATTATTTTAAGCGACGATAGCGGACGAAACCGACTCGCCTTAAAGGTGAGTCGGGTAATCTCTGGAGGCCGCGCTGTGATGGGTCAGGAATATGGGTGGTCCGGACGACGGTGTCCGGAGGAGAGAGGCCACAAACGCGGCCCTCTTTTTCTGCGGTGCAGCGTGCCTTTATATGATGCACAGCCATGACTGGCCAACCTGCTGAAAACCGCCCATTGCGCATCCTGTTCGGCAGCGCGCATCCGTACTTTCCGCAGATGTATGGCGGCGCGCAATCAAGCACGCACGAGCTGGTCACGCGACTGCGCGCGCGCGGGCATGAGGTGGCCGTCTTGGCCGGGCTAACCGGCGCAGGGTGGCTGGGGCTGCGGGGACGCGCGTTGCTGAAGCTGACCCGTCGCGGCTATGTGCGCGATACCGGGCTGGGCTATCCGGTCTTTCGCGCGTGGTTCGCCCAAGAGGTCGTCCGCCGCGTGGTTGAGGATTTCGAGGCAGACGTGGCCATCTTTCAGTCGCGCTTGCCCATCGCACTTGCCGCCGCTATCGACCGGGAGGCGACGCGCACCTTCATCTATCTGCGCAATGTTGAAACGGTCGATCTGGGCGGCGCGCCGGCCGCGCTCGACCGGACCGGATTTCTTGCCAATTCGCATTTCACCGCGCAGCGCTTTGCCGAGACCGACAACATCACAGCAGACGTGATCCACCCGATGATCGAGGCCGAAACCTACCGCGTCACACCTGCGCGCCAGAACGTCACCTTTATCAACCCTCATCCCAACAAAGGCGTCGATGTCGCGTTGGGCGTAGCGGCGGCCTGCCCCGAGATCCCGTTCGTTTTCGTGCGCGGCTGGGGGTTGAGCCCTGAACAGGAAGCGCATCTGCAATCCCATCTGGCGGCCTTACCCAATGTGACGCTGCGCCCTTCAACAGATGATATGCGCAGCGTCTACAAAGACGCGCGGATTGTCCTCGCACCAAGCCAATGGGAAGAGGCGTTTGGCCGCATCGCAGCCGAAGCGCAGGTCAGCGGCATCCCTGTGCTGGCCTCGGCCATTGGCGGGTTGCCAGAAGCGGTTGGCCGCGGCGGAGCCCTGTTGCCCACCGACGCACCAGTCGAGGATTGGGCCGCAGCACTCCGCACGCTTTGGCATGACGAAGACGCGTACAGTGTCGTGTCACAACGTGCTCTGGAACATGCGGCGCGCGATGACATGGTGCCGGACCGGCAAATCGACCGGTTGCTTGAGGTCTTGCAACGGCCACTTTAAGCGAGGCTCAGGAGGGTGGGACGCCAGGGATTTGCGCGTCCGATGGGGCGCTTTGCGGTGTCGCATCTGACAACGGGATACCCGGTGTCGGCAACCGACGCACCGGAATCGTATCGGTTGCAGCGGGTGTTGATAAGACCACTTCCAGAACATCGCCACCTTCGACGCGGTCATTGCGACCCACGGGAAAACTGCGTGGCCCGTCCGCCTCGACCCGTGTGATCTGCAAGACCGGCTCTGTCATCGCAGACAGGTCGACGACGCCTGTTCCAACACTGGCCGCCTCTGAAAAGAGCGCGGCTTCGGTCTCCATCCGGATGCGCAATTCGCCAATGGCGGCGCGTTGATCCTGCATACCCTGCACGCGATCCTTGCTGTGCTGGTTGGTCAGATCAAGCCGGTCGCGACGTGTCTCGTTGAGCTGTTGTTCAGCGTTCAGGCGCGCGGTCTCAACCTCCAGAAGCCGGACCTGCTGATCAGCGACCTCGCGTTTGAGGTTGCTGGCGCGCGCCGCGGTCGACAGGCCCCGCTCCACAAGGCTGGCCGCGTTTGTCAGTTCTTCGTCAAGTAGATCCAACTGCTCTTGGCGCAGGATGGCTTGGGTCTCAAGACGGCTGATGCGTTCCTGCAAAAGCGCCTCAAGCTCATCAAGTTGTGTCAGGCTTGAGCTAAGCGCGGTCTGCTGCGCCTCCATGATCCGCTGCTCTTGCGCAATCAGTTCCGTGCCCAACGGGGACGTCGAAAGCTCCTCAGGGGTGGCCATCTCGGTCCCGGCTTCTTCGGCCTCGAGCCGGGTCAAAGTCGCCAATCGGCGCAGCAATTCCAACTCCATCACACGGTAGCTGCCCAGCGCGCTCAGCGCACCACGTTCACCGCGCAACAGCTGCGGATTGGCGCTGTCTATGCCGCCCGCAAGGCTCAGCGCCTGGAGCACAGTCATGTTGGGCGCATGCGGATAGGCCCCCGGCGCGCCCACATCGCCCAACACATAAATCGGGGCGTATTCCATGATCGTGACGACGGCCTGCACTTCACCGCGTACACCCATGCGATCTTGCACGCGCTGGGAAATCTCGGCCCCAAGCGCGTCCGGCGTAAGACCCGCGGCGGGCAGACTGCCGATCAAAGGCAGCGTGACAGTCCCCGATGCACTGACCTGGAAGTTACCGCCTATGGCGTCCCAATCGGCATAGGTTTCCTGAATGGGATCCCACCGCCCGACGCGAATTTCGAGCTTTTGCTGCGCGCCCAGAGTTTCGACTGTGGGGGCGCTTTCGGCCCGGGCAAGAAGCGGTAATACGATCACGATGAAGAGCACCGTCGCGATGGGCAACCAGACTTTGGTGTTGCTTGGTTTACGCATGGGTCTCAAGCTCCTCATAGCTGCCAGGGCTGATATAGCGACGCGCGGTTGCCAGTTCGGCATCCTCCAACACACTGGTTGAAAGCGCTTCGTGAAAGCGCGGGTGGTCCATCAGTGCGTCCGTGATGAAGCCGGGCAGCGCCTTGCCCCATGGCACGCGCAGGATCGTCGTGTCATAGGCCCAAAACTGCGGATCAGAGCGGTCAGCCGTGCTGAGCGGTTGCAATGCGACAATCACAAAGTGGTATTCGTCGCGCAAATCGCCCGCGAGCCGCTTGAGGTCAAGCTCATCGGCGCCATGGGCCTTGGAGCCAGGCCAGTTCTCGAACACGGTTTGCAGGCTGACAGCTTCCACGCCCTTGGCCGATTTGGTGCGCAATGTTCCGGGCGCAACGTTCTCGTGAATGATCAGAACGCGGTGCGTGCCACCTTGTGCCAGCCGGGCGGCCAGAGCCATGGGCAAGGCGACCGGATCGTCAAGATCCGGCGATAGCGACGCAAGACCGATCAGCGCGCCACCCGAGGAACGTCTTTGCGCTTCACAGGCCTGTGCCAGCCGTTCAAGCGTGCGCTTGCGCGTCGCCTCCGCACCCTTGTCGGTGCGGCTTTTCGAACCGGGCATCAGACCCGCGCAATTCACGCCAACCTCCTGGCGCAATTCCGACGCGGTGCGCACGGGCTTTGGTAACAATTCGCTCCCCGCCCCGATCATTACCCCCAGGAATCCACCCAGCAACAGACCGGCAAAAAGCATCGCTTTTTTCTGCGGGCTTGAAGCGCCTTTCGGCACAGTTGCAGGGGACAGTATCTTGACTGCGGCAATCGGGAAGTCCTGTTGCTGCATCGTCACTTCAAGCCGCGCGAGGTAATCGCGGTAGACCTGCGCATAGGTTTCCGAGATGGCTTGCAGTTGTTGCAAACGACCCCGCAGCGCGACGTCGCCACCGGTTGTTCCGGTCGTGGCGTCCAGATCGCTGCGCAAGGATTGCTCGCGGCTGCGGGTCATGTTGTAGGTCAGGCGCGCGGCCTCGGTGGCTTGTTCCAGTTCGACCTTGATCTCATCGCGAAGTAGTCCAAGGCTGGCGTTCAACTGCTGGGCCTGCGGGTGATCCTCGCCAAACTGCGCAACCAGGCGACGGTACCGGAGCCCTGCATCCATGTAGTCGCGGCGCAGCGCATCCCCGTCCCCGCCGCGTTGTCCGTCAAGCAGCGGGATGGTGATCACGTCCTCGCCGTCTTCAGCACGGGCAAGTAGGGATTCCATGCTTTCCAGCTGCGCCTCGGCCTCTGCGGCATCTGCGGCTGCGGTCATCAATTCGCTGGCCAGTTCGGATTGCTGTTGCTCGGTCAGAAGGTTGCCGCGCACCTGCACAAGGTCATTGTCGGTGCGGAACGCCTGCAACTCTGCTGCGGCCTCGATGCTTTTCTGCTCAAGAACCTCAAGGCGTTCGCGCAGCCAGTCTTCGGCCTTGGCGGCGATTTCATTCGTGGTGACCAGTTGAAAACTTTCATAAGCCGATCCATAGCCGCGCGCGATCATCGCCGCGCGGGTGGGATCGAAATCAGTGAACCCGATCGCAATCACAAGGCTGCGCCCCGAGCGGGAGACCACCAATCGGTCCCGTAGGATTTGGGCCGCGCGATCGCGGTCTGTCACAGCCAGATCAAAAGGTGGTGCGGGCGCTTCGGCGGTCTCTTCCGTATCGGCAGACTGCGCGCTTTCAGGCCGCGCCGGCGTCAGCAATCGCGCAACCGGATCGGTGATCAATGATGCTGCGCCCATGACCTTCTGCGTCATGCCAACGGGCGGCGACAGAAAGTCCGCATCCTGATCCAAGCCAAGTAGATCAACCACCTGATAAGCCAGCGCGCGTGAGCGGATGATCTCCATCTCGCTTTGTATCGCAGTATCGGATCGGACCGCATTGGGCAGCGGAGAGACCTCGTTCAGAAGTTCCGCGCGTTCCTCATCCAGTAGCACTGTTTCCACAGCGGTGTAGCGCGGCACAGAGCCAAGGATCATCATCACCGCAATGGCAATTCCGACAGAGGCGCAAACGGTAACCAGCAGCAATTGCCGCCGCACGGCGCGCCAGATGCGCCCCATGTCGATGCGCGGCTCGTCGCGGTAACCCGCAAGCGGATGCGCGTTATCTTTCGTCCATGTGATACGGCGTTCTTGAACCGGACGGGTCATTCCAGCACCCCGCTGGGCACACCAAGCGACGGATGACGACGCCGTTGAGTTGGCTTCGACAGATGTGCGGCATGCCGGACATGGCGATGGTGATCAAAGAGCCGCAGCAGGATGAACGCCACAAGGAACGAGCCCACCGTGTGCGGCGTGATGAAATCGCCCTCGGCCACCGAGCGGACAAGAAACAGGATCGCAAGGCCCGAAAAGAGCGTGATCGAACCGACGCTACCTTTGCCGAGGGCCGCGCTGAGGGGCATGATGAACAGCAGCAAACACAAAGCACCCACAAGAGCGAGGCCGATCAGGCCAGCGCCGACATATGTCTCTATCAGCAGGTTGTGGAAGTGAAAGCCGGTGCGGGCGGTAATGTAGAATTCCTGCCAAAGTTGCTCGGCTGCCGGCCGGCCGTGGACCCAGAAGGCGTTATAGCCCAGGCCCAGCACGGGTTGCTCCGCCCCGAACTCAAGCGCTTCGCTCCATAGATAGGTACGGCCCGTGAGGCTCGCGTCGCGTCCGAACGCGCCAAGCACCGCATCAAACGCCCCAAAGCGCAGGCTGGCGCCGCCCAGAACAACCGCGCCTGTAACCACCAAAAAGACCGCTGCGCGCCTGAGCACCGGGGCGAGGTTCAACACCACGCCCATAAATCCGATCGCCGCAAACGCCGCGATGGCCGACAAAAGCGAGGTTGCGGAATCCGACATCCAAAGCAGGACAAAACCCATCCCGGCGGTAACGAGTGCCAAGGGCCAGAGGGTGCGGTGGGTTTGAAAGATAAACACCAGCGACAATGAGAAAATGATCGCCAGTGTCGCAAAGTAGCCCAGCTGGTTCTTTGATGAAAACGCACCATTGAAGGCAAAACCACCGTCGATGTAATCGTAGGAATAGCCCCCGTTCGCAGCCGAATAAATCAGCACCAGGAGCCCTCCGATGGTGCCCCCGAGTGCGAGATTGCCGACGGATGTGATCCGCGCCGCGACAAGCCCGGCAAAGATGGTGATCCCGTATTGGATCGCCGCGCGCAAGGTGGCGCCGGGGGCATCGCTCCAGATCATCGAAAGGGTGAAGAAGATCGGCACGACCAGCAGCAGCAGGACCGGTCCGGGCCGCCCGAGCAACACGCGCGGCGCGATGGCAAACGGCAGCAGCCAGACGCCATAAAAGGCAAGGATCGAGAGCGCACCGAAATTCACCGAATACGCAAAGACGAAGATCGACAGCGCGACGGCCGGAAGAACATAGGCGCTGTTCTGCTCGGGATCGACGATCGTGGCTTGGCGAATGTTCATCTGCGGGGTCGCTCGTTAGGGGCTGTCTGAAAACGCAACAGGGGATCCAATCAGGAAAGTTGATCGGGTCTTGTTGGAGTGAAGACAGGTAAAATTATCGACGCTCTGGCGGCATAGGATCGCCGCAAACGCACTGGTACTGACATGTTTCAGTACGGTCTGCGCACAGCACAAACACAAGAGAAATTCGCCTTTAAGGCGAGTCAATCGCGGAAGATGATCAAAACTTGAGCATTGAACGCAGGTCATTGGCCGGCCGTAACCCCCGCTTCGCACAAGACCGACTGGTCAAAGGCGCAATCATCGCCAAGGCCGGTATAGGCCACCCAATCGACCTCAAGCACTTGCGGGCCGTCATCACCGCTGTAAGGGCCCATCCATTCGATCAACGTCTCGGTCGACCAGAGACTCAGATACATTTTCTGCGGCTCATCGGGCAGATCACCGCCGGTCACCTCGCGGATCAATTCGCCATCGATGTACCAGCGGATGCTGTCCGGCTCCCAGATGAAAGCGTAGTTGCGGAACGCGCCATCGTCGGGCATCGGATGCAGTTCGGTATGCTCGCTGCTGCGCGCAGTGTGGAAATTCGTTTGCAGCACGGGCTCTTGCGGCGCGATAAATTCAAAATCAATCTCGTTATGAGGCAGGTCCTGCGGCGCACCGATGAACGTAAAAAAATTCGCGTTCATGCCCTCTGCATAAGGCACCTTCATGCGCGCCTCGAACGTGCCGTAACCATACCGCGCTTCGGTTTGCACCTCGCCGCAGCTGAATGCGCGATCCTCCTTGGCGTCGGCGGTCAACGACAACAGCAACGTGCCATTGTCGATTTCGACCCGGTCGCTGTGCCACAGACAGCTTTGATGATCACCATTGGCCCATCCGCTGGACGTAAACCAAAAGCTGTCCGACAGCTGGTCGAATGGCTCGAAAAACGTGCGGCCATCTTGCGCCGTGACGCTTGATGGCAAAGCCAAAATCAGTGCGAAAAGACCAGCATATCGGCGATACCTGTTCATAGCGTCTTTTGTCCTGTTTCAGAAAAGCGTTACCTGATCAAAGGCTAGGCTCCTGCTGTGCCGCGCACAATCGCAGGTATTTCGCATACGCAGCAATTCGCCGAAGCCATCGCACCCGTCGCGCGGATCATTGCGAAAATCCGGGCCATATCTGGCTTAGATCGGTGCCAAGCAGGTCTGAAAGGCCCGCATTGCGATCGGACAGATGCTTGTTGAGATATGTACGCGTGGTGTCGCGCATCGGTGCGGGCGGCTGATCCTGGGTCAGGACGCGATTGGAAACCATGCGGAACCAGCGCCGGTAAGCCGCGTGCCCCATCCGCGCGGAAAGCCTTGCGTCACGGCCAAGATGGCGCGCGTAGCGGTACTTCACCAAAACGCGCCCGACCCTGTTGAGACGCGTTAACGTTTGCATGCGGGCCGGGTACTTCGTGCGGTTCTGCCAGACCGGTGCGTCCGTGATGGGTAACGCCGGACACTCCAGAAAATCCGTTATGCCGTTGGTCACGGATTGGCGGTCGTGATTGAACGCCTCGAACAGAACGACATGAACGCGCTCTGGCCCCAAAGCCTCACGGAAAAGCCGCAAAGCCGGGGCATAGGTTGACCCCAGAAGGATCGACGGATGCTTGGAAAGAGCCGTCTCGAAGCTGTCGCAGATGCGGCCAGAGCGTAAAAGATGCCAATATTGCGAGAACGCGCGTTTGACCGGATCGCGCAGCATGACGATCACTTTCACGTCCGGGTCTGCCGCCTTGATGCGAAAGGGCGCTACAGCGGACATCAGATACGTGGTGGTGTCCTCACCGATCAGACATTCTTGGGGCGCACCGGCAAAGCGGGCCTGATACCAATCCTGCGAGGTTTGGTCCTGCGGATCACGCCAGACCAGATCGCCGTTTTCGACGCTCAGGAAATCACCGTGGGCGACGGGATCATCGGCGTCGAAATGATAAATCTCGTTCGGCGCGACCCAAAGGTCCGGATGCTGATCCAGCAGCTTGTGCAACGTGGTCGTGCCGCATTTCGGAGCGCCAGCGATGATGAAATCCGGGGCCATGATCTGCCTCACTCTGCCGAACGCGGTCCCGCGTTAGATAACACCCCGCCACAAGCGTAGCCAAAATTGCAACCAGAGCGGTAGTCGATCGGCAAAGGATTGCTGTTTTTTGCGGGGCAATCCGCTCAAGAGGCGCTCTTGCGACCTCAGATGCCTAAAATCGGAGCCGTTTCCCACGTGAAGCGCAGAAAAAAGGGATTCAAGGAAGCTAACACTGTTAAAGGCTAGTGCGATAGCATCCACGGACGGTGCGATTGAAGACTTCTTGATCCGTCCGAATGATGCAAAGCCTTGCTGCCGATCTTTTTGCCACTTGGTTTCAAACCATAGTCCTTGCTGCGTTTCGGACTGTGAGCGGACCGCTCGTTGACCGCGTGCGCGTGACGCACAGCTGGCGACGCCGTAGAAATCTGCGGCACGGTCAAGGCACGGGGCGAGACAGCGCCACAGGTCGGGCATGCGCAGGGCTCTGCGAAGCAACTGACTGAGGCCACGCTTTGAAAGATGCCGCAGTCATCGCATTTGTAATCATAGACAGGCATGGATCATCCTATTGCTGAAAGGGGCACGGCCCGGGTTCTGGGCCGTGCCAAAGCTGACTTACAGGTCGGGTGCGACGGGTACGTTGACCGAGCCATCCAGATACTTGGTCGGTCCATCGGGGCCGGGCATCAGATCGCCTTCAAAGATGTCCGTTGGCAGCCACAGCGTCGCACATGCGTTGGGATAATCAACAATGCCCGACACATGCCCCTGCACAGGTGCCGTTCCTAAAATGGCGAGACCCTGTTCGCGCGAGTACCCAAACTTGGTCATGTATTCGATCGCATTCAGGCAGGCCTGACGGTAGGCCTCTGTCATGTCGACGTAATGCTGGTTGCCATCATTATCGACCGAGATTCCCTCGAAGATCAGGTAGTCATCATAGTTCGGCGTCACGGGGGACGGCTTGAACATTGGGTTTTTGACGCCGTATTTCGCGATCCCGTCCTTGATGATGCTGACTTTGACGTGCAGCC
>ERZ1740067.215-NODE-215-length-48540-cov-11.634196_pt1 | contig 48540 bp, 68 predicted proteins | sample MGYA00581736_ERZ1740067 | MGnify/ENA primary metagenome ERZ1740067 (study PRJEB43018, sample SAMN04849236) | marine metagenome | isolation source: floating plastic debris | place: Pacific Ocean | collected 2008-08-27 | study: EMG produced TPA metagenomics... | reverse complement strand
TAACAAGTCCTACTTGCCAAAAGAAAAGCATTAGTTTTAAGGAAGTTGGCATTTTTATGAAAAACTTTAAAGCCGGTAAATCATCTAAATTAATAAAGATTAGATAGTGGTTAGACTATACCCCAGATGAACAGTATTAGATGTGAGAAGAAATAAGATATTTCCATTTCAATGAATCAAGGTAATAGACAATCAAATATGCTCTGAGAGGCCTCTAAAATGCCCGTGAAAAGGGTTTGGTAGTCTGAGTAGTGAAATAAGCTTCGGGGAGATTTATAATGTCTGAGAAGGGTAGTCGCAATCTATTTAGGCATAAGAAATATTTAATAAGAACAAGAAACTAAGGTTTGTTTCTTGTTCGTAAATCTATTTTGTCTGGAAGCAGAAAGTCATTCTCAAAAGTCTCCCATGCTTCACTTTCAGTAATTGGGCCTGAATCCCCAAACTTGTCTAAAAAATTTACCTCTTTTCCACGAAAACTAGGTTCAGTTTTTCCAAGATCAAGTTTATCGGTGAACTCGTGTAACTTTAAACCAGTTACATCCCGCATGTTAATAGTGTCGTCATACTTTAAATTAGGTAAAACTGAATCAATCGCATCAGGGATTTCAGTAGGTTTTACCTTACAGTTTGAATTTAAAAGACGTTGATCTGGTAACCAGCATTCGTAGTTTTCTTTTACCGGATCCGGATCACGCATAATAATTTTGTCGCGATTATTCACGACTACGACATCAGATACGCCTGGCATCCTCGGTTTTACTTCTTTCGTAACGTCAACTGAACTAGTTGCAATAATAGTCATATCTAAATTAGAAAATGCAAGTCTTAAACCTGCCGTACCCGATAGGAAAGCCAACATGAATGCAAAAGGACTACCAATCATATACAGGGGAACAGGTACAGTTAATGCGATGGCCACAAAGGCTTTTCGCAAAGTTTGAAACACACTCGTCATCCCAAAGTCCCCTATAACAAAAGGTATATCAAGAAAACCTTGGCCATAGTAATTTGCGATATGGCAAAGCGCTGTCGCTGTTGCATAGATAACCTTAAGTTTCCTTTTATGACGAAGTAAATCAGTAAGGAAGTTCATCCCATTCTTACGGCGATAGAATTCCGTAACGATCCTTCTTAGTCGTGCATTGTCTAAGAAACGTGTACCTTCTTCGATCTGACAGACTGCTTTAATATAGTCTGTATCTATTTCATCGTCTTTTAGTAAATCGATGAAATCTGTCGAACCAGAACGCGGTAAAAGATGTACATACCCACCTACACTTAGACCAAGAGCTATGGATAGTATTGTTCTGATTCTTTTTTCGCGTTCAATTTGATCAATGAGTTTCTGGAGTTCTTTCATCCGCGCTCTATGCGAAGCTCTGTTCGAACGAATTCTCTTAACAAGCAAATAGTTAGCTAATATGGCCGATGGAACGAATAGCCAGTATTCACTAATAATAAAAATCCGATTTGCTGTAACTCTAAAGATAAACATATGACATAACCTCCTTTAAATATATTTATTTATTATTATAATTTAATTCTACTCAAAAACTTGGATAAATTTAAATCGAACTTCTAATTGATCTTTTGTGAGTTTTGTTTGAAAAATATTAGGCAAGTAAAAAGGATAGTTGTAATAAAATAATTCTTCAACTAACCAAACTCTTCCTACCCAATATTTCAGTTTAGGAGATTTCTTTAATTTGACTTGAGGTCTAGCTACTAGACTTTGAAAGTGAGTGTCATCAAATAAAGTTATAAATACTCTTACGTTAACAAATTATCTGATCCAGAACGACAGAAACGTATCGACCAATTAATGCAATAAAAATATAAAGATTATTATTTTTAAATAGTACTGCTATAACGCTTTAAAAGCGAGAAAGTTAAAAAATTAACAACCCCACGGCATTTTTTTTGCTTTTTTGCAGCAATAGACGAATACTTTGCAACCGATCGAAACAGGTACCGTAACGACTGTCGTTACATTGGGCCCCGGAATAAAAGAGGCAGCCATTGAAAGACCATCTGCACAAACCCCAATGCCGCTTACAACTGCACACACACCATCTTGACACGCAACTGCCTCTAACATATCGACCGTTCCTTTAGCCGCTCCTGCTGCTCCTGTTGATACACCAGTTACTTTCGTAACATATGTCAGAGTTTTATCGGCCGTCTCACTAATTTTTACCATATTGTCTGTCGAATCATTTATATTTTTCACAGTCTGAACTACACGTGCCCAGCCAGGAAAAGACCAAAAAATAATCATAATTTATAAAGTATAGGAATAAATTTAATTTTAAAATATAATTCGAAATAAGTCAATTTTTTATTTAGGTCACTTTGGTCATCTAATTTTTTTTTTGCAAAAATGTCTAAAATCATCGGATTTTAGCTTTTTTAAATTAGAGACGAAAAAATCGTCAAATTTTTGTCGTCTGATAAAGTCAGAATTAGCTAATTGATCTAAATCTTGTAACGTTCGAGTAAAGACTCTCTTCGTAGATTGAAGCATAATATATTAATAAAATTATTTTTATATTTTTGTATTCCACCTTTCTAATAAAAGTGTTTGTGATCCATCATTATTTTTTTGCGAATTCATTACTTGAAAACCAAGTTTTTGATTTTCACCAATCACATTTTCGTTTGCATAATTCTGTGCAACTTTATCAATAAAACTTTTAACTGGATCTGATTGTGCCCAAAAACTTAAATCAACTACTAATTCATATTCTTTTTCATTCCAACAAAATTCAATATCATACCCATTTGGTTGAGAAATTACTAAACTGGGTTGATTTTTATCTAAATTTTGACGACTATAAACAATATTCAATTTATCGAGAGCTTTTTCCAGATAAAACAAATTTTGAAAACTTGTTTTCATATACGTAAAGTGTGACATAACTGTTTTTTCTAATCAATAAATCTATTGTTCATTATAATAAATTTATTCCTTTTTTAGTAGTAACAAATTTATTTTTATTTATATAATATTTGCTTTTTTAAGCAAACTTGAGACTGTTTTTGTTGGTTGTACACCACATTTTAACCATTTTTGAATTTTATTTGTATCTAAATAATATTGTTTCAAAATTGGATTATAATAACCGACTTCTTCAACTGGTCTTCCATTTCGACGAGCATTATTTTCTATAATGACTAATCTATATGATGGCGCACGTTTACGTCCTATTTTTTTTAATCGTAATTTTAACATAATAGTAGGATTAATAATAATTATATATAAATTTTGTATTAACGGCGAGAATAATATTCAATAACAAGCAACTCATCTAACTGTAATGGAATATCATTACGATCTGAATAATCTATAATCGTTGCTTTTAATTCTGATTCATTAACTTTAAAATTTGATAGAATTTCACTTTTTTGATTAAATTTAAAATTATTACTAACTAAAGTTTTAGAAGTAGTTTTCTCTTTTACGCCAATTAAATCATTTACGCAGCATTGAAAACTAGGTATATTAATACCTTTCCCATTTACTGTAATATGACCATGATTAACTAATTGCCGCGCTTGAGTAATACTTTTTGCAAAACCTAGTCTAAAACAAAGTGTGTCTAATCGCATTTCTAATAATTGTAATAAAATTAAACCGGTAACACCTTTTTTTTTACGCGCTTTTTTTACATAGCGAAATAATTGATTTTCAGTTAAACCATAATTAAATTTTAATTTTTGTTTTTCTTTTAAACGAATACCATATTCTGTTAACTTTTTATTCGTTTCATTTGACTTGCCATTTTTCTCGTTATATTTTAATTTTTGAGATTTTTTCATCGTTAAACCTGGAAGTGTTCCTAATCGTCGAGTAATTTTTAATTTTGGTCCTCTATAACGTGACATAAATAACTTTAATTATATAATTATATTTTATAAGTACTGAGTAATTTTGGATCAATATGGGCGAGTGACCGGACTTGAACCGGCGAATGGTGGAACCACAACCCACTGCCTTAACCACTTGGCTACACCCGCCGTATTGACTTGACTTAAAGTGTATCAATTTTTAGTATTAAATGTCTAGGTAATTAAAAAAATATTTAATTATGAATAAAAGTAAAATTTTCTTTTTAAATGGTGAAAAATATTTAACTAATCAAAGTTTAACATTATTTGAATTATTGAATTATTTCAACTATGATAATTATCTTCTAGTATTAGAATATAATAATTCACTATTTGATAAAAACCAATGGAAAAAGACGTTTATCAAAAATAGAGACAAAATTGAAATCGTTACTATAGTTGGTGGAGGATAATTCTATAAATTTTATAAAATTATCTCATCAACAAAATTACCATTATTGAAAAGTAAAATTTTCAAACTATATATTTCTTTTTATTATTTCGCTTAGCTTGCTTTTGTAAAAACTAAACCATTTGTTGCGCCATATCTTTCCATAAATCGCATAAATCTATCCCAAGTTTCTGGATTTTTCATTATATAAATAGATTCAATAGCTTCTGGTTTTCCATTAATAAATCGCGCACTTACATTTCTTGTTTCAAGAATTCCTTCTTCATCAATTAAATACATTCCAGTAATCTCACCTTCTTTAATTGTATTTTTATCTAAAATATTTGGATTTTTGAATCTAAACGTTGCTGTTCCGGTGGTTCCATCACGTGATCGAGTTAAACGAACATCTGGTAATACTTTTTCATTTTTACCTCGTATAAATTGAATTTTAGCTTCCATTTCTTTACTTGATGACTTATAGTAAATAGTTTATTTAAAAGTATGTTTTAAAGTTATCATATTGAAAATGTTTGAAATAAAAACTGGGGTGGCAGGATTTGAACCTACGAATGGCGGAGTCAAAGTCCGCAGCCTTACCACTTGGCGACACCCCAAGTGAAGAATAGTGACACGAAGAAATGAATTATATTGGGCAAGAAGGGACTCGAACCCCTGACACCGTGGTTCGTAACCACGTGCTCTAATCCACTGAGCTACAAGCCCAAAATATATCTCTACCAATATACTACTATATATTTATAAGTTTAGTAAAGCAAAAAGTGTAGATAAAATTTTATTTTAAGCTTGTAAAATTTATTGCCAATAAATTATAGTTCGAATTAAAATATTTTTGAAGATAAAAGTTAATACTATAAATTTGAAATACTTTAATAATAAAATATGGCTAAAAAGATTTTATATCAAGATAATGCTAGACGGGCATTAGAACATGGAATGGAGATAATGGTTGAAGCTGTTTCTGTAACGTTAGGCCCAAAAGGTCGAAATGTGGTACTTGAAAAAGCTTATGGTTCTCCACAAATTGTAAACGACGGAGTTACGATTGCAAAAGAAATAAACTTAAAAGATCACATTGAAAATACTGGTGTTTCTTTAATCCGACAAGCGGCTTCAAAAACAAATGATGTTGCAGGAGATGGTACAACAACTGCTACTATTTTAGCATATGCAATGGTTAAAGAAGGATTAAAAAATGTTGCAGCAGGGGCAAATCCAATTTCTATTAAACTTGGAATGGAAAAAGCAGCACAATATTTAGTGACGCAAATTAATGAATTTGCTCAACCTGTTGAAGATATTCAAGAAATTCAACATGTTGCATCTATTTCTGCAGGTAATGATAATATTATTGGTTCATTAATTGCTAATGCACTATCCAAGGTTGGGAAAGAAGGTGTCATTTCGCTTGAAGAAGGAAAAGGAATTAAAACAGAACTTGAAATAACTGAAGGAATGAAATTAGAAAAAGGTTTTATTTCACCGTATTTCGTTACAAATACTGACAAGATGGAAGTTTCGTATGAAAATCCTTACATTCTTTTAACTGATAAACGAATTACATTGGTTCAACAAGATCTTTTACCTATTTTAGAGCAAATAACAAAGACTAAACGACCACTTTTAATCATTGCCGAAGATGTCGAAAAAGAGGCATTAGCAACTTTAATATTAAATAAATTGCGTGGAATTGTAAATGTGGTTGCAGTTCGAGCTCCTGGATTTGGTGAACTACGCAATCAAATGTTAGCAGATATCGCTATTCTTACTGGTGGAACAGTAATCACGCAAGATGCTGGATTAAGTTTAGATAGTATCCAATTAAACTTATTAGGTCAAGCTCGGCGAATTGTTATTACTAAAGATGAGACTACAATTGTTGCTTCTGGACAAACGTTAGATAATATTAAAATTCGCTGTGAACAATTACGGAAACAAGCGAATAATTCAGAGACAGCTTATGAAAAAGAAAAATTGCAAGATAGAATTGCAAAACTTGCTGGTGGGATTGCAATTATAAAAGTTGGAGCGGTGACTGAAACAGAAATGAGAGATAAAAAATTACGCTTGGAAGATGCAATTAATGCAACCCGAGCTGCTGTTGAGGAAGGTATTGTGCCAGGCGGTGGTGCAATGTTAACTCATTTATCCGAAAATTTAGTTATTTGGTCAAAAAACAATTTGAAAGAAGACGAATTAATTGGAGCAATGATAATATCAAAGGCAATTTTAGCGCCGTTACGTCGAATTTCAGAGAACGCAGGAATTAATGGTCCAGTAGTTCTAGAAAAAGTTCAAGAACAAGAGTTTGAAATCGGCTATAATGCAGCTCAAAATACGTTTGAAAACATGTATGAAGCAGGAATTGTGGACCCGGCTAAAGTTACTCGCTCTGGATTACAAAATGCAACATCAATTGCGAGTATGATTTTGACTACTGAATGTATTATTGTTGATGATGTATTAAATATAAATAAATCTTAAGATTTATTTATATTTTACTTGTTTATTTTCTAACTTATCCATCAGTTATGTTCGACGTTGACTTCATGTCACTCTCTTCTACCTCGATCATTTTTCTCATTTCTTCTTTTAAGCTAGTAAGTAATGGTTGTAATGATTCAATTTTTTCATCTTGCATATTTTGTTTAATTTCAGTAATTAATTTTTTAATATTTTCTTGATCTTGTTCTGAGATATTGTTATTTACTAACGCTAATTTGTTTTCAGCTTCAAAACATAATGTTTCAGCTTGATTTCGTAGATCAATATTATCACGTTTTGCTTTATCTGCAGCTGCATATTTTTCAGCTTCTTCTAACATAGACTCAACTTCACTTTCACTTAATGTTGATGCGCCCTGAATTGTTACTGATTGCTCCACACCAGTCTCTTTTTCTTTTGCTTTTACTGATAAAATTCCATCTACATCAATATCAAATGTAACTTCAATTTGTGGAACACCACGATTCGCAGCTGGGATATCATCTAATCTGAAATTACCAAGACTCTTATTTCCGGAAACTAATTCTCGTTCACCCTGTAAAATATGAATTTCAACATTAGTTTGGTTATCCACTGCTGTTGAAAACATTTCAGATTTTTTAACTGGAATTGTCGTATTTCGAGCAATAATTTTTGTCATTACACCACCTAATGTTTCAACACCCAATGATAATGGTGTAACATCTAATAGTAAAATGTCTTTAATTTCACCAGCTAAAATGCCAGCTTGAATTGCAGCACCAATTGCCACTACTTCATCGGGATTAACCGACTGGTTTGGTTTTTTTCCTGTCAAAGACTCAACTAATTTTTGAATAGCTGGAATACGTGTTGACCCACCAACTAATACAATTTCATTAATATCTGATTTGTCTAAACGTGCATCGCTAATCGCTTTTTCAACTGGAATTCGACATCGATCAATTAGGTTTTCACATAAACTTTTAAAAAGATCTCTTGTTAATTCTTGATCAATATGTTTTGGACCTGTTTGATCGGCTGTAATAAAAGGTAATGAAATTTTTGTTTTTTCAACTGTTGATAATTCCATTTTTGCTTTTTCAGCTGCTTCTGTTAATCGTTGGAGAGCTTGGCTATCAGCTGAAAGATCTATACCTTCTCTTTCTTTAAAATTCTTTATTAACCAATTTACTAAAACTTTATCAAAATCATCACCGCCTAAATTTGTATCTCCAGCTGTTGCTAAAACCTCAAAAATCCCATCACCAACTTCTAGAATAGAGACATCAAATGTTCCACCGCCTAAATCAAATACTAGAATCGTTTCATTTTGTTTTTTATCTAAACCATAAGCTAATGAGGCTGCGGTTGGTTCATTTAAGATTCGTAGCACTTCAATTCCAGCGATTTTTCCAGCATCCATAGTTGCTTGTCTTTGTGAATCATTAAAATAAGCTGGAACTGTAATAACTGCCTGTTTAACATCTTGTTTTAAATATTTTGAAGCATCATTAATTAGTTTTCGTAATACTTGAGCCGAGATTTCTTCAGGGCTAAAATCCTTTCCTAAAGCAGAACATTTAATCTTAACATTATCATTTGAATCTTTTAAGATTGTATAAGGTAATTGTTTTGATTCGGTAGCTATTTCACTTTCTTTTGAACCAATAAATCGTTTTACTGAAAAAAATGTATTTTCTGGATTAATAACTGCTTGTCGTTTTGCAATTTGTCCAACTAATAATTCTTGTTTTTTTGTATATGCGACAATTGAAGGAGTTGTTCGTAATCCTTCACTATTGATAATTACACTTGGTTGCCCACCTTCTATTGCTGCTACAACTGAATTTGTTGTCCCTAGATCAATACCAACTACTTTTGCCATATTTATTTTATCCTTACTTTTTAAAAAATTATAAAAATATTATATATATATATATATTTGATATATGATTATAGATATTAATCATTTATTTAATACGATTAATGTCCGTACTAATTTAACATAATAAATTAACATAGTATGTTTGCCATATATGGACGAAAAATAACTATGAATTTAATTTAATAATAGAATTTACGAATTCTTCTTCGTTTATTGATATTTAATTTGTAATAGGAATAACGTTAATCAAAAACAAAAATTATTTGGAGGACTCTCATGAATATAGGTTTATTAGGAAATAAAATCGGTATGACAGAAATTTTCGATGAATCGGGTAATATTATCCCGGTTACAATTTTAAAAGTTGGACCATGCATTGTAACGCAAATTAAAACAAAAATAAAAGATGGTTACAATGCAATTCAAGTTGGGTATAGCCATGTATCAAATAAATCTTTAACACAGCCCGAATTAGGACATTTACAAAAATCAAATATTAAAGCACTAAAATATTTGAGAGAGTTTCGAGTTAAAGATGAAACTGCATTTAAAGTTGGACAAGTTTTAAATATAGATCTACTTTCACCAGGTCAACTGGTAAATATTAAAGGTAAAACTATTGGTAAAGGCTTTTCTGGACTCCAAAAACGTCATAACTTTACATGCGGGCCAATGACTCATGGTTCTAAAAATCATCGAGCCCCAGGCGCAATTGGAATGGGTACGACACCAGGACGTGTTCTACCGGGTAAAAAAATGGCAGGACAACTAGGAAATAAGGTTACAACTATTAAACAACTTATAATTATTCAATCAAATTCAAATGAAAATATTTTAGTTGTTAAAGGTTCAGTTCCTGGAAAACCTGGAAATTTATTGAGTATAACTGCTTGTAGCTAAAAAATATTATATTAGTAAAATTAAGTATGACTGTTCAAAAATTTATAAAATATATTCCGTCCGATTTAACTGGAAAATTATCAAATATTAGTCACGAATTAACATTAAATGTTCTTGAAAAGTCTGGAAATTATTTATTACATAAAGATCTTTTAAGACATATTCAGTTTAAAAGACAATCAACACTATCAACGAAGACGAGAAGTGAAGTTCGTGGTGGAGGTAGAAAGCCATGGCAACAAAAAGGAACAGGTCGGGCACGTGCAGGTTCTAATTCTTCCCCATTATGGAATGGTGGTGGTGTTATTTTTGGTCCTAAACCTAAAACCGTTTATTTAAAATTAAATAAAAAAGAACGTCGATTAGCTTTACAAACTTTGTTTTATAATAAGAAGCGTAATATTATAATTATTGATAACTTAGAAAATGGATTTAAAAATTTTAAAACAAAAAGTTTTATAGAGATTTGTAAAAATTGTAATATTAACCTAGCTCAAAATAGAAAAATTTTAGTAGTTGTTTCGGAGAAAACAAGTTTCTTAAAATTAGCAACTCAAAATATTAAAAATGTTGAGTTAATCTTAGCATCAAATTTAAATACGTTTAGCTTATTACAAGCCCAACAAATTATATTAACGACATCATCTATAAATGATATTAAGGAGACTTATTGTGAGTAATTCTTTAAACATTAACAATGCAAATATTATTAAATACCCACTTATCACTGATAAGGCTACAAGACTTTTAGATAATAACCAATATAGTTTTATTGTTGATCGTTATTCAAATAAAATTATGATTAAAAATACAATTGAGTACTTGTTTAATGTACGAGTTATAAAAGTAAATATGTGTCACCTACCAAAAAATAAAAAACGTGTTGGAAAATATATTGGTTGGGAACCAAAATATAAAAAAGCAATTGTAAGTTTAGCCAAAGATGATGTAATAAATTTATTTATCGAAAATTAATAACTATAAAAAAAAAGTTTATGAGTATTCGTCTTTATAAATCCTATACACCGGGAACACGGCATCGTGCTTTATCAGCATTTGCTGAAATTATAAAAATTAAACCAGAAAAGAGTCTAATTAAAAAAAATCATCGTAGTAAGGGACGTAATAATCATGGTATTATTACTATTCGTCATCGCGGTGGTGGTCATAAACGACGTTACCGAATCATTGATTTTAATCGTAATAAATATGGAGTTCAAGGAGTTGTAGCAACAATTGAATATGATCCAAATCGAAATGCACGTCTCGCTTTAATTTATTATATGGATGGAGAAAAACGGTATATACTTCATCCAAAAGGTTTAGAAATTGGTAGTGTCATAGTATCAGGATCAGATGTGCCAAGAACTATTGGTAACAATTTACCCTTAAGTGAAATTCCACTCGGTACATCGATTCATAATATTGAATTTATTCCAAAAAAAGGTGGACAACTAGTTCGCGCAGCTGGAACATCTGCAAAAATTTTAGCAAAAGAAGGTAATTATATAACATTACGTTTACCATCCAAAGAAATTAGATTACTTCGAAAAGAATGTTTTGCAACAATTGGAGAAGTAAGTAATAACGATGCTTTTTTAATCCAAAGCGGAAAAGCTGGACGCACACGTTGGTTAGGAAGACGCCCAATTGTTCGTGGATCAGTTATGAATCCTTGCGATCATCCACATGGTGGAGGTGAAGGCCGAGCACCAATTGGTCGGACTTGTCCTTTAACACCATGGGGGAAACCAGCTTTAGGGATTAAAACACGAAAAAGAAGAAAATTAAGTGACATATACATTCTTCGCCGACGTATTTAGTTTAATCCATTCAAATATTTATAAAAAAGTTAAAAAATGCCACGATCATTAAAAAAAAGTCCTTTTGTTGCTTATCATTTATTAAAAAAAATTAATAGGATGAACGCAGTAGGTAAAAAAGATATTATTACAACTTGGTCAAGATCATCAACGGTTTTACCTATTATGGTTGGATTTACAATCGCTATTTATAATGGAAAACAACATGTTCCAATTTTTATTTCAGATCAATTAGTTGGGCATAAACTCGGTGAGTTCGTTTCAACTAGAAATTTTAAAACACATATTAAGGCTGATCGGAAATCAAAACGTTAAATTCATCAATTATATCGATTAAATATCACCTGTAAACTAGCAATTAGGTCCTAAAAAATTTTCTATTAAAAAAAATGACAGAGAAGAAGAAAAGTAGGCGACATGAAGGTCGACGTTTATCTTATCCTACTAGTAATGTAATTACAAAAACTTTTCATATTAAATACAATAAAAAATTATCGTCAGTTGCAAAACTAGTTTTAAATAGTTTACATAATAAGTATCTTTATTATGCAATTGAAGATATTTTATGTTTTTTACAGTTGAGACCAATTGAATGCGATTCAATTTTAGCAATTATTTATTCTCCAGTTCTTTTTTTACATAATAATTTCTCGATTAATTTTTTTGACATTTGGATCCAAGATATTTATATAACTGAAACTTCAAAATTTAATAAATTTTTAAAAAAAAAAAAATTACGTTCACAGTCTTTTAATTATATAACAATTAAATTCTTTTATCGAATAACGCCTCCGACTATAAAACCGAAAATTTTATGGTAAGTAACATATAAAAATCAAAAAAAGTTATTTTTAATAACTAGAAAAATACATATATTAATTAATTATGACAAATTCGAAATCAGTAAAAGCAATAGCGAAATATATTCGAATATCTCCCCACAAAATTCGACGGGTCATTGATCAAATTCGAGGTCGCTCATATCAAGACGCATTAATGATATTAGAATTTCTACCTTATAATGCTGGTGGACCTATTTGGCAAGTTGTTCATTCAGCAGCAGCAAATGCAAACCATAATTATGGTTTAGATAAAAAAAAATTAATCATTGATCAAATTTTTGCAGATGAAGGACCAAAATTAAAAAGAATTCGTCCTCGTGCTCAAGGACGAGCATATAAAATTTTAAAACCAACCTGTCATATTACAGTTATTATGACAGAAAAGAATTAAATTATAAATTTATGATTTTAAATTAAAAAAAATTCGTATATGGGTCAAAAAACACATCCTTTAGGATTTCGATTAGGTATTACACAAGATCATAAATCTACATGGTATGCTAATTTTAATCAGTATGCAAGTATTTTAGAAGAAGATGATAAAATTCGAACTTATCTTGATACAATTGGAAAAACTAATTATATTTCAAATGTTAGAATTCAACGAAATGGATTAAAAAATCAAATTCAATTAAATATTGAAACAGGAAAACCAGGTATTTTAGTGGGCGATTCGGGGAGTGAACTTAAAAATTTATTAAAAAATATTAAAAAAAATTTACCTTATAATCGTCAATTAACTATTAAAGTTGTTGAAATTAAAAAAGTCGATTTAGAAGCAAAATTATTAGCTGATTTGGTGGCTGAGCAATTAGAAAAACGTATTGCATTTCGACGTGCAATTCGATTAGCACTACAGCGAGCTCAAAAACAGAATGTAAATGGAATTAAAATACAAGTTTCTGGACGTCTAAATGGAGCAGAGATGGCAAGAAGTGAATGGGTTCGCGAAGGGCGTGTACCTTTACAAACTTTACGTGCTGATATTGATTATGCTATAACAGAAGCCCATACAATCTACGGTATTTTAGGCATTAAAGTCTGGCTTTTTAAAAATGAAATTATCTCAAAATAAATAAAATTAGTTAAAATATTTTATATTATAATACCTTGTTATGTTAAGTCCAAAAAGAACGAAATATAGAAAATATCATCGCGGACGTATGCGCGGTAAAGCAACACGAGGTAATGAAGTCTGTTTTGGAAGCTTTGGTTTACAAGCTTTAGAACCAAGTTGGATTACATCACGTCAAATTGAAGCAGCGCGACGAACAATCACTCGTTATACAAAACGTGGTGCAAGATTATGGATTCGTATTTTTCCTGATAAAACTGTTACAGCCAGAGCGGCAGAATCACGAATGGGATCAGGAAAAGGCGCAGTTGATTATTGGGTTGCTATTGCTAAGCCTGGAACAATTCTTTTCGAAATTAGTTCAGTTCCAGAAGAAGTTGCAAAAGCTGCATTAAGTTTAGCTTCTTATAAATTGCCATTAAAAACAAAATTTATTAATAAAAATAGTATTAAATAAACAATGAGTTTGCCTCAATTTACTGATATTATTTCACTTTCAAAGATAGAAATCTCCGATGCGATTCTTGAAACTGAAAAAAAACTATTCGATTTACGTTTCAAAAAAGCAACTCGACAAAGTTTCAAGTCACATGAAATAAAACAGACAAAACGTAAATTAGCACACTTAAAGACTCTTTTAACATTAAGGTTAGAAAGTTTAGACCAAGTTGAAAAAATTAATAAATAATCGTGAACTAAGGAGTTTAAAATGCCAGTTAAGCAACAAGTTGGTATTGTAATTAGTAATAAAATGCAAAAGACTGTTATAGTCAAAATTGAAAATCGATATCCACATCCAATTTATTCAAAAACATTAATTGTGACTAAAAAATATTTAGTTCATGATGCGTTAGAAGAGTGTAACATTGGGGACCAAGTATTAGTACAAGAATGTCGACCGTTAAGCAAAAGAAAACGTTGGAAGTTAACTAAAATTCTTTCAAAATCATCGTTAGTCAGTTAAATAGTATTTTATGATTTATCCTCAAACAATTTTAACCATAGCCGATAATACAGGTGCAAAAAAAATAATGTGTATTCGAATCTTAGGTGGAAATAAAAAATATGCAGAAATTGGTGATACAATTATTGCTGTTGTTAAAGAAGCAATACCAAATATGCTTATTAAACGTTCTGATATAGTTAAAGCAATTATTGTCAGAACTAAAAAAACAATTCGTCGACAAGATGGTATGTATATTAGATTTAGTGATAATGCTGCAGTAATTGTTAATACTGATAATAATCCTCGTGGTACTCGAGTATTTGGTCCTGTTGCACGAGAAATCCGTGATAAGAATTATTCAAAAATTGTATCACTTGCACCGGAGGTTTTATAAATGATAAAAAAACAAAAATTACATGTAAAATTAGGTGATCAAGTAATAATAATTTCTGGTTTTCATAAAAATGAAACAGGGAAAATTATTAAAATAAACAAAAAAACTGGAAAAGTTACAGTACAAGGAATTAATTTTAAATTTAAACATATTAAACCAAAGACAGAAAATGAAATAGGAGAGATTAAACAATTTGAAGCTCCAATTCATCATTCAAATATTAAAGTAAACTAACAAGAACTTAATATGCTAAATCAATATTCATTAGAAGAAATTAGTGATATTCATAATCTACTTGAAGATATAAAAAAAGAATATCAAGAAGGTATTAAACCGATTTTGATGAAAAATAGTCCTTCTCGATTTAAAAATCCACATACTGTTCCCAAATTAAAAAAAATTCAAATTAATCGTGGGCTTGGTTTAGCCGCACAAAATACAAATGTATTGAAAAAAAATATTCAAGAATTTGCCACTATTACTGGTCAAAAGCCTATTATTACAAGAGCAAAAAAAGCAATTGCCGGGTTTAAAATTCGTGAAAATATGGAATTAGGCTTAAGCGTAACATTAAGAGGTGAAAAAATGTATGCATTTTTAACAAAATTATTGTTTTTCACATTTGCCCAAATTCGTGATTTTCGAGGACTATCATTACGTAGTTTTGATAAAGCTGGAAACTATACATTTGGTTTAAAAGAACAATTAATTTTTCCTGAAGTAAACTATGATGACGTGGATCAAACCCAAGGCGTTACAATTACTATTGTATTAGAACAATCTTCTCCTAAATATCACGCAAAATCAATGGATAAAATTTTAAATGGAATGATTCTTTTTAAATTTTTACGATTTCCATTAAATGATTGTGGATATTATAATAAATATTCATCATTTTCAAAAGTTAATCAAGTTTGGGACCGAAAAAAACATTTAAAACGGAAACGTTGGTCACAAGAATAAATAAAAAATATATTTGATTTCATAAGGAAAAAATTATGGTGACTGATACTATTTCAGATATGTTAACACGCATTAGAAATGCAAAAATGGTAAAGCACGAAATTGTCCAAGTTCCGATTACAAAGATGTCTTTAGCCATTGCAACTATTTTAAAAGAAGAAGGATTTATTATAGATTTTGAAAATTATCAAGAAACTAATAAACAATATTTATTGCTATCTTTAAAATATATTGGAAAATCAAAAAAATCGGTAATCAATAAAATTGAACGGATAAGTAAACCAGGTTTACGTGTTTATGCAAATTCAAAAAATTTACCTAAAATTTTAAATAATTTAGGAATTGCAATTATATCAACATCAAAAGGTGTGATGACAAATATAAAAGCAAAAGAACTAGGCATAGGCGGTGAAGTGTTATGTTATATTTGGTAAATAAGGAGTTTCAAATATGTCACGTATCGGAAAATTACCCATTACAATTCCTAAGAATGTTGATGTCCATTTAAATGATGCTGTAGTTAGTGTAAAAGGAAAATTTGGAACATTACAAACGAAAATTCCAGAAACCATTAATATTGAACAAAATGGGAGTATTTTAAAAGTTAGTTTAAAAAATGAGATTCGAAATCTTCGTTCATTACATGGATTATATCGAACTTTACTTCATAATATGATTATTGGGGTTTCGGAACAGTTTCAATTAACTTTGATTTTAAAAGGTGTTGGATATCGAGCTTTAGTTCAAGGAAAAAACATTATCTTGAATTTAGGTTATAGTCATCCGGTTCAACTTGCGATCCCTGAAGAAATTAAAGTTGAAGTTGCTCAAAATACAATCATCAATTTAACATCTTGTAATAAAGAATTATTAGGATTGTTCGCTTCAAATATTCGTGCTTGGCGACGACCGGAACCCTACAAAGGCAAAGGTATTTTATACAAAGATGAACAAGTTCTTCGGAAGGCTGGGAAAGCCGGGAAATAAAATATTATATTCAATTCCATAGTGGATAATCAAAATTTTAACAATCTTATAATTACAACAATTTAATATTATGAAACTTTCAAGACGGACTTTACTACGATTAAAAAATAAAAATAAAAAATTAAAACCTAATAAATATAAAAAACTAAAGCGTGAAGCTTTACGTGGTAATATTAAAGGTACTTCTGAACGTCCTCGATTATCAATTTATCGTTCAAATGAAAATATCTATGCACAAATCATTGATGACACTACTTCGAAAACATTAGTTTCCTATTCTACTTTAGATCGATCGATCAAACTTGATATAAAAACCAGTAGAACATGTGAGGCTTCTAGACTTATGGGAAAACAACTAGCTAAATTAAGCTTGAAAAAAAATATTCAAAAGATTGTTTTTGACCGTGGACCCTATTTATATAATGGAAGAATTAAAGCTCTAGCAGATGGAGCACGAGCAGGTGGGTTACAATTCTAACTTATAAATTTAGAAATATTTTAAATAAATTAAAGATATTTTATGAATAGTGATTTAAAAAAAAGAAATAAAGTTAAGAAAAATTTACGATCAAATAGAAATGTTCTTGAAGTTAGATTCGTTGAACGATTAATAAAAATTAGTCGAGTTTCAAAAGTGACAAAAGGTGGTAAAAATTTGAGTTTCCGGGCTATTGTTGTAATTGGTGATGAAAATGGAAAAGTTGGTGTTGGTGTAGCAAAAGCCAATGATGTAGTTAATGCTTTTAAAAAAGCAAAAGTCAATGGTCATAAAAATTTAATTGATATTCCACTTACAAAGTCATTAAGTATTTCTCATGATGTTATTGGACATTTTGGAGCCTGTAAAGTAATGATACGACCATCAATTGAAGGTTCTGGAGTAATTGCTGGCGGAGCCGTTAGAATTGTATTGGAAGTCGCAGGTGTTAAAAATGTCATTGCAAAACAACTTGGGTCAAATAATTTATTAAATAATGCACGGGCATCAATTAGTGCGTTAAGAAATTTAAAAACAAAGTCGGAAATTGCAAAACAACGCGGTTTAAAGTCAGTGTAACTAATAAAATTTATAGAAATACAAAAACAAATTGTGAAGATTAATAAGGAAATTCGAAATGTTTTATTGAATCGTTTTTTGATTAGTCTTGGAATACTTTTATTAATTCGAGTTGGAACATTTCTTCCGGTTCCTGGTATTAATCATAGTGATTTAGCATTTTACATTCAACGACATTCAGTCGCTAAAAATTTAATAAGTACATTTGCAGGTGATAATATTTTTGTAATCGGGTTATTTACTTTAAATATTTTTCCATATATAAATGCAACAATCTTGGTCCAATTACTACTTAGCCTTTCACCTAGACTAGCGAAGTTACAAAAAGAGGGAGACTTTGAGGGTCGGCGATCGATTACTCGTTTGACACGTTTAATTACTCTAATTTGGGCAATTATTCAAAGTATTGGTATAAGCATTTATTTACGACAAATTTTATTTGATTGGAATTTTATTTTAGCAAGTCAAATTATTCTTTGGCTAACCACTGGGTCAATGATTGTTTTATGGCTTAGTGAATTAATTACTGATTATGGTTTAGGAAATGGAGCATCATTGTTAATTTATACGAACATTACATCAAATTTACCAAATTTGATTAAAAAAGTAACTATTGAAAATAGTAATAACTTTACAGTTTTTTCAATTTTTGGAGTTATTGGACTAATATTAATTTCTTTATGTGGGATGATTTTATTACAGCGAACTTCTCGTCGAATTCCACTTATTTCTTCAAAGCAATTAAATCAATTAGCATTTTCATCTAAAGATAGTATTAATAATTATCTTCCATTAAGATTTAATCAAGCAGGAGTTATGCCAATTATTTTAACAACTACAATTTTAGTAGTTCCAAATTATCTTATTAATTTAGGATTATTTCAATGGTTAATTAATTTTACATTTTTTAAATCCATTTCTTGGATCTATTGGATAAGTTACTTTTTTCTAATTTTAGGATTTAGTTCGTTTTATGCGTCGGTTGTTTTAAATCCAAAAGATATGTCTGATCAACTTCAAAAATTGGCAGTAACAATTCCAGGTATTCGTCCTGGTTTACAAACGACCTTTTATTTAAAAAGCGTTATTAAACGAATTACATTGGTTGGTGCAACTATGCTCGCAATCTTAACGGTTATTCCTACTTTTTTAGAATCAACCTTAAATATTACAGGTCTAAATGGACTCAGTACAACGTCTTTTTTAATCTTAGCCGGTGTAATTTTAGATTTACGCCGCGAAATTGAAAACATTTATTTTTCAAATGTTTATAACAATCGATATCCATAGACTAAAAAAAATATTATTTAAAATTTAAACAATGAAAGTTCGTCCATCTGTTAAAAAAATGTGTGAAAAATGTCGGATAATTAAACGACATGGTAGAATTATGGTTATTTGTTCAAATCCAAAACATAAGCAACGTCAAGGATAATATTATAAAGGAGTTTTTATATTATGGTACGATTAATTGGTGTTGATTTGCCAAGAAAAAAAAAAATCGCATATGCTCTTACTTATATTCATGGAATCGGTCTTACATCAGCAAAAAAAATTATTGAACTTGCAGATATTGATTACCAAACACGAGTTAATGATTTAACAACTGAACAAACAATAGCATTGAGACAAACTTTAGAAAATATAGATTTAAAGCTCGAAGGTGATTTAAGACGATTTAATGGGTTAAACATAAAACGATTAAGTGAAATTAATTGCCATCGCGGAAAACGTCATAGAAATAGTTTACCTGTACGTGGGCAACGAACTCGAACAAACGCTCGTAGTCGACGTGGGACAAAAAAAACTGTTACTGGTAAAAAATAACAAAGCATAATCATATTAAAAATAATATATAGTATTCGATTTATTTAAAATTTTTTATATGACACAAACAACTAAAAAATCAAAAACTAAAAAAGATAAAACTAATTTTTTAAATGGTATTGTTAATATTCAATCAACCTTTAACAATACAATTATAACAGTTACAACTATAAATGGTGAAACAGTTTCATGGGCATCAGCAGGTAGTTCAGGATTTAAAGGAGCAAGAAAAAGTACGCCATTTGCTGCACAGACAGCAGCTGAAAATGCAGCATTAGAAGCATTAAACAAGGGTATGAAAAGGGTTAATATTCGAATTAAAGGTCAAGGTTCAGGTCGTGAAACAGCAATTCGAGCAATTGAGGGTGCAGGCTTTAAAATAACTTCAATTAAAGATATAACAGCTATCACCCATAATGGATGCCGTCCTCCTAAGCGGCGCCGGGTTTAGAACTTATTATCACAAAATAAAATGATAAATAATATTTCAATAAAATGTTTAAAATCGGAAAAAATTGAATCAGGGGCATGTTATGAACAATTTTTGATTCACAATTTAAAACCGGGCCAGGGTATTACAATAGGCAATCAATTTCGAAGAATATTGTTAAATGAAATTGGTGGTGTAGCAATTACAGCAGTTCGAATTGCTGGCGTGAGACATGAATTTTCGACTATTCCTGGAGTTCGTGAAGATATTCTTGAAATTTTGTTGAATTTAAAAGGGATTGTAGTACGTAGTAACCTTAAATCAAGTCAGTTTGGTCGTTTAAAAATTCAAGGTCCAACAGTTGTGACGGCTGATTTAATTCAGTTACCATCAGGGCTAGAATTGATAAATACAAATCATTATATTATGACGATTTCGACTTCAAGTGTAATCGAAATTGAATTTAAATTTGACTATGGTACTGGTTATCGATTAGCTGATCAAACTCTTTTAACTGAAGATGATTATTATTTACAACTTGATACAATTTTTATGCCTGTTCAAAAAGTTGATTTTAAAATTGAAAATATATACGATACTGAAAATAATATACAAGAACGGTTATTTTTAGATGTTTGGACAAACGGTAGTTTACTACCACATGAGGCTTTACGTATAGCAGCACAAATTACTATTAATTTATTTACTTCATTAATTGAAAATAAAGATACAGGTAAAGACAATAAACTGAAACCAAAAACAGAATCGTTATTAACTATTGAGCCTTATATTAATATTGCTATTGAAGAATTACAGTTATCTGTTCGAGCGTATAACTGTTTGAAAAAAGCGCAAATTAATACAGTTGGCGATTTATTACAATACTCACCAGAAAAACTTCAAGAATTAAAAAACTTTGGCCGAAAATCAGCAGAAGAGGTTTTTTCTATATTAAAAAATAAATTAGGAATCATTTTAACGTAATTTAATTTTAATTCTTATAAAAAATTATGAATTCACTAAATAAAACATTCTTACCAGCTAAAAATAATAAAAGTAGAAATTGGTATATTATTGATTGCAAAGGACAAACATTAGGTCGTTTGGCGACATTAGTAACAAATCTACTTAAAGGAAAAAATAAATCAAATTATCATCCATCAATTGATACTGGTGATTATATTATTTTAATTAATGCAAATTTAATTATTGTAAATCAAGCAAGTAAACATTATCTTGTTTATAATCCAGGTCGACCTGGCCATTCGTTAAAAATTCGAAATGTTACTGACTGTTTGCCGAAATTAACGATTCAAAGGGCAGTGAAAAGAATGTTAACACAAACTGAATCAAAACGATTAATGCGACGATTAAAAATTTATAATAATGAAAACCATATTCATCAAGCACAGAATCCTATCAAAATCGACATTTTAAATTTAAATACGAGTTTTAAAACTAGTAATTAAGAAGATAAAAACAAATTTTTCAATTTAAGAATAAGTTAATTAAAGGATATGTAACACTAATGGAAAAATTAATTTTTCAAAAAAGTAATATAGGTCTAGGAAAACGTAAACAATCAGTAGCCAGAGTTTTTTTAATTCCTGGAGAAGGTAATTTAATAATTAATAATCAATCTGGTAATAAATATTTTCAATATAATGATGCTTATCTCAATAAAATTTGGGCACCATTAAAAGAATTAAATTTATATCAACAATTTGAGATTATTGCATTAGTAAAAGGTGGTGGACTTACTGGACAAGCTGACGCAATTCAATTAGGTGTCGCAAGACAACTATGTAAAATGAATGAACAAAATCGTGCGATTTTAAAACCATTTGGATTTTTAACTCGAGATTCACGAATTAAAGAACGTAAAAAATATGGGCTTCGAAAAGCACGAAAAGCACCTCAATATTCAAAACGTTAAAATTTTAGTAAAAAAGATAATATGTCAAAATCTGAGATACATCCTACATGGATAAAAAATACACCTATTTGGTGCGATGGAAAGCAATTATGCTTAGTTAGTTCAACGAAAACTCAGCTACAGGTGGATATATGGTTAATAAATCATCCATTTTATACAAAATCTCAAGTTATGATTGATAGTGAAGGTCGAGTTGAACGATTTATGAAAAAATATGGTTTAGATTCCAAAATTTACTAACATAATTAAATAATAATTCAGAATTTTATGCCAACTATACAACAATTAGTTCGTTCAAAACGTATAAAAATAAAAAAGAAAACAAAATCGCCAGCTCTTGTTAATTGTCCTCAACGACGCGGTGTTTGTACACGAGTGTATACAACAACACCGAAAAAGCCAAATTCTGCTTTTCGAAAAGTGGCTCGTGTACGATTAACGTCTGGTTTTGAAGTAACTGCTTATATTCCAGGAATTGGTCATAATTTACAAGAACACTCGGTTGTCTTAATTCGCGGTGGTCGTGTCAAAGATTTACCGGGTGTAAGATATCATATTGTTCGAGGAGCGCTAGATACTGGTGGTGTAAAAGATCGAACTCAAGGTCGTTCAAAATATGGTGTCAAAAGACCAAAAGCTTAGCAAAGAATAATTCATTTAATAAAATAAAAATATTTAGTAATTCTATTTTATGTCACGTAGAAACATTTCAAAAAAACGTTTGCCACAAATTGATTCGATTTATGATAGTTATCTTGTTAGTTTACTTATCACACGAATTTTAAAATCAGGTAAAAAAACAATTGCGAAAAACATTGTTTATGAAGCATTTGAAATTATTAAAAAAAAAACAAACGAAGATCCGTTAAAAATATTTGAAATAGCTATTCGAAAAGCAAGTCCTTTAGTTGAAGTTAAAGCAAGACGAATTGGTGGATCAACTTATCAAGTTCCCGTTGAGATAAGTGGATTTAGAGCCACCAATTTATCCTTAAGATGGCTTATTTATTACTCTAAGCAACGAATTGGAAAAAGTATGTCAATAAAATTAGCGAATGAAATTATTGACACTGCGAATGAAATTGGTAATACTATTAAAAAAAAGGAAGAAACGCATAAAATGGCAGAAGCGAATAAAGCTTTTGCACATTTTAGATATTAATTAAATTTTAATTGATCTCGCTACAAGCTAAAAATAAAAATTTAATATATTTTTCAAAAATTAAAAGGATTGTATAATGGCACGTGAGAAATTTGAACGTACAAAACCACATGTTAATATTGGTACCATCGGTCACGTAGATCATGGTAAAACAACTTTAACTGCAGCGATTACTGCAACTTTAGCCTTAGAAGGTAACTCACAAGTAAAAGATTATTCTGATATTGATGGAGCGCCAGAAGAACGTGCACGTGGTATTACTATTAATACGGCACATGTTGAATATGAAACACAAAATCGTCATTACGCTCATGTAGATTGTCCCGGACACGCTGATTACGTTAAAAATATGATTACAGGCGCAGCACAAATGGATGGCGCTATTCTAGTTGTTTCAGCCGCCGATGGCCCAATGCCACAAACTCGTGAACATATTTTATTGTCAAAACAAGTTGGTGTTCCAGATATTGTTGTCTTTTTAAACAAACAAGATCAAGTGGATGATGATGAGCTATTAGAATTAGTTGAATTAGAAGTGCGTGAATTATTATCAGCCTATGATTTTCCAGGCGATGACATTCCAATTTGTCCAGGTTCGGCATTACAAGCTATTGAGGCAATTTCGGCAAATCCAAGCTTACAACGTGGTGACGATCCATGGGTTGACAAAATATTTGCATTAATGGATGCTGTTGATGATTATATTCCAACACCAGAACGTGATACAGAAAAAACATTTTTAATGGCAATTGAGGATGTTTTCTCAATTACTGGTCGTGGGACAGTAGCAACTGGTCGAATTGAAAGAGGCATTGTAAAAGTTGGTGACAATGTTGAGATTGTTGGAATTGGTGACACACAAACCACAACAATTACTGGTATTGAAATGTTTCAAAAAACTTTAGACGAAGGGTTCGCTGGTGATAATGTCGGAATCTTGTTACGTGGTGTTACACGTGAAGATATTGAACGGGGTATGGTATTAGCTCAACCAGGAACAATCACGCCACATACAACATTTGAATCTGAAGTTTACGTTTTAACTGCAGATGAAGGTGGCCGAAAAACACCATTCTTTACTGGTTATAGACCACAATTTTATGTTCGAACAACTGATGTAACGGGTGCAATTACACAATTTACATCAGATGACGGTGGATCAGTTGAAATGGTACTACCAGGTGATCGAATTAAAATGACTGCAGAATTAATTTATCCAGTTGCAATTGAAGAAGGTATGCGATTTGCAATTCGTGAAGGTGGCCGTACAATTGGAGCTGGAGTCGTTTCTAAAATTGTTAAATAATTAAAAATTTTTATGGAAATAATAACAAAGGTAAAAATTCGAGTACGACTAGAATCTTTTAATCATGAACTTTTAAGTTTATCATGTCGAAAAATAATTGAAACTTTAAATGCAATTTCTTTGAATTCTATTAGTATGGTTACTTTACCAACTTCAAAAAGAATTTATTGTGTTTTAAGATCACCGCATGTTAATAAAGATTCACGTGAACATTTTGAAATTCGAACACATAAGCGAATTTTAGAAATTTATTATGATTCTGACATGCCTGTTATTGATATATTAACAAAAATCGATTTAGCACCAGGCATTAATTATCGCGTGTGTTTATTTTAATGATAATTTATTCAGACTTTAAAGTCTGAATAAAAACTATAAATCAATAAAATAATAGAATTAACTTTTTAATTAAAGAGTAGTAATATGTTGGTGAATAAAGATTTAACAAGTGTAGCTCTTCCATGTTAAAAAAATTGTATTTTTGATAAACCTATGCTATTTTATATCATAAAGATATATCATAGCCTCAGTAGCTCAGTGGTAGAGCAATCGGCTGTTAACCGATTGGCCGTAGGTTCAAGTCCTACCTGGGGCGTAATAAGAAATTAATTATTCTATGACACATACATTTGATAATTTAAAAATTGGAAACAAAATTTTTACATCACGCTTAATGTTAGGAACTGGAAAATATAAAACAATCCAAAATGGTATTGATAGTATTAAAAGCAGTCAGTGCGAGATTGTAACTGTTGCAATTAGACGGTTACCTACAAATTTAAAAAATGATACAAGTAATTTTTTAAATAATTTAGATTGGAGTAAGTTATGGCTGTTACCTAATACGGCTGGTTCACAAACGGCTGAAGAGGCGATCAGAATGGCATTCTTAGGTCATGAACTTGCGTGCCAAATTGGTCAAGATGATAATTTTTTTGTTAAATTAGAAGTAATTTCTGACCCAAAATATTTATTACCAGATCCAATTGGAACATTAAAAGCAGCTGAGTTTTTAGTTAAAAAAGGGTTTACTGTTTTACCTTATATTAATGCAGATCCAATGTTAGCATTACATTTAGAAGATTTAGGTTGTGCAACAGTTATGCCCCTAGGTTCACCAATTGGCTCGGGCCAAGGCTTAACTAATTTATCAAATATTAAAATTATTGTTGAGAATGCTCAAATTCCAGTAATTATTGACGCAGGTATTGGAACTCCAAGTGAAGCAACAGCAGCAATGGAACTGGGAGTAGATGGGGTTTTATTAAATACAGCAGTAGCACAATCTAAAGATCCATCTCGAATGGCAAATGCAATGCATTTAGGTATTAAAGCTGGACGTTTAGCTTATTTGGCTGGGCGTATGGATAAAAAATATTATGCAACTGCTAGCTCGCCAATAACTAATATTAGTCTACTGTAAGTTATACAATTAAATAAAAAAAAATTATGCTATTATTATATTACAATATTGTAATCAAGAAGTATTCTTCTGTAAACTTATATAATTAAAAGGATTCTGATTTATGGATATTCGTTTATTTGTAATTTCTTTACCGTTATTGGTTGCAACATCATGGGCATTATATAACATTGGTCGTTTAGCTATTCAACAAGTTCAGAGATTATCACGCTAATTCTTTCATTAAGCCTATTTGGTATATAATTAATTTAAATAGTCTAATAAATTAACTTGCTAGTCATAAAAAATAAATTATAAGGATAACTTTTATGTCTCATACTGTAAAAATTTATGATACATGCATTGGTTGTACCCAATGTGTACGTGCATGTCCGACAGATGTGTTAGAAATGGTTCCATGGGATGGATGTAAGTCAGGTCAAATTGCTTCGTCCCCACGTGTTGAAGATTGTGTTGGCTGTAAAAGATGTGAAACGGCCTGTCCAACGGATTTTTTAAGTGTTCGTGTGTATTTAGGAGCCGAAACAACGCGGAGTTTAGGTTTGGCATATTAAAAAATTTTTATTATTAATTTTTAACGTACTAAAAATTAATAATAAAAATTTTTTGTTATTAGCATACCGATAAGTTAGTAGAGTTTTTGTAAATATTTAATTACTGTCCATTTAGAAAAATTTACAATTTTATGAGTATTCAAAAAACACAAGATTCGGTTAGAAAAAACGTTTTTATTCTATCTACTAGATCTTTACTAATTCATCCGGCAAATTTTTAATTACCATCTAAAAAAAAATATTTATAAAATAATAAAACTTGAATCGCTAAACATTTAAACCGAGTGATTTGAAAAGCATTTTTCGAACTCAAAATTTAGATTTGACTTTTTGACAAAGGTAATGTATGATAGATAGTAAATCTATTTATAATTAATAAAAATGGCTGTACCTAAGAAAAGAACATCGAAAGCAAAAAAAAATGCTCGTAAAGCAAATTGGAAAAGAAAGGGTTTTAATGCAGCGCAAAAATCGTTGTCTTTAGCAAAATCAATGTTACAAGGAAAAAATACAAGTTTTGTATATAGCATATATACTGATGAAAATGAATAAATAGTTACTTAAACTTATTTTTTCTTTATTAAGCGGATGTGGCGGAATTGGTATACGCGCCAGGTTTAGGTTTTGGTAGTCTGAGACTATGAGAGTTCGAGTCTCTCCATCCGCAATTCATTCATACAGTTTTTTTATTCATTTTAATATTCATAAATTATAATAAATATGCTTCCTTTTACTTTACAACAACTCCGGATTTTAAAGGCAATTGCAATGGAACAAAATTTTACTAAGGCAGCTTCAATATTATATATTTCGCAACCATCATTAAGTAAACAAATCAAACTTTTGGAAAAAAATTTAGATACAATATTAGTTAATCGTGAACGAAATAATATTTCTTTAACGGAAAATGGTAAAATTTTTTTACAATATGCTGATCGAATATTAATTTTGTGTGAAGAAAGTTATCGATCGATAATCGATTTAAAAAATGGAAATAGAGGTAATTTATCAGTCGGCGCTAGTCAAACAATTGGAACATATTTGATGCCTCGTATTTTAGTTTTATTTACTCAAAATTATCCCCAAATTGATTTAAAAGTTAAAGTTGATTCAACAAGAAGAATTGCAACAAGTATAATAAGTAGAGAAATTGACATAGCTTTGGTAGGTGGTGAAATTTCAAGTGAACTCAAAGAGAAATTAACTATTCAGCCTTTTGTGTCTGATGAGTTATGTCTAATTGTATCTAACTCACATCCATTGGCAAGAAAAAAAATCATTAAAAAAGAAGATCTATACTCATTAGACTTTATAACATTACATTCTAATTCAACCATACAAAAATTTATCCAGGACATCTTATATCAAAATAAAATTAAAACAAAAGAATTAAAAACCATTTTACAATTAAATTCTATTGAAGGAATTAAAACAGCAGTTAGTTTAGGTTTGGGAGCTGCCTTTGTTTCATCAGCAGTAATTGAAAAAGAAATAAAATTAAAACAATTAATTATTCTCAAAATTGAATCTCTTAACATTAATCGACCTCTATCCATAATTAGCAATCCTGAATGCTATAAATCGAAAGCGTTTGAAGTTTTTTATCAAGAATTAATTCGTTTAAAAGTAAAAAGTAATTATTAAAAGATATTTGAAAAAAGTTGACGGTTTAGTTTTTTGTTGTATCATAAGATTAAGTAAAAACAAATTAATTTAGATTATGAAATATGCAATTGTCGAAATTAGTGGGAGACAATTTTGGATTGAGATCGGAAAATATTATGATTTTAATCGGATTAATACAAAATTGGGAAAGCAAATAGAGTTAAACCGAATTTTACTGTTAAAGAATGAAGAAAATATTTTAGTTGGTAAACCCTACTTAGATAGTGTACAGATAAAAGGTAAAATTTTAGAACATTTTCGTGGTAAAAAAATAACTGTTTACAAAATGCGTCCAAAAAAGAAAACACGTAAAAAGCAAGGACATAGACAAGAGTTAACACGCGTTCTTATTGAAGATATTATTGTTCGTTAAATCAAAAATTAAGGAGTAAAGTTTATGGCACATAAAAAAGGTGCAGGAAGTACAAAGAATGGACGTGATTCAAATGCAAAACGATTAGGAGTAAAGAGATTTGGCGGCGAAAAAGTAAAAGCTGGAACCATTATTACTCGACAACGTGGAATGAAATTCAGACCAGGGAATAATGTTGGATGTGGCAAAGATTTTACTTTATTCGCATTGGCAGATGGAATCATCAAATTTGATTACTATAAAGGGAAAAGAAAACGCGTAAATATTATTATCTAAGAATATTAAACGAATGATAACTTCAAATGAAAATTAACTTATTTCAAAAAAATTCTGTTACAAAGAAATATCAACCGTTAATTAATCAGATAAATAGTTTAGAGGAAACTGTTAAAATTCTTACTGATACTGAGTTACGCGATTATGCTATAAAATTACGTAAACGTTATCGAGATTCTTCCGATTTAAACTCTTTAATTGTTGAATCATTTGCGCTAACAAGGGAAGCAAGTTTGCGAACATTAGGATTGAGACATTTTGATGTTCAACTAATTGGTGGTTTAGTACTAAATAGTCAAAGAATTGCAGAAATGAAAACTGGTGAAGGAAAAACATTAGTCGCTACTTTACCTGCTTCATTAAATGCATTAACTGGTAAGGGTGTTCATATTATAACTGTCAATAATTATTTAGCAAGTCGTGATCAAATTTCGATGAGCCAAGTTTATCGATTCATAGGTTTAACTACTGGATTAATTCAAGATGATATGGTAAAAACAGAACGTAAAAAAAATTATCATGCTGATATTACATATGTAACTAATTATGAAGTGACTTTTGATTATTTACGTGATAACATGGCATTAAATTTAACAGATGTTGTATTAAGACCTTTCCATTATTGTATTATTGATGAAGTCGATTCAATATTAATTGATGAAGCCCAAACACCATTAATTTTATCAGATAATCTTGAAACACCAATTAATAAATATGTTATTGCCTCGGAAATAATAAATTATTTAGAATTAAATATTCATTATAAAATTGATGAAAAAAATAAAAACGTCATTTTGACTGATGAGGGTGGCAAACAAGTTGAAAAAATCTTAAAAGTTCAAGATCTTTATGATCCACGGGATCCGTGGATTCCTTATATTATTAATGCAATAAAAGCAAATTCACTATTTCTTAATAATACAGACTATATTATTCAGAATGATAGAATTATTATTGTTGATGAATTTACTGGTCGAATTATGCCTGATCGTCGGTGGGGTGATGGTCTTCATCAAGCTATTGAAGCGAAAGAGAAACTGTCTATCCGTCAAACAACCGAAGCCATAGCTTCAATTACATATCAAAATTTTTTTTTATTATACCCGAAATTATCCGGTATGACTGGGACAGGAAAAACTGCTGAAATTGAATTTGAAAAAATTTATAACCTGTCTGTAGATGAAATACCGACGGCACAAAAAACATTGCGAAACGATCTTCCAGATTTAGTCTATAAAGATCAATTTACAAAGTGGACTGCAATTGCGCAAACATGTAATCAAATTTCGACAACTGGTCAGCCACTATTAATTGGAACAACTACTGTTGAAAAATCAGAGATGTTAGCTGGATTACTAAATGAATATCAATTATCATATCAACTTTTAAATGCAAAACCAGAAAATGTAAGACGAGAGTCAGAAATTGTTGCTCAAGCTGGAAAAAAACATGCTATTACTATTGCTACAAATTTAGCAGGGCGGGGAACTGATATTATTCTGGGTGGTAATATTAGCTTTCAAATTCAAAAAGAATTATATAATATTTTAACTTTTATACGTAACTATCAAATTTTAAAACCTACTGACATTTTTAAATCTTTCGAACATTCACAATTAAAATATAATTCACAGATATTTCTAAGTGTCCTTTTATCATTGTTAAAGGATTCTATTTTTGTAAAATTATCTGATATCGATATTCTACGTGTACTACGAAAAAATGAAAAAGTGTCTATGCCAACTCATTTTTATCAATGTTCCATAAAATCATTAATTAATGAATTAATTATATATCATAAGAAAAATCATAAACAAGAAAATCAGATTGTTAAAAATTTGGGTGGCTTATATATTATTGGAACTGAAAGAAATAATTCCCGACGAGTAGATAATCAACTACGTGGTCGTTGTGGTCGTCAAGGTGATCCAGGAATTTCGAGATTTTTCCTAAGCCTAGACGATAACTTACTCAGGTTATTTGGAGGAGTAAAAATTCAAACTATCATGCAATCTCAAATGATCGATAATTCACCATTAGAATCAAAATTTTTAAGTCGAAGTCTTAATTCAGCTCAAAAACAAATTGAAGAACGGGCTTATCAACAACGAAAAAATTTATTTGATTATGATGAAATTTTAAATAATCAAAGACGTATTGTATATTTTGAAAGACGACAAATTTTAAAAAGTATCTCCAATCAAAAAACCATTTTAGCCTATGGCGAACAGATTATTACGACTCTTATATTAGAGTTACAAAATAAATCTTCGTTAAATCAACAAACTATTTTATTATTAGAAAACTTGTTTGGTAAATCTTTATTGATCAAGTATCTAACAAATTTTAATGAATATAGTTTCACAGAATTAAAACTCTATTTAGTTAATGAATTTTGGTTAACGTACGAAGCAAAAATAATGTCATTATCAATTTATGGTAACCCAATTTGTGAGAATCTAGAGCGAACAATTATTTTAAGAAATCTTGATCAAATCTGGTGTGAACATCTTCAAAAAATGACATTATTGCGAGAAGCAGTAGGTTGGCGCGGATATGGTCAGCAAAATCCACTATATGAGTATAAGCGAGATGCAGCTTACTTATTTGAGACACAGAAAGAGATTTTTAGACACTTAGTTATTTATGATTTATTAAGATCTTCAATCTTGTAAACAATTCATTTTTCATTAAATCAAAATAAAAATATGACAAAACGTACACTTTCAAATAAAAGTCGCTATTCTATTTTAAAAATATCTGGTTTTAGAGCACGAATGTCTACGCCTCAAGGTCGTAAAACAATTTGTAATCGTCGAAAAAAAAGAAGAAAAATGTTAACGATTCATCGGTAATATTAAATTTAATTATTAAAATCATTAGGAGAAATGATTTTAATAATATATAATTTTTTATTTAAACTTATTATAATAATAGTTTAAATAAGTAAAGTTTCAAATAAATATTTTATGAAATTTACCAGTGAATTAGCGCTTTTTTTAAAAGCTCGTTACCCAATTATTTATATTAATACAATTGAAGAAGATCGGGTAGAATACATTATACGAAAAAATATAAAAACAAATTTAAATCGTAGTATTTATAGTTGGGATTTTGTAGATGGTTATACAAATAATCCAAACAATGAGGGATTTGCACAAAGAAATCCTTTACAAGCATTAGAACTTGTTGAACGACTAAATTCTGAAACACCAGCTTTGTTTTTATTGAAGGATTTTAATCGTTTTTTGACAGATCTTTCGATTTCACGTAAGTTAAGAAATATTAGCCGAATTTTGAAGTTACAGCCTAAAACGATTATTATTATTGGATCTGATTTATCTATTCCAAAAGAATTGCGCGAATTAATTACGATTATACAATTTCAATTGCCATTAGAAGAGGAAATTAATCAAGAATTAATGCGCTTAGTAGTTTCATTAAACATTGAAGTTGATCCAGAATTGTTTGAAACTTTAACGCGTGCTTGTCAAGGTTTATCCTTAGAACGAATAAGACGAGTCTTATCTAAAATAATCGCAACTTACAAAACAATTGATAAAAATAGTGTTAATGTATTACTCAGTGAAAAAAAACAAATTATAGGGCAAACTGAAATTCTTGAATACTGTTCAGTTAGTGAAAAAATTACAAGCCTTGGGGGATTAAACAATTTAAAAGACTGGCTAAATAAAAGAAAAACAGCTTTTAGTATTCAAGCATCTAATTATGGTTTGCCAACTCCTCGCGGTTTATTATTAATTGGTATTCAAGGAACTGGAAAATCTCTAACAGCAAAAGCAATTGCAAACGATTGGCAGTTACCACTTTTGAAGCTAGATGTTGGAAAATTGTTTGGTGGTATTGTTGGTGAATCCGAAGCACGATTACGTCAAATGATTAATGTGGCTGAAACAATTTCTCCATGTATATTATGGATTGATGAAATTGATAAGGCATTTACGAATACTGATAGTAAAGGTGATAGTGGAACGAGTAATCGTGTATTGGCTACATTTATTAGCTGGTTATCAGAAAAATCAAAACCAGTTTTTGTAATTTCAACTGCTAATAATATTGATTTATTACCATTGGAAATTATTCGTAAAGGAAGATTTGATGAAATTTTTTTTTTAGATTTGCCTAAAACTGACGAACGTGAGGAAATTTTTAAAATTCATCTTCAGGAATTTCGACCCGATACTTGGCAATCATTTGATTATCAAAAATTAGCTCAATTATCTGAATCGTTTTCTGGGTCAGAAATTCGCCAAAGTATTATTGAAGGTATGTACCAATCTTTTTATGAAAAACGTGAAGTTCGAAGTGAGGATATTTGTTTGGCGATAAAAGATTTTATCCCATTAGCAAATTTAGAAACTAATCAAATGGCAAAATTACAAAGTTGGGCGGACTCAGGACAAATTCGTTTGGCCTCGTCAAAACCTATTTATATTTAAATTAAATATGTTATTTTAAATGAAACTAAAAAATTTTCGATTGTTTGCTGATTTAAGATTTTCAATCTTTATTTTATTATTGATTAGTTTTTTTAGTATTATTGGAACAATAATTGAACAAGATCAACCTATTGAAACTTATAAATTAAATTACCCATTGATTAATCCTTTATATGGGTTTTTATCATGGGATAAAATTCTATATTTTGGGTTTGATCATGTTTACAAAACATGGTGGTTCTTATCTCTAATATTTTTATTTGGATATAGTTTAGTATTATGTAGTTTTTTGCAGCAGCTTCCTGCCTTAAAAGTAGCTCGTCGATGTCAATTTTTTAGAACAAATCAATCATTCGCAAAGTTAAAAAATTCCACAGTTTTAACAATTTTTTCTTTACCAAAGATTTTAGCTTTAATTAAAATAAAACAGTATTCAGTTTTTCAACAAAAAAATATGTCATACTGTTATAAAGGTTTGATTGGACGAATTGCACCAATTATTGTTCATTTTAGTATGATTCTAATTTTAATTGGTACTATTATCGGTTCATTATTTGGCTTTAAAGCACAAGAGATTGTTCCAAAAACTGAAAGTTTTCATATTCAAAATATTTTAACGAATGGAACGTTTAGTAGCGTGCCACAAACTTCAACACGAATTAATGATTTTTGGATAACATATACAAATAAAAAAACGATTTCTCAATTTTATTCTGATATTTCGATTCTAAATACTGACGGGAATGAAATAAAACGAAAAACTGTATCAGTCAATTATCCTTTTATTCATAATAATATTTATTATTATCAAACAGATTGGAATTTAGTTGGCTTTAGATTTAAAGATCTAAATAACAAAACAATCGAATATCCATTACTTAATATTTTTCCAAATCAAGAAAAAATCTGGTTGACATGGATTACAAATTCACAGTTTTCAAGCGATGGTATTCTTTTATTAATTGATAATCTTGAAGGTTATTGTTCAATCTATAATACTAATGGTCAATTTTTAGGAAATATAGAGCTTAATGAAAAATTAAAACTTGCTGAACCTATTATCTTATCAGAGATTATAAGTTCCACAGGATTACAAATTAAAACTGATCCTGGTATTCCAGTAATTTATTTTGGTTTCTTTTTTTTGATGATAAGTACTTTGATGAGTTATATTACTTATTCACAAATTTGGATAGTTCAGAAAAGTAATCAATTATTTATTGGTGGAAATACTAATCGTGCATTATTTGACTTTGAGGTAGAGTTTTTAAATCTTGTGAAAGGAAAATAAAAAAAAGTTATTCTAAAAATATTAAAATAGTCTAATTATGAATACTAATAGATTATCGAAGTTTTAAATACACTTCGATAATCTACAATATACTTTTTAACAATTGTATACAATTAGATTTAGTGAAACCAACATTATATAGCAGATTGAGCTCAGTCTCGTATATTTTTTAACAAGTAATGTCTATAACTGAATAATCTTGCACACGTTACCCGAATCAATAAATGACAGTCTAATTGCTAGTAAAGATACAAACTTTTATTGTAATATAATGTTTAACCTTTCAATTTCTATTGTCTTAATTGCTCGTTTTCCGGCTAAAAAATCGGGATGGCTTTTCAATCGAGCTAGTTTTTGTTAAACTAAAATCTTCATCTGAACTCGATTCTTCATTTGCTGATGAACCAACTAAAACTGGCATTTGTTGATTTGTCGAATTCTTTGAACTTTTTAATAATTGAGCATCCACATCACTAAAATCAATTTCAACTTCTAACTCATTTGTGTAAGTTAATAGTGTTCCAGCAACTTTCTTACGACGAACAATAATTTTCGTATTTGGATATAAAGTTTTTGATAAACACTGTTCAGCTAACGTATCTTCCAAATATTTCATTATTGCACGACGTAATGGTCGAGCACCATAAATTGGATCATAACCTTCATCTGTTAAAAATGCTTGAACAGATAGTTCTACAATTAAATTTATTCCTTTTTCTTTTAATCGCGTTTGAACTTGTTTAATCATTAATCCACAAATTTGCCAAATGTCAATACGTGTTAAATGATTAAAGACAATAATCTCATCGATACGATTTAGAAATTCTGGTCGGAAAAAATTTTTTAGTTCATCATTTACTAATTTTGTAACTCGTTCGAATAATTCCGGATCTTTAATTGGTTCAGTAACAGGCTCCCAGCCTAAAACTGCGTCTGGTGTAATTTTAAAACCTCTCTCACCCTGTTCTGATTTAGGTTTAATACCACTTTCACGTTCAATGATTTTTGCTCCTAAATTCGTTGTCATAATAATTAGCGTATTAGTAAAATCAATTACCCGACCTTTTGAGTCTGTTAAGCGTCCATCATCTAATATTTGTAATAGCAAATTAAAAACATCTGGATGAGCTTTTTCAACTTCATCTAATAAGACTACTGAATAGGGTTTTGACCTTACTGCTTCTGTTAATTGCCCACCTTCATTATAACCGACATACCCAGGTGGTGAACCAATTAATTTTGCGACAGTATGTTTTTCCATATACTCTGACATATCCAATCGAATCATACTATCTTCACTACTAAACATATAATCTGATAGTGCTTTAGTTAATTCAGTTTTGCCAACACCCGTGGGACCGGCAAAAATAAAACTTGCAATAGGGCGATTCGGATTTCTTAAACCAACTCGCGCTCGACGAATAGCTTTTGAAACTGCAACTACAGCATGCTTTTGACCAATAATACGTTCATGAAGTGTATCTTCCATTTTTAACAATCGTTCTGATTCTGAACCAGTAATTTTTGTAACTGGGATACCAGTCCAATTTGAAACTACATCTGAAACATCTGTTTCAATGACCATATCAACCTCATGGCGTGTAAATCCACGTTTTTGATTTGTTAACGCCGATTGTTTCATAATGCGAATATGAGTTCGAACTTCCATTTCATGATCTACTAATTGCTTAGCAGCTTCAAAATCATGTTCTTTAATACATTCTTCTTTATCTTTAATTGTTTCTTGTAATTCCTTCATTAAACTTCGTAAACCAAGCGGTAAACGTCGATTTTCTAGCCGAACTCTAGCACCTGCTTCGTCAAGAACGTCAATTGCTTTGTCTGGTAAATAACGATCAGCTACATATTTATCTGAAAGAATTGCAGCTTGTTCCAGTGCTTTATCATGGTAACTTAATGTATGATGTTGTTCAAACTTTGATCGTAAGCCTCGTAAAATTTCAATCGTCGTACCAACACTAGGTTCTTCAACATGGACAGGTTGAAATCGTCTTTCTAGTGCTGGATCACGTTCGATATATTTCCGGTACTCATCATTTGTAGTTGCACCAATACATCGGAATTTACCACGCGCTAAAGCTGGTTTTAAGATATTTGCCGCATCGACTGCACCTTCTGCTGCTCCTGCTCCAACTAAGGTATGAATTTCATCAATTACAACAATAACAGCTGCATCATTTTGTGCCTCTTCAACAATTCGCTTCAGCCGTTCTTCAAATTCACCGCGATACTTTGTACCAGCTAAAATAGATCCAAGATCTAATGCCATAATTAAACTACCGTCTAAGAAGTCAGGAACTCTTTCAGTTAGAATTAATTGAGCTAATCCTTCTGCTACTGCCGTTTTACCAACTCCGGGCTCTCCAATAAGAACTGGGTTATTTTTTGTTCGACGTGCTAAAACAGCAATAACATCATCAATTTCTTTCTCACGTCCTATAACTGGATCTAAATTTCCATCGATTGCTTCTTTGGTAATATTTTCAGCATATTCATCTAGTGTTGGTGTTGAACTACCTTTTTTTTCACGCTCTAGTAAAAATTTTTCAGCTTGCGTTAGTGGTCGCAAAATTTCTTCTTGTGTTTCTTCAATATATGCTAAAACTAAATTTCTAAGTTGTGGAATATTTACACCTAATTTATCTAATGTTCTCATCGCAACTCCGTCAGATTCAGCAATAAGAGCCAATAATATATGTTCTGTTCCAACGAAATTTTGACCTAAGTCTTTTCCTTCATGTACTGCCATTTCTAAAACTCGTTTCGCTCGTGGAGTAAATGGGATTTCTGACGCAACAAAACCAGTTCCACGACCGATGTATAATTCAATTTCTTTTCGAGCTTTTTTTAATGTTACTTTCATTTTTTTTAGTGCTCGTGCCCCAATTCCATGTCGTTGTCCGATTACACCTAATAAAAGTTGTTCAGTACCGACAAAATTATGACCCATCCTGCGAGCTTCTTCTTGGGACAACATAATAACTTTAATTGCCCCTTCTGTAAATTTCTCAAACATTATGTTTGACTATTTTTTTTAACATTTTGATAATCGTTTCTATTCACCTCAGTTTATTACTATATATTATACATCGATTTGAGTAAAGTAAAAAAGTTTTTAGATGTTTAACCTATTTTTATAATCAGATAAGTAGAAAAAAGAAAATATTTTTGTTTAGATATATGAGATTAAATATCGTCTGAGATGGCTCTAAGACATCCTATAATCAAAATATATTAGTTTTATCGCTTCAATAAAATTACGGCCTTAAAATGGGTATATTTTATGATGAAGAGGAAAGATAAAATAATTTAGTTTTGAAGAAAGAAAGATAAATTTCTTTCTCCAGAATGATTAACTATAAAAATCCTCTAGAATCTTTTTTCCAGCTTCTAAGCCGACTGCAATCAACCCAGGATTTGCGCTTACTACACCAGCAGTTGTCGCTGTTACCCATACAGCGCATAAGCCAGAATATTTAGCATACTTCCCATCACATATTTCTAGTACCATGCCAGCGGTGTACGTTGTTGCTTTAACAGGATTTGTAAACTTTGTTACTTTTAAGCTGTTTTTACATATTTTAGGCCTGGACCAATTACTGGAACAAACTCCACGCCTTTAGTAACAATTTTATCAACCACGGTTGCTATTGGGGCAAATGCCATTTTGGACCTCCTTTTGCGAATAGTACATAAATTGCCCAGCCAACACAAGTGATCGCTGTAATATCACGCTTTTCTAATGATTCAATAGTACTTAGATAAAAACTAATGCATAGAGCGATTCAACATCCAATATAATTTTCCATTTTTTATTCCTTTAAATATAGAAACCTAACACTGCATAGTATATCATATATTTTCTATAAATACAATAACCTAGTTTTTTTTAAGGCGGCACCCAGATTCGAACTGGGGATAGAGGATTTGCAATCCACTGCCTTACCACTTGGCCATACCGCCAACTCAGTTCATCCTAATATATTATAATATACGAAAGAAAGCAAATTATTTGTCTGATTCATTTGGTTTTAACTCAGTTGTGAAAGAAACTTTTCAAGGAAAATCTGAGGATCTAATTTTTGAAATCACAAATAGATGTAAAGTCTCCTTTATAAAATCTACTTATAATCCAGAATCAAACAGCCATTGGACGGGGTTAATAGTTAGATTTTCAGGTGAAAATGGAGCGTACTTTTAGTCGCTTATCTAAAAGAAACTAATTAATTGGTCTATCTTGTAAAAACATTGGTCGATTGGATTTGTATTATTTTCGAAAGTCCAAGTCTACTGACCAAAATGACCTTCTAAAATTATTTATGGAGAATTCTTGTGAGAAGGTGAATGCTAAATCAAAACGAAAAAAGACTTCTTGGAAGCGAACTTCAAGAGGTCTGATTCTGCGAATAGATAATCGGTTAAATTACAATTATTATCGTGTTTATCCAAGAACAAAAGAAATAAATCAGGGTGTATATGATAAAATGAGTCGTAGCGTGGAGTTTGAATTGAATCTAAAAAATAAATTAATCAAATCCTTTCAAAAATTCTTATTTAAGAACCATATAGAAGAATTTGAAGGCAGGTTAGTGAAACACTTTTATACATATTCTAAGGAAACCTCTGTCCTTAATACTTACTATACCGATTGGCTGTAGATTGGTTTAAGAAAAATAGTTTCAACCAAAAAATCGGAAACCAACTTGAATTCTCTAGTAAACAGCTATTTAAGAAAGGATTGTTTAGATTCTTTCGTTCAAAAAAAGCAGCTTTTTAAATTAATTCAGTTGTTATCCTTTATCCGAAGTTTGCAAGATTCAGAACAATTTATAAATGATCAGGTTTATTATTTAATGGAATTCGCTGTGATGGATTTTATAAGCTTTACAGGTGGCAACGCAAAAAGTACTTATCAGCGAAACAAAGTATTTAAATTTTTAACAAGTTTACAAGATATAAAACCACTGATTTCAAAAATTTTCAAACAATGAGTTTCGTAGATTAGTAGTGTTCCCCTATTTGAAACTGACAAAACAAAATAGGTGGTGGACTATAATCATGGCGATAGGAGAAGAATTTTATTTTTATCAGTATCCATTCTTCTTTCCGAATTCTTTTCTTATTTATAAAAACAAATATGATTTGGAAATCAAGCTTCAGTTAATCGAAAGTTTTAGTCAAGTTGAGTTAGAAAAAAAACTTCTGGTGAAAGAATTCTTAAATCAATTTTGTGTTTCCAATAAAGATCTAACAAAAATAAAAAAACAGTTAATTGATTTAGTTTCTAGATTGAAAGATTTTGGATTAATCTAAAATGAATTTAGCTTAACCTTTAAAAATGTTTCATTGAACGAAACTAAAAAGATAGAAGATTTGTCTCCAGGATTGCTTTCCAAGAGTGAATCTCTTTCCTTTTGGGAAAAGATGTAGTTAAAAATTATCCGTTTTTAGTAAAATTAAATAGTTAAAACGAATAGTTTTTAGCCTTTATTATCAAGGGTTTGGTTTGATTTTTGAGTGAAATTTAGATTTATTTATAAAAGATCAGTAATATAAAAAATAATGAATCCGAGCTTAATCATTAAAATAATCTTTGCTAATAACTAATTCTGGTTTCTTAAATAAATTAATATTTTTAAAATTAACACTTGTGACAATTGAAGAGTTAAAGTATATTAGTATAAAAATTATTAATTATTCTTAAAAAAATTATGGTATTTCCAACAACAGGAGCATTAACGCCCTCTTTAACCAGTCGTTTATCAGCTAACACTCGAGCTAAATGGAAAGAGCGTTATCGCATAGTAAAAAAATATGGTATTAGAATGGTTTTTAGTGGGGTTACATGTACAGGTTTAGTGTCACTAGCTAAAGAAGCTGCGGTATATGGTGCTAAGCGGCATGGTAAAAGATATATTGGTGGTATCTTAGTTAATAATAGTTTAACTTGCATATCAGGTGGACTTCCACTTCTTACAAATGCAACGAAAGTTGTTAAATACTCGAAAGCCTGTCATTCAGCTTGTGCTGCTGCCTGGCGGACATGTCACAATGTTGTTGAGCTTCCATTTATTGTTTGTGATTACGGTATTTTTGGTGAATATGTTCCGTCATGTGGGGAATCAGATTACGACTTATACAGCCCGACAACAAATATCTTTAATGAGTTTCTAAATTAACTCATTAAAGGCTAATTTAATTTTCGTTAGAAGATTTTAGTACAATTTCAGACGATATTTAAATCCCAGTTGGGCCAGTTATGTCAGGGGTAGGACTTGCTCTAGACGTAAAAGACATCGTCGAAACCGCCACACCAGTTGGTGCAGCAAAAATTATTTCTGGGCGTCTTGTAACTGAATGCACACCGTACGAATTGCTAATCGCGGTTAAATATGTAATGCTGGTAGGTGGTCTTGTTACAGTAGTCGCTACAGTTGGTAACCCAGTAGTTATAAGCGGCACTGTTTCTGCAGCCCGTTCAATAGTACGAAGCTAAGGTTTTACATTCTAGTTGCTCTCTTGAGTAACTAGAAGAAATAAAAAAGAATTTATAATGAAATTACTTAACTTCCAATCCCAAAATATAGTCGTCGATTGGATTAGTTTCAACATTCAAGGACTACCAGATCCACTAAGAATTGCCCGTCGGTTATCGAAGCACTTTACTTCACATGTTCTAATAGACGATGTACCTAGTATTGGGTATCATGGCTTTAAAAAAAAGTATAAGGTTTCTATCCGTCAATATACGGGATCTAAAGATTACTGGGTCGGAACTAAGATTATTTTCTCTGGAAAAGATGCGTCTTATTTATATAAGCTTATTAAAACTCAAACGTTTGATTGGAGTCTTTTGAAGTTCGATGAGGATAGTCTAAGTTTAGGTCGATTCGACCTTTGCTTTTCTCGTCCGAATGACTTGAATCACACAAGTAAATCATTCGATGGATTTTTATTAGATTCACGGAATCAGATTCAAAATCATACAATTACTCGTCACATAAGATTACAAGATTTTCCTGATGGAAAAATCTTAAAAGTCAATCGTCGAAACAACTCAGTGCATTATAGAGTTTATCAAAAAGACCAAAGGGTCCGTTTTGAAATTGAACTAAAACATCGACAAACAAAGTTAGTTCAAGATTATTTGTTTCAGAATCAACTTGACATCTTTGAGCATCAATTAATTATCCAATATTTTCAGTACTCTGAATCAGTACTTTGTTTGAATTATCCTTATACTGATTGGATTCTCGACTTTTAAAGAAAATATCAATTGAATCCGACTTATCGTTCGTTAGTCACGAGTTATCTTGAAAATCAAAGAATTAAGAATCAGGACAAGAAAGAAAGGTTTTTTCACCTTCCTGATTTATAATTCTTGGATATTAACTCTAGTGAAAAATTCATCAATCAAAGTTTTAACTGGAAATCATCTAGTAGTTTTATTAAATTATTATTACTAGTTATTTTTTTTTATTAATAACTAGAAACCTTAAAACATGTGAATCTAACTTCAAAATATGACAAAAATTAATTAAATATTTTGGCATACTTGAAAAATTAAGTTGAATATAATTCCCTTTATTTTTAGCTAAAATTGGATAAGCCAAATTGTGCTTTCCACGTGAAATTACAGAAATAGCAGAAACATTAAATTTTCTTAGACTTTTTGCGTAATTAAATACCCATGTTTTTAATTGACTATCTTTAAATTCTTCGGTTAAAATAATCATTATTTCATATTTTCTTTGTACTGACATAAGCTAATAATTTTACTTTTAATAAAATTATATTAGCTATTTAATTAAATGTCAAGATGAATTAGATAAGAATAAAAACCAATTAGATCTAATAATAATCTGCTAATTTTATGTTACAATACTATAATACATTATAATTTATATAGAAAATTTTTATTGGAGAAATTTCATGAATTGGAATGAAATTCAAAACTTTTCATCAAACATTATTTTTGCTACTTTATTATTAGCCGTGATAACTTATTGGATTAATCTCTTATTTTTTAATAATAAATCAATTTTATTTGCATTTGGTCGCTGGAATGCGATTATTGCAAATGGAATGTTATTTTTTATTCTTTGCTCGCGCTGGCTTGTTGCAGGTTATTTTCCATTAAGCAATTTATATGAATCTTTACTTTTTTTAACCTGGACATTATTAACGATTTATTTATATGTTGAAACAAAAACGAATAGTCGTTTAATTGGTGCTATTTTAATCCCAGTTACTTTATTTATTAGTGGATTTGCAAATTTGACGCTTTCACCCGAAATGCAAAAATCAAGTCCTTTAGTTCCTGCTTTACAATCAAATTGGTTAATGATGCATGTTAGTATGATGTTACTAAGTTATGGAACCTTAATTATGGGTTCATTATTATGTATCTTATTTTTAGTTATTGCATGCTATCAAGAGGAAAATATTGATTTACAATCTAAAGACAGTTTATCATTACCATTATATAATTTAATGGCGGAGTATTATGAAACAAAAATTACATCATCAATTTCTTCTTTGGCAATAACAAATTTTGGAAAATTAAAATTACTGCAAAGTCTCGATAATTGGAGTTACCGAATTATTGGTTTAGGGTTTCCATTTTTAACAATTGGCATTATTTCTGGGGGAGTATGGGCTAATGAGGCTTGGGGGTCATATTGGAGTTGGGATCCAAAAGAAACATGGGCTCTGATTACATGGTTGGTATTTGCAACTTATCTTCATGCTCGAATTACTAAAGGTTGGGAAGGTAAACGAACAGCTATAGTCGGCGGGCTAGGTTTTTTTGTAATTTGGATTTGTTATTTAGGAGTTAATTTTTTAGGAAAAGGTCTACATAGTTATGGATGGCTTTCATAATGATTATAAGCTACTATACGATAATACAGAAAAAGAAAAATCAGTGTGTTTAATATTTAACCTATTTTTATAATCAGATAAGTCGAAAATAAGTAGGTTTTAGGAAAGATCACTTTCCTAAAAACCACCTCTGAAATCTAATACGTAGAGTTTCCTGCATTCTTTTCCATTATGATAGTGTCGAATCAGATTACCAATCAATACACTGTAAACTGAATATGCTTCACTATCAAAAAGTGTAAAATAAATTTTAGATAATTTATAATTTGTTCCAACATGTTCATTGATCGGCTCCAATCCGGTAACTACTTGTTTGAAAACTTCTCCTTTTGAAGTTTGAATTCTGCCTTTAACAAAGTTAGGAAAATATCATTCGATTAGGTCAATATTATTGTCACTCCTGTCTTTATCATCAAAAGTCACACCTAAAATATTATCTTAGGAACCTGTTATTCGACTAATTGTGTATACGTTACCTTTTTTCAAAAATCTCATTTTTATTGAATTGTCATTTAATAAAGATTGTTAAAATTGATCGTCCCATGGCGCACCATCAAAACGGGTTTGAGCACGATTATGTGCTTCATTGTAGCCCGAATTATATTTTAATTCGTGATGTCTTTCCACACATTCATGCTTTATTTAAGCAATATCGTCTTGAGTATGAGTTCCAGTTTCGATAGCTTCTATTATATATCCAACACTAGTCTACATTAGCTTACAAGATTTTACAACACGAGTCAAATTATTGATAACAGCAATAGCAGGGGCACAAACATAAGTAGTACTGCCGATTCTAAGACTTACAAGACAGTATTTACGATAACAACAGTACCTTGAGCAATACAAAGTATATCTTTTATATAGTAGTTTCGTTAATTTTATAAATTAATAAGATAAATTATATATATTTTAATTATAACTATAACTACTAAAAATAGTAATTTTTTTGACTGGAATACTCATTAATTTGAAAGGGATACTTGTATTCATATTCCTAAAGTTCTTTGACTATACTCCAGATAAACAGTAAGGGTGGGTAAGTAAATAAAACAATTTTGAAATTTAAAAAATCCATTCATTTAATAATATTGCTCATGAAGCTCAGTTATTAAATAAATGGCAGAGCCTAGCGTAACTGGATTAGGACCTGCAATGGAAGCAGCAATAACCGTACCAGCCCGAATATAGGAAGCTGCTAATCTTAAAGGCGGCGGTATACAACAATCTATAACAGTTAAAGTTATATTTTTTGTTAAGAATAAAGGATTTGATGAATTTGTTATGTTAACTCCATTTTCCATTAATTTTAACGCTCGACCAGCTGAAACATGTAACTAAGTAAACCTAACATCATTAATCTCCAGTAATAGCAATTAATAATTTATCCAATGCAGAATCTCTTAATGGTGATATACTAATTATCACGCCAATGCCAATTGAACCTACCATTCTTTTTCACCTTCAAATAAGAAATAATAACTGAAATATAAAGTAAATCTTTGTAATTAAAAAGTTCAATAAGTCCATTTCTAGTAAAATTTTTAAAGTACGAAAATTAATAATTTAACTAATCAAAATTGTAATGATGTCTTATAATTGTAGATAACAAGGTAAAAACTTGGGAATAATTATAATAATAAAATTTTTTTATGACAGCAACTTTAGAAAGACGTGAAAGCGTTTCAGTATGGGAACGTTTCTCTGCTTGGATTACTAGTACAGAAAACCGTTTATACATCGGTTGGTTTGGTTGTTTAATGTTTCCTACATTATTAACAGCTACTTCTTGTTATATCATTGCATTCATAGCAGCTCCTCCAGTTGATATTGATGGTATCCGTGAACCAGTAGCAGGTTCTTTATTATACGGTAACAATATTATTACTGGTGCAGTAATTCCGAGTTCTAACGCTATCGGTATGCACTTCTACCCAATTTGGGAAGCAGCTTCTATAGATGAGTGGTTATACAATGGTGGTCCTTATCAATTAGTAGTATTACACTTTTTAATCGGTGTATATGCTTATATGGGTCGTGAATGGGAATTATCATACCGTTTAGGTATGCGTCCTTGGATTTTCGTAGCATTCTCAGCTCCAGTGGCTGCTGCATCTGCAGTATTCTTAGTATACCCAATCGGTCAAGGGTCATTCTCTGATGGTATGCCTTTAGGTATTTCTGGTACATTCAATTTCATGCTTGTATTCCAAGCTGAACACAACATTTTAATGCACCCATTCCACATGGCTGGTGTTGCAGGTGTATTTGGTGGTTCTTTATTCTCTGCTATGCATGGTTCATTAGTAACTTCTTCTTTAATTCGTGAAACAACTGAAAATGAATCAACTAATAATGGTTACAAATTCGGTCAAGAAGAAGAAACTTATAACATCGTAGCAGCACACGGTTACTTTGGTCGTTTAATTTTCCAATATGCGTCATTTAACAACTCTCGTGCTTTACACTTCTTTTTAGCTTTATGGCCAGTTGTAGGTATTTGGTTAACGGCTATGGGTGTTAGTACAATGGCGTTTAACTTAAACGGTTTCAACTTCAACCAATCAGTTGTTGATTCTCAAGGTCGTGTAATTAACACATGGGCTGATATTATCAACCGTGCTGATTTAGGTATGGAAGTAATGCACGAACGTAACGCACACAACTTCCCATTAGATTTAGCTTCAGGTGAAGTATTACCAGTTGCTTTAACAGCTCCAGCTGTTAATGGTTAATTCGGTGAAGATAGTTCTAATCCTAATAAAAAACTTAAAATAGTATAATCACATAAATGTCTTCGGAGAGGGCGTTTATGTGATTATAGATATTAGAGCCATTAGTGTATTTTAAATTATTGAACGGGTCAATATTTTTTACAAATTCAACAAATCAATTGAGTTTAAAGGAGAGTTCTTTCTTATTGATATATTGCACTCGGGAAACGGAATAAATGAAATGTTTATAGAATAGGATTTTTTATTATTTTCTTTTAAATATTGACCATATTACCTAAACTTCATTTATTTTCATTACAGATCCCTTAATACGCCGCTGAGAGCATATTCTATTCTTTGACCCCTCCATAAAAATATTTCATTAATTCCTACTCCATAAGTGTTGATTTAGGGTATACCCCAGATGAACAATTAGGGGGTGGGAATAAATAATATATTTCTACGTACGGTATAAGATTCAAATATGCTCTGAGAGGCCTCTAAAATGCGTTTGAAGGGTGCTGGCTAAATGTCATGGGTGTGTGTTGACAGTCTCTGTACTACAGGTCGTGCGGGTATTAATTTTTATTGTTCTCCAAATCCAGTTGCGAAAGTTTTCTTTGGTACAAGTTGTTTATGCAGGGTAATGGGTGCTGCGTCATCAGGTACAGCGCTAGCAACATCATTTGCTGGCATACCCATGACAGGATGGCTTGGTTCATTAGGTGCGAGAGGGCTCAATCGTTTGGGTAAATACACATTGCATATGGGGGATGTTACTAGTGGTAATATTACAAATGCTACTGCTATTGGTGAATTGATGTCTTAATTGAAAGTTATAAATTCAGTAATAGATGAATTATCAGTCTAACCTAACGGCAAATTTTTACAATTTTTATTTTTCAAAACTTATTGTATAAATTGCTCCTTTTTTTATTATTATTGTTTTAATATTTGATAAGATAAAAAGTTTTTATTAAACTTTGGGAACGGAGGGACTTGAACCCTCACGCCTATCACTAGGCAACGGATTTTAAGTCCGTCGTGTCTACCAATTTCACCACATTCCCCTTTAAATATGGAAACCTAACATTGTAAAGTGTATTATATATTTTCTATAAATACAATAACCTAGTTTTTTTTTTAAGGCGGCACCCAGATTCGAACTGGGGATAGAGGATTTGCAATCCACTGCCTTACCGCTTGGCCATACCGCCAACTAAGTTCACCCGATTGTATTATAACATACGAAAGATAGTTAAAATTATTTGTTTATCTTTTACAATCTCATTAATTAAATTCTCGTTAAATATTTAACGATAGATGTATTTTAAATGTCTATTGATAATCAAAGAATTGTTTCAATAATGACATTTTCGTTAACCAACATTTAGATTTCTTACACTTATATACTTCAAGTTTAAGAATAGTGACAAGACCCTTAAATAAAAACATCTAATGAATAAATTCTATTGTAAATCTCGAATAAAATCTCTTGTTTTTTGCATTTTATAATACTCATGCTGTAAATTGTAATGAGAACGAGGTACATCTAAAAAATCCTTTACTTTAAATAGAGTTATTTGATTACTTATATCCATTTTTATTTTCTGATGTGTTTTTCAACAAAAGCTAAATAAGCAGCAATTTCAAGTATTATTTGAGATTATTAAAACTTACAGCTCTATCCATCTCAGAAAAGAATTTAATATCGCACAATTCTTGGACAATTATCCATCTGTTTTAAATAATCAACATAAGAGACAAATACAAGAATATTTTACCCATTATCTAAAAATATTACAACAAGAAGAAAAGCTCCATTTAGATCTTTCATCGAATAAGCTTTTACAGATTATCGATTTAAATTCATCCCATTCACAAATAGCAGTTTTTAAAACACATAATCTTAAGAAACTTTTATATTCTGGGGTATTTTTAACAAGGTCTAAATAACAAATAAATACACATTGAACATTCAAAATAGGAAAAATTTCATATGGAAAATAATAAATTAATTACAGAATTCGAAGTTGAATCTAAGTTAAATATTTTAGTAAAAGGGCAAACTAATAATTTGAAACAATTTCAAGCTATTCAAAATGATTTGCAGAGAGGGTTCATCGGATTAGCCTTAAAAAATCAGGAATTAGTATAACTAAATAAGGAATTAAATCCATAATTTTTGATTTAAATGTGCGGGTAAGATTTAGTTCAATCACTCGTAAGGCAGTGGATTGCAAATCTTCTATCCCCAGTTCGAATCTGGGTGCCGCCTTAAAAAAAAACTAGAGTATTGACTTATAGAAAACATATAATACACTCTACATTGTTAGGTTTCGATATTTAAATGGAAATGTGGCGAAAATATGAAATTTTCAATATAATTCTTTTGAATAACTTATTTATTACTTAAAATTTATTACTTATTTATGTTTAAAACAAAATTCGGAAAAATAATAGTTACTTGTTTGGTGTATGGTTTAGCCAGTGCATTAAGTCAAAGAATTTGGAAGTAAAAGTAAAATGCCAACTTCCTTAAAACTAATGCTTTTCTTTTGGCAAGTAGGACTTGTTA
>ERZ1740067.214-NODE-214-length-48586-cov-22.099874_pt1 | contig 48586 bp, 33 predicted proteins | sample MGYA00581736_ERZ1740067 | MGnify/ENA primary metagenome ERZ1740067 (study PRJEB43018, sample SAMN04849236) | marine metagenome | isolation source: floating plastic debris | place: Pacific Ocean | collected 2008-08-27 | study: EMG produced TPA metagenomics... | reverse complement strand
TGCTGACAGCAATCGTCATTTTTGTTCCTTTAGCAATCGCCTTTTATCGAAGTGTACTAGTGACCATACCCACCGCCAGCCTACAAGTGAAAGTCAGTATCGCTTGGGCTGTTTTGGCACATATTCTTATGGTTGGTGGGCTGCTGGCGGCCAACTGGTTTAAGCTTTTTCCCGAATATGGTTACTTTGCCATGCTAGTCACATGGTCTGTCGTTCCAGCATTTTTGTACAACTCATCTGACAAAAATATCTTGTCAGATGAGTTGTCAAATTAAGAGGCATCGTAGGGTTATAACCAGGCTTTGGTTGAAATACAGCGTGCTATCAGCACCAAGAGATTTTTTCGACCTTGACGAAGAACTCCTGTCCCGTATCCAATTGGCCATGGGAAGCTAAACTACGGCCGGGTGCAAGTGCATATCATAGACATGAAAATTACCTCTACAAAATCTTACATCTGATATGCATGTAAATGTGAGTATTTCTTTAAAGTGCTAAATGAGTGAGCAATAAATCCCCAATATTATGTCAGTAATGCGTTTCACAAATAATCACGCCAAATTACCTCGGCGAATTCTACAGGCTTCTGCACTAAGTCTTTTATCGGGAATAATCGCGTCTTTACCAGTGCGAGCAGCAGACGAGATTTATTTAGATTATGGCCCCTTTGGACGAGTGATCCCCGCTTCATCCATAGAATCATTTGCCGCAGACGGTACTGTAGACGATGAACTAGCCCCGTTTATAAATGCCATACCAGAAGAAAGGCAACCCGATTTTCAGCGGGTATTAAGCACCCCGCTAGAATTACTAAGTTCAGGCATTCCCGAGGAGGTAACCGATCCCTTTATTCTCTCTCAGTGGCTGTACTCACCCATTGGTGAATCTGTCTTAGCTAGGATTGGGCGGTTAATTCAAACCGAAGGTCGTCAAAATGGTCAGCGAGCTATTCGAGCCGCTATCATTTTGGCCGCTGCCGATCCGGCTGGTCTATCGCCCATCAACCTTATTCGCCATTATCCAACCGGCGGTATACGGTTAGATTTACAACAGATTCTAGCCTTAGCAAAGGCTGCCAAAACCAACTTAGAGATCACTGATCAGTTGATCAGCAGCGCAACCCAACTTTCTGAAGCCGCCGCCGCTGCTGCTCCGATCCTTGACTACAGCACTCTGCCCATATTGGCAGAATTCGATCAGTTTAATGTGGTGAAGCAATCGCTGATGTTAGAAGATAGCCAACGAAATCGTATCTATCCGGCTAATCTTTACATGCCTGAAAATCTTAGCGCCATCCAGGGACCCATTCCAGTCATGATTCTCTCCCACGGTTATGGTGATATCAAAGACAATCCGGAGGCTGTAGCTGCGGCTCGTAAACTAGCAGCCAACGGCTTTGTGGTTGCCATGCCAGAGCATGTTGGCAGTAATAAGACCTATCAGAATGATTTACTCGCAGGTCTTGCCCAGGAATCATTTGAGGCGATGGAATTTGTTAATCGCCCTTTAGACATTCGGTTTCTCCTGGATACTTTAGAGCAGAGAAATAATACTGAATTTCAAGGACGCCTTCAACTCGATCGAGTAGGTCTTATCGGCCACTCCTTTGGTGGGTATACCGTTCTAGCAGCAGGAGGGGCCACCGTTGATATTGAGCGTCTACAACGACAGTGCGATCTTGACGCAGATATTACACCTGAAAATGTTAATGTTGCGCTTCTACTGGAGTGCAGGTTATTAGAACTGGACGAGTCATCTATTCAACAATTAACAGATGGTAGCCTGGCCGATGAACGAGTGGGACATGTGTTTGCCTTAGCGCCTGTGAGTAATCTGTTTGGAGAGAGTGGCATGGAAAAAATTCAAGTTCCAGTTGTAATTCTAGGCGGCGCTACTGATGTGGCTAGCCCCATTGCCCTAGAACAATTGGGCGCTTTTCAAGGGTTAACCACCCCCGAAAAGTATTTCTATTTGGGGGAGAATCTTTCCCACACCCCTGGGCTAACTCGTGTTGTCTTGAGTGTAACTAGCCCCAATAGTGATGTTGTCGAGAATTTTAATGAAGCTGAAGAATTGTTTTCTAATCTGCTTATTTCCCTGGCCATTGCCCACGCACAGGTTTACTTACTAGACAATGAATCATACCGTCCTTATCTGACATCGGCCTATGTTGAGGCTGTTAGTGTAGAACCGACTAAACTACATCTGCTACGGTCCATTCCAGATGAATTTAACTGAAGCTTTGAGCGTTCCAAGCTTCTCCTATGGCATCACAGCCGTGTGAAACTATATTAGAAGGAGTGTCTGATCGTTGAAGGGCACCTGATGCGGGATGGTGTCCACATGTACATATTGAGGCTCTGACATGACAGAATCTAGACAAGGACCTTGCACCTTAAGCGTCTTTATGTTAGGATATGTTCACAATAGCTAAGATTTGCAAGTCTTAGCTGATCAGGGTTGATTTAGGCTTAGAGAATATAATTGCAGCACTTTAGAGTCGTGTTTCTTAAAACTCAACAGTAAACGCTTAGAGATTTCGACCAGAGCATCGCCAGCTGTTCTACGTGTGCCTGTATATCAATTTGTTGGTCATTTAATTATTGCTTGCATACAACATGAGCCACATGCGTTTTGGCTTAGTGCATTATCCTGCTCAGTATCTTAGAGACAAGATAGCCAGCATTATAGTGTCGTTTTGAAATTTGCTTTAGGCCCTTGTGCCTATGGCATTGGTAGTAGTTTGACGAGTACTCTGCATTTGTGTGTTCTCTTGGTATACCCAATGAGTCTTTAGCTTTGTTCTGTCTTAGCAACACCTAACCCCTCGTAATTATGTATTCTGTTGAGTTCCTGGAGAATGATCGCTGGAATAGCGGTTTCAATGGTTCGATCACGATTGGTAACGAAAGTAATGTGCCCCTAGATGATTGGACATTGGAGTTTGAAAGCAATTTTGAGATCTCTAATTTTTGGAATGCAGAAATTGTTAGTCATAACGGTTCAAAGTATGTCGTTCGCGCATTAGATTGGAATAAACAGGTAGCCGCAAACAACAGCATTAGCATTGAATTTAGTGCAAACGCTAGCAGCGATGTTGATCTAAGCCTTAGCAACGTTCAGCTCAATGATTCAAATATTTCATTAGACCCTGCTCCGACACCAACTCCCGAACCTGTTCTAGACTCAACACCGACAATACCTAAGCCTCAACTCACCCCTGTTCCAGAGCCTATCTCAGAACCAGCACCCAGTTCTCAACTCACCACACCTCCTACAAATTCTACTTCCGCAGACATTGACTTCTCCGTTGCAAACAATTGGGGAAGTGGGTTTACAGGTGGACTTGAGATAACAAATTTAAAATCAACTGCAATTGATGGCTGGCAACTTGAGTTTGAAGCAGATTTTGATATTACTAATATCTGGGGAGGAAAGATTATTAGCCAAAATGGCAATCTCTACACAATAGAGAATGTGGACTACAACACGGAAATGGCGACAGGTGAGCCAATAAAAATTGGCTTTAATGCTAACGGTTCGCCAGAAGAGCCCTCAAACTTTGTTTTGAATGATAATGCAGTTTCTGATGGGGAGGGTAATGGAAATGCGACTCCACCGGAGTCTGAGCCAAATGTACCTTCTGAACCAGATATACCTGAGGTAACTCCAACGCCACCTAGTCCTCCCAATTTTTCATCACCTGGTAATGGCGGAGATTATAACTATGGTGAATCCTTACAAAAATCTCTGTTATTTATTGAGGCTCAACGCTCCGGCAACTTGCCAGAAGAGAATCGTATTGCCTGGCGAGGTGATTCGGCTGTAAATGATGGTGCAGACGTTGGTGTGGACCTGTCAGGTGGCTATTATGACGCAGGTGACCATGTAAAATTTGGATTGCCCATGGCATCGTCCATAACGCTCTTAAGCTGGGGAGTAATGGAATATCGTGAGGCTTATGAGGAAAGTGGTCAACTTGATGAGGTTCTTGCTGCCATTAAATGGGGAACTGACTTTTTTCTAAAAGCACATGAAACCAACAGTAATGGAACAACAGCTCTATGGGGGCAGGTTGGGAATGGCGGCACTGACCATGCCTACTGGGGATCAGCAGAATCCATGACGATGGAGCGTCCAGCTTACAAAATTGATAGCAACAATCCTGGATCGGATTTGGCTGGGGAAACAGCCGCTGCCTTAGCTGCCGCATCGATTGTCTTCAAGTCAACTGATGCCAGCTATGCAAATAAGTTACTGACCAATGCCAAACAACTTTATGACTTCGCGGATACCTACCGTGGCAAATATTCTGACTCAATTACGGATGCGGCCAACTATTACAATTCCTGGAGTGGCTATGAAGACGAACTTGCCTGGGGTGCTGCCTGGTTAACTAAGGCTGGCGAATCGGGATATTTGTCTAAAGCGAAAGCCGCTTACACAGGAGTGACTAAAGGATGGACCCAAAGTTGGGATAATAAGTCTCATGGAACAGCTATTTTACTCGCCCAGGAGACTGGAAATAGCCAATATCGTAATGATGCCGAGGCTTGGCTTGACCACTGGAGTAATCGGGATGGAAATGGAATTACCTATACAGATGGGGGGCTTGCCTGGCTCGATCAGTGGGGGTCGCTACGGTATAGTGCCAACACAGCGTTTTTAGCCGGAATTTATAGTGACACCGTCAATGACTATGACAACCGTTACAGCAATTTTGCGCAAGGCCAGGTTGACTACATTTTAGGTGATAACCCCAACAAATTTAGCTATCAAGTTGGCTTTGGTGATGATTTTGCCCTGAACCCTCACCACCGAGGTGCTTCAGGAACAACGGACATCAATAGCAGCGCGCCTAACGAACATATTTTATATGGCGCATTAGTTGGCGGACCCAGTTCACCCAACGATTATAGCTACAGTGATGAGCGGACAAACTATATCACCAATGAAGTTGCCCTCGATTATAATGCTGGATTTACAGGTGCGGTGGCCCGGTCATTCAGCTTATACGGTGGTGAGCCGCTCAATGATACAGCACTCGCTGCTTTACCAGAAGTGATGGTTGCTTAGGGTCTGTCTAGATTGATGGAGAAATGAAAGACAACCTTGATAACGCCTATACATATGGCGAATGTGCCCATGGATTATCAGATTCAGGCATTGTAGGAGGGCGTTTGCATGAAAATAAATTACTGTAGAAAAACAGCCCTGCAGACTACTGTTCTCCTTATGCAGGGGGACTGACAGAGGGTTATCGATAGTTAGCGTTATCGCTCAAAACCCCTCAGCCTATGGCACCTCCCCTTAGTAAGGGGAGGACTTCCTACAACATAATCTTGTCAGGTGTTTTATTTACCCACTAGTCCCTAACAATAAGATCGCTGTTTTTTCTCCTGATTAAGCGAATTATAAACATTGGGTTTCGCAGCGCGTGGTGCTATCGTCGACTGCGCTCAAATGGCTCTATTATTATTTTCCCTTTCCCAAAAATTATTGAAGAGCGATAAGATTTGGAATTGTGATTCCTATGTGTCAGCTCTGACACTGGGCGTTGCTGATCTTCTAGATCAGCAACGGCAACACTGAGTGTCTGGTTCGATGACAGAAGGAATAATCTAAATGCTCAGCTATGTTAGTAAGCTAAAAAAGCTTCTAAAATCACTCTATATCCCATTACGGGTCAGTCCAAAATTATTTGACAAGCAACCAAATACCCTGGCTGGCCCCAATCGAGACTATACAAAGTTTATCCTGATTGGCCAACCCCGCTCGGGGTCATCACTCGTTATTGGCTCGTTACGCCAACACCCACAGGTTGTAGGCTTCGGAGAACTGTTTAATCGAGGACAAATTGTATTTAATATCAAAGGTTACGACAATGCGTCTAAGGTGCTCTACAAAGCACGAAAAGAGTATCCGATTGATTTTTTGAATCGCTATATATTCTCATCGTATCTGAAGAGAACGCGAGCCGTTGGATTTAAGTTATTTCCTGAGCAGCTGGATAATCAACATTTTGAATGTGTCTGGGATTGGATTGAACAAAATCGTGATGTAGCCATTATTTTATTGTCTAGACAAAATACGCTAGCAACCTACACGTCTTTTTTAATTGCACAAAAAACACAGGTATGGCAAGCCCAGAAAAAGTCTCAGCAGTCTAGCATTAATGTCACTGTGGATATGGCAGCATGTCTGGCCGAGTTTCAAACGCGAGAGCGGTATGAGGCCACCGTCAGGGCTAAAATTGCCAATCACCGAGTTATGGAAATCACCTATGAAGACTTAAGTAAAGCTCCGAGTACTGGCATCATAAAAATTCAGGAGTTCCTGGGGCTCGATCGTGCGGAACCAGAGATCACTCAAGTTAAGTCAGAGACGCGTCCGCTTTCAGAAATTATTGAAAATTATCGTGAGCTAAAAGAACAATTTGCTAATACGCGATGGAACCATTATTTTAACGAGGAATAAATCTGGTGAACGTCTTTAATCTCAACGATGACTCACCACCGACAGCCCAATGCCGCCTAAAATCATCAAGGAAGCTAGGGCTAACCTGACGGTTAGGGCTTCTTGCAAAAATATAATTCCCCCTACGGATGCGATCACGGGCACCGCTAACTGAACCGTTGCCGCTCGGGTTGCCGTTAACCCTTTTAGCGCGGCATACCAGATTGCATAGCCCACTCCAGAGGCCAATGCCCCTGATAACAACGCTAAAGTGACTCCCGTTAAGGTTAAATGCATCTTTGATAAGCTCATCAAACTCACCCCAATGGCAAAGGGAACGGCTCGCACAAAATTTGCGGTTGTATAGGCCACGGGCTCCTTAGCTCTACGCCCTAGTAAGGAGTAAAATCCCCAGGCAATGCCGGCCATCACCATTAGCCCAGACCCGACAATTGGGGGTGCCGCTAACCCTGGAGATACCAGATATATCAGCCCCAACAAAGCGAGAAATAAACCACCCCATTCCAACGGTTGAGGCTTTTCTCCTTGTTTTAAGGCGGCTAAAATCATGGTTACTTGTACGGAGCCAAAGAGAATTAGGGCCCCTGTGCCTGCAGCTAGCTGTAGGTAGGAAAATGAAAAGGTGACGGCATAGAGAAACAGCATTAATGCCCCAGCCCATTTGCCCTGGGTGCTTTGAAGCGTTGCAATGGGGGTTCTGCGGAAGAAGGCCATGATGACTAGCAGCATGACCGCACCAGAAACTAACCGCAGGGTCATAAAACTGGCGGCATCAATCGAACCAGGGCCGAGGGCCATGCGGGTGAGTAGGGAATTGGCGGCAAAGGCGATTAGGGTACAGCTGGTTAGAACTATAGTTCTTAAGGCAGATGGAGAATGGGGCATGGGTTTAGGGTGACGCCATTGCCAGTCTAAAAGGTGTTGCGCCTAATGGAGCATTGCTAGTGTGATGAAAGGTGGAGCCCAGACCCACTAGATAGTTGTCGCTATGGGGTGGGGCAATAAAGGTGATGCCGGTGGGAATGCCGGTGGATTGGAAGCCGTTGGGAATTGCGATCGCACACAAATCCAGTAAATTTACAAAGTTCGTATAGTAGCCTAAGTTAGAGTTCAGCGTCAGCGGCTCGGCTTCAATCTCATCGATGCGATAGACGGTTCCCGTTGTTGGCACCACCAGACAGTCAATCTGATGCCACAGGGTCTGAATCTTTTGCTTTAAGGTTTCCACTGCGTACAGACCTTCAAACGCCCTCGCTGCAGTAATCTCTTTAGCCTTCAGAATAATCTCTCGAGTAGTGGGAAAAACGGCCTCTGGATTGGCGTCTACAAAGGCCCCCACCGACACATACCGCTCTGCGACCCAAGGGCCATCAAATAATAAATTGTTGGCGTCTAAAAAGACACTGTAATCAATGTCAATATGGGTTCCGCCCAAATCTGTAAGGGTTTTGATAGCATCTTCGTAACGGCTGGCGACATCCGTATTACCAAAAAACTCTTGTTGCTTGGGTCGCGGTACCCCAAAGCGAAAGGCTTGTTTTGCCTGATAAGAACTTAGATGAGCCGGGGGAACATCGGCCGGACGCGAGAAAGGGTTGACCGGATCATAGCCCTGGGCAATTTTGAGCACGGTATGGGCATCGGTTGCGGTCAGTGCAAAAATCGAAAGACAGTCTAAGGTTCTACAGGCCTCAACCGTATGACGGGTGCTTAGCAGACCTCGGGTGGGTTTGAGGCCGACAACGTTATTAAACCCAGCGGGGACTCGTCCAGACCCGCCTGTGTCGGTACCGATGGCGAAGGAGACTAGCCCGACGGCGACAGACAGTGCGGCTCCTGAGCTGGAGCCGCCGGGGATATGGTCTTTTGAGAAGGCGTTATGGGGAGCTGTATAGCCGGTACGAATGCCCACTAGCCCGGTGGCAAACTGGTCTAGATTAGTTTTGCCGATTAAGATCGCACCGGTATCTAGGAGTTTCTGAACAGCGGGGCTAGTGTGGGTGGCGTTGTAGGTGAAGCCTGGACAGGCGGCGGAGGTGGGGTGTCCTGCTACGTCGATGCAGTCTTTGATGCTGAATGGGATGCCCCATAGGTGGAGTTGCGATCGCTGGCTGGCTGACATCTGCATCAGCGTTGTGGCTCGTTCGATGAGGGTTTGTTCTGGTAAGGTATAAATCCAAATGCCGTCGTCGCCACGAAGGGCTAGATCGGCAAGAATAGATTTAATGACATCCACCGGGGTAACGGTTCCCTGTTGATAACTCTTTTGAAGAGAGGGGAGAGTTAGGGGAATAGTTAGCCCGGTTTGGTTGCTCATGGAGAGATGAGGGTTTGTGAGACGCTGAAAGGGGGGATGATGACAAACGTGAAGAGGTCATTCCCGTGTGGATGCCCTTCGATACCGAGCACTAGGAGGGGTTCTGGGGTGGGTTAACCCTGGCGCCTATCGGTCCTCCTTTGTCAGGGGAACGGCGGTTGAGGAAAATGTAGTGTTCAAGCCAATTGCAATGGCTTCGAACACTTTGGATAGGGGTGCATCCTCATTGGCTAAGGGCAGTGGTTTGCCGGTATCGCCACCCTGGCAAATCTGTGGATCGATGGGCACTTGTCCTAGGAGTGGTAAGGCGAGTTCTTGGGCCATTTGGTCACCGCCGCCGCTGCCAAAGATGGAGGTGCGTTCTCCACAACAACTACAGATTAAATAGCTCATGTTCTCCACTAGGCCCAAGACGGGTACACCGACCTGGCGGAACATGTGGATGCTGCGTCGCACGTCGGACACTGCTACTTGCTGGGGGGTTGTTACCATCACCACACCACAAATAGGGCTCTCTTGAATGATGGTGATCTGGGCGTCACCAGTACCCGGTGGTAAATCAATCAGTAGATAATCTAGCTCTCCCCATTCCACATCTTGGATAAACTGGGTAATAATCTTGTGGAGTACGGGACCACGCCATGCTAAAGGATGGTCGGGCTCGGCTAACAAACCGACTGACATGACCTTAATGCCATGGGCTGTCAAGGGTTTGAAGCGTTGCCCCGTGGGTGTGTCGGTCACCTCAACGGCGGTTTGGCCTAACCCTAACATTTGGGGCACGTTGGGGCCATAGATGTCAGCATCTAGGAGACCCACTTTAGCACCTGTCTTGGCTAGGGCAGCGGCTAAGTTTACGGCTGTAGTGGATTTGCCAACACCGCCTTTACCGCTGGATACGGCCAATGTGGTGCGGACACCAGGAATGGTACAAAGCTGGATGTAGGCTTTTTGACACCAGGCCAGATCGCCCAGGGCTAGCTGAGCTTGGTCTTTGAGGTCTTGCTGATGGACACCAACGTAGAGCTTTAGATAAACATAGTTATCGACCACCCGCAGGTTGCGTACCATACCCAGGTCAACAATATTTTTGTTGAGAATGGGCTCAATTACCTGCTTGAGGCAGTGGATCGCGGCCTGCTTGCGGACGGCTATAACTGGATTGTCAGGAACGGCATCGGGGGACTGATGGGGCTGGCGAACAAAGGGAGAATCATGGTTAGGCATTGAATGTTTCCGCCAGCGTCTGGCAAACAAAGGGAGAATCGCAGTTAGGCATTAGAGGTCTCTGCCAGCGTCTGGCAAACAAAGGGAGAATCGCAGTTAGGCATTAGAGGTCTCTGCCAGCTGGTCCTGAATCTTTTTGATGGCCCGTTGGGAGAAAATCTGTACGTCTCTATCGGGGTCATCTAGGGTCTGTTGCAGGGCGGGCAGTACCTCCGGATTACCCAAGTTACCGAGGGCAATGGCTGAGTCTCTTCGCACGTCAGAATATTCATCGGATAGGGCTTTGATCAGACAGGGGATTGTTTCATCGGTGGCCACTTTCTGTAGGGCACGGGCGGTAAACTTGCGCACTTGCCAATGCTCGTCTGCCATGGCAGCGGTCAAGGCCTGGGTGGCCTCTGGGGTGGCATGGAGATCTAGGGACTGGGCGGCGTTACGCCGTACCTGCCAGTCTGGGTCATTTGCGATCGCATCGCACAACATCGGCACCACCGGATCGTCACTCAGGTATCCCAGGGTCAAAATTGCCGACCGTCTGACCTCATTACTCTCATCCTTGGCCAGGGCCAGGGCGGGCTCACAGCGCACCACCTGATTGAGGTACCGCAATGTGACCACAGAGGCCTCTCGCAGGACCGGACTCTCAGATTCAAAGAAGGGCAGGATATAGGGCAGCGCCTGGGCATCGTGGATCTTGCGCAGCAGGATTAGCACATTTAACTGTACGTTCTCGTCATCACGATGAATCGCGTCCAACAGCTTAAGTAAGTCATCCGGGGCGACCAGCTCCTTTAGGGCCGCCAGCGCCTCTTCGCGCACTTCCGGTTCATGGGCAGAACTTAAACAGTCCAGCAGGGGCGGCACCACCACCGGGTTTGCCATTTCCCAAAGGGCGGTCACTGCAATTTCTTGCACCCTGGCGCTTTCATCATTGAGGCACAGGATCAGGGCATCAATGGTATCTTCATCTCCCAGGTGCTGTAGGGATTTGGCGGCTACCAGACGGTCGTTGAGGTCTTGCGATCGCAACATCTCAACCCACTGCACCACATCTGGATCAAGGTCGGCATGGGACATGATCGGTCTTCTTCCTAACGCAACAGAAATGGAATCTGAACAGTGATGGCATTGGTTGGACATTCCTTCTCGCAGGGAAGGCAAAACCAACACTCGTCATATTTCATGTAGGCCTTACCGGTCTCAGGGTTTTTCACCAATACATCTAGAGGGCAGACCTCAATACAGGCCGTACATTTTTCGAGACATTTAGATTCGTCCACAATCACCGGAACGTCAACGCGCTGGGTCGTTAGAGCCATAAGATAGATTTCTCAATTAAAGAACAGATTTTTTTCAATGTAGGGGTGTTCCCTAGAACGCCCCTGCACCCTTAACGCACCGCGACGTCATACACTTCCTGCTGCAGATTCACCTCCACAATATACGGAGCTACAGGTCGCTTGAACATTTCCATCTCACCTGTCTCAGATTTCTTCAGGTTGGCATGGCAGAACCATTCTTCATTGTTCTTCTCAGGGTAGTCAAGACGATAGTGGTAAAGTCCCCAGCGACTCTCCTTACGATAGAGAGAAGCCCGGGCAGCCATCTCCGCACAGTCGCGAATAAAGTGAACCTCCATACAGCGCATAAGCTCATGGGGATCTCGGGCGCCCATCAAATCCAGGGTCTCATAGTAGCGCTCAAAGGCAGCTAGACCAATATCCATCTTGGTAGGAGACTTAGGCGGTTGCAAATAATCATTTACATAGCGACGCAGCTTGTATTCTACCTGGGTATGGGGGACACCATCAGGCCGGTCCAGCGGCGCATAAATTCGCGCTTTTTCGGCTGCCAAGAACTCTGGATCGGGCTCCACATGCTCCAGGCCTTCCACATAATTCATGGCGTTAATCCCCGAGAGGCGCCCAGAGACAAAGGCTCCAATCATATAGTTGTGGGGCACACTGGCCATGTCGCCTGCCGCGTAAAGACCGGGTACCGTGGTTTCAGCCTTGTCATTGACCCACACCCCAGAGGCGCTGTGACCGCTGCACAGACCAATTTCCGAGATATTCATCTCCACACCGTCGGTGCGATAGTCTTCCCCCCGTCCTTCATGAAAACGCTCACGGCTGGGGCGCTCATTGGCCCAAAGCACCCGCTCAATCTCAGAAATGGTGTCGTCATCCAGGTGATACATCTTTAGATGCACCGGCCCTTTGCCTGAATTCAATTCTTTCCAGGTCTCCAACATCATCTGACCGCTCCAGTAGTCGCAGCTAATAAAGCGGTTACCCTCGGCGTTGGCGGTGTAGGCCCCAAACGGACTGGCCACATAGGCACAGGCCGGACCGTTATAGTCCTTAATCAGGGGATTAATTTGAAAACACTCAATATTGGTTAGTTCCGCTCCGGCGTGGTAAGCCATGGAATAACCATCACCTGCGTTGGTGGGGTTCTCATAGGTACCATAGAGATAACCCGAGGCAGGCAGCCCCAAACGTCCGCAGGCACCCGTACAAAGCACCACCGCCTTGGCCTGGATGACAACAAAGTCTCCCTTACGCACATCAAAGCCAACGGCACCAATCGCCCGACCATCTTTAACCATCACCCGAGTGGCCATCACCCGGTTGGTGACGCGTACCTTATGGCGCTTCACCTGACGAGAAAGAATCTTTTTTAAGTCCTTGCCTTCGGGCATGGGCAACACATATTTGCCCACCCGGTGGACCTGCTTGAGGTCGTAGTTACCTTCAGTATCCTTTTGAAACTTAACGCCCCAGCTTTCTAATTCTTGAATGACCTCATATCCCCAGCGGCCGGTCTGATAAACGTTTTTTTGTTCTAAAACGCCGTCGTTTGCAATGGTGATCTCTCGTACATACTGCTCTGGGGTGGAGTTTCCAGGAATGACAGCGGTGTTGACGCCGTCCATCCCCATTGCGATCGCACCGCTGCGACGAATATTAGCTTTTTCCAGAATCAGAACATCGGCATCGGGATTGGCCTGCTTAGCCTTGATGCCCGCCATGGTACCGGCGGTGCCTCCACCAATTACTAAAAAATCTGTTTGCAGATGCTGAGTATTCACACAAAAGTCCTCGTTTCACTAGGGTAATCAAACCTCAACTGTCTAAAGCCAAGCACATTAGCTCTTTTGAATTAGATGCATGACCTTAACAGGGTGGTTCTTATAGAAAACTCGCGGCTCAACCTAAAAAATAAAATCGAACATTGGCCTTATTAACAGCAGAGTGTCCCTAAGAACATGATTCAAGCTTTTTGTCTCCGCTGTCCTCATCTTAAAGAGACTCAGTGATAGCCTCAAGACCGTTTGTATCAAAAGGTACTGTTTTTCGATTCATTTTTTTTATATACTCATAAAAAGTAAAAATGTCATATCAGCCTTACATTATTTTTCGTAAGTTTTTTAGTGGCACAATGAGGAAAATAGTTTGCGCTAAATAGACGATTTCACACCAGAAAATGTCCCTTAGGAAAGTGTCAAATCGCTGTTTAGTTTGCTAACGACTTTGTTGTGGAAATCTATCATTTAAAAGTGTTTTTAGAGGTGGCTCGTTACCTCAGTTTTACAGAAGCAGCGGACGCCCTTAATCTGACCCAACCTGCCGTCAGTGCAAAGATCAAGTCCCTAGAGTCCCACCTAGGTGTTTCCCTTTTTCATCGCCTGGGTCGTAAAATTCAGCTAACGTCTGTAGGCAGCTATCTGTTAGAAGCCGGGCCCAGTCTTTTAGCATTAGAAAGTCGATTAATTAATGAAATTAATGAAATAAAACAAGGTAAGCATAGCCGTCTAAAAATTGGCTGCACAACAAGCATTGCCAATGGATGGTTGCCGAAGCTTTTATTTAAGTATCATCAGAAGTATCCTGGTATCGAACTAGAGTGTTTACCCTTCGATACAGTTCAGCAGCTGCACCAAGCCATGACAGTGGGGGATGTAGAAATCGGTTTTGCTGAAACTAATCTCCATGACTTTGATGAAATAGAGTCCTTACCCATTGATAGTTTTCAATATTTCTTAATGGTGGCGGCTGACCATCGTTTAGCCAAGTGTCAATGGCTCAGTCTCCAGGAACTAACGTCTGAAGTTTGGGTGTTTCCAGGGGCTGGGACACCAGAGCGCTTCGCCCTAGAAGGAAGGCTTATGGAGCTCGGAATGCAGCTCTCAGACTTTAAACATCGAGAATTTGTACAGACACCCAGTTTATTCAGCACGTTTTTAACCCAAGGGCATTACTTAGGCTTTGGCTCGAGTCTACAGTTCTCCACAGAACGTCAGACAAAACTTCTGGTAGGGATTCCACTCCAGGAATTTGCACTCGATTACCAATTGTTTATGCTGATGCCTAAACGGCTATCCAAGGCGGCCCGTCGATCCCAGAAACATCGTGCGGACCCACTGTCCGCTGAGCCCCTACAGCAGTTTATGCAGCTGGTTTCTGAAGAGTCTGAGCGGAGTCAACGCCTAAAGGCCCAACGATCCTTCGCAGGGGCAACGGCCACCGCCCATCTACGCTCCCCTGGGCTATTGGTTCGTCCAACTACGTCAGATAGCTCAGAACCCCTGACGATCACCATTGGCACCCAAAATAAAACAATCCAAACAGTAACTGCGGGGGTGCTCATCCAGCGGTTAGGCCTGCTTGAGCACTTTTTGCCCCACAGCGGTCAATACAGTAAGACAAACTACAAAGTTAAATGGAAAGACTTTACATCAGGGGCACCGATTGCAGCCGGTTTACAATCACAACAGTTAGATATCGGAATTTTAGGTGATTATCCCCTGTTACTCAGTGGTGTATCTGCTGAAAGCGATTCATCTGCCTTAACCAATACCCGATTAGTTAGTTTTGTTGCCAGTAATCCAGACGGTACTGGCAATACCATTATTGTTCCCCACCGCTCCCCCCTCAGTAGCCTAGATGATTTACGGCATCGAGTCATTGCTGTTCCGTTTGCCTCTTCGGCCCATGGTATGGTCATGCGCACCCTGTCCCAGGCAAATTTATTACACGATGTGACCCTGACCTCGATTGATAATTTAAGTATAAATCGACTCACCCCCCAAAATGCCGCAGCCGATGGCTATGCCTATTTTGCCCCTCTACATGAGATTGCCAGTCACCAGGGACGGTTTAGGCGTTTAAGCGACGCCTCTGACATGACCGACTTACCAACGTTTCACGGCATTGTGGTCAGAGAATCGTTTGCCGAAGCACACCCTGACATTATTGTTGCCTATCTCAAAGCACTGATCGCGGCACAGCACTGGTATGTCACCACCTCCAGCGCCCTTTCCCTAGTCAGTAACTGGGTTAAACTAGACCCCGAAATTGTCTCTAAGACCCTAGATTACCAACAGTCAAACCGGTCGGGACTGTTCTTCCCAGAAACACAGATTCGAACTGACTGGATAACAAACCATATTCAACAACTAAAAATGATTCCAGGCAACGAACAACTGGGTGAAATCGACACGAATACCTGGATACAACCCGAATTTCTAGAAACCGCCATTAATTCTTTCTAAAAGATTGTCAGAAAACAATCTGCCGTTGCTGAGTTAGAGGATGAACCGATCGGTTAGACATGCTACGTGACAGTATCTTGCAGATAAAATCATCCCGAGGATCAGCAACGCCAATAATTTTAAGCGCGTTAGGGCCTGCACCCAATTACTGCTTCTCCATACTCTTTAGAGTTTCCTCTCGAATCAATTCAAAAACCTGACGATTAAGCTGCGTAAACTCGGGCGTCAGCATATCGTCAACATGACGGGGTCTTGCCAGCGGCACCTCTAACTCAGCCTTAATTCTTCCAGGCTGCACCCCCATCACAAAAATGCGATCGCCCAAAAAGACCGCCTCCTCAATATCATGGGTAACAAAAATGACCGTAGTTTTTAGGGTGCTCCAAATAGTCAGCAATAATTCTTGCATCATGTGACGAGTCTGGGCATCTAAAGCGGCAAAGGGCTCATCCATCAATAATACCGACGGAGAATTAACCAACGCCCTAACAATACTTGCCCGTTGCTGCATCCCCCCAGAGAGCTGATTCGGATAAGCATTCCGATATTTAGCTAGCCCCACCAGATTAAGATATTCCCCTACCATATCTTCCCGTTCCGATTTGGGAACACCTTTGATTTTTAGCCCAAACTCAATATTTTGAAAAGTTGTTTTCCAGGGAAGTAGAGAATACTGCTGAAAAACAAACCCCCGATCGGCCCCTGGTTTTTTAACCGGCTGCTGATCGACCATGACGTAACCTGCCGTTGGTCTAACAAAGCCCGCAATGATATTTAGCAGCGTAGACTTGCCACACCCTGACGGCCCTAGCAGGCAGGCAAGCTCCCCCGGTTTGATTTGCAGATTTATCGAGTCCAAAACCTGGTTAGAGTAACCCTGGCGGCTAAAGATCATCGAAATCCCTTCCACATTGACAGCCCCCTTAGGGGTCGATTTTGTCATCGGTGGTGAGGTCAACATCTCTTTTTTCATGGTCTCTTGTCTCATGGGGACAATCCTGCTAAATTATGCGTCCTGTTTCTTAATCACACGCCAGGGCATTAGTGCCGCCGTGCCTCGGCCAACGGCCCAAGAACTAAACGCTCCCATTAACCCAATCAGCAACATACCCATAACGATGGGAGGGTAGTTGGACGTAACGTAGGATTCCCAAGTAACATAACCTACGCCGTAGCGACCCGCTAAAATCTCGGCTGTGACTAAACAAAACCAAGCATTTCCCATGCCAATGGTTAATCCACCCGCAATACCAGGCAAAGCTCCTGGTATGACAATGTCTTTAAAGACATGCCACTGAGTGGCTCCCAAACACTGCCCTACTCGAATCAGAACAATGTCGTGCAAAATGTTTTCAACTGCTCGAATGGTACTAATTAAAATCGGAAAGAAGGCACCAATAAAGGTGATATAAATCATGCCTGTCTCAGCATTGGGAAACATTAGAATTGCCAACGGAATCCAGGCAACAGCAGGAATCGGTCTAAGCAACTCCAACGACGGCATTAGCAGATCTTCAGCAATCTGAAACCAACCAATAACAATTCCCAAGATAACGCCCAACACAGAAGCAACAGCAAACCCTACCAATACTCGCACTACGCTGGAGCGAATATGTACCCATGGATCGCTAAAAAAGAATTCAATGGTCGCGTTAAAAACTTCCCATGGGGAAGGGATTAGCTGAAAATTAATAAAAAAATTAAAGCCAATCATGCACAGAATTTGCCAGATACCAAAGAAAAGCACCAGGGCAATAAATCGTCTAACGGAACGACCTGAAAAAAACAACGCCTGTAGCGTCTGACGTAGCCTTACTATCGGCGGCGGATGGTGGGGACGAACGCCAGACTGGGGGAGGATGCTTGCCATAATAGAGACTTAGCTGAATGAGTTAGGCATCATAGGGGCTGAAAAACTGAGAAACAGCCCCCCAGCTTCCCAAGTATTGAGAAATTGAGGGGACCTAAGTTGCTGCTTTGAATGAGTTAACTTGCTAGGGCCGGTACCGCTGTCACCATGGCCTGTCGCAAACTATCAAGGGTCAACCGACTGATCCGAGCAGGCTGAGGACCATTGGCATAGGTTTGTAGCAAACTCTTAAACGTGGTGACCTCTCCGCCAGATTCAGAAGCAAACTGCTGAGCATCAGCCTCCAGTAGAAAAGCAGATACCTCATCTCCATTTTTCACATAGTGAGAGTTCTCAGCAAAGAGTTTCCAACCCTTGTTACGATCATGAACAAAGATAACGTCAGATGCCTTTCCCTCAGTCTGTAGCTCATTAAGCTTTTTGATCATATTGGGAATGGTGGCAAAGTTAGTCACCGTGGGCTCTTCTTGAATCCACAGTTGGGCCGCCATTTTAGGCTCTTCAATCGGTTCATCCGTTAGGGCATCATTGCCAGTGATCACATAGCTTTCACCTGCCTCAATCACTTCATCGTAGTCTAAGCCCATGTTGTCCATGGCTGTTTTTAAGAAGCCTTCATCTACCCAACCGGTGACATCCTCAGGATTAACTGGCGATTCAATCTTGCCCAAGCTAATCAAGGTGGCAATGCTATTTTTCAAAGCCTCTAGCTGAACCTCACCAATACTGGGGTTAATGGGCTGTAGTCCGGAGGGGCCGAGAAACATATAAACCACTTCTTTCTCAATTCCTGACCATTCTTCAATTTGGGCAGAAATCTCTTCAGGGCTCTCCTGGAAGGTTTGGTTAGCTTCGAGCATTGCCTGAAGATAGGCCTGAACAATTTCAGGATGCTCTTCAGCAAAGTCAGAACGAACAACAATTCCATGCAGAGTGGGTACCCCGGTTTGTGCCCCGTCAAAAATCTTTTTAGCAAAACCCCGGAACGGAAACAATTCCCCAAACGGAACAAAATCGGCATGGGCATCAATCTGCCCTGTGCGAAGACTGGTCCCACCGACTTCAGGGGCCTGGCTGATGAGTTTAACATCTGATTCTGGGTCAATACCGGCATCACTTAATGCCTTTAGAACCATGCCATGGGCCGCAGAACCAAAGGGTACAGAAACAGAGCCACCCTTGAGATCAGCAAGGGACGTGACGTCACTATCTTTAGGTACAACAACCGCGTTACCAGCCCCGTTTGGGCTGTAGGCCAGGGTGCCAATAAATGTGGAGGTAACACCTTCTACTTCTTCCTGGAACTTAATCAGATTGATCACGGCTGGGAAGTCACCCATCAAGCCAATATCGATCTGATCGGCTAACATTTTATTGGTAATTGGAGGACCCGAGGTGTAGCTAGACCATTGGATGTCATATTCTACACCTTCATATTTTCCAGTTGTTGGGAGGTGTTTCTCCAATAGTCCCAACTCTCGTACAGTAGCTCCTCCTACCGCCGTGTTAATTACCTGGTCCTGGGTGCCAATGGAAATACGAATGACTTCTCCATTGCCAGAAGGTGCGCTAGCTGTATCGGTTGAACCATCAGTACTTTCAGTGGCGGATGGACCTGAGCAAGAGGCTACAAAGACAGCAGAAAGCGTGAGGGCACAAGAGAGAGAAATTCTTCTAAGCCAAGGATAATGAGACTTCATGGCGAGAGCTACTCCAATCGGTTTGCCCCATTTAATCCGTGGCTGCACCGAGCATCTGTAAATAGAGATACAGATGCTTTCTATGGCTTCCCCAGGTCAATAAGCATTTTGATTGGATCGATAGATATCTTTTATTTCTAAAGAATGCTAGCTCTGCTATTGAAGGCAAGTGGGTATAGCTGATGAGGCTTAGACTCTTTAATTGAGCCCCTACACATAAATCCAGGCATCATATAAACCCAGTCATCCCGCTCCCCAGGATGACTTTATCTACCAGATACTGACCAATAGCATTCCTAACCGACCTCATCCCGTAAACCAGCAACACAACTTAAATCCAACCCTCAACCATTCTGAGAATGCCGAGGACTCGTTAAGCGATCATTGCATGGTTGCTGTTTCCCTCCTACCTCGGACATCCGAATCCGTAAGGTTTAAATGCCGACCTAAAGGAGCGGGAGTTTAATAATGAGCCGATTTCTCCCCTCTCAGGAAATTGATGAGGATGACGAGGTTACTACCATAGTTTTCCCACCGCGTACGATATCAAAGATTCATTCCCAGGTTAGCGCGCCCTTTTTAATTTGCGAGGCCCCTCGCATGTTTAATAACTATTGGTCATGAAATAGTTGGTCATGAAACAGAGGTAATCAGTCTAAAGGATGGGGCTCCCATAATCGCATCGTGCAACCTGATAAAAGATGAAAATTCTCTCACCCCCATCTCATGTAAACCAATTTTATTTTTTCTATTCTTTCAACATCAAGCTCAGATCAGTTCAATCTTTTATTCAAATGTTAGAAGACGGTTTAATCTCTTTATTTTCGTCCCCACCCTCCAATCCTGAGGATGTTAAACCTAGCCTCCCCCCAGATTCTGAAAATCCCAGTTTGCCCGCTATAAAGACGGTCTCGATATCTGGCAGCTAGTTAGACTTTCTAATCAGAAAGCTTTCTAAGTTCATTGATGTAATGGGCTCAGATCCCTATTTTTTCTCTTGGCAAATTGTCTATGAGAATGGATTTCTGTGCCTATTTAAGAGAGATTTCAAGAAAATTGACGTCAATTAACGATAAACCTGCGTCAAGTTTTTCGACTGTGTCCATACGCCTGCCATCAGTTCCCGTAGTGTCTGCTTTTTAAGATGAAGACATCTCCAATCAGTATATCCATCGTGATTCCTGTCTATAACGGCGGGGATGCCTTTCGGCATTGTCTAGTCAGTATCAAAGAAAGTCTTCGTTCTCCAGATGAACTCATCGTTGTCTCTGATGGAGATACAGATGGTTCTTGGCAAGTGGCTGAAGATATGGGCGCAAAAGTGTTGCGATTACCTGGCCCTGGAGGTCCGGCTCGAGCCAGAAATATAGGTACCAAGGCAGCTAAGGGCGACATTATATTTTTTGTAGATGCAGATGTGGCCCTACATCCCAATACGTTGAGCTTAGTCGAACAACGGTTTCAACAGAGGCCAGACCTAGCGGCATTGATTGGCTCCTATGATGATGCACCGGGGGCAGACAACTTTTTGTCTCAATACAAGAATTTGTTTCACCATTACACCCATCAAACATCTTCAGAAATAGCGTCTACTTTCTGGGGTGCCTGTGGTGCTATTCGTCGTCCTATTTTTCTAGCCGTAGGTGGCTTTGATGAACGGTATACCAAGCCCTGTATTGAGGATATTGAGCTGGGCTATCGTCTCAAACAAGCAGGTCATGACATTCGCCTTTATAAAGACATTCAAGTTAAGCACTTAAAACGATGGCAGCCGATATCTTTGCTCAGGGCAGAGATCGTTTATCGGGCACTCCCTTGGACAGCACTAATTTTGAGTAAACAACGTTTTGAGGCTGATTTGAATCTCAGTCATACAAATCGTGTGAGTGTTATAGGTGTCTTTAGCTTAATCCTCAGTCTTATGGCTGGGTTCTTTGTCCCCTGGCTTTGGTGGATGTCGGTAACAATATCCTTGGGATTACTGCTAATTAATTTCAACGTCTATCGTTTTTTTTATATCAAACGGGGATGGTGGTTTACCCTGCGCGTCATTCCTTGGCATTGGTTTTACTTCTTCTATGGCGGCGGAGCCTTTGCCTATGGCCTCTTGCAACATCACCTAGGGTCCTTTCTGCGGTTGTCAACGCCTATGGTGTTAGGTTTTCGCCGTTCAAGGTAACCCTTCCCGTTAAATGCAGACGTAACAATTCATCTATCTAGCGAGCATCGGAGTGTATCCCATATGAATCCAACTGCTGCCGAGAGTAAATCTCCTGTAATCATCATCGGTGGTGGGCCTGCCGGGCTAACATCGGGTTACGAGCTGTTGAAGCATGGTGTAACGTCCATCGTTCTTGAAAAGGCAGATAAGGTTGGTGGTATCTCCCGGACAGAAACCTATAAAGGGTATCGGTTTGATATTGGAGGGCATCGATTTTTTACAAAAGTGGGTGAAGTAGAAGCAATCTGGAAAGAGATTTTGGGGAATGACTTTATTCAAACCCCAAGGTTATCGCGCATCTTTTATGACGGTAAGTTCTATGACTATCCCCTAGCCCTATTCAAAACGCTCAAGAATTTGGGAGTAGTTCGTAGTTTTCTGATTGTAATGAGCTACTTAAAGGCTAAGATCAAGCGCTATCTGGGGTTAAGCCCAGAGCCGCAGACTTTTGAAGACTGGGTAACTGACTGTTTTGGAGCCAGGCTCTACCGCATATTCTTTAAGACCTATACAGAGAAAGTGTGGGGAATTCCCTGTAGCCAAATTCGAGCAGATTGGGCCGCCCAGCGTATTAAGAATCTATCTTTAAAGGAAACTGTTATCAATGCGCTGTTTGGCAGTAAGAATTCTAAAAGTCTGATCAAAACATTTGACTACCCTCGCTTGGGACCTGGCATGATGTGGGAACGTTGTCAGGACATCTTAGAAGAGCAGGGATCTCCGGTGTATCTTCAGACAGACGTGGTGCTTGTGGAGCGGGAAGGAGCTCGATTGACTCGGGTGGTGGCTAAGCAGGGCGATCGCACCCTTGTGTTAACGGGAGATCACTTTATTAGCTCTATGCCGATTACGGCCCTGGTGCATCGCATGGATCCCCCCCCGCCCGATTATGTGCTCAAAGCAGCTCGAGGATTAAAGTATCGTGACTTTTTAATTGTTTCATTGGTGATTGACCGGGTTCATATCTTTCCTGATAATTGGCTCTATATCCACAGCCCTAAGTTCAACGTCGGTCGGATTCAAAACTTTAAGAACTGGAGTCCAGCAATGGTTCCAGACTTGCAAAAAACCTGTCTGGGTATGGAATATTTTTGCAGCCAGGGGGATGACATTTGGGGAATGACGGACTCCCAGCTGATTGAGTTAGCCTCTCAAGAGATTTTCAGATTAAATTTGGGGGTTAAGCCAGGGGATGTGCAAGATGGATGTGTGATTCGACAACAGAAAGCCTATCCGGTTTATGACGGTGAATATCGCCAGCATCTACAGGTCTTAGAAAATTATATTCGCACGTTTGAAAATCTACAGACCGTCGGGCGCAATGGCATGCACCGTTACAACAACCAGGATCACTCCATGCTTTCGGCACTATTGGCAGCTAGGAATATTGTCGGTGAAGAACATGACATTTGGAACATTAACGTAGAGCGCTCTTATCACGAGAACTTTACTGATAGGGAATGGTCCCAGCTCAAGCAAAAAGAATCACAGCCGGTGCCTGCCCTTAAACCGTTATCTCCTGCTGCCTAGTATGACCTCACCAAATGTCACAATCGTAGTCTCCCCGCGAGAACGATTTAGCTACACCCAAACCTCCTTAGATAGTATCTATGAACATACCCAATTTCCCTTTGAGCTGGTGTATGTAGATGGTGGTTCGCCCCGGTCGATTAGAGAGTATCTGGCGGCTCAGGCGATGGAAAAGTCCTTTGAACTGATTCGAGTCGATCATTTGTTAACCCCAAATCAGGCAAGAAATATAGGGTTGACCCAGGTAAAGACGCCCTATGTGGTCTTTGTCGACAATGATGTTGTGGTTTCTCCAGGTTGGTTAGGGGCGTTGGTGCAATGTGCTGAAGAAACAGGAGCGGCGATTGTGGGACCGCTAACCTGCCAAGATGAGCCGGTGCATGAAACCATTCATTTTGCCAATGGGGTGGCTCACATTATTGTTGATGTTAAGGGGCGACGGCGACTGCGTGAAAAGATGTCCCGCCAGGGTCAGCGTGTGGCCGATACGATGGCTAAGCTGCAGCGCACACCGGCAGAACTGGTGGAGTTTCATTGCATGTTAGTCAACATGGATGTCTTTAAGGAGATGGGCCCCTTGGATGAGAGGTTTCTCAATACTAAGGAGCATCTGGACCTGTGTATGGGGGTGACCGAGGCGGGGGGCTCAATTTATTTTGAACCGATGTCTCTTATTACCTATGTGCCGGGTATTGCTTGGACCTGGGCAGACCTGCATCTCTATATGCTGCGTTGGAGTGATGCGTGGGAAACCGAAAGCTTGGCACACCTACAGCAAAAATGGGATCTGTCTGAGGATGCTTACTTTACCCAAAAGCATAAGGCCTTGGGCTGGCGGCGGCGGCGAATGATTCTCTCACCGCTATTGGATAGGCTAACGTTGGGGGTGTTTAAGCATCGTTTTTTTGAGCGGGTAACGTTTGGTTTAGTCAAGAGCCGGTTTTTAGAAAAGGTCGTTATGTATGGGTTGTTAAGTCCTGTGGATAGAGCATTGAACAAATATCTCACCGACCGTCATGCCCGCAGATGGCTATCTGCCCCTGGGCGTGGTCTGGATACCGTTGTTGCATCAGCACCATCTTTAGGAGTTCTTGATGAAAATTCTTCTACTGCATGACTATGGTACGGCAACCGGTGGCGCTGAGTTGCAAATGCTGTCACTGCGCCAGGGGCTAATGGAACGGGGGCATCAGGTGTGTTTGTTTACCAGTCGTGCCCTGCCGGTGGCTGGCTATGCTCAATTGGCAGATGATACCTGTTTTGGCACAAATTCGACGCTGCAGGTCATTACTCAAACGGCTAATTTTTCTGCCTATTGGCAGTTACGTAGGGTGCTGCGAGAGTTTCGGCCCGATGTTGTGCATATCAGAATGTTTCTCTGGCAGCTGTCGCCACTAATTTTGCCGTTGCTTAGGGATATCCCCTGTATTTACCAGACGGCGGTGTACAAGGCTATTTGTCCGGCGGGGACTAACCTGCTGCCAGATGGTAGCTCGTGTCGGTTTTTACCAGGTCGGGTGTGTTTGTCATCGGGGTGTTTAACGCCAAAAACCTGGTTAGTACTGATGGTGCAGTGGCAGCTGTGGCAGCGGTGGCGCTGTGCCATCGATCGGGTTGTTGCCCTCAGCCATGGAATGAAAACAGAACTGGAGCAAGCGGGATTGCCATCGGTGGAGGTGATTCACAATGGGGTACCGGTGAGGGAGCGGCGGCCATCGCTGAGGGACCCACCCACCGTTGCCTATGCGGGGCGTCTGGTGCCGGAAAAGGGAATTCATGGTTTGATACGGGCATTTGCGATCGCAACCCAAAAAATCCCCCACGCCCGCCTACTGATTGCCGGTCAAGGCACATCAGAAAACCAGCTGCGAGACCTGTCAGCTCAGTTAGGTGTTGCCGACAACATTACCTGGCTGGGCCACCTCCCACGTTCAGAGATGGAGCGTCAGTTTGATCAAGCCTGGGTGCAGGTGGTGCCATCCCTGTGGTCAGAGCCCTTTGGCAATGTAACCACAGAAGCCATGATGCGGGGCACCGCCATCATCGCCAGTGCCATGGGAGCCCAGCCAGAAATTATCCAACCTGACGTAACGGGCTTTTTAGTACCACCAGGAGATATTAAGGCCATGGCCACTCGTCTTACCAAACTGTTATCAAATCGTGAGCTGGCCGAAACGATGGGTCAAGCAGGCAGAACTCGAGCACTTGTTTATTTTAGTGAAGACACTCGCACCGAGCGGTTTATTGCCCTCTATCAAACCTTACAAGGGCATTATTCCACCCGACCTATCCTCGCCTGCCCGGAGGGTTCATCACCATGAATTCGCCCCTGCTCAGCATTATCATTCCCACATACAACCGTCCTAAGCTGTTGCCTAGGGCGGTCAACAGTGCTCTCAGCCAAACCCTAAGCGATATTGAAATAATTGTGGTAGATGATGGGTCCACACCTGCGGTGCAGCTGCCACCGCAAGCACGACTCAACGTGGTGCATCTAAACCCCAATCAGGGGGGAGCCGCCGCCCGCAACCAGGGGGCGGCGGCAGCAACAGCTCGCTGGATCACCTATTTAGATGACGATGATGTGTTGCTGCCAGACATGGCTGAAAAAGCGCTAGCAGCGATCCAACAGATTCCGCAACATTTACCCACGCCAGTGGCCATCCTATTTGGGTTGACCATTGTCAACACCCAAGGTCAGGGCCTAGAAACCCATCTGCCACCCACGTTGCCCCGAGGGAATCACTTTTGTCTAGAAGAGATTCCACCAAAAGAGTCATTTTTCTCTAAACAGACCCTGGTCGTTGAGCGAGAGGTGCTGCTAGCCATGGGTGGCTTTGACCCGAGCTTTACCTCACGGGTACATACCGAATTGTTTCTACGGCTCAATCCCGTCTGCTCTCTATGGGGCATTCCTGAGGTTACCTATCACCTATCGGCCCATGGAGGGGGGCGGGTTTCATCCAGCCCTCGACAGCGACAGCAAAATTTTGAGCGTCTTTTGGCCAAACATCAGGCCTTATTTGCTAGCCATTCTCGCAAGAAATTTGCCGATTTTATCCTTAACCATGCCGATATGCTACAGCGCAGCGGTCAGTCTTGGCCAGCAGCAAAAGCATTGGGGCAAGCGTTGACAGCACAGCCTATCCACACCCTCGCCCGGTTAGGATCTCCCTACAAAAATCAGGTCTTAAAAACATTCTCCGACATTAGGGCTCGCCTGGCAGTATCAATCTCACAGCCTGGGGCATAACCATGGCTAGATTTAATCGCCACCGTGATCGCCACCCCGATCAACACTTTGAAACAACAGCGCTGCAAGCCAACTTAAACCAGCGCTCACTACAGTCTGGCCTGATTGTGGTTGCGGCTCAGCCGATAAAGCTAGCCATTGGCATTGGGGGCACCATGGTACTCGCGCGGCTGTTGGTGCCAGCTGATTTTGGTTTGCTGGCGATGGTGCAACCAGTCTTGAGCATGGTGGATAGTCTCAGCAATTTGGGGCTGGAAACAGCCACAGTCCAGCGGCAAGAGTTTAATCCAGAACAAGCCAGCGCCATCTTTTGGCTGTCCTTAAAGATTAATACCTGGGTCATCGGCGGTATGGTGCTGAGCGCACCCCTCGTGGCTCAATTTTATCGTCAGCCAGAATTGACCCATATTGTGTTGTGTCTGGCCATCGGCGCAGCCAGTCTCTGTATGTCATTTCAGCATCTGGCGCTATTGAAACGACAGATGCAGTTTGAGCTGCTGACCACGATTGACGTGGTGGCATTGGGGGGGAGTACGGTAGTTGCGATCGCAACCGCCTGGTTCGGTTTAGGATACTGGGCCTTAATTCTACAACTGACCGTTCTACAGCTAATTAAAGCCATGGCCTACTGGCATTGTTGCGATTGGCGACCCCAGCGCCTCACAACGTCTTCCCACAGTCAGCAAGACTTGCGCTCCACCCTCTCCTATGGGGTTCATCTCACCGGCTTTCGCTGTCTGAGTCGGGTGGGCATGAAGATGGATCGGGTGCTGTTGGGCTACGTGGGGGGTGCCAGCTCCCTGGGGCTATATTCCATGGCCTATCGGTGGGCCTATTTTCCATTTTGGCAGATTTACTACCCGCTGTTTGATGTGGCGGTATCGAGTCTGAGCCGGAGTCTCTCTGTGCCGGAACGGTACCGGCTTTATTGCCAACGGGGCCTGCTGCTAATTTTTGCCGTCTGTATGCCAGCCCTGGCGTTTATGTTCATAACAGCTGACGATGTCACCCTGTTGATGCTAGGGGAGCAGTGGCTTGAAATTGTACCGATGTTTCGTGTCCTAATTGTGGCGGTCTTTATCGGCAGTCTATACCGGGTCACAAAATGGATCTATGTGTCAGCGGGGGAAACCCAGCGCCAGTTTCGCTGGGGCCTGATCCATACGCCTGTGATGGTTGTTGCGATCGCAATCGGTGTGCGGTGGGGAGCCTATGGCGTGGCCGTTGGCTATGCGGTCGGCATGGGTCTTTTGAGCTATCCGGCCGTAGTTTACTGTGTGCGCCAATCCCCCATTACCCTGGGCGATTTTATGGGGGCCGTTTGGCGACCTGCGAGCGCCTCCATTCTCTCAGCCGGGTTGCTTTATCTGACGCCGTCAAACCTGCCAAGCATCAGCCCCTTACCCATCAGATTAATCATTGAAAGCCTCATTTACACATTCTTTTACGTCTGCATCTGGCTGATGTTGCCAGGGGGCTATACCCAAGGCAAATCTTTCATATCTGCCTTAATGAACAAGCTGCAGTAAACAGACATTCCACAATTGCCATTGCTGATTTAGGAGAAGAATCGATCGACCCAAATTGCCCCATGCCAACATGCCTCAGATTAAAGCCCCTCAAGGATCAGCAACGCCAATTTTTTTCAAACGGAGACCCTATGATTACCGATATTCTCGACCTGGGCGAACAAACAAACCTTCGGGGGCAGGCTGTTGTTGTGGGGTCCGGCATAGCGGGCACCGAAGTAGCCACCCACCTAGCGCGCCATGGCCAAGAGGTCATTCTCTTAGAAAGTGGCCGCCGCCAATTTGATCCCTCAATCCAGGCCCTAAACGATGTGATCTTTCTCGGCAAACGTCACCGTGACTTAAATCCAAACACCTACTACCATCAGTACCTGCCGCCCGCGCTACGGGGCGTTAGTCGTGTGCGACAGTTTGGGGGCACCAGCAACGTTTGGACCGGTAAATGGAAGTACCTGCAGCCCTGGGACTTTGACGGCAGACCCTGGGTCGCCAACAGCGGCTGGCCCATAGGCTTTAACGATCTGTTGGATCACTACCGAGCTGCGGCCAAAGACTATGGCTTTGGTGACCTAGAAGCCGAAGCCGTCCGTCCCGAGATTACGGCATTGCGCACCAAGATTGCAGCAGGCGGTTTAAAACTCAGCAGCTTCTACTGGGAAGAAACCCCCACCCGCACAGCAATACGCTTTGGCGAAGAAATGCGCCAATCTAAAAACTTGCAAGTCGTGTTAGGGGCTACCGCCACTGAATTAATACTCAATGATTCTCGTCAGCGAGTGACAGCCGTGGTTTGCCGCTCCCTCGAGGGCCGAGAACTCACCGTCACCGGGGATACCATTATCCTAGCGACCGGAGCGTTTGAAACCGCTCGTCTGCTGCTGGCATCCGACCGACAACTCCCCGGTGGCATTGGCAATGCCCATGACCTCGTCGGTCGCTTCTACACCGATCATCCCAAGCACCACACCGGTACGCTACGCCCCGGCCCCCTGGCCCAACAATTTGCCCATGAGCTGCAATACACACCCAAGCCACGGTTCTGTGTGTGCTTTGCCCTAGACGACGAAACCCAGCGATCGCAAAAACTACTTGAGCATGTCCTCTACCTACAGCCCATCTACGAGCGAGCCATAGAGCGGCTACAGCGCACCCTACAGGGTCGTTCCCCCTGCCGAGACGGCAACGGCCCAGTCGCCCGCTACCGGGTCAAGTTTGTCACCGAACAGGCACCCCAGCTGAGCAGCCGTATTCAGCTGGGCACAGAGCGCGATGGTCTGGGTCAACGCCAGCTAGAAGTCAACTGGTGCTTTACCGACCACGATCGACGCTCCATGGCAAAGACGCTGGAACTCTTGACCCAAAGGTTTACAGAAGTAGGTCTAGGAACGTTTGAGTTTGGAGACGACCCACCCAATTTAGACACCATGACCGACGCCGCCCACCAAATGGGGACAACGCGAATGGCCAGTCATCCCGAAGCGGGGGTGGTCGATATCAACTGCCGAGTGTTCGGCACCGCCAATCTCTATGTGGCCAGTTCAGCGGTGTTTCCCACCGGACCGTCCTACTCACCCACCTTTACTATCTTGGCCCTGGCTCGCCGCCTCGGTCAGCATTTGCTCCAGACAGCGGCCGTTGAGAGCACCCGTATTTAACACTTACTATGAGCTCCGACCATGAGTTTTAAGCCCCTTAAATTCTCCGTTATTATTCCCACCTACAATCGCCCTGGGCGTTTAGAACAGTGTCTGCACAGCCTGACGCGATTACACTATCCGAGCGATCGCTTTGAGGTCGTTGTCGTCGATGATGGCAGCCAAATGTCTCTCACTTCGATCACTGAGCAGTTTGAAGCAGATCTTTCATTGCGTTTTATTCAACAGCACAATGCCGGTCCTGCCAGTGCCCGGAACACTGGGGCAGCGGCGGCCCAAGGTGATTATTTGATATTCACCGATGATGACTGTCAACCTGACCCTGGCTGGTTAAAGGCCCTAGACACCGCCATCGCTGACGTGCCAAATGCTCTGATTGGGGGGCATTCGGTTAACGCTCTACCCGATAATGTATATTCCACCGCCAGCCAATTGCTAATCGACTACATTTACGACTATTACAACCAGACACAAGGGGAGGCCACCTTTTTTGCCTCTAATAATTTTGCCATGCCCCGCGCTCTGTATCAGCAGCTAGGGGGCTTTGACACCCGCTTTCCCCTCGCCGCTGGCGAAGACCGAGAATTTTGCGATCGCTGGCGACACCATGGTCTACCGATGCACTATGCCCCTGCCATGCGGCTAAACCATGCCCACCAACTTACCCTCGCGTCCTTCTGGCGACAGCATTTTAACTATGGTCGAGGGGCGTTCCATTTTCACACCGTTCGTAGCCAACGAGAATCTCAGCCAATACGGGTAGAGCCGCTATCGTTCTATGTGCGCCTGCTGACGTATCCATTCTCCCGACAGCAGGGAGGGCGAGCTTTTAGACTTTCAGGGCTGTTTTTTCTATCGCAGGTTGCCAATGTAGCCGGTTTTGCCTGGGAGAAACGTAAATGGCCAGTAGCCTATATGAGGGCAAACGTCTCAGGGAGATACCTCCCCAGGTAAAAAGCCAGCTTTTATCCCTTGGGAAGGGTCACGTAGTCGAATAGACAGGTTGCCATAGGGCGTACAGGGAATTGGCGCCGCCCAGCACTTTACACTGTTGTCGCTGACAGGGGTAACAAACCTGACATCATTGGATTGTCTAGGCTCCACCCTATTTGTTGGCATTGCCGGAGGCAGAAACAGGCGAGATTGGATATCGGGCTGGAAAATGATCAGAGCTGCCATCAGACCAACACCCACAAAAACTGATTTAGACAGAGGCCGATAGATAGTTCCCCTCGAAAAATACTGGGGCAATTGCCAGTGGTATTTCGCCAGGTAGGCCGTGCCTAAAACAGCCGTTGCAACGGCTGGAACCATAACAAAATAACCCAAACCAAAGCGAATCATGGGAGCACGAATCAGGATAAATATCATCCCAATGAAGCTACAGCCAAATAACCATGGAGTACCATAAACGCTCTGTTTGTTAGCAGCCCTAAATGTAGGAACCATAACAAGTGCAGACATCACCAGCAGCAACAGCATCACCACATTAAAGCGAGCAAATTTTAACCATTCCCAGAACTGCAGAAAGAAGCGATTTGCCCCAGGTGGAACATCCCCAAAGTTGTGATCCCAAATCCGAATAATCTCAATCGCTCGGCTGGCAACTTCCGTGGATACCCGCCAGGGTACGTCCATACACAAAGCCGATGACGGATAAAAAGGACACCCAGAGGTCATGACACTGACAATCATCAGGGGCGATAACAGTAATATAGATAGACCACTCCCAATTAACAATCGACGGACATCTGAAAAGTGTCGCTGCCAATAAAATAAAAAGGCAATTGGCAACAGCGGCAAGGCTGAAAGTTTAATCGATACAGCCCCTAACGCTAGCAATAAAGGAATCAACGAAGCATCCCAACGACTATTCAAGTTCGTTTTCTCAACGTCGGGCCTATTGACCAGTGTCAAAATGCTCCACGCCATAATTCCCGTCAGAAATATCACCGGAATATCAGGCGAAGAAGACACCAAAACAGTTGACATAAATGGGGTAAACAATAATGCTGGCAGTACCAACCCCAGAAAAATCAACATAAATTTATCAGCTATTCTGGCTTTACCCACCCACCAATACCAAAGCACAAGCAACCCGTGGCAGATAAATATCAGAAACACAAAGCCATTTACCATGGCGCTGATGCGGGGGGCAATACTCTTAACACTGAAGGGGGCGGCTAAGGCAAACCAGGATGAGGTAAATCCAAGATTATCGATTAGCAACGCCAATCCAGGGACGGTGCCATATTCCGAGAGCCAGCGAATCGCCCCAAAGTGATACAGTCCTGTATCAAACCAGGTCACCTGAGACGTCATATAAACCGCAGCCAGAAGTGAACAGCTAATAACCATAGCCATTACGGGCAGCGACGTTGCTGTCCAGAGAGACTGAATTTCTGCCCTTACGGGAGACCAACTGAGAAGAAGTAAACTAACCCCAATGGCAATAGCCAAGCCAACTACGGGAGAAAGGGGTAGACCCAGCGAGATTAGCAGTAGCCCATTAGCCAACAGAACAATCCCCAACCACAGCGCTGCTATGAGTCGATCTCCAGTTCGATCAAAACAATCTGCGCGTAACCTAATAAGGATAGCAATGCCAACCATCCAACTAAGGATGAATAAGATGCTCCACATGACAATAAAGTAGATCACTGCCCCACTGACTCTCTCTATTAATAATGTTTACTTTTTTGGCGTTGCCTAGCTTCAGGATGACTCTATCTGCATGACCCTATCTGCCAGATACTGACCACAGTATCTCTAACAAATAGATAGACTTCCTAAATTAAGCAACAGCACTTTTTAGCATTTCTAGAAAATCGCCAATACCCGCCATCGCTGCCACGTGGCTGACATTTTCCCTAAACAGTCACTCTCTCTAATCGGAAAGATTGATACAACTTTATCACATATTAAAGAATCTGTACGTACCCGCAACAGGGAAAAAAGAATAGAGATAGCTTAAGTTTTTAGACCGCCATACACCCGCGTCTGACTGCCTAAAAACTGGCACCTGAATGACAAAAGTCATTCAGGTGCCAGTAAGATTCTATTAAAGTAAGCAGCAGTCTTGTAAATGACCAGCTGACGTTTATGAACAGGGTTGATCAGTCCACTCCGGTGGATTGTTGCGAATGCAGTAATGTTGCTCTCCTGCCCACAACAGCTGAGACTGATCGCCATCAAAACTCGAGAAATCTAAACGATAGCGATACCCACCAATGGAATCATCGGCGGCACCTTCATTAATCACATGAACTACGCTGAGATCGTCCTCAGTATCGGGGCCGTTGACGATGGTCGCTCGTTCCCCCTCGCCTAGAGAGGCGCGACCAAATGCGCTAAAGGCAATATCCTCAGGATTTGTCCCAATCAATGGCACATCTGCATAGAGGGTATTGAGCGGAATGGTGCGATATTCATTGCGAGTGGCCGTCTGTTTAGGATCAAACGACTGGGGTAAATCATAAATTGTGTCTTCCCAGTCCCATCGGGATAAAAGATAAATGGCATGGACCTGGGGAACCTGAAGACAGTTGCCTTGGTAACAGGCTGTGTCATCATTCAGGATATAGGCAATTTCTTGAGAAAAGCCGTCGCAGTTGTTGGCTTGTCCACCTGTGGTGGTACAGGCCTGGTAATAGGTGGCCACATCACCGTTGTCAATCAGCGCATCGAGTTTAGAACTGTCGATTTCTGTTGCTTCAAACCAGGGGATGGGGCCGTCGTTGCCAGCAGCTGTGTCGGTGGTCAGGATTGAATTAAGGCTGAGATCGTTACGTAGAATTTGAACCATGGGGCTGTTGGTTTGTCCAACTCTAAAGACACAGCCGGTTTCAAATCCGGGGGGCATTGCGGGCAGTTGCTCTGAGGACTCGCTGGCGAGGTAGTTTTGCCAAGAAATGCAGGAGGCAGTTTCGGCCGGGGGTGGGACCGAATCAGCGTCTGGTTGAGCTGATGGAGGGGTGGGTTTAGTCGTCGCTCCACAGGCTGTCACCACCATGGTAAGCACTGTGGTAGCCAGACTAAAAACGATTTTCTCGGTTGAATTCATCGGATTTGTTGGAGGACGGGATGGATAAGTATTACAGACCATCTGACGAGAATCGTAAAGAAGGGGCTGAAAAATCGTGAAGACTCGGTTGAATACTTTAAAAGTTTGGGCATTGCTGAGCTTCAGAAGCTGACTCTCAAGATATTGGCCGTTGCTGATCCTCGGCATGATTTTATCTGCGAGATACTGTCCTATGGCCTATTTCACCGATCGGTTCATCCTCTAAATCAGCAACGGCAGCCTTTTCTTTGGCAAACTGCTGAATGCGGTTTGCCAAAGAAAAGGCTGCACGCAGTTTGAGCCGTCCATAGCCGCTATTCTCTAAAGCTTTCAGCAATCGCCTGGGGGATGAACAATGTACGCAAAGCCATATCAAAACAATCCTGATTCGGTGCATTGTTCTAGGTTGGTACATCCTCTAAATCAACAACGGTATTAAATCGCATTAAAGCCTTTTTAAGGCTAAAACTCAGGCTTTAATAGTAAGAATTTGGGAACTATCGCTGTTTTTATCAAGTCATATAAAAATAAGATCATCATTGGTGAATCAACATTGACTGGCAATAACAGGTTCGATCGTCAGCTGCCTAAAATCCTGACACAGCGCTAACTCTGGGAATGCATTTCAATTTCACGCCGTTGCTGATTTAGGGTACGTACCGAGCGAGTTCAGTAGATTAAGATTCCACAGATGAAACCATTCTGAGGCTCTAAACGCCAACTTCACTTTACTTTGCAAGCTTTGACCTGTGAATCTTTCAGTCAATTGACGTAATGCAACTCACTCCCAGATTTAGCAGCGCCTCAAAAACATTGGACTATCGGTCAACCGTGCCGTCGCAAAAGTTCAAGACTTTTTCAGATAGCATCAATCGTATTCGTCGTCCGGTGGCGTTAGATACGATTATTGAAACTACAGCAATCGACATTAGGCAGCTGCTCAATGTTGATCGAGTTGCTATCTTCAGATTTGAGCCAGATACAGATGGGGAAGGCGAGTTTATTGCCGAGGATGTAGCTCAAGGCTGCTCATCTGTATTGACCAAGCGAGGGTATGACCATTGTTTTGGCGATCGCTTCGTAGAACACTATCATCAGGGACAGGTACAGGCCGTAGGCGATATCTATGCCGCCGATCTTAGTCCTTGCCATCTAGATACCCTGGCACAGCTGCAGATCCGAGCCAATTTAGTTGTCCCTGTGCTCCAGGGACAGTGTCTGTGGGGGTTACTTTGTATTCACCACTGTCAGACAGCTCGTCTGTGGCATACAGAAGAAATTGCGTTTGTCCAACATATTGCCAAACACCTGGGAGGAGCCTTACAGCAAGCGGGGCATATTGTTAAATTCCATACTCAACCCCTTACCCCTACGGTTAACTGTGAACAGACCCTTGCCAAAATCATGAGCAAGCCTATCGAAATAGACGTTCTCTTTCAGTCCGTTGCTACGGAAATACGCAGCCTTCTAGAGGCGGATCGAGTGGCTGTGTTCCAGTTTTCCCCTGATAAAACCTGGGAGGGGAAATTTATTTCTCAGGACGTATCGAACAGCTGGCCATCGGTTTTAACCGAGCGATTATACGATCATTGCTTTGGGGAACAGTTTTCTGACCACTATTCTCAAGGACGCGTCCAGGCAGTAGACGATATCTATGCAGCTGGACTAAGTACCGGTCATGTCGATATTTTAGAACAATTTCAGGTTAGGGCAAGTTTAGTAGTGCCCGTTCTACAGGATGAGGCCCTGTGGGGACTGCTCTGTATCCACCAGTGTGGACAGGTTCGCCTGTGGAGCCAGGACAACGTCAAGCTCGTACAGTCTATCGCCGAAAACCTGAGTGTTGCTTTACAACAGCTTAAGCTGACGGAGCAGCTACGCTACCAGACAGAGCAGCAAAAATCTCTGACGGGGATGATCACGCGTATTCGTGACTCATTTGACCTAGAAACAACGTTTCAAACCACTGTTCAAGAAGTTAGACAGCTTTTAAAGGCAGATCGGGTGGGTGTCTTCTTCTTCCAGTCTGAAGAAGATTGGGAAGGTCAGTTTGTAGCAGAGGATCATGGTGAAGGGACTTCATCAATCTTAGCTGAAAAAGTCTACGACCATTGCTTTGGCAAAAACTATGCAACGCTGTACCAAGAAGGGCGGATGTATGTTTCAAATAATATTTATGAGAGTGGATTAGAAGACTGTCATATTCAAATTTTAGAGCGGTTTGAAATTAAGGCAAACATGGTGTTGCCAATCATGAATGACACTGAGCTATGGGGGCTGCTTTGTGTTCATCAATGTCAGGGGCCAAGACAGTGGCAGCCCTCTGAAATCGAGTTTGTTGATCAAATCTCTAAACATTTAGGTGTTGCTTTAAAGCAGTGGAGTTATGTTGAAGAATCGAAATTACAGGCGTCGCAATTAGTTTATATTTCTTCTCGTGAACGGGCCTTAGAGCAGCAACAGCTGCTGTCTCAAACGATTAATGCTATTCGTGATTCTCTGCAAATTGAGGAGATTTTTGACACAACGACAAAGAGTATTCAAACCCTATTCAAAACCGATCGAGTTGTTATTTATCAATTTAATGCTGACTGGAGCGGTCAATTTGTTGCTGAGTCTGTAGCGGAAGGTTGGCCTGGTCTACTCACCACCCAGGGCACCGTCCGAGATACCTATTTAATGAAAACCCATGGGGGGCGCTACGCACTGCAAGAAACCTTAGCGGTAGATGATATCTACCAGACCGATTATGATGACTGTCATATTGAGCTGTTAGAGGATTTTCATGCCCGCGCCTATGCCATTGTGCCCATTATGGAAGGTAACCGACTGTGGGGGCTTTTAGCGGTTTATCAAAACTCTGGCCCCCGCCATTGGGAAACGGATGAAATTGACTTTTTAGCTCAGGTCAGTGCTCAACTGGGGGTGGCCCTGAATCAGGCGGAGGCTGTCGCCCAGGTGCGAGAGCAGGCGGCGGCGCTACAAAAAGCCACCGATCGACAAAGAGCCCTGACCCTGACGATTGATAAGATCCGGCAATCGTTAGACATTGACATAATTTTTATGACAACAACCCACGAGGTGCGTCAGCTGCTTGAGGTGGATCGGGTAGCGATTTATCGCTTTAACTCTGATTGGAGCGGGGCCTTTGTGGCTGATTCCATAGTGGATAGTTGGCAACCGGCCATGCCAACCCAGACCATCATTCAGGATGTGTTCTCTAAACCCGACCAGGATGGTCAGCTGCCCCGCAACGAGGTGTTTGTGCCGATTTCTCAAGGTGAAAAACTTTGGGGATTGCTGATGGCCTATCAAACCTCTAAGCCTCGATACTGGGATGATGATGAGGTGGGGTTGTTGGCCCAAGTGGGAACTCAGTTGGGGGTGGCCTTACAGCAGGCAGAGCTATTAAATCGAACCCAACAACAGACGGCAAAGCTCAATCAAACCTTGCAAACCTTAAAAAGTACCCAGGCTCGCTTGGTCCAAGGTGAAAAAATGGCTGGCTTGGGACAGCTGGCAGCGGGTATTGCCCATGAAATTAACAATCCGGTGGGATTTATTTCTAGCAACCTAGAACCGATGCAGGATTACATTACGGGTCTTCTGGAGCTGATTCAGCTTTATCAACAACATTATCCAGAGCCAGAACAACCCATCCAACAAAAGATAGATGACATTGAAGTAGATTTTATATTGGAGGACCTTCCCAAGATCATGGCGTCCATGAAAATGGGCTCCACCCGCATCGTCGATATTGTTAAAAGTATGCAGATCTTTTCCCGTGTGGATGAGGCGGCTATTAAGAATGTGGATATTCACCAGGGTATTGATAGTGCGCTGCTAATTTTGAAGCATCGCTTAAAGGCTCGCAATCAGCGCCCCACCATTAATATTGTCAAGTCCTATGGTGAGTTGCCCTACATTCAGTGCTATGCGAGCCATCTGAACCAGGTGTTTATGAATATTTTGGTCAATGCCGTGGATGCCTTTGACGAGATTGGTAATTTCAATGACCAGATACCAGAAATCCAGATTGCGACTTGCTGGCAAAAGAGTCAAGGCTCTTTGTTGATAGAATTTTCAGATAATGGCCCTGGTATTGCTAAAGATACGTTAGCAAACATTTTTAACCCATTTTTTACAACAAAACCGGTGGGTAAGGGGACGGGGTTAGGCCTGTCTATTAGCTACCAAATTGTGACAGAAATGCACGAGGGTAAGCTACATTGTCAGTCCACTGTAGGTAAGGGGACAACGTTTTATATTGAAATTCCGGCAATTGTTTAATCCTAAAATTTGGCGCTGTCCCCTTACCTAGATTAATCCATGATTAATCCGTGGGTTTGTTTACACCAGAATCTTAGTGCTGTCTTATCGTTTATAGATGGCTTTTTTTAGCTCCAATGCCCAAAAGCTGATGGTGCCGAGGAGAAGTGCGATCGCAACCTGCCGACCACTCAAAGCCACCGTAGAGAAAAACACCTGACACACCGGCACGTAGACCACCATCAGCTGTAGGCCAAAAGTTAGCAATACCGCACCTAGCAGCTTTTTATTTGACAGTAGCCCAATCTTAAACAGCGACTCCGAGGCCGATCTCACCGCCTCTGATAGGGCAATGCGAGAGAATGCCAACGTGGTAAATACCATGGTTTGCCAGGCCGGATCGTCGCTGCGCCAATAGCCATTGGCCACCAGTATCAGCACACCCCCCAACAACAGGCCAATCCAGAGAATATCTATCCCCATGCCACGGCTAAAGACACTCTCATTAGGCCGATAGGGCTGTCGTTCCATCACGCGCTGCTCGGCTGGTTCAAAACTCAGGGCCAGGGCCAGCAGACCGTCCGCAATCAGGTTAATCCACAAAATTTGAATCGGCACCAGCGGTATGGGCATGCCCAAAAACGGAGCCAGTAACAAGAGCCACAGCTGTCCCACATTCCCCGCCAGGGTGTACTTGATAAATTTGCGAATGTTGTCATAGATCACTCGCCCTTCTCGCACCGCCGCCACAATTGACGCAAAGTTGTCGTCCTGTAACACAATATCCGCCGCTTCCTTGGCCACATCGGTGCCGGTGATGCCCATGGCCACCCCAATGTCTGCCTGCTTAAGGGCTGGGGCATCATTGACCCCATCCCCCGTCATGGCAACAATATGTCCCCGCCGCTGCAGCGCCTGAACAATTTTAAGCTTGTCCTCGGGGGTAACCCGCGCATAGACGGCGGTTTCAGTGACGGCGGTTTCAAGCTGTTCCACCGGCAGTTTGCTCAGGTCTTGCCCTGTGAGCAATTCACCGCGGGCAATACCCAGATCTTGAGCAATGTGTTGGGCCGTGAGGGGGTGGTCGCCCGTAATCATCACCACCTGAATACCGGCGGTTTGACAGAGATGAATGGCCTGATTAACTTCAGGGCGAGCCGGGTCCATCAGCCCCATCATGCCAAGAAACACAAGCTGCTGTTCGAGTTTTCCCGATTTACAGACGTCTGCCTCGGAGGCAGGCGTCAGGGGGCGAAACGCCAGCCCCAATACCCGCAGTCCCTGATTGGCAAGACGGTCGTGGGCCGTATAAATCTGCTGAAGCACGTCATCGCTCAGGGGCTGAACGCGATGGTCAAGCCAGATCCGATCCACGGTGGTCATTAGGCTATTGAGCGCCCCTTTACTAAATACAACAGCGGTTGTTGTTGCTGGCACCACCTGCTGCCACATGTGCTGCAGCGCGTCTGGCAGCGGTTGCTCACAGCGATGGCAGGTGCTCATGCGCTTACGGTCGGAGTCAAAGGGTACCTCCCGTATGCGGGGCCACAGCTGATCGAGTTTGCGCTTGGGGAACCCCATTTGGGCGGCGGCGGTCACCAGCGCAGTTTCGGTGGGGTCGCCCACGGCATGGTTGTTGTCTAAGGAGGCGTCATTACAGAAGGCACCGCTCAGCAACAACAACCCCATGGCCCGATTGCCCAGGGCCTGACTATCGGACAGCTCGATCTGCTGTCCGACAATATCCAGCACGGTCACCGTCATCCGGTTTTCGGTGAGGGTGCCGGTTTTATCGGAGCAGATGGTTGTCACCGAGCCTAGGGTTTCCACCGCCGGCAGGTGGCGAATGAGGGCATGGCGTTTGAGCATGCGCTCCGCACCCAGGGCCAGGGCAATGGTCACCACCGCCGGTAGCCCTTCGGGAACGGCGGCCACGGCAATGCTGACGGCGGTGAGCAACATTTGTCGCAGGGGTTCTCCCTGCACCAGGCCAATGGTGGCAATGATCAGTGAAATGGCAATGGCACCGGCACCCAGTGCTTTCCCCAGCTGGGCCAGGCGCTTTTGCAGGGGGGTGGCGTCTGCCTCAACCGACTGTAGCAGCCGGGCAATGTGGCCAATCTCTGTCCCCATGCCGACTTCGGTCACCATAAAGGTGCCACGGCCACGGGTGACGGTGGTGCTGTGATAGACCATGTTGCACCGATCGCCGAGGGACTGTTCTTGGGTAAATCGGGCGGTGGCCTGCTTATCTACCGGGGCTGACTCACCGGTGAGGGCCGATTCTTGCACCTGTAGATTGACCGATTCGACCAACCGTCCGTCGGCGGGCACCATATTCCCGGCCTCTAGCAGCACCAGGTCGCCACGCACCACGGCAGCCATTGAGCATTCCTGCACCTGGCCATCTCGCCGGACGCGCACCGTTGGGACAGCCAATTTTTTTAGGGCGGCCATGGCCCGTTCGGCCTTACACTCTTGGCGAAACCCCAGGACAGCATTAAAAATAACAATGGCGAGAATTGCGATCGCATCTCGCAAGTCCCCCACAATGACAGAAATAACCGCCGCCACCATCAGCATAACCACCAAGGGGGCACTCAGCTGTTCCCAAAGCACCCGCCAGGGAGACTTACCCGCAGCCGTAACTAACTCATTGGGACCGTCCTTAAGCAACCGCTGTTGGGCTGTGTCAGCGGTTAGGCCACGGTCTAAATGACTGTTAACCTGCTGCGCTACTACATTAACGTCCAGTTGATACCAATGACTCACTGTTGTTGTTCATCTTGGGGTGAGCTTGTTCTGAGCGGGGTACATCATGGTGAACCCAGGTCACCAGTTGTTTCCAGTTGTCAGGATACTAGTGTAGCGCCCGCTTGAATAATGATGGCTGCCGCTCCTCGAGATGATTTTATCTGCAAGATACTGGCGTGTGGCATGTCTAACAGATCGCGGCATCCCTTAAATCCGTAACGGCATCATGGCTGTGTGTGCTTAAATTATGTCCTTAAATAAAAAATAAAAAGCGCCAGCAACACCTCCATGGTCCGCCAACGCTTTTTATCTATAACCCTTCAATAATCAGAACGAAACAGAACGAAACAATCTGCAATAGTTAGTCCTGATAGAGCAGAATCGACTCATCCGGTTCGATGACAACGACGGTTGGAGCGGTTACATTACCCACCACGACACCCGCTGCCGCGCCGCCCAAAATCTCTAGGAAATCCACATCCCCTAGCACCTCACCAATAATTAGACCACCTGCCGCACCAATGGCCGCATCTTCAATGATGTCACCCGTGCCGGTTTGGCGTGGGTCTTTTTGGTCAGTGAGAGTTTCAGATACGGCACTAAGGTCAATAATGCGGTCCCCCACCTCTGCAGAATCGGCCACATAGCGCAGCCCCCCATCCACAGGCTCAAACTGTCCCCGAATGACGCTGCCCTCTGGCAAGAACCGATCGCCCACGGCGGTGCGGTTCTCTAACCGCAGGTTGTACTCATGGACCTCATCCTTATTGAGATAGAGGGTATCATCGCTGCGGATAACGGTGCTCAATGTTTGCTCCGTCTGGGCAACAATCACAGACTCGGTCCGCTCAGTGGTAGTCTCCTGAGCCAGAGCTGGACTGACGATGGCACCAAGAGAAATAAGTGCGCTGGCAATGGCAATAGCTTTCATGGTTGATTCCCCCACTGGTTAATTGACCGGCTGTACTATCAGTTCCTACTCAACATTTTCCACTAGAAACATGAGTAGAGTATGGGTACGGAATAATTAATCCATGACCCAACTGGCCGAAACAAGCCAAATAAACTGACTGCGTTGAACAGATTGATTAAACCAATCTAAATGTGAACCATACGGCAAAGCTATGCCAGTTGACATGCTGGCATAGCTCCTGGGGCTGTTGTTGTCCTAAAAGGTCCTAAAAGAGAATTATCGGCCTCACCTACAGAGTGGCCAGGAAGTCCCCAATCTGCTGTAGAAAATCGGGGTTAGACGCGGCCAGCACCCCGCCCAAAAACCCAAACATATGGCCCTCCCACGACAGTGTGGTGTCATCGGAGTCGGGCAGCATGGTCCAAAACTGATCGCCATAGAGCAGCATGACAACAAACGCTAACCCAAGGGTCATCAGGGTGACCTCCAGGTAACCCCGGGCAATCAAATACCCCAAATAGCCAAAGATTAGACCGCTGGCCCCCAGATGAATGGCCGAACGACCAAACATCCAGGTCCCTAACCCACTGACAAGCAAGATGGCGACGCTAAGGGCGTAGAAATTATCCAGCCCCTGGAGCAATACCAACCAACCTAAAATTGCAAATGGTAATGTGTTGGCAATTAAATGGGCGGCATTGCGATGTAAGAACGGTGAAAACAAAATACCGAGTAGACCGAGGGGCTGACGGGGTCGAATACCCAACAGTCGGTTGAGCCCGCTGCCCAAATAGGCAAAGTTAATGACACCCACCACCCAAGCCAACAAGACACAGTCCCGCAGGACCTTTGATTGGGTTTGCCAGTCGATGGGTACAAACATCGAAACTATGACTGTGCCCAAGATCATATAGATCAGCACAAGCTGTTGCTTTACCCCTGTCATCACAGAAAACCTGCTGCTACAAATTTTTTGATTTGAAAGTAGAGGCACCCAGGACAATGCCATACCGGCATTGCTTACGTAGACTTACGATTGTATTTTACCTTACTTAATATTTGCGTAGAAAACGCATTAAATCGTTGATAGTTAAACAAAAATCAACATGACAGACCGGTTAGGGACCCGCTGTTGGTTTTTCCTCTAGCATACAGCGCTATTTCTTGTAGGTGCTCTAAGATACCAGAAATTGGCAGTTAAAACGCCCCGCCCATAGGACCAGGCATTTTGTAGTCTGTCTTTTTCTGGGCCGTCTTTTTCCTGGGTTTATCACTGGGTCGAACACAGTGATGGCTGAGGAGGGTCGTCAGCTCTTAGGATAGATATGGCATTAGTGCCTAACGTCTAATAATTCACACGTGGAAGAAGGATGAACGTAAAATCGTTGGCGACGGGGCTTGGGGCAGTACTGATGGTGTTGCTAGGGGTGGTGAGTTTTGCCTCCCCTAGTTGGGCCTACCTCCAAGACGATGTAGATATGCTGCTAGAGCTTAGGGACTGCCCGGTCTGCATCCTCAACGAAGCCGATTTGTCGGGGGAAGATTTTGCCCAGGTTAATCTCAAAATTGCAGAGTTAACCGATGCCGATTTGAGCCAGAGCAACCTGAACGAAGCAAATTTGATGCTGGCAGAACTGGGGGGGGCTAACCTCAGTGAGGCCAATCTGGTCGGGGCCGCCATGAACGGTGCCCGTCTACAGGGTGCTAACTTAAGCGGCGCTGATCTAACAGGGGTGGTGTTGACCCAGGCCAATATTGATGGGGCTAACCTGCAAGGGGCTAATCTACAGGATGCGGAACTGACGGCAGCGGTGATTGGTAATGCCGATTGGCGGGGGGCTAACCTCAAAGGCGCCAATCTGCGGGGAGCCATTTGGTCGGAAGCGATTCTTTGTAATACGGTGCTGCCCGATGGCACCGTGGGCGATCGCAACTGCTAATGGCCGCCCACCACATCGCATCCACCCTTACCCCAGCTAAGCCATGAGCCAGATTACCCTCAATATCATCGCCATCTCGGTCTTTTCGGTGACGATGTTAATTTTGCTAGGTCCGCTGCTGTCGGTCTCGCCAGAAGGCTTGGCGACGGTGACCGCGGCCTTGCTGGGGTTGGTGAGCATTGACCAGCTAGGCTGGCAGGGGCGGGGGGGAACGCTGCTGGTGGATTGGCTGTCGCAGCGGTCACCGGACTATTGCGATCGCATCATCCGCCACGAAGCGGGCCACTTTCTGACGGCCTATTTACTGGGCATCCCCATCGATGCCTATACCCTGACGGCATGGGAAACCCTGCAGGCTGGCGTCAACGGCACCGGTGGCGTTGTGTTTAAAACCGATGACATTGACCGAGCCATTGAAGTCGGTAAAATCAGCCAGCGGGAGATTGACCGCTACTGCACCGTTTGGATGGCCGGCATCGCCGCCGAAGAACTCACCTATGGCGCAGCGGCGGGCGGCCGAGACGATCGGCTCAAGCTCAACCTGCTGTGGCAGCAAATGAACCGCCCCCTGGCGGAGGTACCCCTGAAACAGCGCTGGTCTACGCTCCAGGCCAAGACCCTGATCGAAAAAGAGCCCGACGCCTACAGCGCCCTAATCGACGCCATGACAGAACGTCGCCCTGTGGCAGAATGCTGCGAGCTGATTGAGCGGCATCTACAATCGGCAGAGGTCTGACCCCTGGTTCTACGGAACACCTGCCCAGTTGATGAATACCTAACAAAACCATTGATGTTTCATCAAACTTGATGCAACATCAGTCAGAATGGTATAGCCATCGACGGCTGCCTATCTCTCAATATCTCTAAAGGAGAGGCGACGCCAACATCCATGGCTAGTCAGGTGAGCCGTTTAATCTAAGGCCGTTAGGGATGTCCGTTGTCCTAACTAACCTGATCAGATGCCACAGAACCCCATACTGTTGGTTTTTGCCGGGGCATGGGTAGTTTTAGTTCTAAACTCCCCCGTTCCAGTCAAAGAATTGGCCCATTCGCAAACCTAAAATCTAAGTCCGCTAAGCGCGCCTGCAAACAATGTCTACGTCAAAGCCTGGGTTAGAAAAATCAGTCACCACCGGCGCTGGCATTCGCCAAGCCTTCCTTAAATTCTATGAAGACAAGGGGCACGCGATTTTACCCAGTGCGTCTCTGGTGCCCGAAGACCCGACGGTTTTGCTGACCATTGCCGGTATGCTGCCCTTTAAGCCGATTTTCCTGGGCCAGCGCAAAGCACCGGTGCCCCGTGCCACCACCTCCCAAAAATGTATTCGCACCAACGACATTGAGAACGTGGGTCGGACCGCGCGCCACCACACGTTCTTTGAAATGCTGGGCAACTTTAGCTTTGGTGACTATTTCAAAGAACAGGCCGTGGCCTGGGCCTGGGAGCTGTCAACCAAGGTGTTTAAGCTAGACCCCAAAAACCTGATAGTCAGCGTTTTTCGTGAAGATGACGACGCCTTTGCCATCTGGCGTGACCAGGTGGGGGTGCCCAAAGAGCGCATCATCCGCATGGATGAAGCAGACAATTTCTGGACCTCTGGCCCCACGGGGCCCTGCGGTCCCTGCTCCGAAATTTACTATGACTTTCACCCAGAGCGGGGCGACGACAACATTGATCTAGAAGACGACACCCGGTTTATCGAGTTTTACAACCTGGTGTTTATGCAGTACAACCGGGATGCCGATGGCAACCTGACACCGCTCCAGGCCCAGAACATCGACACCGGCATGGGGCTAGAACGCATGGCCCAAATTTTGCAGGCCAAGCCCAACAACTATGAAACAGATTTAATTTTTCCCATTATTAAGACGGCGGCAGAGATTGCTGGGGTGGATTATTTTGCCGTTGATGAGAGCGCAAAAATTTCACTTAAGGTAATTGGCGACCATGTGCGGTCCGTGGCCCACATGATTTCTGACGGCATCACCGCCTCCAATGTGGGGCGAGGCTACATTCTGCGGCGGCTGATCCGTCGGGTGGTGCGCCACGGTCGGCTCTTGGGTATCGAAGGGGCCTTTATTAATCAGGTGGCGGAAAGCGCCATTGCCCTGTGTGAGTCGGCCTATCCCGATCTGCGGCAGCGCGAAAGCGTCATTAAGGCCGAGCTGGAGCGTGAAGAGTCCCAGTTCCTCAAGACCCTGGAGCGGGGTGAAAAACTGCTGGCGGAGATTTTGGAACGCAAACCCAAGCAGATCTCTGGGGACGAGGCCTTTAAGCTGTACGACACCTTTGGATTTCCCCTGGAACTCACCCAGGAGATTGCTGAGGAAAACGGTCTGACGGTGGATGTGGCCGGGTTTGAAACCGCCATGACCGTTCAGCGAGAGCAGTCGAAGAGCGCCCATGAAACCATTGACCTGATGGCCCAGGGGGGGCTGGGGCAGCTGGGTATCGACTCCACTAACTTTTTGGGCTACATCGAGGTCACGAGCCAGAGCCTGGTGAAGGCAATTTTGGTGAATGGCGAAACCGTTGATACCGCTGAAGCCGGTACTGATGTGCAGCTGGTGCTCGACCAAACCCCCTTCTATGCCGAGTCCGGCGGTCAAATTGGCGACCGGGGCTTTCTCTCTGGCGATGCCCTGGTGGTGCGGATTGACGATGTGCAAAAGGACAATAACCTATTTGTTCATGTGGGTCGGGTGGAGCGCGGCACCCTCACCGTTGGCGATAGCGTTAGCGCTCAGATTGATCGGGCCTGTCGCCGTCGGGCCCAGGCCAACCACAGTGCCACCCACCTGCTCCAGGCGGCCCTCAAGAAACTGGTGGATGACAGCATTTCCCAGGCGGGGTCGCTGGTGAGTTTCGACCGGCTGCGGTTTGACTTTAACTGTCCGCGGGCGCTGACCCCGGCAGAGGTGCAGCAGGTGGAAGCCCAGGTGAATACCTGGATTGCGGAAGCCCACGGGGCCGATGTGGAGGTGATGTCCATTGAGGCGGCTAAGGCTAAGGGTGCGATCGCAATGTTTGGCGAAAAATATGGCGATGAGGTCCGAGTCATCGACTTCCCCGGCGTATCCATGGAGCTGTGCGGCGGCACCCATGTGGGCAACACCGCTGAAATCGGCGTCTTTAAGATTATTACCGAGTCCGGCATTGCCGCAGGCGTCCGACGGATTGAAGCCGTCGCCGGTCCGGCGGTGCTGGAGTATCTGAACATCCGCGACCAGATCGTCAAAGACCTCAGCGACCGATTTAAAGCCAAGCCCGAGGAACTGGTAGACCGCATCACCAACCTGCAAAGCGAACTCAAAACCACCCAGAAAAGTCTGGACGGTCTCAAGTCGGAGCTAGCGCTGCTCAAGTCCGACCAGCTGCTAGACCAGGCAGAAACCATCGGCGAGTTTCAAGTGATTGTCGCCAACATGGCAGAGGTGGACGCCGACTCTCTAAAAACAGCCGCTGAGCGTCTGCTACAAAAGCTAGGCGATGGTGCAGTGGTGCTAGGGTCGATTCCGGCTGAGGGTAAAGTGAGTCTGGTGGCCGCATTTAGCAAGCCCGTGATTGGCAAAGGTCTAAAAGCCGGGCAGTTTATTGGCGGCATCGCTAAGCTGACCGGCGGCGGCGGCGGCGGGCGGCCCAACTTTGCCCAGGCGGGCGGTCGCGATGCATCGAAGCTGCCAGAAGCGTTAGAGGCGGCGAAGACACAGCTACAGGAAGCGTTGAGATAGGAATATCTCTTTTAGGAGAGGTTGTTGGAAAAATCAATCTTTCAGGTTTGACCACTGTCCGGTGGGCTGCACCCACCCTCCAGCTATGCAATTACCACCTGATGAAGAATCTCGCCTAACCATTAACATCGTGCCAATGATCGATGTGGTGTTTGCGGTGCTGGCGTTTTTTATCTTGTCTACCCTATACCTGACTCGCACTGAGGGACTACCCGTTAACCTACCGACAGCGACAACGGCAGTGAGTCAAGACGAGACGACGCTAACACTGACGATTGTTGCCGATGGCAGCCTGTTTTTAGGAGACCGAGCGGTCACGCTAGAAGCCCTGGCTGACGAGGTTCAGGCCCTAATTGCCCCCGGACAGTCTGCGATGGTAACCGTGCGAGCAGATACAGCCACACCCCATGGTCAAGTAGTAGCAGCCATGGATCGGATTCGGAATTTAGACGGAGTACGGTTGGGCATTGCCACACAGCAGCCCTAGATTGTATTGCTCCATGTTTCCACCCCCCGGATGTAAAGTGAATTTAGATTTGGGATTACACCATTCCCCGCAGAGTTTCTAATTCTTTCTGAATAGTCTCTTCTAATGCTTTTAGTCGCTCCACCGTTTGCTCACGGTTAATTTCGTTCTGTTGTTTTTTCTCCACTAGGCTGCTCAACTCTAATCGCCGGGAACCAATATCCCCGCTGATTCGCTCAATCGCTCGCTCCTCGTAGGTACCAAAACACTCCTGCACTGCCTTATAAATGGGCTGCCACTGGTCCGCTGCGATCTGGGGTAAATGCTTGACAAACTCTTTTCGGGTCGCCTTAATGAACTCCTGTCGGACAAATTCTGCCTGGGCGGCTAAAATCCCCCCGGCTGCTGCAATGACACCGATAATGTTTAAGAACAAGCTGCTAAACAACAGCCCTAAAATCTGTAGTGCGATCACAATGCACACATAGCTCACCGCCATTTGTAACACTGATTGCCAGAAGTGGTTAAAGGGTTGGACCGCATCGTTTAAGGTATCAGGTAGCTCATCAAAGAGATCGCGGATGTTGTCAATCCAGGGGCGAGCCTCATCGGCAGTATCGTTACTGGGGGCATAAAACTTGCGACCCATTATTTTTTCATGGATGACTTCGACCACCTCGGCATAGGCCACCTGGTACTCGGTGGCGCTTTCGTTGAGTTCATCAAAGGACTGACCGATTTTTTGCTTGGCAGTAAACTCCCAGGCGGCCAGGCGATCGTTAATGTAGCGCTCAAAGGCTCGCTTAAATTCTCTGTAGAAATCATCGCGGGCGTCTTCATCTAAAAAGTCAAGAAAATCAAGATCGGGTTGGGAAGCAACAAAGTCAGCTTCAAAGGTTTCTTCTAGACTGAGGATGTAGGTTTTGAACGAATCGGCGATGGCTTTGGCGGTGCGATCGCATCTTCCCCGAATCAGCTGGCGGTAGTTATCTCGAATCTTCTCCAACTTGCCAAACTCACTTTCCACCGAAGCTACCCGCTGTTGCAGCTCGCTCAGGTCCTCATCCAGCAATGGAATCCGCCGCGCCACCGTTTCTTGGACCGCACTGTAGG